>Ga0187863_10000913_pt1 | contig 24436 bp, 19 predicted proteins | sample June2016WEW_11_1_FD_132975 | JGI IMG/M metagenome (GOLD analysis project Ga0187863, IMG submission 132975) | Peatland microbial communities from SPRUCE experiment site at the Marcell Experimental Forest, Minnesota, USA - June2016WEW_11_10 | ecosystem: Environmental > Terrestrial > Soil >...
AACCTCGACCTCGACCTCGACCTCGACCTCGACCCCCGACCTCGACCCCGCGAGAAATAAGCAAATCTCCGTCTACCATTTCGGGAGGAACCTCGGGTAAAATGCCGGCAACGATGAGGTATCGCCTCTTGCTAGCGGGTGGAGTGGCCGGAACGGTCTGCGCCGCATCGATGGGGTTGGCCGGTTGCGATGCAGTGTTCGGGATCCACGCCGCGCATCCGTGGCCGGACGCCGAGAGCGGTCCCGGCGCGACCGCCCAGAGCGGGTGCGGAGAGGAGGCCGGTTGCGCGGAGTATTGCTGCCTCATGGCGAAAAATTGCTCCGGATCGAACGCGGAATTCATGGATGCCACGGCCGACACAAACCCTTGCATGACCCTTTGCAGCCTTTACCCGAACGGCAGCTTGTATCCGTATCCGGGGCCCCCGCCAGCCTCGGTGGACGCGTCGCTCGACACGCTGGGGTGCCGCCTTTGGTACGCCTACGCGGCGGCCGATCTGGGCGAAGGCGGCGCGCCGGTCAACTGCCCGCGCGCCGGGCCGCTCGGATCCGACCTGTGCGGCGGTCCCATCCATCCGTTTTGTGAGCTGGACACCAATTATTGTATCGGCCAAGATGAAAACATAGTCGGTTACGATGGGGGAATCGCTGGGTGCGAAGCGACTCTGAATGCCGTAAACCAAGGTGACGCGAACTTCTACCTTCGGACCGGCGATATATTATTGCCGCCCGGAGACAATATCGTGTCTACCGGCAATACGCTCAACTGTCGGCTTTGGCACCTGGAATTTGGTATACAAGAGGACAATCCAATGATCCACTGCCCGCACACTCTCTATCCAAGCGAAACGCAGGGGGCTACGACAGGGTCGTTGACGACCAACGGGGCGCCCTGCCAATAGGGAAGAGGCCTCACCAGGCTCCCCGCAGGACTGCGCCACCAAGGGTCGGCGCCACCAGCAGCCACCCGCCGCTCGTGGTGACGTCTGGGTTGCGCGGCGCGGTGAGCCACAAGATGGCTCCGCCGACGATCGCCGCGCCTCCGAGACCGAGGGTCCACGATGCGACGTTGCCAGCCCTGATGGCTTCGTTTCGTATCGATATTCCTGTCGGATCGCAGGCATCGTGGTCTCCGGCCTGGCAGTCGTTCACCGAGTCGTTGTCCTTGGTCTTCGCTACGACGGCATAGGCGATTGCGACGCCGATGCTGACGATCCCAAGACCTCCGACGGTCAGGCCGGAAATTCGCTGAACCGCGCCGTTGGAAGAGGAGCCTTTCACGGCCGTGGGACCCTCCCGGCGCGCCACGGTCGTGCCGTTGGACGCCTTCGTCTCGGGCGGCGGAGGCGCACCAGCCGGCGCGATATCAACCGGAAGGGCCTCGAGTGCCGGCACGGTCACGACGAGGGTCGTCCCCGGCCCCGAAACGTCGACGCTCGACCTCCATGGCTTGCGTCCCGGTGCGGTCGCCTCGAGCCGATGCGAACCAGGATCGACCGGAATCGGTACGCCCCACTCGGCGGGGGCGACCACGACGCCATCGCGCTCGATCTCGATCCCGTCCAGTGCCTGTCCGACGTTCAACGTAAGGCGCCCGAGACGAGTGGCCAGCGCGTCAGCGTGCCTCTCGGCAACGGAGACGTAGTCGCTGCGCCCGACCGCATTCGCGGCGCTGGCTGCCTCGCGGTAGGTGGCCCAAGCCGTTGCACTGCGACCGAGCTTCTCCCAGCAGTTTGCGAGATTCAGCAACGTCGCCGGCGAAGCATCCAACCGCTCGCTGTCGGCGAACTTCGGGCAAGCCTCCGCGTATTCGCCCCTCGCAACTAAATTTCGAGCGTCTTCGAACAGCGCCTCGGCCGCGACCTTGTCGCCGCGCGAGGGCACTTGAGCGTGTGTGGGGCCCTGTGGTCCGATCGTGACAACCACTCCGACTCCGAACGCAGTGACGCTTCGCGCGAAACGCATTGGGTACGATCTATCGCAAATCCGCGTAGCGCAGCGCGGGAAGTCGTCGTCCTGAACACCTGCCTGGGAGGCAGGCGCCCGACCCACGATTTCACCCTTTTCGAGAATTCATCGCCGCGAAGGGATTCCGTCGTTGTCCAGCGTGCTCGCACGAGCTTGCGCCGTGACCGCAGCGGGGGCCGCCACCTTTGTCGGTAGGTAGGTCGGGGGCGCCCGCTGGGGCGTTGGTGCAGGGGCATTCCGAGGTGAAAAGGAAGCGCTACTCGACGGACCGTCGGCAGCGGGATGAGGCGGAATCTCGAGAGCGGGCTGAGGCGAGATATGGACCACGGGCTCGGGCAGCAGCGGAGGGACCTCAGGGGAAGCCGTAGAAAGCGGCGATCGGATCGAGTGCGCATCGACGATCGTTGGGACCTCACCGGCGGACGGCACGTGCCCGACAAGGTCGGCTCTTGAAAGCGGGCGCCGCTGAAGGGTCAGGAACACCAGCGAGCCACCGGCCGCCGCGAACGCGATGCCCACAATCGCCACCACCCCTCGCCTTTTGACCTTTCCCACGAAATGGCTCCCCCACCCCACGAGGGTGCTGACCTTTTCGGGAACGGGACGGGCGACGTGTGGAACCGTCGAAGTCGATGCCGAACGCACGGGAACGTCGTCGGATCGAGCGAGGAGGTTCGGGCCGAGGGCGTCGAGCGCCGCCGCAACCTCGGCCGCGTTGGCGAACCGCCGAGTCACGTCTTTCTCGAGACAGCGGTCGACGATGGCGACAACCTCGCGAGGCACGTCCGCGCGCAGTTTGGACAACGGACAAGGCGGGTCGTTCGCGATCTTGACGCAGAGCGCGGCATACGTTTCCCCTTCGAACGGGAACCGGCCCGTCAGAAGCTCGAAGAGGACGACCCCGAGCGACCACACGTCTACCCGCGCATCGACGTCTCGCGACGAGAGCATTTGCTCGGGAGCCATGTACAGCGGCGACCCCAGTACGGCCGATGTTTTCGTGAGGACGCGGCCCGTCACGCCTTCGACGGTTTTGGAAATGCCGAAGTCGAGGACCTTGAGTTTGGGTCCGCCGTCCGGCGTATTCGTCAAAAATAGGTTTTGGGGCTTGAGGTCACGGTGCACGATTCCGACGCTATGCGCCTCCGCCAGCGCCGTGCACGCTTGTCGTAGGAGTCGCAGCGCAAAGCCCACCGGCATGGGTCCCCGCTCCTCGATGATTTTTCCGAGATCGCCGCCTTCGAGGAACTCCATGATCATGTAAGGGACGCCCGAGTCCAGAACGCCCACGTCGAGCACCTTGGCCACATGCTCGCTCTTCAGGCTGGCGGCAGCACGTGCTTCGCGCAGAAAGCGACGGGCCGCGTCGGGATTGCCGAGTGCTTCCTCGCGAACGAATTTAATCGCAACGAGTTGGTCCAACTGCTCGTGGCGCGCTGCAATGACGACGCCCATTCCGCCCGAGCCGATGACGCGCTCGACGCGGTATTTCCCCAAGAGAAGGTCGCCTTCCTTGACCCCCGTCTTGTCCATCACGTCTCGTGCCATAGCATGGGGGCCACTTCCTCGCGGCAAAGCCAGCAAGCCAGCAGCTCGGTCGTCACGCAGGTTGAGTACCCAAGAGAGGTAAGTTTTCGAGAATGCAAGGGTATTCGCGAATGCCCGAAGGCTCTGCGAGATTCGATCGAGGCCCCGGCCCTCGGCGCCGTTGGACGGCACCTCCACCGCCCGCGGCATCCGATCGTTGGTTGAACGTACGACGACCCTGGCGCGGCCAGAAGCGCATGGCCGGGTCGTCGGCGACATAGGACATGCAGTGACCGGAATGACTCCCGGCTACGTGGATCTCGGCATTGCCTATTTTGGACGGCCAAGCCAGGGCGAACGACTCGAGGTACTCTGCAGTCACGGTGCCCGCTGCTCTGGAGATCCGCGTCCTAGGCGAGCTCGAGCTGCTTCGCGCAGGCAAGCCGCTGCTCTTGCCTGCTTCAAAGAAGACTCGCGCCCTTCTCGGATATCTCGTGGTGGTCGGCGTACGACCCCAGCCGCGCCAGCGTCTTTGCGAGCTTCTTTGGGATGGACCCGACGATCCGCGCGCGGCCTTGCGGTGGAGTCTCACCAAGATACGTCCTCTCGTGGACGACGCATCGGCGACGCGCTTGATCGCCGACCGTGAACACGTTGTTTTCGAGGCGCAGGGCGCCATCGTCGATCGGAACGCGATCGAGACCGTCGGGCGACCGGCCAACGCCGCTCTCGATGGGCTCCGGGAAGCCGCCGCTCTTTACCGCGGCGAGCTGCTCGAAGGCCTCGATTTGCCGGACTGCTACCGGTACCACCAGTGGTGCATCGCCGAGCGCGAGCGGTTGCGCCGATTGCGCGAAGGCATCTTGGCGGCGCTCGTCGACCGCCTGGCCGACCGCCCCGAAGAAGCGCTGGTGTATGCGCGCGCTCGAGTCGCGATCGATCCTGTCGCGGAGCTCGCTCACATGGCCGTCATGCAGCTTCTCGGAAAGCTCGGCAGGCCGCGCGAAGCACTGCGGCAATACGAGAGTTGTCGGCACGCTCTCGACGCACAACTCGGCCGGGCGCCTTCCAGGAGCCTCGAGATCGCGCGGGCCGCGATTGGACAAGTGCGGGCCGCCGCTTCGCAGGACAACCACGTGCGCTTTGCCCCTTCGAGCCAGGCGCCGGTCCCACTCGTCTCCCGGCGCGCAGAGAGCGCGGCGATCGCGGCGGTCTTTCGCGAGGTTGAGGTGGGCGCGTGGCGGCAAATGCTCTTTTTTGCAGGCGAGCCCGGGATCGGCAAGACCCGGCTGCTCGGAGAGGTTGCAGACAGGGCGTTGTCTTTCGGTGGGACGGCGCTCGCGGGGCGTGCATTCGAGGCCGAGATGGTTCGGCCGTTTGGACCCTGGATCGACGTTTTGCGATCGGTGCCGGCCCATGCGATCGACGCCTCGGTGCGCGCCGATCTGACAGCTCTCTTGCCGGAGCTTGGACCTGCGGAAAGGGGGCTCGACCGCAATCGGTTCTTCGAAGCGGTCGCCACCCTTCTGCTTCATCGTTCGACGAACGCTCCCCTGGTCGTCGCGCTCGACGATTTGCAGTGGTTCGACGAGGCCTCGGTGGCGCTGCTGCACTATGTTGCGCGCCGCGTTGCGGGATCGCACGTCCTGCTTGTGGGCGCTGCGCGCACGGCCGAAATCACCGGCAACCGGCCCGTCGAGGGGCTGCTGCGCGCGATGGCCCGAGAGGGACGGCTGATGCGCCTCGACCTCGCCCCGCTCGACAGCGATGGAGTGGCCGAGCTCGTGCGCAGTATCCACGGCCATGCCGACCCGGCGAAGATCCTGAGCGACGGTGGGGGCAATCCGCTGTTCTCGATCGAGTTGGCTCGAGCCGCTTCACGCGGAGACACGGGGGGCGGCACGCCAACACTCGATGGTCTCATCGCCGAGCGATTGGCAAGGCTCGACGAGCGCGCGACCGAGCTCTTGCCCTGGGCGGCCGCGCTCGGACACGCGTTCAGCGTCGACGCGTTGGCCGCTGTGACCTCGCTCTCCGTGCCGGACTTATTGGCCGCGCTCGAACAGCTCGAACGCCACGGAGTCCTGCGCGCCAACCCGACTGCACCCGGAGGGGTCGGCTATGATTTCGCCCACGATCTCGTGCGCCGGACGGCCTACCGAACGATGAGCGAGCCACGGCGCCGCTCGGTGCATTTGCACGTCGCGCGCACGCTCGACACGCTCGTCGATGCCGAGGGCAGTCTCGCTGGCGACATCGCTCATCACGCCGCCCTGGGCGGAGACAGCGAACTCGCCGCGCGTGCGTACGTCGCGGCAGGCGAGCGATGCTTGCGCCTCTTTGCGCTCGCCGACGCGAGCCGGCTCGCGGCCAGCGGGATGCAGCACGTCACGCGACTCGCGCCGGAGACGGGCATCCGCTTGCGTCTGGCGCTGCTCGCGGTGCACGTGCATTCCAACCAATGGTTGAAGCGATCGCACGAACTCGAAGCGGAGCTAGGTCGTGTCGGCCGACTCGCCGAGGAGGCCGGGATGCACGCCGAAGCGACCCGCTGCTATTATCTCATGTCGTTCGTGCACAACGAGCGCGGCGACCTGGGCCGGGCGGGCGCGGTCTCGCTCCAGGCCGCCGAGGCGGGCCGCGCTGCGGACCTCGCTACACGGCAACAGCAGCTCGCGAACACCGGCCGCTGCTTGGCGCTCATCGAACGGGAGGTCGAGCGGGCGGACGACTTCTTGCGGGAGGCCGAGTCGCTCGGGCCATCTTGCGGACCCCGAACCCGCCTGGAGATAATCTTCGGAGAGGGACTGGTTCGAGCCTTCAAGGGTAGCGACGCGGAGGCGCTTCCGTTGCTCGAGAGGGCCGCCGAGCTTGCCGCCGCCGAATCCGACCACTGGGTCCAGTCGCAGGCGCTCACGCGAATCGCCCGCATGGCGCTCGAGCACGGCCGGCCGAACGAAGCCCTCGAACGCTGCGCGGCACTCGAACCGCTCGTGGCCAAGCTTTCGGAGGGCAGCGAGAGGCCGCTGGTGGCCGCGTTTCGTGCGCTCGCGCTGCTCGCGATGGGGCAGGTCGAGGGGCTCGATCAGGCACTGAACGCGCTGCATCTGCTCCGCAGCATCGACAGCAAGGCGCATCTGGCCTACGTGCTCAACGCTCTGGCCGACGACGCGCTCTCGCGAGGCCGCGTCGATGACGGCGAGCGGTACGCGAAGGAGGCCCTCCAGGCGGCCGAGGTCGTAGGTCACACGAGCGAGGTGGCCGTCGCTCGATCGCGTCTCGCGCGGGTCGCGCTCCGTCGCGGCGATCGCCGTCAAGCCGGGGACCTGCTCGAGTCTTTGTCGCCCGAACTGGCAAGGCCTTTTTCGATCAGCGCCCGTGCGCGTGCAGCCGTCCTCCATGCGTTTGTGGAGCTTCGTTCTCGGCCGGACAGCTGACCGCCCCATTTTCAACGACGGCTCCAACGCTGCTTCCAACGCAGAAGAGCGAACCTCCTTTCCACGCCGCAGCGTTACCCCGGCGGAAAGGAACCTCCCATGAGCATCGATGAGAAGAAGCTGAACGACCTTGTCGGCAAAGTCGTCTGCGACGTCGGCGCGGCCATGAGCGCCGCCCTCGTCGTTCTTGGCGACAAGCTGGGCCTGTACAAGGCGATGGCCGAGGCAGGACCCGTCTCGGCCGCGGACCTCGCCAGCCTGACGGGCACGACGGAGCGCTACGTATGCGAGTGGCTCAACGCTCAGGCGGCGAGCGGCTACGTCGCCTACGACGTCGCCTCGCAAACGTTCTCGCTCACGCCCGAGCAGGCCTTCGCATTTGCCGATGAACCGGGCCCGGCCTCGGTTCCAGGGCTCTTTCACGTAACGGCCGCCATGTGGCACAGCGAGGAAAGGATGACCGACAACTTCCGCACGGGAAAGGGACTCTCGTGGGGCGACCAGCATCCGTGCCTCTTTGAAGGGACGGAGCGGTTCTTCCGATCCGGCTACATCGGAAATCTGGTCAGCGCCTGGTTGCCGGCGCTCGACGGGGTCACCGCCAAATTGGAGCGCGGTGCCAAGGTCGCCGACGTCGGCTGCGGTCTCGGAGCGTCGACGATCATCATGGCCAAGGCGTACCCTCGGTCGCAGTTCATCGGGTTCGACTCACACGAAAAGTCGATTGCCCTCGCTCGCGAACGAGCCAAGCAGAGCGGGGTGACCGACCGCGTGGGATTCGAGGTCGCCAGGTCCACGGACTTCCCGGGCCGCGACTACGACCTCGTCGCGCACTTCGATTGTCTCCATGACATGGAGGACCCCGTCGGTGCGGCCCGGCATGTCCGAGAGACGATCGCACGCGATGGAACGTGGATGATCGTCGAGCCTTTCGCTGCCGACGCTCCGGAGGCGAATCACAATCCCGTGGGGCGCGTCTTCTACTCCGCGTCGACCCTGCTCTGCGTGCCCCACTCGCTAGCCCACCATGGCCCGGCGCTCGGAGCGCAAGCGGGCGAGGCGCGCCTGCGCGACGTCGTCGTCGCCGGGGGAGGGTTCTCCCGGTTTCGCCGTGCGACCGAGACGCCTTTCAATCTGATTCTCGAGGCTCGCCCGTAGCTTGGTTCCGCCGAACTCGGCCCAGGTTCTCTCATTTTTCCACAAACGAGGTTTTCGATGAAAAAGCAAATCGTTCTCGTCTTCATATTGACCGCGTTGCTAGAGGCCTGCGCGGGAACGGTGCAGAACGCCGCTCCCGCCACGAGTCCGGCGTCGTCTGCTCTCGACGGGCGAACGTATGAAGTCCTGCTCGAAATACCGGATTCGCCAGCGACGAAAGATACGTTGCGATTTTCCGGCGGGAGGTTCGAGTCGACGGCATGCACGGCGCTCGGCTTCCCGGAATGGGCGGACTACTTGGCCCGCGCGAGCGGCGACCAGGTCGCATTCCAGGCAACGACCCAGCATCCGTCCGGGACAACGATGGAGTGGAGCGGGCACATTCGAGGCGATGCCGTCGACGGAACGGCCAACCGTACGATGAACGGCAAGACCGACGTCATCCGCTTCAAAGGTTTACTCTCTCATTGAAAGACGCGGCATCGCTTCGCCGCCGTACGTTCAGGGTCGAATACAACGGACAGCATTCAGGAGGCAGCCATGGCACGTGTCATCGTCGAGCAAGCATTTCAAGAGCCCTTTACGGACGAGCGGTATGCGTCGTTTGCAAAGAGACTGGACCCATGCCTGGACATGCGCAGAGGCGCATGGCGGCGGAGCTCGCTCTCCATCGACAAACTGCGGATGATCTGCGAGTTCGAAGCGCCCGACGCCGAAGCCGTTCGAGAGGCGTTCCGCGCTTCGGGAGTACCCTACGAGCGGGTTTGGTCGGCCGACGTGTTCGCGGTGGAGGATTACCCCGATGCCATGAAAAAGCTGACCGCAGTGGTCGGCGGGAAGTTCACCTCCCCTTCCACCGAGTCGAGCCTGCCTTCCGGGTCGGGCGATTGAAGCCACAGCCGCGTGGCGACCATCGCGCGCCGTTAGCCCGAGCGCGGCCAGTGGTTGCAGCGTCCGCTGCCAAGTTCAATCCCGTCGAGAAATGTCGTTGACACGGGTCGGTAACATGCGAGCCGCAATCCGATCATCGAGCGCGTGCGAGGGTGGGTCGCACGTGGCACAGCGAGGGTCAGAAGCGAGCGGCTCCGCACGAGCCCGTGTCGTGATCGTGGGGGGCGGCTTCGGCGGCTTGAATGCGGCCCGAGCGCTCGCGAGGGCCCCCGTGCAGATTACACTCGTCGATCGGCGAAACCACCACCTCTTTCAACCACTCCTTTATCAGGTCGCGACCGCTGCGCTCAACCCAAGCGACATCGCGATGCCGATTCGGCGGATTCTGCGCCATCAGAAAAACGTAGAGGTGCAGCTCGCCGAGGCCCGAGGGGTAGACCTTTCGGGCAAGGTCCTGCACCTCGACGAAGGGTCGATACCCTATGATTTTTTGATCGTCGCGACGGGCGCGCGGCACTCGTACTTTGGACACTCCGCGTGGACACCGTTCGCACCAGGGCTCAAGAGCATCGGCGATGCGCTCGAGATTCGCCGGCGCGTGCTCTCGGCGTTCGAGCTGGCCGAGCGCGAGAAAGATGCGACGCGTCGAGAGCAGTGGCTCACATTCGTCGTGGTCGGCGCCGGCCCCACGGGCGTCGAGCTTTCCGGGGCACTATGCGAAATCGCGCAGCATGCGCTCGCGCGCGACTTTCGCCATTTCAATCCGGCAGAGGCGCGCGTCATCTTGCTCGAAGGCTCGGATCGCGTGTTGCCACTCTACACGCCCGCGCTTTCCGAGAAGGCGCGGCGGCAACTTGCCCGCCTCGGGGTCGATGTCCGCACCGGGCAAAAGGTCACCTCGATCGATTCGGAAGGAGTCGTCGTCGGCGGCCAGCGGATTGGGACGCGCACGGTGCTCTGGGCCGCGGGCGTGGCCGGCTCGAGCTTCGGACGTTCGCTTGCTGTGCCGCTCGACCGAGCGGGGCGCGTTCTTGTCGGTCCCGATCTCGCGATCGGGGGCCACCCCGACGTGTTCGTCGTGGGCGACCTGGCGTCGGTCGTTCTGGACGGCGCGGCCGTGCCTGGGGTCGCTCCGGCCGCGATGCAAGAGGGCCGTCACGCGGCACTCAACATCGTTCGTTCGATCCGGGGCCAGCCCACGCTGGCGTTTCACTACAAGAACAAGGGATCGCTTGCGACAATCGGCCGGACGGCCGCCGTTGCGGATTTCGGCCGGATCCAGCTGTCGGGGCCGGTCGCGTGGGTGGCTTGGCTCATGTTGCATCTGCTCTTTCTCGTCGGCTTTCGCAACCGCCTCATGGTCATCGTCCAGTGGCAATGGTCGTTTCTTTCCTACGATCGCGGAGCGCGACTCATCACAGGTCCCATTCACCGCCGGACCGATGCGTCGCGCGGGGAGCGTCGGACAGCGTAACCTCATGCGCATCCTGCATACGATGATCCGGGTCGGCGACTTGGAGCGTTCCATCGACTTTTACACCCGAGCGCTCGGCATGAAGGTTCTGCGCCGGCGCGACTTCCCCGATGGCAAGTTCACCCTGGCGTTCCTCGGCTATGGACCCGAGGACACATACCCCGCGATCGAGCTCACCTACAACTACGGGGTATCGCGCTACGAAGTCGGTTCCGGCTTCGGGCACATCGCCTTCGGCACCGACGACATTCGCGCTGCGTGCGACGCCGTCCGCCGCGCGGGCGGCCAGATCGCGCGCGAACCAGGCCCGATGAAGCACGGGACGACGGTCATCGCGTTTGCCGTCGATCCCGACGGGTACAAGATTGAGCTCATCGAGCGCCTACAGGGCGCCCCGGACGTTCGAACCGCGTAAATCCGATCGCGCGGGCTCGTACCGGCGTGAAGGCCGCCTCCTCCGTGGGTGGCGACCGTCGTGCCTGCATGGATCACGACGTTGCCGCAACACAAGAAGGGCTTGGCCGACGTGGCCTCACACCTGAACCGTTCCCGTCCGCCCTGAGCGAGCGTGCCGGTTCCGAGCCCGCGCGAGACGGCTAGGGCCACAAGGCGAGCCGTGGCCAGGCTTCTGACGCCGAGGAATTTTCGGCATGCGCCGGATGAATAGCCACGAGCGCCGTCGCCGTGTTATAGTATGGTGTTTACCGTGTTCATCGCCCACGTTGGTTTGCTCCGACACCCACTAACCGTGGTGCGGCGATCGGTCGCCGGGCCGAGTGGGACTTGGTGGAGGCCGGTGGCCGGGTCGCGATTGCGGCGGGTAAGAAATGGGCTCGTTTCGCGCACACCGTGCCCTCGCCGACTTGAACAACCGCACCCGATCCAAACTGCGTGAGCCACGAGCGGCTCTCGTTGCATCGCACACGTGAAAGGCAATTTTCGACATGAAACGGAGGCTGCGCAGTAGGGATCGCGGATTCACATTGATCGAGTTGATGATCGTCGTCGCTATCATCGGCATTCTTGCGGTGCTCGCCATCTACGGAGTGCGCAAGTACATTGCGAACGCGAAGACGGCCGAAGCGCGAAACTCGCTCGGTCAAATCGCGAAGGACGCGGCGACGGCGGCCGAGCGCGAGAAGGGCACGCAGCCGGTCCTCAGCCCCGGCTCGACGTCGGCGCTCTTTCGAGCCTTCTGCACCAGTGCCACGGCGGTCCCGACGTCCGTCACGCTCGTGCAGGCACAGAAGTACCAATCTCAGGTTTCGGACTGGAAGTCCGGGAGCGCGACCGGGGGCTGGCAGTGTCTGAAATTTTCGCTCGAAGAGCCTCAGTATTACCAATACAATTACACGAGTTCGAACACGTCGGCGGTCAGCGGCAGCTTCGAGGCGGATGCCTACGGGGATCTCAATGGCAACGGCGTCACATCGGATTTCACGATTATTGGCTCGGCCACGAGCGGCGCCATCGCGATTTCTCCGAATATCCAAGAAGTCAATCCGGAAGAGTGATTGGTGACTAACTCACGCGTGCGCGGCGTCGGCATCTCCGCTGCGATGGTTGGGCGCGTCGAACGCGCTCGGAACCACCATCCGCGATTGGACGACGCTCCGGGTTAGCGCAACGACTGCCAAGCCTGCCGCGAGACAAGCATAACCGGGGGCCACTCGATCGCTCCAGCCAATGGCCGCTGCCACGGTATGGAGAACGGCAACGACGACCAGCATGACCGCATTGGTCCGGGATGCGATCACCGAAAGGCGCCACAGATCGAGCGCGACGCGAGCTCGCGCCAGCAGTAACCAACCGGCGCACCAGGCGACGCAGGTCGAAGCGATTTCCGGCAGCAGCGAGAGCGCAATTCCGTCATAGCGCATGTGCACGATCGCGTAGGCCGCGCCTGGGACCACAGCGCTTCCGAGCAAGATGCTGGTCAGTGCCGACGCTCGGACGCTCGCCGGAGCGCGACCTGCGGCCGGGCGAGCCAGCGCCATCGACCGGTAAGGAGAACGAGGGCCCACCGTCGCGACCTCCCAACGCTGCCAGAGCGTCCGTGTACGCCGCTCCACCACGACGAAGATCATGGCCGTGAACACCGGAATCAAAACCAGGAATGGCGCCACGATCTCTTTCCGCCTTTTCGATCGATGCGAATCCAGCGGCGCCGCGCCGTTCGAGCAGCACCCCAAGGATTGAATACGAGCGACCTTAGGCTAAGGGCCAAGGCACGGTCCGTCAAGAACGCAACTAACCGAAGGCGCCGGCGTCCTTCGGCCTTCCGGCAAGACTGCCGCAACGGCGACTCAGCGCCGACGGATTTCGACCGTCAGGACCCATCTGAAACGCTTCATCCTCGGGGCGGACTTCTGTCGGAAACCAGTTACGCGGAGGCCCGGCCCGTAAGGACGATCGAAGCTGCTCGCCCTTACCGGCGGTCCAGGTTCAAAACGTGCACGCCGAGACACCGGCCGATTCTGGCGGTCGACGCTGGTTGCACGCACCGCGTCACATCCCCGCTGCGACTGCGGCTTGGCTCGAGACGCGAGTGCCTTGCATCCGCTGTCATTTGAGCGTTAAGGTGCACTCCGAATTTGCCCGCAAGGGAGGTTAGTCTGTGATCCAGCGAATTGTGGCGGGCGCTCTCCGGATGCCGTTCGTGGTGTTCGCGCTGGCCGTCCTGCTCGTGGTGGTTGGCCTCGTGGCCTACAAAGAGCTCGACATCGAAGCGTACCCCAATCCCGTGCCTCCGATGGTTGAAGCCATCACCCAGCCCGAGGGATGGAGCGCCGAAGAGACCGAGCGGTACGTGACGGTGCCTCTCGAGATCGGTTTTTTTGGAATGCCGGGGCTCGAGCACGTCCGGTCGTCGTCCTTGTTTGGATTGAGCGACGTGAAATGTTATTTCTCATGGGATACGACATATCAAAACGCTCGCCAGGAGGTCATCAACCGCATCCAATTCGTTTCGCTGCCGGCGGGGATGCAAGCTGGACTGTCGCCTTGGAATGCGATCGGTGAGCTGTTCCGATATCGCGTGGTCGGCAAAGGCTATACGCTCACGGATTTGAAGACGGCCGAAGACTGGATTCTCGAGCGGCAGTTCAAACAAGTGCCGGGAGTCATCGACGTCACGAGCTACGGAGGAGAAACGAAGGAATATCACGTCGAGGTCGACCCCTATCGCTTGCAAGGACAAGGATTGGGGCTCGGCAGTCTCATTGCGGGGATCCAGAATGCGGATCAAAACGTGGGCGGTCAGCGCCTGTTTCTGGGCGAGCAAAGCTACGACATTCGCGGTATCGGCTTGATCGGATCGGGTCAAACGCCCGTGCGCGACATTGGAAACGTGGTGATTGCCGAGCAAAAGGGAATCCCGATCCGCGTCAAAGACATCGCGGACATCGACATCGGTCACGCCCCGAGGCTCGGCATCGTGGGATACGACGACGACCCCGACGTCGTTCAAGGGATCGTCTTGATGCGCTACGGCGCCGAGACGCCGTCCACGCTCGGCGGAATTCATGCACGCGTCGACTACCTTCGCAAGAACCACATCTTGCCGCCCGGCATGGATATCGTGCCGTACTACGACCGCGGCGCTTTGGTTAAAGTGACCACGCACACGGTTATCGAAAACCTCCTCGTCGGCATGATCCTGGTCACGACGATCCTGCTCATCTTTCTCGGGCACGCCCGAGCGGCACTCATCACGGCCGTCAACATTCCGCTGGCGTTGCTCATCGCCTTCTGCGGGCTCGTTGCCTCGCGAACGTCGGCCAATCTCATTTCTCTCGGCGCGGTCGACTTCGGCATCGTCGTCGACTCGACGGTCATCATGATGGAAAACATCTTCCACCACCTCGGTCCCCACGGCCGCGGCAAGATGGTCGAGCGCATCGAGCAGAGCGCACGGGAGGTGGCGACGCCGATGACGTTCTCCACGCTCATCATTGGCGTCGCGTTTCTGCCTCTCTTCACGATGCCCGGCGTGTCTGGCGTCATCTTCGCGCCCATGGCTCGGACCTATGCTTTTGCCATCGGCGGTGCCATTTGCCTGGCTCTGACGCTCACACCGGTGCTCGCGTCCAAGCTGATTCCCGCGCATAGCGAAGAAAAAGACAGCTTCGTCATGCGGCTTCTTGCGCGCTTCTATTACCCGCTGTTCGCGACGGTGGTGCGCTATGCCAAAATCGCCGCCCCCCTCGCCCTGATTCCAATCTTGGCGCCTGTTTTTCTATTTCCGACGCTGGGGCGCGAATTCATGCCCAAGCTCGAGGAGGGCAATTTTTGGATTCGTGCCACGTTGCCCATGTCCATCTCGCTCGACCAGTCGGCCAAATACGTCGGCCGGATTCGTTCGATTCTCCGCGGCTGCCCAACGGATCCGCAGATCCCGTGCGATGATGCCCATCGAAAGTATCCCGAAGTCGTCACGGTCGTGTCTCAGTTGGGGCGTCCGGACGACGGAACGGATGTGTCGGGATTTTACAATATCGAGCTCTTCGCGCCTCTGAAGCCGTTCGACGAGTGGCGCCCCGGTTTGACCAAGGAAAAGCTGACCGACGAGATCAACCATGCGCTGACCGAGGCTTTCCCCGGCGTCCTGTTCAATTTCTCTCAATACATCAGCGACAATGTCGAAGAGGCACTCAGCGGAGTCAAAGGCGAGAACTCGGTGAAGGTGTTTGGCAGCGACCTCGCGAGCAACGAGAAAGTGGCCGACGCGATTGTAGACGTCATGGGCAAGGTACCCGGCATCGCGGATCTCGGTCATTTCAAATCGATGGGCCAGCCCAATATCAAGATTACTCCGGATCGTGACCTGTGCGCTCGCTACGGCCTCAATACGGGCGACGTCGACGCGGTCATCCAGGCGGCGATCGGCGGCCAGGCGATCGTTCAAGTGTACGAGGGCGAGAAGCACTTCGACCTTACGGTACGATGGAAGTCGGAGTATCGGATGAGCCTCGAGGCGATACGCGAAATCAGAGTCGCGACGCCCGACGGGATGCACCTCCCTCTGGGCCAGATCGCGACGATTCAGATCGCGGACGGGCCCGCGATCATCTACCGCGAAGATGCCGTCCGGTACTCCCCGGTGAAGTTCAGCGTTCGCGGGCGCGACCTGGCCAGCACGATTGGCGCCGCACAGGCCGCCATCGAGCAGGAGATCCCCCCGTGTGAGAAGGGCGCGGGCGGCAAGGTCTGCCGACCCTACGATACGCGGCTCGAGTGGTCCGGTGAAATCAACGAATTGCACGAGGCCGAGGACCGGCTCACGATCATCATCCCGGTCACGATTTTGCTCATCACGTTTCTCACGTACAGCGCGGTCAAGACGTGGGTGGACACCATCCTCGTTCTCACCAACATTCCGGTCGCGTGCACGGGTGGCGTGTTGGCTCTCCTTTTGACCGGCACGAATTTTTCGGTCTCTGCGGCCATGGGTTTCATTTCGATCTTCGGCATTGCGATTCAGGATGCCATTCTCGTCGTCACGTACTTCCAGCGTCTTCGGGGGACGGAAGGGCACGGCGTCGAGCAGGCGGCTCGAGAGGCTGCCGAGAAGCGTCTACGCCCCTGCTTGATGACCACGCTGGTCGCCATGATCGGTCTTTTTCCCGCCGCAATTTCGAACGGCATCGGCTCTCAGACCCAAAAACCGCTGGCCATCGTCGTCATCGGGGGGTCGATGATGTTGGCTCTCGTCGCACGCATGGTGCAACCCCCGCTGCTCGTCGTCGCGCACACATGGCTCAAGCGGTTCCATCGCGGGCCCGAGCCGGAAGAAGCCTGAACCGACGGCGCTTGATCGGCGACGAATCAAGCCCCGATGACGGGCAAGCCTTCTGCCGCTGCCGCAGCGGCGAGGTCTTCGTCGTGCGTAGCGAAGCGCAGTGCGGGATACCGAGCACGTACGAGTAGAGCACTCGCAACATGAATCGCGTCGAGTGTTCGGATCCGCATCGGAAACGGCTCGGCGGCGCGTTCGAGCACGGCACGGTTCAGCCGAATGAGCTCGAAGCCGCTGAGCACGGTGAGCGTTGTGGCTCGGCGGCGCGCCAGCTCGCGCTCGAGCGTCGCCCCACCCAGCCGCAATCGGTCGAGCACTCGCAGACACTCCACACGTGTGATCTCGCTGGTCACGGCCCTGGTGACGCGTGCCCATGCGGCGAGCCGACCCCGTTCGCCGAGTACGACGCGCAAAACGACGGATGAATCGACGTAACCAGTCACCGCGTGCCGCGTTCTTGCCGCAAGGCCTCGAGCGAATTCATCGAGAGTGTTGAGGCCGCCACGCGCACACGGCGAACCGATGCGAAGCTCCGCGTCGCAGGGATGAGTTCCAGCGCCCCGGCATCGTGCTCAATCGGAACGACTTTCGCGATGGGTCTTGCGCGGTCCATGATCTCGATGGTCTCGCCAGCCTCGGCAGCGCGGAGGTGCTCCGAAAGATGGCTCTTGAGTTCGGAGATGCCCACGCGCTTCATGACCTATTCTGGTCCGTTTCGGTCACATGTGTCAACCCACGCTCGAGCTCAACATCTGGACAAGAGGCGGTCGTTCTCTTCAAAGGTGAGCACGCTCATCGACCCTCGGATCCGGAGGACCTCGTGCAAGACATGGCGCTCGCGCTGTGGAATGCGCCTCCATAGCTTGGCCTGACGTCGGACTCACCTCGGTTGGTAACCCAAAGGCCGGATCGCCAGGCAGTGCCCGTCTCGTTTGAGTGGGGACCGGATCTGGAGCAACTCTCGGCGCCGCTTCCGTAGTCCAAGCTGCGCCGAGACGCCTGCCCAACGGCCGGGCGGTTACGAACGACACCGAGAGGATGGGTGGAGGATGGGAAGGTCCCACAAGAGCAAGTCCCGTCAGTCTGCAATCGAGAAGCGCTTTGAGCCGTGGTCGTCAGGACCCGGGGCACCGCCTGGCTCCAAGCCGTCGATCGACGGCAACCCACGGCCTGCGCCGTGGTCCGCGAGCGGGGTTCATGGCCACGGTGGCACCTGCTGGGAGAGTCCCTTGGGACAGCGGTGGCGCTCAGAAGCGACTCCGACCCCGATGCCGGGGTGAACCCCGCAAACTGCGGCGCCACGCCGCCGTCTCAGCGCGGCGGAAGTGCGCCGAATCCGCAGCTCATCATCGGCGGTGCCGTGACCTCACGGGAGGCGGGGCTTGGTTTCGGTGGCCCCCCTCGTCAGGGCCCGCCGTCCGGCCCGAACACCAGTGCGGCGGCCTCGTGTGAGGCAAAGCCGCTTGCGTATTGCGCGAGATAGGCGCTCGCCGCGCGCGCTGCAGCCGCGCGGTCTCCGGTCTGCGAGAGGATCCGGAAGCGGGCCACGTACGCGTCTTGCGCGAGCGGAGACGCAGGATAGCGGCTACAGAATTCATCCAAGAGAGTGACCGAGAGCGCCCGGTTGCCTCGGTCTCGGGCGTTCATCGCGTCCGAAAAGAGTGCGTTCTGGTTCGCGAGCTCGGTGAGGCTTGGCTTGCCGGCGATCGACATCGCGGGCGACGTCGTGGCGTCGGCGGGCGGCGCCGACTCTTTCGCCTGTTGCGCGGCGCGCGGTGCACGCCCATGGTCCGAAGATTCAGCCACGGACTTGCTGTCGCCTGCGCCCGGCGATTCGGCGCCGGAATGGGCCGCCGACGATGCCCACTCGGTTCCGGCATCCAGCCATACTTCGCGATCGGCGTGCCGTACGCTCACCACGCCCTCGGTCACGACCACCCTCGTTCGAGTCATCTCGAGGGGTCCCGATTTCGTGACTTCCACCGAAAAGGCCGTGCCGTGAACGGTGACCAGCGCATTCGGCGTTCGGACCGCGAAAGAGTGCCCTTTGGGCAGCTTGGGTACCCGGACACGGATCAGGCCGAGATCGAGGGCCAACTCTTCCCGAGAACGCCCTGTGTCCTTTGAATCGGGAAGGGCGAGAACGGTCTCCGGCCCCACGACGATCTCGACACCGCTCACCAGCTGCAGGCGCGACGAGCTCGATCGATCCGTTGCGACGTGTGAATCGACGCCCAAGGCCAAGCCACTCGAAGCCGGAGACGAAGCCACGAGCTGCCCGCCATGCCCGCTCGCATGGGAGACGCCCAACTGCGCAATCATGCGTGCGACAACGCCTTCGTTCGACGCCCGTAGACGAAGCAGCGTCGTCCCCGCCAAGACGAGGGCTGCGGCGGCCGCGAGCGCGAACCCTCGCCGCATGAAAATCCTGCGGCGGTTCGAACGTCCAAGCGCGCTCGCAAGCATGGTCCGAGCGATGGCCGCGACGACGCGAGTCCGCGTCGCCTCCGACGGGACCGAGTCCTCCAGCGGAAGGGGAAGTCGCGCCCATTGGGCAAGGATGTCGGGACGTTTGGGCGACTCACGCAACATCGTTGCCCTCCTCGTGCGCCTCGGTTCCCTTGACCCTGCGGAGCAGCTCGCGTCTTGCGCGAACGAGTCGCGACTGCGCTGCGGACACCGAAATGCCAACCATCACGGAGACTTCCGTCAGATCGTGACCCAGAACGTCGTGCAGCACGAGCACCATGGCTTTCTTGGGGCTCATCGCCGCAAGGTGCGTCTGAACGGCACGGATTTGCTGTCGTGCACTGGCGTCTCGCTCGGCATTGCCGACGGCAGGCGGGTCGGCAACGTCCCGCAGCTCCACCGGATCGAAGACGGCCCGCGAACGACGGCGAGCGCGCAGCGCGTTGAACGCCACGTGTGCCGCGATCGACGATGCCCAGGTCGACAAGCTGCATCCTCTGGAGAAACGTCCACGGACGAGCGTACTGACGATCTGCTCGAACGTGACTTGCACGAGGTCTTCGTGGTCGCACACTCGACCACCGATGACACGATGAAGGGTCGCGTGAACAATGGTGATCAATCGGTCGTAAAGCTCTCGTGCTGCGCGAATGTCTCCCGACACGAGCGCATCGATCAAAGCGTCGTCCTGCAAGGGCTGCCGGGGCGCCGGAGACGACACGGGAGGTGCCAGCTTTAGCCAGCGATCCTCTGTCTTGACGATTCGATCGGATTGGCTCACCAAAAAAGTCTCGGCCTTCGCACCCCGTTGGTACCCGCTCGACCGTCCGGCAGGCATTTCGGCGCGGGCCGCACCCCGCGAGGGCTGTCGGTTCGATTCCGCTCCGGCGGTTGCGGCCATCGTTGCCGCGGTTTCATGGCCAGGCCATTCGCAAACCGGCTGCGGCGTCCAGTTCGAGGGCCGGAATGCGTGCGAGAACTTGGTCGTGCACCGTAACGTCGGTAGGCCCAAGGGTCTCCACCGCGCCCATTGTAGCGACAACGCCCACGGCGCGAGACCACATCCACGACGCATCCAGGAACGCGCCGAGCCCGGCCACCCAGCGCTGGCCGCTGCCGCGGACTCCGGTCGGGGGGTCCGTGGCGGTGGCGTCAATGAGCTCCGCGAGCCCCTGCGCGCGAGCCGCGAACTCGACGCCGCCGGGTAGGCGCAAAACGACGAGACCGCCCCCCGCCGCGGCACTCGCACGGACGATGGCGAGACCGTCGAGAGCCATCCCGGCGAAGGAGCATCGGACGGCGCCAAAAAGAAACAGCCGATCGCCGTGGATCCTCGACGAAAGGCGTAGGTCTCCGCCCCAGGCGGGCGAAGGTCCCTGCGTCGCCGCCGTCACCGAGAACTGCGCATCGATCCACGGGCGGCCGGCAGCGCCTTGGTTCGGCCGATCGACGCCGTCGGCGGCGGCGGAAGCCGTCGCGGGGCCTTTGGAACGTTCGCGTTGCGCGGTCACCTCGTGCGTTACCGTTTCGCCGACCGTCGTGGCGATGGCGAAACCGACCGTTCGCCATCGCTCGCCCTCTGGATCCGTAGGCGAGAACGAAAGAAACCGCGTCGCCCATTGCGGTTGCCCGCGAATACGCAACCCCACATCGATTCTGGCGTTGGAATCCGTCGTGGTCTCCCACTTCACGATCGCGATCGCGGTGCGTTCGTCGTCGAGAGCCGCAGCGCCGCCAAACACACACCGGCCCGGGTGCATCGCGACGTTGCATGCCTCGAGCATGGATCGTGCCGCCGAAGACGAGTCGTCCGCGGGCGCAATCTCGACCACCACGGTGGTCGTCATCGAGTCCATCGTGAGCCCGGCTGCCCGCGCCCTCCGGCCGCGTTGTCTGCCGGGTGCCTGGCGATCGTCATTCCGGTTACAAACACAAGTCGGTGCATCGCCAAACCTGACCTCTGGGACGCCATCGGTCCTCCTCGCCGAATCAGCCACCCGATTACAGCATGGGAGACGGCTTCGTGACGCTCCTTAAGAACCCTTCGCGCCAGCGCTCAACCGTCGCGGTGGTGCCCCGAGCGGCGCGCGCAGCCTTCTTCATCGTGATCTCCCTGTCATCGTGCACGCTGGGTGAGATCGCACTATTCCCCGACGCCAGTGCCGTCCGTGCGTCGATCGGCAGCAGCGCACCGGCCGACGGCGGCGCCGCGCTGCCACCGACCCATACGATGGCCGACTGCGATACGTTGGCCGCGGCCGATGCCGAGCTCGTTCTGCCGCTGAGCCAAACGAAGATCACCAAGCCCGTGTGGCCCGCCCCGCCTACCCACGCGGCGTGCATCCTGCTCGCGGCTGCATCGACGCCGGACGAGGCGCAAACGACCGCCGACACGATCCGGATCGCCGCGGCGTTGGCGAATCCATCCTGTCCGGTCGTGCAGCTCGTCGCCAGCGGAGTGAACACCGCGTTCATCTCGGGCCCGCTCGACATCGTCGGCCCGGAGGTTCTCTGGATTGACACGGGCGTCACGCTGTACGCGTCGGTCAACGCGGACCTGTTCGCATTCAGCGGCCGCAAGTCGTGCGGGGCTCAAAGCTTCGACGAAGATTGCGTCGCCACAGACGGGACTCAATGCACGGCGCTCATCAATATGACCGGCGCCGGGCCCCAGCTCGTCGGGAGCGGCACGATCGATGGCCAAGGGGGCAAACCCATCATCGTCGGGGGGGTTCAGCAGACCTACTCGTGGTGGGACCTGTCGGTCGCCGTGACCCAGGACGACGAGCCGGACGCGGGAGTCAACCCGGCGAACTGCGCGACTACGCCACCCTCGCAGCGGGGCGGCAGCTCTCCGAATCCCCAGCTCATCATCGGCGGTGCGACCAGCACCGGGAGTTCCGACGACCAGACTGCCAACTTGGTGATCATGGGGCTGACTTTGCACAACTCACCCAAATTCCATATCACGTTCGCGAGTCAAGGCTTCACGATCTGGGGCAACACGATCCTGACCCCGTCGGACCCGTCGGTCCCGCCTGTTCGTGCGCCCAACACGGACGGCATCGACCCCGGCGAGGGGTACGTGGCCACCGGTGGAGCGGTTGTCTGCAACATGATCAGCACGGGGGACGACGACATCGGTCTCAAGGGACATTACGGTGTCGGCAACGTCGTCGTCGCGCACAATCACTTTGGCTCCGGCCACGGCATCGCGATCGGCAGCGAGACCCAAGGCATTCCCGGGCTCACGCCGATCGACACGGCGAGCAGCACCACGACGGGGATCGGCATTCAAGACGTCGACATCTATGACGTGACGGTCGATGGCGACACCCGGTCGAGCGGGGACGCGCCCGGATCGAACCTCAATGGCGTGCGGCTGAAGTCCAACACGTCCAGCGGCGGAATCGTGCAAAGCACCGTATTTCATGACATCTGCACGCGCGACGTCGTCAATCCGCTGATCATCAATCCCCACTATTCGGCCCAGACGGCGACGCCCCCCCTCATCCCTTATTTCAAGGATATCCAGGTCACCAACCTGGCGGCAGTCCTCGGGTCGATGCCGGACGGCCCTGTCGTGCCCATCGTGACGCTGCAGGGGTACGATTCAGCCCACCCGACGAACGTCACCCTGAACAACGTCCTCATCGAAGCCATCACGCCGGCCGATGTGATCGCCGACCCCGATACGCCGGACGTAACGTTGAATGTGACGTTCGCCGGACAGGGCGCAAACTTCGCGGTTCCACCGGAAGTGACCGAAGCGGGCAGCCCTGCGGGAATCGCGTGCGATTGGGGCTGGCCCGTGCCGCGGCCGCAGTGAGACGACCATGATTCGACCCAAGAGATCATTGTGCGCGGTAGCCGCTCCCGGTCCGGTCGAACCGCGGGAACGCGGGGGACTGCCGGCACCGCCTGCGCCACCTGCGCATGCGCCAAACTTCGACCGAGCCGAGCACTCTGCGCGGTCAGGCCCACATTCACTGCAGGAGGGACGACTCATGCCCCGGTCACACAATCCACGCACCCGCCGAATTCTGACCCTCCCCTGCATCGTGTGCGCGGCGTGGGTCAGCCATTGCGCCCAACAAGAGAATGCGGGCCCGAGCGGGGACGGCACTTACGCGGACGGCGGATCCGGCTCGTCGTCGTCCTCGCCCACCGTCGGCGCCGCGGGCAACGGCAACCTAACGGGCGCAGGCGCCAGCCTCGGCGCTCCCCCACTTGCAGCGTGCATGGGCAACGGGTGCCTGATCGACGCATGCGACGGTGGGCCCACGACGACGGTGACGGCCAAAGTGTACGACCCGGCGGGTAAAGTGCCGCTTTACAACGTGGCCGTCTACGTCCCGAGCACGGCGCTGGATCCCATCGCCACCGGGCCGACATGCGACAACTGCGCGACCCCGGTTTCGGGCACCCCCGTCGCTTCCGCCCTCACGGACGCGACGGGCCAGTTCGTGATGAGCGGCGTCCCGGCGGGCACCGCGGTTCCCCTGGTGATCCAAGTCGGCAAATGGCGACGCGTCATCACGCTGCCCGAGGTCAAGGCTTGCCAAAACAACGCATTCGATGATCCCACCCTGTTTCGTCTGCCTCAAAACCAGACCGATGGGCAGAACGCCAATCTGCCGAAAATCGCGCTCGCGGTCGGCGGCGCGGACACGCTCGAGTGCTTGCTCAGGCGCATCGGCATTTCCGACTCCGAGTTCACCGACCCCGGCGGCACCGGGCGAATCAACCTGTTCGTGGACGACATCGCGGGCACGGCCGGCGTCGATACGCCCACCTCGTCGTACTCGGATGGAGGAACGACCTTCCCGCCTTTCTCCGGGCTTTTCGCGGGGGTCGACTCCGCTTCAGACGGAGGCTTCGTCGACAGTGGAGTCGATCCCTTGTCGAGCTACGACATCGTCGTCATCGCTTGCCAAGGCAGCGAGTCCGCTGGACGCGCGGTGACGAGCGCCGAGAAGCAGGGCTTGAAGGCGTTCGTCGACAACGGAGGGCGCGGATTCTTATCGCATTACAACTACAGCTGGCTGCGCGGCGGGTCGATCGTCGGCAAAGTGGACGTTCAGCCGTCCGCCGAAGGCTCGGCGATCGACCTGCAGACGAAATACAGCCAGACGCCCTTCCCACCCATCGCCGTTTGGGAGGATGCGGTCTCGCTCACGTATGCGCCGGGCGGCGACGGGACGTACCTGATCGACACGACATTTCCGCGCGGCCTGCAGATGTCGAATTGGCTCTTGAACGTCGGCGCGTCGGTCACGTTGGGGAGCATTCCCCTCGTGAACGTCAAGGACCCAGCGACATCGGTGATCGCAGGGGTCGCCGAACGTTGGATTTATCAGGATACCCTGGGGACGCCCTACCTCTCCGCGAACACTCCCATCGAGGAAGCGGCCACACCCGCTCAGCAGTGCGGACGCGTCGTCCAGACGGGTATTCACGTGGCTTCCGTATCCGCCGATACGCACACTCCATTTCCGACCGGCTGCGCGACGGGCGACCTCACGGCCCAGGAGAAGGCCCTCGAGTTTCTCCTGTTCGACCTCTCGTCGTGTGTAGCCGACGAAAACGTGGCTCCGACCCCGCCGATCATCCGGTAACCGGGCCGGGGTTCGACTCGCCGCGACCCCCGACCCCGACCCCCACCCCGACCCCCCGGCCCCCCCGCCCGCGCCACCCCCCCACCACGCGCCCCGC
>Ga0187863_10000916_pt1 | contig 24397 bp, 27 predicted proteins | sample June2016WEW_11_1_FD_132975 | JGI IMG/M metagenome (GOLD analysis project Ga0187863, IMG submission 132975) | Peatland microbial communities from SPRUCE experiment site at the Marcell Experimental Forest, Minnesota, USA - June2016WEW_11_10 | ecosystem: Environmental > Terrestrial > Soil >...
CAAGGTTGCCGTGGTGGTGAAGAACGCGGTGTCGCAACGGAAGTTGGAGCTGGAGCTGCACCGGCTGAAGGAAGACGGGCGGCGGTCGCTGAGCATCATTGGCGAGAGCGTGCCGATGAAGGCGTTGCGGCAACAGCTTGCGCTGATGGCCGGGACGAACGGGCGGGTTCTGATTTATGGCGAGAGCGGCACCGGGAAAGAGTTGGTGGCGCATGCGATTCACAATATGAGCCCGCGATCGGCGGAACCGTTCGTGGAGGTGAACTGCGCGGCGATTCCGGAGGATCTGATTGAGAGCGAGCTGTTCGGGCACCGCAAGGGCAGCTTCCCCGGGGCGCAGGAAGACAAGACCGGCAAGCTGCAGAAAGCCGACGGCGGGACCTTGTTCCTCGACGAAGTGGGGGACATGAGCCTGCGCACGCAATCGAAGCTGCTGCGCGCCCTCGACGAACAACGGTTTGAGCCGGTGGGCGCGTCGCATTCCATCACCGTGGACGTGCGGGTGGTGGCCTCGACGAATAAACATCTGGACGAGGAGATCGAGCACGGGAATTTCCGCGAGGATTTATTCTACCGGCTGAACGTAATTCCATTTAATGTGCCGCCATTGCGGGAGCGTAAAGAAGATATTCCGCTGTTGGCCGAGTTTTTCATGAAGGAATTTGCCTCGGCATATGGGCGGAAGGCCAAGGAGCTGACGCCGCAGGCGTTGGAGCTGCTGCAGGAATACCATTGGCCAGGGAACGTGCGGGAGCTGCGCAATGTGATGGAGCGGATTGTCATTATGAATCCGCAGGTCCGGGTGGACGCGCGGCACATCCCGCTGAATCCGGCACGGCGGGTGGCGTCGGAACGGCCTGGTGAGCACTTTGGGAGTCTGCAACAGGTGCGCGAGGCGGCGGAGCGCGAGTATATACTGCGGAAACTGGACGAGACCAGCGGCAATGTGTCGAGGACCGCGGAACTGCTGGGGCTGGAGCGTAGCAATTTGTACCGGAAGATGCGCACCCTGGGGATTGCGCCGCGAGAGTGAGGAATGCAGATATTTCGCAAGAGAATGTCGAATTTGACTTTCCCCGAGCGGCTCGTGCACGTAAGCATCACCTTTGGCGTTCCTCTTAGCTGTATCGACTTCTTCAGCCTGCGCGGAGACTTTGGCCTGTTATCGGTAATTCTGGTTGTAGCTGGCAATGTTGTTGGAGTCGTGGCGCTCGCGCTGATTGAGCATTCTTTCTGTCGCGTGATGCGGAAGTCGTGAATTACCGAGTTCCTGGCAAGGGTTGCCTGAGAGGCCGCCGCAGCCTGAGGGCCTGGCCCGGATCATGACTCACTTCTGGTCCAGCGGAATCTCGAAGTAAAACAGCTCTTGGCCGTTGTCGGCTTCGCGGATGCCTGAGAGGTAGAACTTCGCGCCGGGAATCAGGTGGGTTTGAAAGTAGAAGAAGCCGTTTGCGCTCTCGCGCGCCGGAACCATCTTCACCGCGAATTCCCGCCCTTCCAGTCCCGCCTCGTTCAGCGGGTTCTTCTTCGAGCCGGTGGGAATCGGCAGCGGCGCCGCAACCGGCACCTGCCTGGGATGTTTCACCCCGCGCAGCTTGCCCAGGTCTTCCGCCGGCGTCGGGTCCACGTTGCGGCCATCGGGAATCTCGTAGTGAATTTCGAGATTCCGTAGTGCCAGCGCTTTGTCCGTGTCATTCTGAAGGATGATCAGAATCGGCAGGATGCCGTATGCGTTTGGATTGTACTTGCCGAACGCCGGGCGCGTCTGATCGTCGGTGATGTATGGAATGGCGGCGATGGTGACATGCTCGATGGTTTGCTTGGTGGGGTAAGATGAGGCCGGACCCGGGGAGAACTTCTCTTCCTTTTCGTCCGACGCCAGCAGGGCCGAACCCGCTGCGATGAAAACGACCAAATACCTCGAAAAAAGGTTCATTATTCTTCTCAATCTGGTCCTGAGGACCCTCGCGTTTCCACTCCTGCTTCTCTATTTTCTACTGCGCATTGCGCGCGACCGCAACTGGCGTCATGGGATTGCGGAAAGATTCGGCCTGCTGCCCGCATCCTTCTCCCGGACGCCGCCCGGCTCCGTGTGGTTGCACGCCGTTTCGGTGGGCGAGGTGCTCTCCGCCGTCGAGTTGATGAAGCAGCTTCGCGCGACCCAGCCCTCCGCACCTCTCTATGTTTCCACAACCACTCTGACCGGCCGTGCCGTGGCCGAGGACAAGCTGCGCGACATGGCGGCCGGCATCTTCTATTTGCCCATCGATTACGGATTCGCTGTCCGCCGCGTTCTCCGCGCCATTCGGCCGAACGTGGTGGTGATTCTCGAAACTGAAATCTGGCCGGTGCTGTTCCGAACAGTCACGCGAACAGGGTGCGCCTTGCTCATCGTCAATGGCCGCATTTCCGACCGTGCCTGGCCGCGGTATCGCCGTATGCGCTGGTTCTTCCGTCATGTTCTGGAACTACCGCGGCAGATCTCCGTTCAGACCGAGGGGGATCGGGAGCGTTACCTCGGGACCGGCGCGCCAGAGGAGAAGGTGATCGTCGGCGGAAATCTGAAGTACGATGCCGCGCCCTCGGCCGCACCGGCACCGTTCGAAGTTCAGGCCGATCTTGTTTGGATCGCCGCCAGCACCACTGCGCCCGCTGGTCCCGGAGACGTCGATGAAGACGATGCGGTCATCGCGGCTTTCCGGCAGCTCGCCCCCTACTTTCCTGGGCTGCTCCTGATTCTGGTGCCGCGCAAGCCCGAACGCTTCGATGGAGCCGCCAGGAAGCTGGAAGCGGCTGGGATTCCGTTCGTCAGGCGTTCGGAAATCGCTGGGCCTGCCGAGCCGCCCGTGCTCCTGCTGGATACTCTCGGCGAACTGAACAGTGTTTTCCCGGTCGCCGACGTGGTCTTCATGGGCGGAACGATGGCCAATCGCGGCGGGCACAATATCCTCGAGCCTGCCGCTGCCGGGAAGCCGATTATCATCGGGCCGCACATGGAGAACTTCGCGGCCATCGCATCGGAGTTTCGCGCTGCGGGGGCTGTGGTGGAAATCACGGAACCGGCCGACCTCGCCGCTGCCGTCCGCGGCCTCCTGCTTGATCCTGGCGGTCGCGCTGAACTTGGTTCCCGCGCGCGTGAGCTGGCGGAAGCCAAACGAGGTGCCACAAAGCGTGCCGCTGAAGCGATTATCGACGCGCGCGATCTCGCTTTGCCGCGCTTCTACGGCCGAGGCGCGGCATATCCTGTTTTGGCGCCGCTGGCGTTGTTATGGAAAGCCGGCAATCATTGGAAGCAACGCCGCGATTTTGCCACGGCGCGATCGCTCTCGACGGCAGTGATCAGCGTGGGTGGCATCGGGATGGGCGGCGCCGGCAAAACACCTATTGCCCTGTACATCGCCAAGCGTCTCGCCTCGGCTGGTTTGCGTCCGGCCATTCTCACGCGCGGCTACGGACGAAAGGCATCTTCGCGCGCGTTGTTGGTTCCCGCCGGACGACAGGTCTCGGTGGATCAAACGGGCGACGAAGCGCAGATCTTCGTGCGGGAAGGTTATGCCGATACCGGCATATCGCCGGATCGTTTCGACGCCGGCAGACGGCTGGAGAATCTCACTCACCCCGACATCTTCATCCTCGACGACGGATTTCAGCATCGCCGCCTTAGGCGCGATTGCGACATCGTATTGATCGATTCACTCGACCCCTTCGCTGGCGGCGCCCTTTTCCCGGCCGGGCGTCTTCGCGAACCTCTCACCGCGCTCGCACGTGCTGACGCATTCGTGCTGACCCGGTCAGAGCCTGGCCGTGAATACCGCGCGATTCGCCGCGTTCTCGCCCGCTATAATCCGCAGGCTCCCGTGTTCCATTCGCGCGCGCATCCCACCGGATGGGTGAACTATGCCACCGGTGAGCCTGCCCGTGTGGACGGTGGTCCGGTTGTCGCTTTCTGCGGCATCGGCAATCCGCACTCCTTCTGGCAAACCCTTGGCGACCTCAACGTCAAGCCGGCGTTCGCCTGGACCTTCGACGATCACCACACTTACACCACTCGCGAACTGCAGCGGCTGGCCGCGCAGGCACGTGACTCCGGGGCTGCGTTCCTGCTTACCACACGCAAGGATTCGTTCAATTTGCCACCGAACGCAGCTGAGATCGCGGGATCGGTCTCCATTCTGTGGCTCGACATAGATGCACAAGTGTTTGAGGAAGAAGAGTTTAGTAGGTTCATATCAGATGTGAGTGCAAAGTGCTAAATTATATTGACATCATGCGAGGCATGTAATACCATTGTCTCAGGATCACATCCTGAGGAGGTTTACAGAAACCAAATGCCACTTGTAAAATACAACCCTTTCGAAACTGACGACCTGCCGGCCGGTCTCCGGCTTTTCTCCGATACGGTCAACCGTCTGTTGAGCGATGCCCAGGTTCGCCCCTGGACCCCGGCGGTGGACATCTTCGAGACCGAGAACGAGCTCGTACTGAAGGCCGATGTGCCCGACGTCGACATGAAGAACATCGATATCCAGATTGAGAACGGCACCCTTTCGCTGAAGGGCGAGCGGAAGTTCGAGAACGAGCAAAAGAGCCAGGGCTTCCATCGCGTGGAGCGCAGCTACGGCACCTTCGCTCGCTATTTCACGCTGCCGGACACGCTTGAGACGGACAAGGTGAAGGCCGATTACAAGAACGGCGTGCTCACTATCACGCTGCCGAAGAAGGAAGTCGCCAAGCCGCGCCAGATCAAAGTGGAAGTTACCAACAACTAAGCCAACGCGGAAGCATCTGATATTTTGGAGGCGGGGCGGCTTACATCCGCCCCGTTTTTTTATGAACGCAATGAAGACGGCCCTGCTGCTCGGCGTGCTCTCGGGAATCCTGTTGTTCGCGGGCGAGATGATCGGCGGCCGAAGCGGGTTGTACACGGCGGTGGTTATCGCCATCGGCGTGAACTTCTTCAGCTATTTCTTCTCCGACAAGATGGCGCTGTCCATGTACTCGGCTCAGCCGCTCACTCAGACCGAGCATCCCGAAATCTACAATCGCCTCTATCCCATCGTCTTCGGTCTCAGCCAGAAAATGAGCATTCCGATGCCGAAGCTGTGGGTGCTGCCCGATGAATCGCCGAACGCTTTCGCCACGGGACGCAACCCGCAGAACGCGTCGGTCGCCGTGACTGCGGGCATCCTGCGCCTGATGAACGACCGGGAGCTGGAAGGCGTGCTGGCTCACGAGCTGGGCCACGTGGTGAACCGCGACATCCTGACCAGTTCGATTGCCGCGACTCTGGCCATGGCGATCACGTTCCTCGCGCGCATGGCGTTCTTTTTTGGGGGCGGCGGCCGTGACGATGAAGACCGCGGGAATCCAATCGCCGCGCTGGCCATGCTGATTCTCGCGCCGATCGCCGCGATGCTAATTCAACTGGCCATTTCCCGCACGCGAGAGTACTCCGCCGATGCAACTTCGGCCGAAGTGACTCACGACCCGGGCGAGCTGATCTCGGCACTGGGCAAGCTGGAAACCTGGTCGAAGCGAATTCCCATGACCGACGCCAATCCCGCCACCGCGCACCTGTTCATCATCAAGCCGTTCAGCGGCCGCAGCATGACGCAGCTCTTCTCAACGCACCCATCCACTGAAGATCGCATCCGCCGGCTGCAGGAGATGCAGCGGGCGGGCATTCGCTAGACCAGGGCCACGCCAACCGCCTCGGCCGCCCGAGCAAGTGCGCTGTCCACCGTCGCCAGCGCCAGCCGTTCGCGCATGGCGAGATCCAGGTAGATCGAGTCATAGAGGGAGAGACGGTGGGAACGCGCAACCTGAAGCAGGTGAAGCAGCCGTCCGGTGACGTTGTCTTTGTCCGTTGTTATATCCAGCGTCGCGATCACTTCGAGAGATTGCTCGATCTGCAGCGAAGTGATGCGGCCGCGGCGTTCGCCACTCATCAGAGCGTTGCCCACTTCCGCGGCCCACACCAGCGGGACAAGGGCAGCCCCGCTTTCCAGAACACTCAGAGCGTGGTCCGCAATCGCATTCGTCTCGTCCTCGAAGCACCATGCAACGGCGACGGACGCGTCGAGAACAAACCGGCTCAAAATCGGCGCCCGTCCTCAATGAGCTGCTTGATAGTGACGCCACCCAGGGTTCGGCCCTCCCGCAGCCGCTTCAGCTCCGCAATTGCCGCCAACCTCTTTTCCCGGTCCGGAACCGATTGCACGGGCACAAGCTGGGCAACAGGCACGCCGTGCTTCGTGATGGTGATGTGCTCGCCCTTCGACACCCGCTCAAGCAGAGCGGGGAGGTGGGTTTTGGCCTCATACGCTCCGATGGTCGCCATACGACTAGTCTAAGACTAGTCTGAATATATTGCAAGGCTACGGTCGTCGCAATCCAGCAGCCGCTCAGGTCTTTCCGACGGGTTCGGGAGCGGCAACCGGACGAGCAGAAGCAGGGGCAGGAGCTGTCGTCTCAGCCGGGGCTTTTTCAGCCGGGGCCGGCGGCGGAGGCGGCGCGGTCTGATCGCGCAGCGTGCGGATGCGCTCGTGCGATGTCTGGATGGCGGCGAACTGGCGACCGATCAGGCCCTGCAATTCGGATTGCAGAATCATGGCCAGCCCTGCCTGATAGGCTTTCACGGATTGATCCTCGCCACGCTCCGCTTCGACCAGAGCCGCGTGATCCTTGTTGGCGAGAACCGCGCCCTTGAACGTGATCCAGACGCCGTGCAGCGTACCAGTGGCGCCGAGCGGATTGGGCGGTTCGAAACCGAGCTTGCGGATGGCGTCCTGAATCTCCGAGGCAAAGCTGGCGCGCTGGGCGGAAAGTTCGATGAACATGCGCTTGAGGGCAGGGTCGGCAACGGCGTCGGCGGCGGCGCGAAAACCCTGCTCGGAATCGCGATTCACGGAAATGATGCTCTCAACGGCTGCTGAAAAATCGTGGAGCGTCTGAGACATAGTAAAACTCCTGGTTGTGGGACACCCCGGAGTCCAATATGTTTCCGCTATCTTTCCGCGCTGTGTTCCGTTCTGTTTAGCGCGGTCAGGGATGGTTCAGATCGCTGGAGATCTTCTCGAAGCGGGAGCGTTGTTCGGGCGTGAGGATCTGCATGATGCGGTTCTTGCCGGTGGCGCGGTAGGATTCCACCTGGGCTTCGAGATCGTGATGGTAGGCGACGAAGTCGTCGAGAATGGAACGGAGCTTCTCCGCCTGATCGTCGGTGAGGTTGAGCTCCGTGCGGAGCTCGTTGAAGGAAAGTGTGGAGGCATCCGCCAAACGGGGATGCGGATGCATCTTGTCGTGCAATCCGAAGCGCATGGTGAGCGCGCCCACCGCCGCTCCGGCAAGGAACACGAAGAACAACATGGCGAGGATCCGTGGGTCCTGCCATCCGGGCCGTTCCGCCGCCGTCATCAGTTTTCCCGGAAACTGGCCAGGCTGGCGAGGACCACATCACGATCCTGCGCCACGGTCGCCGGAGTATCCTGCCGCGAAAGCTGCTGAATGGCGACAGTGGAAGAGGCCGACGGCGTCATCCGGAACGGTTCCGTGCTGACAATGTATGCGCTCACCACGAACGCGAGGGCGGCAGATGCAACGGCGATGCGGCGCCCCAGCGATGGATCGCGCAGAAGCGACCAGATGGAAGGCTGAACATGCTGCTCGATCCGGTTCAGCACCCGGGCATAGAAGCCGGGCGCGGGCTCAACCCCTTCGTCTGAACGCAACGCGCGAACCAGCCGAACCTGCTCGCGCAGAACGCCAACTTCGGCCGCGCACTCCGCGCAGGTATTCAGATGCTGACTGAATTGATTCGAAGGCGGTGTGCCGCCCGCGAGATAATCCTCAAGTTCCTCTCGTACCGGCTGATGCATGACTTCTATCCCTCAAAAAAACTATCGTTCCGTTTGCGGGTCTTTGCCCGCTCAGCTTATATCAAATCAAACCTGCGTTGGGCCCGACCGGTTCAGCCGCTGCGCCGCCTTAAGCAGTTTTTGGCGCGCCCGGAACAGCTTCACCTTGATCGTGTTCTCATTCATGCGAGTCATCCGGGAAAGTTCTTCCACCGAATGACCCTCCACTTCCTTCAACAAAATCAGCGTGCGGTCTTCCTCGGAGATCTTTTCCAGCAGCTTCAGGATCAGATCGCGCTGCGCAAGGGCGGTATCCACCGGCGTATGCTGATCCGTGGCAGTATCCGAGTTCTCCATCCGCAGAGCGTCCTCTTCGGAGAAGTCGCTCTCGTACACCAGCTTCCTGACTCGTTTCTTGCGCAGATAATCATAACACTCGTTCACGGTGATTTTGTAAATCCACGTGAGCAGCGAACTGCGGAAGTCGAAATTGCCGATGGAGAAGTAGACCTTTGAGAAGACCTGCTGGGCGATATCCTCGGCGTCGTTGTGATTGCGCAGGATGCCGAAGATTATAGAAAACACCTTCGACTGGTACCGTTCGACGATCTCGCGGAATGCGAACTCGTCGCGCGCCTGAATACGACGGACCAGGGCCGCCTCTTCGCTATTCCTGTGGTCCACTCTGGTCTTAGCCTGCGGCCGCGTACCGGACGCCGGAAAGGGGAGGACGCCTGTGATTCCGTCCATACAACTGACCAGACGCGCCTTGGCATCCGCGGGTTGCGTTGGTTCGCGGCATCCTGAGAGGAAGTTTAGCATCCATTCAAGTGGCGGGCGCCGTGCCAGGGCAGTCGGGCCCTTCGGAACCTGCCCAGTTGCGCCGGACTGCGAGGGCGGGGGATAATACACAAGGGTTTCAGGAGAACTAAGAATGGTTAACTTGACGGAACGGGCCGTTGGCAAGGTGAAGGAGATCCTGGACATGCAGGAGCCGAAGCCGGCCGGGCTCCGAATCGCTGTTGTGGGCGGGGGCTGCTCGGGCTTCAGCTATTCGATGGCCTTCGAGAATGCGCCCAACATGCTGGACAAGACCTACAGCTACGAGGGTCTGAAGGTTTTTGTGGACCAGGCCAGCATGCTGTACTTGGATGGGGCCGAAGTCGATTATGTGGAGACGCTTGAAGGTGCCGGCTTCAAGTTCAACAATCCAAACGTGAAAAGCACCTGTGGGTGCGGCAGCTCCTTTAGCGCCTGACGTTGGCAGCGCCTGACGTTAGCTGGATGACAATCTGAGTTTCGAGAGCGCCGGTGGGCAGGACCTGTCGGCGCTCTTCGTGTGTATGCCCACCATGGCTGAGTATCCTGAGCATCTGGACAAGCTTCTCACCGAGCAGGCCAACCCGGCTTCTGCGGCGATTGACGGGCGGTCGACCACAGATATCCTCAGGATCATGAACGGGCAGGATGCTCTGATTGCGGGGGCTGTGGCGGCGGAGGTTCCGCAGATAGCCCGTGCGGTGGATGCGATTGTGGAGGCGATCCGCTCAGGTGGGCGAGTTTTCTACATTGGCGCGGGAACCAGCGGACGGCTGGGAATTCTGGATGCCGCGGAATGCCCGCCTACCTTCGGAGTTTCGCCCGAGTTGTTTCAGGGGATTATTGCCGGGGGCGAGGCCGCACTGTCCGGTGCAATCGAGGCGAGCGAGGATGATCCCTGCCGCGGGGAGCGAGATCTCGCCGAACACGGTTTTCAGAAGCGCGATGTTCTGGTGGGGATCGCCGCCAGCGGACGGACGCCTTACGTATTGGGAGCGATTGCCGCGGCCCGCGCGCTGGGAGCTGCGACGGTGGGGATCAGTTGCACCCCCGATTCGGAGCTCGCATGCGCTGTGGATATCGCGATCACGCCTCTTCCGGGTGCGGAGATTATTGCCGGATCGACACGCCTTCGCGCCGGAACGGCGACCAAGCTGGTTCTCAATATGCTTTCCACGGCAGCCATGATCCGTCTGGGGTACGTCTATGGGAATCGGATGGTGAACGTCCGGCCATCGAACGCGAAACTGCGCGATCGGGCGGTTCGCATCGTTGCCGAGGCGGGACACGTGGGGGAGAGCAGGGCCGCGCGGGCGCTGGATGAAGCGGGCGACAATGTGGCGACGGCCATCGTGATGGTTCGGCTGAATGTGGAGCGGGGCCGGGCGGAGCAGTTGCTGGAAGCGGCGGGCGGGCGGATCTCAATCGTCCTTGGGGAAGAATAGAGGCAATGGACAAACTGTGCATTCGTGGCGGCAAGCCGCTGGCGGGCGAAGTTGGGATCGGCGGATCGAAGAACGCCGCGCTCCCGGCACTGGCGGCGTGTCTGCTGACGGCTGAGCCCGTACGATTGACGCGGATTCCACCCGTGCGCGACATTGGCACGATGGAAAAGCTGCTGGCGTGGACCGGTGCGTTGGTGGAGGTGGATGGCGGGGAAGTTCTGGTGCATGCCGGCGAATTGCAGAACCCGGAAGCGCCGTACGATCTGGTGAAAACGATGCGCGCCTCCAGCCTGGTGCTGGGACCCCTGGTGGCGCGTACGGGCCGGGCGCGGGTGTCCATGCCGGGAGGCTGCGCGATCGGCGCTCGTCCTATTAACCTGCACATTTCGGCGCTGGAAGCGCTGGGCGCGCGGATCACGCAATCGCACGGGTATGTGGAGGCGCAGGCGCCACAAGGTCTGCACGGCGCGGAAGTGCGGTTCGAAAGGATTACCGTGACCGGAACCGAGGACGTCATGATGGCGGCGGTGCTGGCCGATGGCGAGACGGTGATCGCGAACGCCGCGCGAGAGCCGGAGGTACAAGATCTCGCAGTGTTGCTGACGAAGATGGGTGCGCAGATTGATGGCGCGGGAACGGAGACAATCCGTATTCGCGGCGTAGCGAAGTTGCGCGGGACGGAGCATCGCATCATACCGGACCGCATTGAAGCGGGCACGTTCATGATCGCGGCGGCCATCACCGGCGGAAATCTCCTGATTCGCGATTGCGTTCCCGAACATGTCCACGCGCTGACGGAACAACTGCGCCAGGCGGGTGCGGAGGCGAGCGAGGAGGGTCCGTGCACCTTGCGGGTTTCAGCGGGGGGGCGGCTGCGGTCGGCTGATATCACGACGATGGAGTATCCTGGATTCGCAACCGATTTGCAGGCGCAGTTCATGGCGTTGATGACCACGGCCCAGGGCATCGCAATCGTCACGGAGACAATTTTCGAGAACCGCTTCATGCACGTGCCGGAGCTGGCGCGCATGGGAGCCAACATCCGGCTGGAAGGCGGGCAGGCGATTGTCGCGGGAGTGGCGGAGCTGACCGGAGCGCAGGTGATTGCGTCGGACCTGCGGGCGAGCGCGTCGCTGGTGTTGGCCGGCCTGGTGGCGAAGGGCGAAACGCTGATTGACCGCGTTTATCATCTCGATCGCGGATACGAGAAAATCGAAGCGAAGCTGGCCGCGGTGGGAGCGGATATCCGACGAGTTCAGTAAGGAGAAAAGCGATGGCTGGCATAAAGGCGCATAATCCCGGCTTTCTGGCGATGGTGAACGGCGCCAGGAGCCGGATTCGGGAGATCGACATTGACGGATACCGGCGCATGCTGGCAGCAGGGCAAGCGCACGTTCTGGTGGATATTCGGGAAGACAGCGAGTGGGCCGCCGGGCACGCCGCCGGGGCGGTGCACATTGGCAAGGGCGTGATCGAGCGCGATATCGAAGCGAAGCAGCCGGACAAAACGACAACGCTGGTGCTCTACTGCGGCGGGGGATTCAGGTCGGCGCTCGCCGCCGAGGCTCTGGGCCACATGGGGTACGAGAATGTTATATCGCTGGATGGCGGCTGGAAAGCCTGGCAAGCCGCGGGACTGCCCACGCAAGTCTGACTATGCGGTCATCGACGTATAGCACTTGTAGAGAACGGCGACGATGGCGCAGGCCTCCGCGAACTTAAGGAGCCGCACGAACACCTTCCCCATGAACTCAAAGCGCAGCATGAGAGCTATACCCAGGCCGATGTAGAGCGGCAGGGCGGGGACATGGTCGGCGTAGGACTTCACCCAGGCGATCATGAGCAGATAGAAAAGAATGGGGACGTTGCTCTCCAGCCAGTTCTTCGTCCTGGTATAGAGGACGAAGACGGCGAAGATCATCAGCAGCGAGGTCGTGAACGTGTAGACGGTAATTTCCATGCCGGACCCTCACGGCCAGACGAGGCCTCCGCAGCGGCGGGGCGCCGCGGAGTTGCCGCGATCAGAACGTATAGCTCAGGCCAACCTCCGGCACGATGTTCTGCAGCCAGCCGCCGGCCTTCACGCCGGCATTCGGCGTGATGACGTTGAGCGGGAACGGCGTCATATAGTCGTGCACTTCAATCCGAAACTGGATGGAGGGCGATACGGTGAACTTGACGCCGCCGCCCACCGAGACCAGCGCTCTGAGGTCCTGGGCCTGGGTGAGCAGACCGATGCTTTCGAGTGGACCCTGGTAGGCCAGGGGCTGGCCTGTTCCGCGATAGATTTTCACGCCGGCCCCGGCGGCGACGAATGGCCGCACGCGGGAGCTGCGGGGCGCGAAGTGGAACAGTACATCGTAGTGAATGGCGTGGGTCTGGCCGGTCAGCTTTTCGGTGGCGCCGTTCCCGCTGATTTCCGGATTGCTGGTTTCAAAGTCGTAGCGGACTTCACCGCCGAGATAGCGCTCGGAGTCGTTGCCCAGCCACGCGCTGACAGCAAGCGCGGTGGTGAAGCCGGCGTCGGCGCTGGAGGCCGATCCGGTGAAGGTCTGCGACGTGTAGAAGCTGCCCCCACCGGCGGCGCCAATCTCCCATTTCTGCGCCAGCAGCGCGCCGGGGGAAAGCAAAGCCAGAACCATCAATTTGCGCACGTGCATAGAATGTGGCCCTCTAATCCACAACTCTTACGTTGATTGTTGTCTCATTGCCGTCCATGTTGATCACCAGGGGCACGGAGATGCCCTGGGGGACTTTTTTCGGCACGGTCAGGTTGATCTGGTAAACACCGACCAGTGTCGGCGTCAGTCCGGAGTAGAACACGTTTAGCGGCACTCCGCCCAGTGTAACCACTGGCTGCGCGACGGTCAGCGATAAAGGCGACATAGGAGCGGCTACTCCGTCGGCGATCTGCGGATTGGTGAGGCCGAGCCCGGTCAGGTAAATGACCAGAGTGTCGTTGCCTTCAATCGGATCGGAGTCGGTGACCAACTGGTTATTGTTGTTAGCGCGGATGATCGTCGGAATCCCCGTTATAGGACCGGCGACGCCGCTCATAAACACGCTGGGAGCGGCAGGAGTGACGACGGTATTGAAACTGTTGCTGACGCCACCGGGCGTGAACAGCGTGAAAGTTACGTCACCCGTGGCTTCGATGGGGAGTTGCGCATTGATCTCATTCGGCGATACGAACAACACGGGGACGGCAAGACCGTCGACGGTGAGGCAACTGTCCCCGAGAGCGGTGGGCAGCGGGAGTTGCGCGCTGACCAGGCTGAGCGGGCTCAACTGCTGCCCGTATATCGAAATCAGGCCTCCGGGAGCAATGGCCGGAGAGCCGTCGGCGGCGCTGACCACCTGGGTGATATTGGGAGGCGCCACCGCGGCGTCATAGGTCCATGGCAGGATGGTCAGGCCGGAGGTGGTAAGTTCGACGATCGCATTCTGATTGGACAGAGGCGCGATGCTCCGGGTGAAAGCAAATGCGGTGTTGCCTGCCAGCGGCGCTTCGGCCGTGCGCACCGGTGAGCTCAGGTAAGGAGTGGAAGTCGAAACGTCGACTCTTTCGATTACGCCCGGTGTGCTGGACTTTGAGACGGTGGTGCGGACGCCGGCCTGATTGATGAAGGCGAAGCCGGACGAGTTGCCACTCTGATTTTCAAGCTGCATGATCGGCACGAGCGACTCGTTGAGGAGATGGTCGTCCGTGACCGAATAACCCCACGAGGAAGTCGCATAGGCGCCCTGCAGGGCCGTATAGTCGTGGCGTGAAATCGTGAATGTGTTGGCGGTGGAGTTGTACCAGAGAGTATTGCCATCGGCTTCGGCGGCCATGATGCCCGAACCGTTCGGTGCGGCCACCAGTACGGTGTCAATATTGATGCTGTTCTGGAACACGCCCAGCGATGGGAGTTGAGTGGCGATTCCCGCCGCGAGGTCCACCTGATCGATAGTGTGCACGGAGCCGGCCACCCGGTTCGCCGCCAGAATCGCATTCGCCGATGCCGCGACCGAGCGCGGGTAGTGTCCGCCGGGCATGGCCACCGGCGTACCCGGTTGCAGAGTATTCAGGTTGAAGACTGAGATGAACTGCGAATTGTCGTGCCCCACCAGAAGCCAGTTGTCATCGTAAGTGATGGCCATCTGGGTGGGCGTGTTGTTGGTGGTCAGCGTGGCGATCTGGGTGTAGCTGGAGCCGTCGAAGACCAGCACCTGATTCTGGTCCTGCCGCAGCACGTAGAACTGGTTGCGAATCGGGTCCGGAAGGATATCGACCAGCGTGCCCGGAACGTCCATGATGGTTCCCCTCTGGTCGGGGCTGCGCGTATTCACAAGCACGCGGACGGAATTGGGAAGATTGACGGCCGTCGGCGACGAGATCTGCAGTGTCGCGGTGGCGGTGCCGTTCTGATCCAGGAAGGCGGCCGGATCGACGCTGACCTGGACCACTGCCGGAGTGACTCCGGTGGAAGGTTGCACGCTGACTCCGGTAGCTGTGGTGACGATGGAGAAAGGAGTCTGGTTGCCGCTGGGATCGAATACCGTCAGGTTCTGGGTCGCCACTCCGCGAGTGCAATAACTGCCGGCGAAAAGCAGGTCGCTCTGATCGGTCTGGATTTGCGGAGTCGAGGATAGCTGTCCCAGCGGAAACACGGTGACGCCGCTGTCGGAGATGGAGTACATCATGGAACCGTCGCTCGAGATCACGCTCTTGCCGCCGAGGTTCTCCGGCAACTGGACCTGCTCGTCGATGGTCAGGTTGTAGGCGTCGGCGATCATCAGCACCGGTTGCGGCAGGCTGCCGGTCCCGGCGGTCGATCCGCTGGGCGCCATCTGCGCATAGACTTTGTTCCGCGTATTGTCGATGACGATGGTGCCGGTGCTGGGAAGGCCGGCCACATTGGGAAACTGCGACCACAGGTTCCCGTGAGCGGTGTTGACCGCCCATCCGGCCGCCCAATATGTGCCGGTCGAATTGACGCTGACCGTGAAGGGGCCCATGGGCGGCGTCGAAGTGTAACCTTCGGAGACGATGGAGTGATACGTGGCGTTGTAATAAATCTGGATGGTGTTGGTGAGGCCGTAAATCCGGCTGCGGTCCGCGGAAGCCCCCAGCGCGGCGGAAGTGATCTGCGGCGGGAAATTCGCCGGCGGCGCGGGAAGGGTATTGGCGGTGATTTGGGAGACCGTGGCCAGCAGGGTGAATGTTCCCAGCGATGGATTGAGCAGCAGAAACTCGGTGGAGGTGGCCACCAGAGCCATGCCGTCGGCTCCGAAGGCGACGCCGAGCGGCGCGCTGGGAAGGGCCAGAGTCTGCTGATCCATGGTGGTGAGATCGATGACGGTGACGAGGTTGGAGGCGTTCTGCGGAGCGATGAAGTTCCCGTAGTTGGTCACCACGAGGTAATGGCCGTCGGGCGACATATCCATGGAACTGGGCTCACCGGCGACATTGATACAACTCTGGATCGTATTGGTCGACAGCGACATGATATCGATGCAGTTGCCGGTGAAGTCGGCGATATAGAGCACGCCACGGTTCTCGTCGAGCGTCAGATCGGACGCTTCGCCGCCGATCGGAACCACCGTCCCGAAGGTCCCGGCCGTTGCGGCAAGAGCTGACATGGCGGCAACCGCCAGCATCCGCGAACACGTTCTCCAAAACATACATTTACCCCACAGAAATGGATTGCGCTCCAGCCCGTTCGCCCTGCGGCCCCAACATTGGCAACGAGTCCCCGGAGAGCGCGACTATTCGGCCCGGCGGAACAGATTATCCAAAACATGCATTCCGCCGAGTCCGTGGCGGGGCGCGGTAGGGCTTCCGCGCCCCGCGGGATCCTTTTTCATGCGCACGAATACGATTACTCGGCGCTTTTCTTGCGCCGGAGCACGATCAGCCCAAGCAGGACGATCGCGATCACCGCGCATACGACGCGAATGACGGAGCTATCCATCGTATTTCTCCTTTCTCAGAACAAACCCGTCTCAGAACAAACTCGTCTCAAAGAAAACTCGCATCTCACATGTTGTTCATCATCGGAATCAGTTCCCGGATGATGCGCATTACCACCGGTCCCACCGTGACCACGAAGAGCGACGGCAGAATACAGAAAAAAATCGGAAAAACCAGCTTCACGCCCAGCTTGGCCGCCTTCTCCTCAGCGACCTGCCGCGCCTGGACGCGCATATAATCGGAATGCGCTCGGAGGCTTTGGGCCACGCCCGTGCCAAAGCGGTCGGCCTGAATCAGGACCGCAACCAGCTTCTTCAGGTCGTCGACGCCGGTTCGCTCGGCCAGATTGCGCAGCGCTTCCGCGCGCCGCTTGCCCGCCTTTAACTCGAGATTCACCAGAGAGAACTCTTCGCAGATTTCCGGGTGGGCGTGCTCGAGCTCCTTGGCCACCTGCACGATGGCCTGATCGAGACCCAGACCGGATTCAACGCAGACCACCAGCAAATCCAGCGCATTGGCGAGGCCCCGGTGGATCTGCTTCTGCCGTTTTTTGGCGGCCCGCCTGACGTATTCATTGGGGCCGAAAAAGCCGATCACCACGGCCGCCAGCACCGCCAGCATTTTGTTGCTGGGATCGGCCTGGCCGGGAAGAATCAGCACCGCGGCAATCAAAGGAAGGCCGACGCCAAAGATCAGCTTCGCCCCGTAGAGAACCTTGAGCGCGTTAGGGCCACGAAAGCCGGCGCGGATCAGCCGGCGCTGCATGACCGTGACATCCTTGGGAGAGACTGGCACCAGGGTGCCCAGCTTGCGGATCATGTCCCGGAAAATCAGGCTTGGGTGAACCGGTTGTTCGCCGCGGTCGATGGCCACCGCGCCGGTGACGCGGTCCATCGCTTCGCCGGGCTGGACCCACATCTTCATTCCGAGGAAAGAGGCCGCGATCGCGATCACCACAAAAACGAAGCAGGCAATCAGAATCGGCATATCAGACCTCTATGCTCACGATCTTGCGGATGATTCCGTAGCCGATCAGCTGAAGCAGCACCGCTCCGCCCAGCATCAGGTTGCCGACGTCGTCCAGGAAGAAAAACCGAATGTAGTCGGGATTGACGTAGAACATCATCACAGCGACTCCGAGCGGGATGCAGGTCAGCGCCGTGCCGGTCATTTTGCCGTGTGCGCTGATCGCCCGAATCTTGCCGCGAAGCTTGAAGCGCTCCCGGATCACGTAAGCGAGCTTGTCCAGAATCTCGGCCAGATTGCCGCCGGTGCGTTTCTGCAGCAGAACCGCCGAGACGAAGAAGTGAACGTCGAGAGAAGGCACCCGCTGAGCAAGCTTTTGCAGAGCCACGTCGAGCGGCAGCCCCAGATTGTGTTCCTCGAAGGTGCGCCGGAATTCTCCCGCCAGCGGCTCCTGGAATTCCCGGTGAATCATCTCCAGCGAAACCGAGAAGGCGTGACCGGCGCGCATCGAGCGGGCGACGAATTCCAGACTTTCCGGGAACTGCTCCTCGAACTGCCGCATCCGTTTGGTCCGCTTGCGCGCCATGGCGAGAATGGGAACGGCGCAGCCCGCGGCCATGGCGAACCAGGCAAACACCCGCAGATGGGTGGGCAGAAAGAACCACGCGAAGGCTCCCGCACCCATGGCCGCCAGCAGGCAGGTCTGAAGAAGACGAGCTACCGTCATCTTCGATCCGGCCTGTTCGAGCATCACGCTCAGGCGCTTCTCAAAGTTGAACCGGGTAGCCAGACGCACCAGCAGCGACGGAAGGGGCTGATCGGGGTTGATGAGCGCGGGGCCGTGCCCGGACCCTTTCTTCTTTTCCTTCGTGGTGCCGAGCAAACGGGCCTTCAAGCGATCCACGTCCGCGCTGCGGAATGCCGAAGAGGAGAACCACCAGATGCCCAGCGCCAGGGCCCAGATTGCAGCGACGACGATCAGGAAGATCATTGGACCTCCAGCACCTCGTCGAACAGGTCCGGCCGCAGGCGGATCCCTGCCGCCAGCAGCTTTTCATAGAATTTCGGCCGGATTCCGGTGGCTGCGAAGCGCCCGACAACCTGTCCCTCGGCGTTCAGGCCGCGCTTCTCGAATACGAAGATGTCCTGCAGCGTCACCACCTCGCCTTCCATGCCGGTGACCTCGGTGACGTTGACAACGCGGCGCGAACCGTCGCTGAGACGGGCGGCCTGCACCAGCACGTGTACCGCGGCGGCGATCTGCTGGCGGATGGAAACCAGTTGCATGTTCGAGTTGGCCAAAGAGACCATGACCTCCAGGCGGGAGATCGCATCGCGCGGACTGTTGGCGTGAACCGTGGTCAGCGACCCGTCGTGACCGGTGTTCATGGCCTGCAGCATGTCCAGCGCTTCCTCGCCGCGGACTTCGCCGACCACGATGCGGTCGGGGCGCATACGCAGGCAGTTGATGAGCAGTTCCCGCTGGCGAACCGCGCCGTGGCCTTCGAGATTGGGCGGGCGCGTTTCGAGGCGCGCCACGTGCGGCTGTTTAAGTTGCAGTTCGGCCGCGTCCTCGATGGTGACAATTCGCTCGCGGGGCGAGATGAAAGCGGAGAGCGCGTTGAGCAGGGTGGTTTTGCCGGCGCCGGTTCCCCCGGCAATGATGATGTTCAGCTTGGCCTTGACCGCGGCCTCCAGCAGCTCCATCATGCCAGGAGTAGTGGCGCGGCGGTCCACCAGATCCGGCGGCATGAGCTTGTCGGTGCTGAAACGGCGGATGGAGAGCAGCGGGCCATCTACCGCCAGCGGGGGAATAATCGCGTTCACACGCGAGCCGTCCATCAGACGGGCGTCCACCATGGGCGTCGACTCGTCCACGCGCCGGCCAACCTGGGACACAATCTTGTCGATGATACGCAGCAGGTGGCCGTCATCGCGGAAGGATACGCTGGTCAGCTCGAGAATGCCTTTGCGTTCCACGTAAACCTGGCGGTGGGTGTTGACCAGAATGTCGCTGATGGTGGGATCCTGCAGCAGCGGTTCGAGCGGACCCAGCCCAAAGACCTCGTCGAGCACCTCGTCGCTGATTTGCTGCTTTTCCATGGAGCTCAGCAACGTCGGCTCGGCGTCGATGAGCGAGAGAAGCGCCTGGCGGATCTCCGACCGGACCCGCTGGTTGTCGATGGTGGCCAGCGCTTCGAGGTTGATCTTATCTACCAGCTTGCGGTGCAGCGTGAATTTCAGTTCCTGGAATTCCGGCTTCAGGCCCGTTTTCAGCTTGCTGGAATTTCGCAGGAGGCGCTGCTCCCAGGTGACTTGCGACGATTTGGACTCGACCGATGGATACATGATGTAGGCCCGCTATCTGAGAGAGAGCACCGTCCTCGCGTCCGCCGCCTTCAGCCGGTCCCCGGGGATTGCCGCCAGTCGCCCGGCTAACGATTCCACGGCCCGTCCCAGTTCGCATTCGACGCCCAGCGGCTCGGCCAGAGTTACCGCGCGATGCAGCGCCATGGCATCGTTGGGAAACTTCGAATGAATGTGGCAGTTAAACAGTTTTTCCATGTCCGCCACGGTGACGCCGTTGCGTTTATCCATGCGGTTCACGGCGATCTGAAACCGCTCCCGCGGGAAACCGAGTTGCTGCAGCATGGCCACCGCCTTGCGGGCCAGATGGAGGCTGGGCAGCTCGGACGTGGTGACCAGAAAGGCCTGGTCCGCTTCGGAGATGGTCATCAGGCTGATGCGCTGGAATACCACGGGCAGATCGATTACAACCCAGTCGTAGGTGAGCCGCGCGAATTCGATTACCGTGTGCAGCCGGTCCGGCTCGATCAGGTCGGTCCCGGGCACTTCCGGAGCGGGCAGAATGTCGATTCCACCGGAGTTGACCACGAGACCGGCCCACAGAGTGGGGTCGATCCGGTCGGCGATGGCCAGCGCGTCGACCAGTGAGCGCGTATGGGCCAGTTTCAAATAAAAGCCGATGGTGCCGCCCATAACGTCGAAATCGGCGAGAAGGATTCGTTTGCCCGTGTTCTGCATCAGCGCGAACGCCGTCTGCGTGGCCAGCGTCGATGCGCCCGAGCCAGGCTTGGCGCTGGAGAAAACAAGAACGTTACCGGCGCGGGCGGGTTCGAAAACGTCCGGTTGCCGCAGGCGGCGCAGCCGCGCGATAGCCTGTTCCTGGCTGGCCGGATCGAAGGGCGCGTGGAGGAATTCGCTGGCGCCGGTGCGCAACGATCGCAGAATCGCTTCCGATTCGTTGCTGTGGTGCAGGCCGACAATCTGAACCGACTCGGAGAACGCGACCACCCACCGGATTACTTCGCAGGCGGCGTCGAGATCGGAGGCGACATCGAGAAGAACAACTTCGGGCCGCAGCTGGCGCAGCCGGATCTCCAGTGCCTGCTGGGTGGGCCACGACTTGAGGTCGGCCATGATCTGGAAGGCGCGGGTATGGGGCAGGGTCGCGGTGAACTGGCGCGCCAGCTCACGGTCCGGCGCGATCAGCAACGCTACTAATTCCTGCGGCCTGCCCTGGGTATCGCGTTCCATGCTGTTAACCCGTCAGTTGCCGCCGCTCCCGGCCGCGGCCTTGCCGGGATCCGCGTTCGTGTTCTTACCTGAGGTCGCGCCGTGCAGCGGTTCAGTCTGACGCGGCGCCAGCGGTCCCATGAACGGCTCCGGCATAAGCGGCGTGGGCAGAGCTTTGCCAGGCTCGATGGGAGTGGTGATCTCGGGTGTCACCAGTACGATCAACTCGCTGCGGGATTTGGTCAGAGTCCGGCTCTTGAACAGCGCTCCGAGCACCGGCAGACTGGCCAGACCGGGAATGCGCTGGAACTGGTCGTTCACCTGGTCGTTGAGCAGCCCGGCGATGACAAAACTCTGCTGGGGACCGAGCTCGATGTTGGTCTCGATGCGGCGCGTTGTCAGCGCCGGAATCGAGAAGCCGCTGATGGTGACGGCGTTGGCCGTGTCGATACTGGACACCTCCGGCTTCACATGCATGCGGATGGTGTGATTCTCGGTCAGCTCAGGCGTGAAGGTGAGGCGGATGCCGTACTCCTTAAACTGCACCGTCACGGCCCCCGAATTCGCCCCGCCCTGTATTACCGGAACCGGAAACTCGCCTCCGGACAGAAAGCTCGCTTCTTTTCCGTTGGTGACCAGATTCGGTTCCGCAAGAATCTCCAGAACACCCTTGGCCTGGAGGGCGCTGATTACCGCGCCGAGATTCAGATCGGGCCGGAACGCGAATATGTTTAGCGCGTCCGAAAGGGTGAAGTTGTTTGAAGGGCCGCCGCCAATGCTGGAAGGCAGGGGCGCCTGCGCCGCACCGGTGGTAGTTCTGGCTATGGTGTTGGCGGCTCCGGTGGAAACCAGGTTCACCGCAAACTGGCTGCTCACATTCCGGTCAAGGGAGCAGAAGCGCACGCGCAAAACGATCTGCTTGTCCACCGGCTGCAAGTCCACATGCAGACTGCTGACAATCTGTTTGGCGAACGGCGCGGCCAGAGCCATGGCCCGGTCCGCGACATCTTTGGACGGAACATGACCGGTCATGGATAAAGAATCCCGCGTCGATTCGAGGTGAATGTCGGCGGCTGGAAAGGTGTCCGCCAGCAGCTTGCGCAGGGGTTCGAGGTTCTGTTCGACGGTGATGTTGTAGAAGTTGCGCTGGCCCGTCTTGCTCCAGACCACCAGTGTCCCGGTCCCCGACGACTTCCCCTGCAGCAGGATCTCGCGGGCGGTGACCGGTGATGCATCGACCACGTCCGGATTGCTCGTGGAAATCCGCGTGACATCCACCGGGTAGTCGATCACCACGCTCTTGCCAATGGTGAGATGCAGATCCTCGGCGGAGCCCTGGGCCGGCATCCGGACGCCCGCGGCAAATAAAGCCAGGAACGCCGCGCCCGTAATGTTGAGAATTCGTCTTGACCGCATAACTATCTCCCTGCCTCGCCCGGCTGGCCGTTGTTCACGATCTCCACGCTCCGCTGGGTGCCCCGGAACACCACAATCTGATCGGGCGGCGGAGGAGGCGGCGGAACGGCCGCGGCTTGCACCGGCCGGCGGGGTCTCGACTCGCTTGCCTCCGGCTTTGGTTTATGGAAGCCGTAGAGTTCGCTGAGTTCTTTGCCAGGAGTCTTCGTGACCGCCTGATCGCTGCCATTCCGCAGGATTAACTGGATGCGTCCTTCGCCGTTTGCCAGCGTCAGCGTCTCCGCTTCAGCCGGCGTGGCCAGCAGCGTCACGGTGGGAGCCGGCATGGGCTGACCTTTGGCGTCCGGCTGCATGGCAGTTCCGGCGGACAGAATCATCATGTTCTGCAGACAGGTGGTGGTGACCGTGTCATTCACCGAAGCGGGCCGACCGGTGACCAGCACGTCCACGCGCATCCCGGGGAGAACGAAACCGGCCACGCCGGTCACGTCGTTCACGCGAATGGCTACCGCGCGCATTCCGGGCGGGATGATAGGCGCCAGCCCGACGCCGCTGCCGCGCGGCGCGAGGCGGGGATCGAGAACCGGCTCGTCCACCAGAATGTTGCTGATGACGGAACGGTCGACTACCTCCTCCATCTTCGAGAACGCGCCCTTTGGAAACGCCGCCGGAACGATCTTGTCGATGCGGAGATCGGCCGGTTTAATGGTCACGCCGACCGCCAGCGGTCTGACCGCGACCACGACATCCCGGGTCTCCGGCTGCGCGTCAGCTTTCTTCGGACCGCCGGCGCGCGCCGTGATCTGGTAGAAGATGCTGGCTACTACCAGGGCGAAAACCAGGCTGACCCCTAGAACAGTTAGAAATCTACGATCCATATACCCTTCTCCTGCCGCCAGTCATGGAACAAGACTCAGCAGCGCACCCATGGCAATGGCCGGAGCATAGGGGATGGACTTCTCTCGTTCGCTCTCCGGTTCTCCGCGATCCCCGTTGCCCGGCCGCCGCCTCCAGCGCTTCAACTCGCGAATCCCCAGTGCGGCGCACGCCATGATCCCGCCGATTCCCGCGGTCCAGAAAGCCGCGGCAAGCAGCCTCTCGATGCCCACGATTGCGCCGAATCCCGCCATCAGTTTTACGTCGCCGCCACCCATGCCACCCAGCAAATAAAAAATGAGGAACACGCCGAAACCCGCGGCAAGACCGAGCGCCGCGCTCGCCGCGCCTTTCCAGCCACTGGCGTAAATGTGAATCGCAAATCCCGCGATTGCCGCGCAGATGGGGATCCAGTTGGATATCTGTCTCGTCGCCACGTCTTCCACTGAAGCCGATACCCCCACCGCCAGCGATGCCCAGGTTAGTGCTGTCAACATTCCACCTCGGTCAACATTCCACCCTGGGGCGTCATTCCCTTACGCCCGCTGAATGCGTTTTCGCCCCGCCGCCTCGTTGCCCGCCTCAGCCGATTTCCCGCCAAACCAACTCGACCGGAATGCCGATGGCGCCAGGAACCCCGCCTGCAGAGCAAACTCCGCCAGCGCCTTGCCCGAAGGCAGACGCCACGGCCCGCCGCCCAGCCACTCTACGGGCACGGTTGGGATTCTCAGATCGGAGCCCTTATTCAGAAACGTCGACCCCGAGCCTGCCTTGCGCGTCATTAGCAATCCTTCCTGTGAGTATTTCGACCGTTTGGGAGCTTTTCATTAGGGGCGGCCCTCGTGATTTCTTAGTACGCCTGGCCCTGGCCGTCCTGACCCATTGTTCGAATCGGTCCTTCCCCCGCCCGCTGCCGAAACTGTCTGAGTGGTCCCAGAGATCCTGGCGAACAGCACGGACTGCTTGTCGTGGCGGAGTTCCCGCCACTGCGAGTCCTGCCGCAGAAGCCCACAAAGTGGCCAATCCGCCGGGATCAGCGCGGTCTCAAAACCGTACTCGTCGACCAGCGCGCGCCACTGACCCTGGCCGTGCCACATGTCGATGTACTGTCCCCCGATGCGAGGCCCGTAAAAATCTGTGCGGCCGTCGACAAACACCTTAGTACCCGGCCAGAAGTGAAACAGAAGGTAGTCCGCCCATTGGTCGGTTGTGAGTACCCGTGAACCGATGAAGCGCGGCTGCTCTGCAGCGATCGTCCCGACCGGAAACATTTGCTTTGGAAAATCGTTAGGCCAGACCGTGATTCCGGGCACCAGCGCGATCGCCAGCACCCACGCCGGGATCAACAATGACCAGCGGCGGAAGTTCTCCGATGCGCCCGCCGCAACCGATCCCAGAATCCGGATGACGGAGCGCGGCCGGCTTCGATCGACCAAACCCGACCACAACCGCGTCAGTTCCGCCGCGATAACCGGCGACGCCACTATCGCGAAAAGCGGGATGTGCCTCGCGCTGGTCAGAGCCAA
>Ga0187863_10000918_pt1 | contig 24376 bp, 22 predicted proteins | sample June2016WEW_11_1_FD_132975 | JGI IMG/M metagenome (GOLD analysis project Ga0187863, IMG submission 132975) | Peatland microbial communities from SPRUCE experiment site at the Marcell Experimental Forest, Minnesota, USA - June2016WEW_11_10 | ecosystem: Environmental > Terrestrial > Soil >...
CAACGCTGGGATGCTTACGTTTAACGGCTCCGCGTCGGTGTACGGCACAATCCCGGCAGGTGCTAAGTATGGCCAACTGCATTACGGTCAGGTGTCCACGGAGTACGATCGCACCGTCACTGGCACAGGCAAGTCTTTTCAAACACAATTGAGTTTGGCCGGGTACTGGCAATATCAGCCAAATCCCTCTGTTCTGAATATTCCCGCCGGCACAGTCGCCCCCGGGACCGATATCCCCCTCCCGAATGGAACGCAGGAGTTCGTTGGCACTGCGGGATCGTTATGGGTTACGCAGGCCAAATTTACCCTAAAAGGGGGTGGGAACGTTCAGATTCCGATCGCCGTAAGCTGGTCCAACAAGACAGATTTACTTCAGGGCAGCAAGGTCGGAGGACAGGTAGGCATTAGCTACAACTTTTCTTCGCTCGCCGGCCTCTTCGGTGGAGGGTCAAACCAATAGCGCGACCCTAACCTTTTGGCCGCGCCAAAGCTACGCCGTGGGCTTCTCCCGCGGCGGTTCGACTGCGAGGAACTCCTCCGCAAAGCGGAGGCTGTAGTTGTCCAGCAGCGACTGCACGCGTTGCGAATCGCTCGAGCGAAGGATCAACCCGGCGTGATGATGCCGTCTAATTCGCAAGAACACTTCCGGATCGTTGTACCCCGAAGTGTCCGGCTTCTCCTGCCGAGCCAGCGAGAGAATCACTCCCGCGTACTCCTCACGCACCGGCGGAAGCCGGTAACTTCCATCGCCTCCGGCGACCTCGATGCGAGCCCACTCACGCCACAGGTTAATCCCGCTGGCCGCCTCGACCATCTCGTTGATGTAAGCGCCGCCCACGCGCGCCGCACACTCCAAGAAATAGAAATGCCCATCGGCGTGCGCCTGGATGAATTCGGTGTGGGCCACGCCCCGCAGCAGTCCCAGCGCCGCAATCAGGTCGCGGTTGATCTGTCTTAATCCTGTGTCCGCGTCACTGCCTCGCGGTATGACGCATGTGGTGAAGATTCCACCGCCCTGCGCAACATTCATGGGTGGCTTGCCGTATTTGCTCACGCTGGCAAAGACCACTTCGTTTTCCGAAACCACCGAGTCCACGTGATAGACCTCGCCCGGCACAAATTTCTCCAGCAGAAATGAAGATTGCTTGTCCCCCAATTGCTCCAGTACGGGCCACAACTCTTCGGCGACGTGAATCTTTTTGATCCCGATCGCCGATGCCTCCTGCCTCGGCTTGAGCACCCATGGTCCCGGAACATGTTCGAGGTAGTAGCGGATATCGCCGTGATTCAGCACCGGAACAAAGTCCGGCACGAGCACCCCACGATCCAGCGCCTTCATCCGCATGGCCAGCTTGTCGCGGAAATAACGCATGGTGGTTAGCCCCATCCCCGGCACCCGCAGGTGTTCGCGAAGAGTTGCGGCGGTCTCCATGTCGTACTCGTCGAGCGCGACAATGCGGTCGATCTTCTGCGTACGGGTCAAATGAGTTACAGCCTGCACGATGTCCGCGATGGGGATTTCAGCAGGGAGATAGAACGTGTCGTCCAGGCTTTCCCGCGGCCAGTCGGCATCCCGCAGCTTCTCCGCCGTCAGCAGGATCACCCGGCACCCCCGCCGCTTGCACTCGCGCATGAACTCCTGCCCCTTCTCGTAGGTCGTGATGCACAGGAAAGTTAGCGGGCATGATTCCGGCATGGGATCTCTTTCAAAACAGGGCTGTGAGGATAACACGTCGCCCACCGTCTCGGTATCCGTATTTCTTATGGCTCCAGCCGTTTCTTTCAATCTCCTCGCAATTGCGTTATATTCTCAGGCCGGTCGGAATGGCCGGTTCGAAATGCTCGCTGGGAGGCTGTCATGGCTACGCAAACTCGTCCAGAAGGCAAGGCCCGCAGTTTCGGGGAAAACATTGAAAGCGACCTGGCGTCGCGCTTTCTGCGCGTAGTGGAAGTGGCGGCCATCGCCTCGGCGCGCACCATGGGTCAGGGCGAGCGCAAACTCTCCGATCAGGTAGCGACTGAAGCCATGCGCCAGACCATGGACTGCATACCCATGCGCGGTACCATCGTGATCGGCGAGGGCGAACGCGATGAAGCGCCCATGCTCTACATCGGCGAGAAAGTCGGCGCCGAGTTTCCCGACGGACGCGAAGTGCCTGAGGTGGACATTGCTGTCGATCCACTCGAAGGCACCAACCTGTGCGCCACCGGCGCACCCGGATCAATCACCGTGCTCGCCGCTTCCGAGCGCGGAGGCCTGCTTAACGCACCCGATTGCTACATGGAGAAAATCGTCGTTGGACCATCGTGCAAGAACGCCGTCGAACTCGATGCGCCGGTAGCCGACAATCTGAAGAACATCGCCAAGAGGATGGAGCGCGACGTGGAAGATCTGGTCGTGATCGTGCTCGACCGTCCGCGCCACGAAAAGCTGATTGCCGATATTCGCGCTGCCGGTGCCCGTATTCGGCTGATCGGCGACGGTGACCTCTCGGCCGGCATCGCCGCCGCGGTGATCGGAACCGGCGTACACGCCGTCATGGGCTCAGGCGGTGCGCCGGAAGGCGTGATCACCGCTGCCGCCATCCGTTGCCTCAACGGCTACATGCTTGGCCGCCTGGTGGTAAAACCAGACCAGGAAGAGCGCCTCGCTCGCATGGGCATCACCGACAAGAATCGCATTTACGAAGCTGAGGACCTTGCTCCTGGCAAGCAGCTCATCTTCGCCGCCACCGGCGTTACCGACGGCGCTCTGCTCAAGGGCGTGCGCTTCTTCGGCGAAGGCACGCGCACCTCTTCCGTGATCCTCACCCAGCTCACCGGTAAAGTGCGCTTCATCGAAAGCATTCACCTGGAGAAGGGCCCGGATGTGAAGGTGAGGTTCGCGTAGGACACGGCTCGGGAAGGGCACGACTTTCAGTCGTGCCACTCAAAGTTCATCCAAATTAGCCGGGCTTCAGCCGCTGAGCTTCGCTTTTGAGCCACATCCGGAGACTGCTCCTACTTCACTCCCTCCGGCACTTTCGGTTCTGGCGGAAAGTCCTGCGAATAACCTTTGAACATGGCCACCGTCTTCTCCGCTCGCCGCTCGCCGTCATGCACCGCAATTTTATGCAGCTTGCTCGGACTGTAACCTTCCCACAGCGATACTCCCGCGTAAGCTCCGTCCTTGCGCAAAACGTAATAAGTCATGTCGATGAAGCGCAGCTTATTCATGTCGCCGTTGTAGGTATGCACCACGCGCTTCAGCGCATCCATCCCAGCTTCTAGTGGAGACATTCCATGCCGCATGTTCTCCACAATCGTATGGGCTCCCGCGACTTTAATATTCTCTTCGCCGCTGCCTGTCGCGCCAGCCGAACCAATATCCTGATCGGTATAGCAGCCCGCACCGATAATCGGAGAATCCCCGCAACGTCCCGGCAGCTTGAATCCCAATCCGCTGGTCGTCGTGCAGCCGGAGACTTCTCCTTTCTCATTCAGCGCCGAGCAGTGAATCGTCCCCGTTGGCGGAAACATCACGGTGCGAATCGCGTCGCGCCGCAACTCCTGCGCAATTCCTAATTCCGCCGCATGCTCTTCCAGTTTCCGGTAGCGCTCTAGTCGGAGGTCTGCTTGAGGCCGCGCGCCCGGAGCCTGCCAGTGCGGGTCGGCCAATCCCGGTCCCCACCAATCTTCGTTGGAGTGATACTCCTTCCACAGCAGCCACACTTTTCGCGAATGCTCCGTGAGCAGATTCTCGCGCGGGAAGCCTACAGCGACGGCGAAGCGCTCGGCGCCTTCGCCCACCAGCATGACGTGTCCCGTGTGCTCGAACACGGCCTTCGAGACCAGCGAGACGTTCTTGATGTTGCGCACGCCGCCAACCGAGCCGGCGCGGCGCGTGGGCCCGTGCATGCAACATGCGTCGAGTTCGACGACTCCTTCTTCGTTGGGAATTCCGCCGAGGCCAACGCTGGTGTCGTTCGGATCGTCTTCCGGACCCTTGACAACGCGAAGCGCGGCGTCGAGCGTATCGCCGCCGCCTTTGAGGAACGCGAAGGCGTCTTCTAGGTATGCATATCCGTTATTAGCACAGATGATAATGGGGCGCTTATGCGGTCCGGCTTGCGCATCGTGTTCCTGCGAGCCATTCTGCGTCGAGTCTTCGGCTTGGGCTCGGGTCCCTACTCCGGCGGCGACTGCTCCTAGAACTGTCGTCTTAACAAAATCACGGCGAGAGAATGGCAATGAATTCCTCCTGCTTGCGGGAAAGCGGGAAGCATATCACGCCGCGGGCCCTCGGGATTACTCTCCGTGAAATCCCACCCTTGCGCAGAGAACGCGCGAGGACGGACACCGATCGTCTAGCAATTACTGCGCTCTGCCAGTTAACCGCTGGCTAAGCCGCGGTAACGGCCTACTCGGCCTTCCTGGCGGCCGAGGGATGGTTTCGCGGAGACCTCGGCGATGGAGCGGACGTTGTCGGGGGTCTTCGCGGGGCGGAAACGAAGCAGGGCGGCGATGTTGCCAACCTTGTCGAGCTCGGGATCGTCTTTGACGTAGAAGAGTTCGATGTCGTGCCGGATCACCCAAGGCAGGATTGCTTCGGCCACGTCCACCACTTCACGCGTCTCCTTTCCGCAGACGGGACAGAGGGTCACGAGGTGGGCGTCGAGATGGCCGCAGCCGGTACACTCGACGGCTTGCGCGTGATAGTGATCGCCCAGCAACAGGGTTTGTATTTCGCCCAACTCGAGGGAGTGCAGCACGCGCCGCAATCCGGTGACGCCGCGACCGTGGCCGCGAGCCTGGCTGATGGTTTCGCGAACCGCTTCGCTGCTGCGCTTCTGCTGCCAGCCGGCGAAAATGCGTTCGGCCTGGGCACGGATTTCTTCGCGGCTTACGTGCGCTACCTCGGTGGAAAACCGGCCCAGCAAGCGCTGTGAAGCGTAGGGATGCAATTGCGGCTCGAATTGCGACCAGTGGGTATCCTGGCAGCCCAGGATCCACTTCTCGTAGGTACCTTTCTCCAAGGCGTCCTTGAGGAACTCGGCGACAAACTTGAAATGCTGGCGGGCCTCATCGGCGACGCGGCGCTCGGCGTGGCCTCCGTCATAGCCGGCGAAGCCGTCGCCACGGCCGCGGCGGGTGAGGGGATGAAAGAATCCCTCACGCTCGTTCAATTCGCCCAGACGCAGATCGAACATGCGGGCGCGATGACGATCTACCAGGACGACACCGAGGCTGGGAAATGCTCCGAGCAATTGGGCAAGAGGCTTGAGATGGAAGTGGCGGCTCACGGTTAGTTCGGTGCCGCCGAGTTGTGGAGGCAGGTCATATTCGCGCCAGAAGCCTTGTGCGCCGCAGGCGAACACAGCTTTGGCGCGGGCGCCGTTGCCTCTGAGATCCTGCGCCAGGCGGACGATGCGGTCGAGATCGGCGCGGGCCGACTCGTAGTTGTTTTTGCTGCTACTCTTGCCATTGCTTTTGGTTTCCAACTGGCGCAAGGCTTCCCGCGCCAGGTCTTTGGCGAGGATCGCGTCTTCCTTGTGAGCTTTATTGCGAGGCGCGGCGGGCTGAAAGTAGAAACTGAGAGCGCAAGCTCCCTGCTCTTCAAACTGGGCTAGTTCATGGACTTGTTCACGAGTAATCATTCGCGGTCCCACTCCCTTTCAGTTGAAATTGGATTTAGGCCGTACCGATGGTGGCGAACCGGCCCTTGAATTGCCGGACGAAACCGGGCGATTGGCGGAGGTGATCGCGCGCGGCAGCAATGGAGCTCAACACAGATTCCGGCGGAACGCCGGTGATGGCGGAGATTTCGTCGACCCCGAAGCCTTCCACCGCGTGCAGGATAAAAGCCTCTCGCTGGGCGGGGGTGACATCGAGCAAGGCGGCGGCGATAAGGTGCATCATCTCATCCGAACCGACGATCTGTTCGGGCGTGGCGACGCGACCGTCAGCGATAATTGTTTCTTCGGTAATGGCTTCGTCGGGCTGATGGAATTGCAGTTCTGGCTCGTCGCTGGCCCGGACGTTCTGCTTGCGCGCTGACTCTTCCAGGCGCACGGCGCTGCCGTTGGTGCCTTCGGGACGAGACAGTTGATCGAGCGCATTCAGAGCCAGGCGGTAGAGCCAGGGTTCGAGGGCAAGACGCTCGGGCTTCTCTTCATTGTTGTTGCTGCTATCGCAGAGGGCGGCGGCGATGGCTTCGTCAATCACTTCTTCCTTGCTGATCGACTCCGGAGCTATCTGGTCGGCGGTTTCGCGGAAATAGATTTCGCGTTCCACAAAGCGTTCCAGGCGGGAAAGATTCACGTTGACGTAGGAACGCACGTCGTCGGCGGAAACGGTGACTGGAAATACCGCGGCCAGAGTCTGCTCGAAGGGGACGGAAGCGTTATGGCGTTCCGAGGCCTCATTCCTCCGGCGCGGCCACTTGTGGGTGGAGCGTAGCAGTTCCTTGTGTTTGTTGACTTGCTGCAGCAGGTCTTCGAATGCACTCTTCACCGCGGCGGCGGCGGTGGAGGATTTGGCCTGGACTGCCATTTGTCCGGAAGGCAGGCGCAGGTTGAGCGAAACGCTGGTGCCCTCGCGCGGGGAGAGTTCTTCGACCGTGCCTTTCAAATGAATCAGGTCGGGACGGAAGACCTGCAGCCGTTTCTGCAGTTTGTCGATCTGGTGTTGGATGTCTTTTTCTACGGCGGGAGTTTTATGAAGACGATAACTAATGTGGACGTTCATGAGCACCTCAGGCTTGCCAACGAAGCGGTGCAACCCAGTGCTTTCTAACGCGATTGTACACCCGGTGGGCAATCGCAATAGGGGAGATTCCTGCCGGAAATATTTACACCGGGGGTGACGCCGGGTATGATCCGTGGACTATGAAACAGGGGAAACTTTTGCTGTTTGCGGTTCTGGTGGGTTCGGCCTGCGCGCAGGCGCCTGCGTCCAAGGAAGTCGAGGCCGTCTATCCCGAGGCGCACGCGCTGTACCTGGATTTGCATGAGAACCCGGAACTGTCGTCGCACGAAATCCACACGGCGGCGAAGCTGGCCGGCCGGTTGCGCGATGCCGGCTATGAGGTGACGGAACACGTGGGCGGGACTGGCGTGGTCGCGATCCTGAAAAACGGGACGGGGCCGACGGTGATGCTTCGAACCGAACTGGATGCGCTGCCGGTGGAGGAGAAGACAGGTCTGGCTTATGCGAGCAAGGTCCGCAGCAAGGACGACGCCGGACGCGATGTTCCGGTTGCGCATGCTTGCGGACATGATCTGCACATGGCGGCGATCGTAGCTTCGGCTACGATCATGGCGCACAGCAAAGACACCTGGCACGGCACTCTGATGCTGATTGGACAGCCGGCGGAGGAGACGATTGCGGGAGCCAAGGGGATGCTCGACGACGGCTTGTTCAAGCGCTTTCCCAAGCCTGACGTGGTTGTAGCGCTGCACGTGGGCAACGAACTTCCGGCGGGCGTGGTGGGGATTACGCCTGGTGTTTACAACACGAATGCGGACTCGCTAAGGATCACGATTTATGGCAAGGGGGGGCACGGGTCGGCACCGCAGACGGCGATTGATCCGATTGTGATTGCGGCGCGAACTATTCTCGCGCTGCAGACTATTGTTTCGCGCGAAGTGAAGCCGGGGGAGATGGCGGTGGTCACGGTTGGCTATATTCAGGCTGGGACCAAGAACAACATCATTCCGGACCATGCCGAGCTGGGGCTGACGGTGCGCACTAGGAAGACGGAAGTGAGGCAGCAAGTGCTGGCGGCGATTGCGCGGATCACCAAGGCTGAAGCGGAAGCGGCGGGGGCGCCGCATCCGCCCCTGATCGATCACTATGAGGGCACGGACCTGGTGTACAACGATCCTGCGCTGGCGCAACGTCTGCGTGCGGTGCTGGAAGCGGCGCTGGGAAGGGAGAACGTTGTGATCACGGAGCCGATCACGCCGTCGGAGGATTTCTCGTACTTTACGGAGCAGGGGATTCCGGGTTTTTACTTCAGTCTGGGAGGAGCGGATCCAGAGAAGCTGGCAGAGGCCAAGGCGGCGGGGACCATGTTGCCGTCGAATCACTCACCTTTGTTCGCGCCGGATGTGGATCCGGCGCTGCATACCGGGATTGCGGCCGAGGTGGCGGTGCTGAGGGGGCTGCTGAAGTGATGGGATCGAATCAGCGAGTCGCGAGCGTTGAGATACTTCCCGGACCGGGCAGATTAGCATCTGCGGTTACAAGCGTTAGATGCAACAGCTGAGCGGTCGCTGCCGCGGCCAGGATGGTCAACTAGAACTCAGATCATGACTTAATTCAATCTGCGGCACCGACCTGTTTCAAATGATGGAGCAGATGCCTTACGTAGTCGGTTGCCAGGAAGCCGAGGGTTACCGGTTCTCCCGAACCGATGCGGCAAACGGTTTCCAGCTTGGCGGCGGGCAAGCGGGCGATTACGTGGGCGAGATAGCGATTGTAGGCGGCCCACAACGAGACCAACAAGGACCAATCGGCCTCTTGAGGGGCTTGCACACGTATGTTTTCGTCCTGGTCATAGGCCGGGAAGTCCAGCGCCGGTTGCAGGGCCGCGCGGACGAATCTCTGATGATTGTTGGAGGCTGAATCGATCAGATGTCCAAGGACTTGCTTGCGCGACCAGCCACCCGGCAATAAGGGCCTGGCGGTTTCGGGCTCGCTGGTACTGTGAAGTTTTGGCTCCGCCGTCTCGACCAAGCGTAGCAACTGTTCACTCAGCTCTTTCATAAGTCTATGAGTTAATCTGGCCCAGGATCGCCCGAGCTTCGGCAGCTGGGTCGGCGGCTTCGGTGATGGGACGGCCGACGACGATGTGGGTGGCGCCGGCGGCTATCGCTTCCGCGGGGGTGACCACGCGCATCTGGTCGGCGTGGGCGCTTCCGGCGGGGCGGACGCCGGGAGTTACGATGGCGAAATCCTGTCCTAGTTCGGCGCGCACGGCGGAAGCCTCGCGGGCGGAGGTGACGATGCCTTTACATCCGCTGGCCAGAACCAGCGCCGAGAGCCGCAGGACTTCATCGCGCACGGTTCCTCGAAAGCCGACTTTCTCCAGATCGTTCTCGTCGAGGCTGGTGAGCACAGTTACGCCCAGTACAATCAAATCCGGGTTGGTAGCGCGGGCTGCGTCCGCGGCCGCGCGCAGCATTTTGCCGCTACCTGCCGCGTGTACGGTCAGCATGCTCACCCCGAGCTGGGCGGCTTCGTGTACCGCCGAGGCTACGGTGTGTGGGATGTCATGGTACTTGAGGTCGAGAAAGACGCGGCGGCCGGAGGCTACCAGATCGCGTACGATCTGCGGGCCTTCGGCGGTATAGAGCTGCATGCCGACCTTGTAGGTGAGGGCCGAATCGCCGACGGCCGCCACGATCTTCTGGGCGGCCGCCGCCGTAGACACGTCAAGCGCGACAATCAGCTTTTGGCGGGGGTCACTATTTTGATTTTGGGGATGGTCTTCCCGGTGATCGCTGCCAGGGATGCGGTAGGGCAGAGCTGCCTCCATCCCTAGCAGTGTAGCGCGCTTATTTGAGTTCCGCCATAGGATGGTTGAAGGCCACGGTCTCGTAAACTTGCCGATGCTGAGTCCGGGGCTTCACCAGATCCAGGCGAACCCGCTGTAGGCCGCGCTTTTCGAATTGCAGGGTTTGGGCGGCGCCGTAGGACAGGTCGATAATGCGGCCGGGTACGATGGGACCCCGGTCGTTGACTTTGACCACGACGGCCCGTCCGTTGCGCAGGTTGGTGACCCGCACATAACTTCCCAAAGGAAGAGTAGGATGGGCAGCGGTCATGTCGAACATGTCGTAGTCTTCGCCGCTGGCTGTGGGTTTGCCGACGAAATCCTGACCGTACCAGGAAGCTGTACCAACTTGATACGGCTGGACCTTGGCGGTCGCCTTTCGGATTTCGGGTTTGATTGGGGCTGATCTACTTGGAGCTGAACTGGCCTCCGAGTTGTTCGGGCCCTGAGCTGCTCTCAGGCCGATGATCAATAGACCGATCATCAGTCCATGAGTTATACGTCGTCGCATTCAGTTTTCCTCGCATCTCAAAAAGTCGTCCTAGCTAGGCTGTTTGGTTAATGGTTTGTAAATCGTAGAGGGGTTCCGGGGCCTTGTCAATCCGAAAGTGAGTGGACTATGGTGACGTGGTAGTAATCGATATCTCACGTAACTTGTTGTTAATCATGAGAAATGGTGAACATATCCATCAAAACAATAGACTTAACTGTTAACTTGCTAGTAACTGCGTGAGATGCCGTACCCAGAGAACTATTTTCATCTCCAATGGATTCAGTTAGTTACAAGTAAATCCTTTCTAAGTTGTTTATTCGCAGCATTTTAGGTACAACGTGCATAGTCCGCAGAGAAAAAATTCTCGGCGTTTCGTTCCGGATGCGGACTGGACAATGGCTGGACCGATGTCTGATAAACCACCTGTCGTACTGACCATCGCCGGCTTTGACCCCTCTTCGGGGGCAGGGGTGACGGCCGATATAAAGACGATCGCCGCGCACGGCTGCTATGGAGTGGCCTGCATAACAGCCATGACCGTGCAGTCGACGGCTGGAGTTCACCGGGTGGAAGCCGTCGATCCGACACTGGTGACCGAGACCTTGCAAGAACTTGCAATGGACATCCCAATCGCAGCGGTGCACATCGGGATGCTGGGTACGGGAAATGTGGTCAAGGCGGTGGTGGAGTTTCTGAGCCAGCCGGGCAAGGCTGGGTCGCCCAGTAAGTTCCCGAATGTGGTTCTGGACCCGATCCTCAGATCATCTTCCGGGGCGGATCTGCTCGACGCCGCCGGAATCAGGCTGCTCATCGATAAGCTCCTGCCTCTCGCCGACGTAATTACACCGAATGTGGACGAGGCCGCCATTCTTACTGGCTTGAAGGTGACCGATCTCGAGGAAATGCGAGCTGCGGCTGCCAAGCTGCACCAGATGGGATCGGCTGCCGTGGTGATTACCGGCGGTCATCTGGAGAAAGCCATCGATTTGTTGAGCTTCACGACGAAGAGCGGGGTGCAGCAGGAAGTCTTCAAGGCGGAACGGCAGCGCTCGAATTCAACGCATGGGACAGGCTGTGCCTTTGCTACGGCGATGGCTTGCCACTTGGCGCTCGATCGCGGATTGGCCGAAGCCACCTTGCTGGCCAAGACGTACGTGACGGCGGCGATTGCCGCGGGTCATCCCTTGGGACGAGGAACCGGCCCGGTTCATCATCTCTACCGCATGCACCAGCAGCGGCGAACGGCGAGCTCGGGAAGCGAGTCGTAGACCGTAGCGTGGATGATCGAGGGCGAAAGGCGCTTGGGATAGCCAGCTGGCTGGAGGGTCTACTGGCTGTCGGAGGGTTTCTTCAGCAGGATTCCGGCCACAAACGACGCGGTGGCGGCAAGGAGCCATTCGATTCGCCACATCTGGATCGCCTGGAACTCCGCCAGATTGGACGCTCGATAAAAGAGGCTGACGCCAACTGCTCCGGCGACGCAGCCCAAGCCGACAATGAAAGCAATGAGGGCTGCGGTAGGCAGACCAATCCAGCGCTTGATTTCATGGAAGTGCAAATAGTGCAGCCAGTCTGGGAAGGAAACCGTGCGCCAGGAAGCGGCTACTACCCCTGCGCCGGACCGCACCCAAGCCATATTGCGAGTCCACAAGCCAGCCATCGCCGCAGCGTCCGATTCACTCGCTTCGAGCGAGAGACGGGGTTGGCCGCAAGTATGGCAAAACCTGGCGCCGATCATGAACTCGGTGCCGCAGTCGACACAAGCCTGCGACATTTCCTCGGACGCAGCCGGGAGCGCAGCCTCCACCGCCGGTTCGAGCACGGTCGGAGACCGCCAAAACTCCTGCTGCGTGTCTTGAACTATTTCAGCCATACCTAGAACGTTAGCCTCAGCAAAGCAACCCGACAGCCAAAGCTTGCTCGCCACTAAGGTATTTCCAAGTCAAGTACTTGCGACTGGCTTCGTATCCTGAGTCCAAGGGGCTGCGCGCAATAATTACCCGCAGGTTCGGGTAAACTTGCCCCGGTACCTTAGTTTTGAGCCTCTAACTGCGGGGATTATAGAGCCGAACCACTGCATCTTCATGAAATTATCGGGCCGCGTCCGATGACGCTTTTGGTTCGTCCCGTGCTTTGACGAACTTCAGTTAGACTAGAGACTCAAGGGTTAGCGGTGGGGATGCAGTCGAGCCTGACATTAGTGAAACGCATAGTTCAACGGAGCACGCTGCTATGCCTCGTGTTCTTCAGCCTGCTGTCAATGCGGGGCGCCGCGCAAACCCACGCTGTAGCGGTAAGCACCCCGAATCCAACCGTAGTCACTTCGACCGGGCACGATCCGCTGGTCGACGCCGCCTTCGACCACTTCTACAACCTGGATTATGACCGCTCGATCCAGGAGTTTGAGAAGATCATGGATCGGCGGCCGAGCGACCCCTCCGCGGTAAATCACCTCCTGACTACAGTTCTGATGCGCGAGCTTTATCGCATGGGCGCGATGAATAGCGGCGAATATGCCAATGACAGCTTCATCGGCGAGGCACACCGGACCGCCGATCCCCAGGTGAAGGAGCGGATCAAACAATTAGTGGAGCGCGCCGAGAACCTGGAAGAACAGCAACTCAAAGCCAATCCCGACAACGTCGACGCACTCTACGCCCGCGGCGTTACCCGGGCGCAGTTCGCGCTGTATACGGCTCTGGTGGAGCGAGCCTGGTTCTCCGCCCTGCGCAACGCTGTGGGGGCGCGCCATGACCACGAACGCGTGCTCGAACTCGATCCCCACTACGTGGATGCGAAGCTGGTCGTGGGTACCCACAATTACGTGATGGGCAGCCTGCCCTGGAGCGTGAAGGCCGCCGTAGCGCTGGTGGGGCTGAGCGGGACGAAAGAAAAGGGGCTCGAATACCTGCGCGAGGTCGCCGAGAGCAACGGAGAAAATAGCATCGACGCCAAAGTGGTGCTGAGCCTGTTCCTGCGGCGCGAGCACCGTTTCGACGAGGCGCGCGTCCTCATGCACGACTTGGCGGTACGTTATCCCAGAAATTACTTATTTCCGCTGGAGGAGGCGAACCTGCAGCGCGCAGGTGGCCACGCGCAGGAGGCTGCGGCCGGGTATCGGAAAGTGTGGCAAAACGGCCGGGAAGGGAAGTATGGCACCCTGCACTATGAAATGGCGGCTTGGGGCTTGGGTGAGTTACTGCGCAGCCAGAAAGATTATGCCGGAGCCGTGGCCGCCTACGAACTGGTAGGTGAAGCTCCGGACCCGGACCCTGAGACGCTGCAGAAGGCTAACCTCGCCGCCGGCGAAATGTATGACCTGCTGCAGAAACGCGACTTGGCAATGAAGAAGTATCAGACCGTCCTGGCCGAAAACGGCAGCACTCCTCCGGCGGAAAAAGCGCGGGCGCACATCCGGGAAGCTTACCGGGAATGAGGTCGGTTCTGGCCGTACCAGGGCAAAGCCCGCCGTGGAACTTCCAGCTTACAATTGCGTATCCTATACAGACAGCTTGAAGAGGGCACAGCTATGTACTGCAACTATTGCGGCAAGGTGATTCAGGATGACGCGGCGGTTTGTGCTTATTGCGGCATTCGCGTGGGCGCGTCGGTAGCTCGCAAACGGCTGGTTCGGCCGCGCCAGGGACGCAAGATTGCGGGCGTCTGCCTGGGTTTCGCCGAGTACTTTGATATTGACGTGGTGTTGGTGCGGCTAATGTGGTTGCTCGCATCCTTCATGACGGGTATTGGATTGCTCGCTTATCCCATCGCCTGGATCGTGATGCCGGAAGAGCCGCTGCTGCTGACGGCGCCGGCAGGCGCGCAGCGCGTGACGAATCAGTAGCCTTGCCGGTCTGCGAGGATTAGACCTGTGTGCCGGAAGCCGGGTTCCGGACGCCGTAGTTGTGATCTCCGGATACAGCGCATGGACTCCCACCAAATCAAGAGCGATGACGCGGAGATCTTCTATTGGGTGCTGGGCGAAGGCCCGCCGGTAGTTCTGCTGCATCCTTTTCCCGCAAATCATGAATTTTGGCTGCCGGTGGCTCAGGTTCTGGCCACGCGCTACCGCGTCATTCTTCCCGATCTGCGCGGCCATGGAGATTCCGGAGTGGGCCAAGGTCCGGCCACGATGGACAAACACGCGGCTGACATCGCCTGTGTGATGGACGATGCCGAGATCGGGCGCGCTCCGCTGGTTGCGGTGTCGATCGGCGGATATGCGCTGTTCGAGTTCTGGCGAAGATATCGGGGGCGAGTGGCGGCACTCGGTCTTTGCAACACGAAGGCTCCTGCCGACTCCGCGGAAGCCCGCGCTGGACGCCTGCAGGCGGCGAATGACGTCCTCGAGCGCGGCACCGAGCCGTTTTTCGAGAGCATGATTCCGCGGCTGCTGGGCAGGAGCACGCGGGAGACCCGGCCTGATCTGGTCGCCGGCGCGTTGAACATGATGCGAAAGATGTCGCCGGAAGATGTGGCGCAAGTGCAGCGCGGCATGGCGCAGCGTCCCGACTCGGTGGATACATTGAAGACCATCAATGTGCCAACGCTGCTCGTGACCGGAGAAGAAGATATCCTGACCGGCGTGAATGAAGCCGAGTTGATGCGGCAGCACATTTCCGGCAGCCAGTTGCGCGTGATTCCGAAAGCCGGCCATTACTCGCCCTGGGAGCAGCCGGAAGAGGCAGGCCGGCTGCTACGGCAATTTCTGGAGCAACTCTAGGAACGGGTAATCGAGCGTCCAAGGCTGGCTCGCGCTAGAATCGGGACGTCATGAAAAAGCTCTTCTCCCTGCTTGCCGTTGGGACTCTCGCAGTTTGCGCCCACACGCAAACCCACCCTGTCCACAGGCCCCGCATCACGGGGATCGATCACGTTTCCTTCTACACCACTCAACCGGAGGAAGTGAAAAAGCTTTACGGCGGCACGCTCGGCCTGGCGTCCGCCGCGCCGGTGGAGTCTGGCGGGCTGGTGAGATACATGGTGGGCCGCCAGTGGATCGGCTACAGCACCGCACCCGATCCCAACGCGACCGACCGGATGGATCACGTGGCCTTCGCCACCGACAACATCATTGCGCTGCGCAGGTATATGGTCGCGAAAGGCGTGAAGGTGGCGGCAATCGAGGGACACACGGGGCATAGCCTCAGCTTTGCCATGGCTGATCCGGAAGGGCATCGCATTGAGTTTGTGGAGCGAGGCAAGGGTAAAACTGCCGTGCCGCCTGATGCTGCGGTTTCGCGCCACATGATTCACGCTGGATTTCTGGTTTACAACCGGGATGCGGAAGATCACTTCTACCGCGACCTGCTTGGGTTTCGGCTTTACTGGCACGGAGGAATGAAGCCCACTGAGACCGACTGGGTTGCGATGCAAGTTCCGGACGGCACGGATTGGCTGGAATATATGCTGAATCAACCCGAACACCCTGATTTGCAGCTGACCGGAGTGATGAATCACATCTCGCTGGGGGTTGTGGAGATGAAGAAAGCGCAAGCCATCCTGGAAGCTCACGGTTGGAAACCGCATGGCGAGGAAAAGGCGCAGATGGGCAAGGACGGTAAGTGGCAGCTCAACCTGTTTGATCCGGATCTGACGCGGATCGAACTCATGGAGTTCAAGCCGGTGGAGAAGCCGTGCTGCTCGGAATTCACCGGGCCGCATCCGACGGAATGAAGGATCGGAGGCTGCAAGGCCGATTTTGGTAGAATTCTCTCGTCATGATTGAAACTTTTCTGGTTGCTGAAAAAACTACTGTCAACGCAAAGGGAGACGGCCCCACCGTCGAAGTGAGCGGCGCAGCCAGCCGCGTATTTCTGGTGACTCTCGAAATCACGAAGATCATCGAGCAGGAGTCGCTCGATATCAACGTCTACGGTTCGCCGGACGGCGCGGCGTGGGGAGCGAAGGCGATCGTCTCGTTTCCGCAGAAGTTTTATTGCGGGCAGTCTCCGCTATTGCTCGACCTGACGGCGCATCCCGACGTGAAGTTCGTGCGGGCGCACTGGGAAGTGGCGCGCTGGGGTCGCGGGGTTGAGACTCCGATGTTTGAGTTTGACGTGAGGCTTAGGGAAGTTCCTGCGGACGTGTTGCGCGAAGCTACGGCTGAGGCCAAGTTGGTGCACAGTGGCCAGTGATCAGTGGCCAGTGGCCAGTTCGCAAAACTGAATTTCTGACCTCTGGGCACAGGCCACCGGCCACTTTTGTTTTTTCCTTCCGCTATATTGATCTCAGGATGAAAAGCCAGTCCCAAGTGATCGTGCGGCCCGCGCGCAATGTGCGGGGCAGCGTAAGTCTTCCCGGTGATAAATCCATCTCGCACCGTTATGCCATGCTGGCGGCGCTTGCCGATGGCCCCTCGCGGCTGGAAAACTATTCGACCGGAGCGGACTGCGCGAGCACGCTCGGCTGCTTGCGCTCGCTCGGAGTGAAGTGGGAGCGCCGGGACGGTGCGGACAATGTCATCGAAATGCAGGGCACCGGGCTGTCGTTGAGTGCTCCAAGCCAGCCGCTGGATTGCGGGAATTCGGGTTCCACCATCCGCATGCTGAGCGGTATTGTGGCTGGGCAGAATTTCGCGAGCGAAATGGCGGGTGATGAATCACTCTCGCGCCGTCCCATGGAGCGCGTGATCATGCCGCTGATGGCGATGGGCGCGCGAATCGCATCGCAAAACGGACGCCCACCGCTGCGCATTACCGGCACCAACCTGAAAGGCATTGACTACAAAATGCCGGTAGCCAGCGCGCAGGTGAAGACTTGCCTGCTGTTTGCCGGCTTGCTGGCCGATGGGGAAACTCGCATTGAAGAACCGCTGCGGACGCGGGATCACGGGGAAGTGGCGCTGCGGGCCTTCGGCGCGCACCTTGAGCGTAAGGGAAACGAGGTGCGGATTCGCGGCGGCCAGCGTTTGCGCGGCATCGAGGCGCGAGTTCCTGGCGATCTTTCCAGCGCCGCGTTCTTTCTCTGTGCTGCTGCTCTTTTTCCCGACTCGCAATTAACCATCACGAATCTGCTGATGAATCCGACGCGCGCACGCCTGCTCGATATCCTCACTCTGATTGGGTTGCGTATCTCCGTTACGCAACTGGAAGAGGTCCACGGCGAACTCGTCGGCACGCTGCAAGTCGCGGGCGGAAAGCTGATGGGTGCGACCATCGCGGGAGCCGACACGGCCGCATTGATTGATGAGATTCCGGTGCTGGCGGCGATCGCTCCTTACATGGAGCACGGAATTGAGGTGCGCGATGCGAAGGAGTTGAGGGTGAAGGAATCGGACCGCATCGCAGCCATCGCCACCAACCTTCGAGCCATGGGCGCGCAGGTGGAGGAACGGGAAGACGGTTTGAAAATTCCAGGCGGACAGTCACTTCGAGGCGCCGAACTGGATTCTTTCGGCGATCACCGCATCGCCATGGCCTTCAGCATCGCGGCTTTGCGAGCGCAGGGAGAGACCTTGATTCGCGGCAGCGAGTGTGCTGCGATCTCCTACCCGGCATTTTTCTCCGCGCTGGAAAACTTGCTTGAGCGCTGAATCGCCCTCCGTTCCTTCATCTGCGGCGACGAGAGGCTGGTTCCTGACCGAGGTTTCGGTTACTTCCGGTCGATGACCAATGTGATCTAACCAGCCCTCGCCACATTAGAAACAATGCATGTTGAAACGGCGTCTCTGCTGGCGGTCTCGACGGGTCCAGCGGGACATCCGAATCAGTGTCCATACTCACTGGGGGAATTCCATGCGCTGCAAATCACTCGTGCTGGCATCGCTTTTGTTGGCCGCGACCGCTTATGCCAAGGAACCGAAAGCTTATCAGGACGGCAAACTGTTGCAGATGGACTCGGTGCAGTGTGGGGTCGACGAGAAAGACGCCAAGAAGAACAAGAAAACTCACGAACTCCTGTGTCAGGAATACGCCCTGCAGGGCGACCGCGTGGTCTATCGCATCCGTCCCAAGGACGACAAGCATCCGGTACTGTTGCCGGTCGGCGCGAGCGCACAGTTCCGGCTCGACAAAGACAAGATGCTGGTGCGAGTGGAACAGCTCGATAACAAAGAGCGCGAGTTCGTTATCGTATCGGTCAAACCGGTGGGCGATAACTCCGCCGATGCGACGCCGGCCCGGGTGAACCACCTCCAATAATTACCTTCACAATCAATTCCGGCCGCGCGGTTGGGCTGTCTGCGGGCGGAGTTCCCGCCTAGGGTTTCATTTCTTGCCAGAGTCTCTATTGGGAAAGAATTCTGCCGGCCTCGGTGGTTTAGCGGAGAACACCGATGGGTCTGTGGTAAAGTAGTGCCGCCCACGAATTGGCCGGGCCGTGTGGGGGCCGGAGCCAATTTACTCGCCACCCCGCAGTCCTAAAAGGAGCTTGCCATGGCTACCCTCCGCGACATCGTAAAAGACCGCAAAGTTTATTCGATCGATGCTGGACGCACCGTATTGGACGCGGCGCGTTACATGATGGAGCACAACATCGGCGCCCTGCCCGTGCTCCGCAATGGAGAACTGGCGGGTATCTTCTCTGAGCGCGACGTTATGAACCGGGTGGTGGCCGTGGGCCGCACACCCGGACACACCGCTGTGTCCGAAGTCATGACCGCCAACCCGCGCGCGGTTGGTCTGGACGAGACGGTTGAAGAGTGTCTCTTCATCATGCACGAGTTCGGCTTCCGGCACCTGTGCATTGTGGAAGGCAAAGATCTGAGGGGACTGATCTCGCTGCGCGACATCCTCGTGTACCAGGCCGGCGAAATTCAACGCCAGAGCCGGCGCGCCGCGTCGTAGAACCGGGCTTAGGAACCGGGCTTCGGCTTTCGGGCTTCGGCCTTGTCCAAATCTCCTCGGCTTTCTTGTTCCTCACACACCGCGGGATCCAAGAGTCCGCTCTGCGTTAGCGCGGGGCGATTCAAAGCTGAAGCCTGAAGCCCGGTTTTCACTCTCTTTTTCGTAGCAACAGTTCACCTTCTTTGGGCGGCAGCTTAAAAGGAAACTCGAAAACTTTTCCGTCCAGCGGCAGGCGTAAGACGAACGCCTCTTGGGATTTCAACTTTCCCAGCCACTTGCTGTCAGTATTGAAGAAAACCCATCCACTCACTTCCGGATGGGCTCGGTCTAAATGTGCGCTGCGCAGCCCGTTGCGGCTGAGAAACTCGATCAATTCACTGACTGATTTTTGATAGTCCTGCAGCCGTGCTTCGCGGACCTGTTTCTCTTCGGGATGCTTCGCAACCGCGCGCCTGGTGTCGTCGTCGAGTGCATCCGCGTCGGCCTGAATCTTCTGGACGTAACCGTCTGGGTCAAGCGCAGTCTGCACCACTTTGAAGTGCTTCATAAACTGCAGCGTGATGCCGGCCGGACCTGTGTCCAGGCTGTCCGCTCCGCGGTAACGAAGGGTTAGCAGAACTCCGAAGATAGGCTCGATGCGATGGCGGATAATCTGCCCCTCCCGCGCGTCCACCGCTAGAACAATGCCGACGTCTCCCGACCACAGCCCGTAGCGGTACTTGCCGTCGTCACCTTGGGAGAAGGTGCAGCCCGGTTCAGCCTCGCTCCAGCGCACAGTCGGCGGCTGGGGCTTGTTCTTATTTTCGTCGCTGCTGTTTACTTTGCCTGGTAGCGCCGCCACGAACGGGGAACATATAACAGCGAGCAACAGAAAAAGCGGCCGCACCGGAGTGGCTCTGCGCGGCGATGCCAGGCAGAGTTGCTGAGCCGCCACACGCATCGAGATTCCGTTTCAGGGCGCCTTGGTTATCGTAAGGCTCACGGTCGCCGCTTCGTTGCCGGTATTGTTGTTGCTCGGCGCGATGCCGTTTTGGTCCACGCCCGTGATCGTAAACGTGTAAGTGCCGTCCGGAGTGACGTCGCCGTTGGCAGCCGTAGTGCCGTTATTGCTGGCCGCGTTGCAAGCCGGCATCAGGAGTAATCCACTGGTAACGATCATGAGCAGAAGCAAGCCCATGAGCCACCTTCTGCGCTTACCGCCGGCGCCCGCTCCCAGCAGCGCCAGTCCAGGGACGGCTAGCCAAAAACCATAAAACATGCGCGGCTTCCACGGCTTAGCGGTCGCGGTCGTGCTGGCCGCAGGTCCGAAGGAGGTGATGGTGAGAACGGCCGTGGCGGGAGCGCCGCTCGCTATCTGCACGGCGTCTGGCGGCAGCGTGGTCGACGCCTGGGTGGCGGCAAACGAACAGTAGGGCGTCGCCGTTTGCACCGGACTAACCGACAGGCAGTATAGGTAAACAGTTCCTGTGTAGCTGCCGATCGGCGTCACCGTTATCGTTGCAGACGCCCCCAGGCCGGCCTCAACGCTGGTCGGGCTGATCGCTTTCGACACGCTTAGCGTGTAATCCTCCGGCACGTTCTGCACGTTGAGGATCAGGGTGGCGGTTTGCGGGGTGAGGGATCCGCTCGTGCCGGTCACAACAATCGAATACTGCCCCGCCGGAGCGCCCAAGGTTGAAACGGTGATCGCCGGGCCGTCGGCGGGCGGGGTCTGGGACGGCGGGCTCACCACGCACGTCGGCGAAGCGGGGACAGATCCGTCCGAGGAGGTCACGATACAGTTGAACGAGACCGGGCTGTCGAAGCCGCCGCTGGCCGTCAGGTCGATGATGGAGGTCGCGTTCTGCCCGGGATTCACCGCCGGCGGCTGAAGCGGCGACGTGGTGAAACTAAAGCTCTGCCCGTAGGCGAGGGAGACATGGGTTGCGCAGAACAAAGGCAGCAACAAGGCGAAGACGATGGCGCGCAGCAGCGGTCTGGGATTCAACATGAGGGGATGAGAACTCACTACCTTCGATTCCTCCAAGGGCGCAAAAGCTGCCCGAGCCGCACAAAAGAGTGCGGTCCGCAAATCAGCCGCGAAAGCAATGCTGTATGAGTCCTCTCGCAGAAATGCGCCAAACAAGAATCTTAGACTAGAGTCGCCTATCGCGCCAATGGCCGGGCACCAGAAAAACCAAGGCCGCCTCTGGTGAGAGGCGGCCGCGGGGTTTGGGTGCGGGGCTAGTTGACGGCCAGGGTTACCGTGGTCGAGTGCGTCGTGGTGTTCGTATCGGTGCCTGTGCCCGTGATCGTAACCGTGTAGTTGCCAGCGGGCGTGCAACCAGTGCAGACCGGTGGTGGGGTGGTGCTGCTGCTGCCGCCGCAGGCCGGCATCAGGAACAAGGCGGCCATCACCATTCCGATCATCAGGAAGCCCAGCAACTTCTTGCGGCGCGAGCGGGCCGAACTGAAGCCCATTCCCATTAGCGACAAGCCTGCAATCGGTAGCCACATCGCATAGAGGAACTTCGACGGGCGGAACATTGCACCGCTCGCCCCTGTCGTGGTGATGGTAAGGGTTGAGGTGGCGCCGCCTGCGGTCGGCGTGACCGAGCCAGGAGAGAAGCTGCTCGCACTGCACGACACTCCTGTGCCGGTCACGCTGCAGCCCAGGTTGACGGGCGAACTGTATCCGTTCAGCGCGGTCAAAGTAACGGTAGAGGTGCCGCTGCTTCCGGGAGCGACGGCTGCGGGAGTCGTTGCTGCGATTGTGAAGTCCGCCGCCGTAGCGGGACTATAGGCCGCGATGAAGGCGTCGGGGCAGGGCACGCTGAGGTTGTTGCCGTTCGTGCAGGCGCCACCGCCAAAGGTTCCATCGAGCGCGTTCTTGGTCGGGAATACAGCGGTCGACCCATTTCCCGAGTCCGTGTCACCGGTGACGTAAATGTTATGCGACGAATCTAGGGCAATGGCTCCGCTCAGTTGGTCTTCGTCGCCGCCGCCGCCGAGATAAGTTGAGAACAGCACGGTGGTCGGACTCAGCACGGTGACAAAGGCGTCCGTGCTGCCGCCGAATGCGGGTTGGGTTGGGTTGACGAGAGGGAACGCGCCGGGAGCGGTTTGTGTAGAACTGGTCTGGCCGGTCACGTAGGCATTGCCGACGCCGTCCAGGGTGATTCCAAGGCCGAAGTCGGTTCCGTTACCTCCGAGGTAGGTGCCATAGAGGGCTGCGGTACCCGTCGGGTTCAACTCCACCACGAAGGCATTTTGCGTGCCCGCCAGCGAGCTCTGGAAAGGTGTGCCCGCGGTGGGGAAGTCCGAGGATGACGTGTTGCCCGTGATAAACGCATCGCCGCTGGAATCAGCCGCAATCCCAAGCGCGTCGTCCACCTTATTGCCGCCGTAATAGGTGACGTATTTATAGGCTGCAAGGTTGGCATCGATGGCGAAGATGTAGGCATCGTCAAACACATTACCGCCGCTCGCGTTGCAGTTCCCATCCGTCCCGCAGGTAGCCTGCACAACACCTGCGGTGGTAGGCAGATCGGTAGAAATGGTCTCGCCGGAGACGTAAATATTCCCGGCGGGATCCAAAGCAACCCCGGTTGCCAGGTCGCCACTGCTGCCGCCGAGGTAGCTGACCAGCGAATAGGCTGTGCCGGTGGAGTTGAGCTTGACGATGTATCCATCGTCATCCCCAGTACCCAGTCCCAGGTTGAGCAGGTTGCCACTCGGGAGCGGATTTACCCCGCCGACGGAACCGCCGAGATTCGTGGAGTAGGTTTCTCCGACCACGTAAACGTTGTGGCCGCTATCCACCGCGATTCCTAATCCGGAATCGCTATCGCTGCCGGCGATGTAGGTGCCCCATGTAAGGGAGCCGGTCAAGCTAAGCTTGACGGCGAACGCGTCATTGTCGCCGTTGGCAACTCCACCTAGGAAAAGCGTTTGAGCCGCCCCGGTCGTGACCGGAAAGTCAGGAGAATCCGTGGTACCAGCGACGTAGATGCCCAGGCTGTCAACTGCAATTCCGCCAGCAAAATCGTCGACACTTCCACCAAAAAGAGTACTAAAGACAAGAGTTCCGCTGGAGGTGATCTTGGTGACAAAAACGTCGAAGCTGGCGTTATCTGTGCCGTTTGAATCGCCGGGAATCGTGTCCGAATCGGTTGCGCCGGCAACAAACTCATTCCCGCTTGCATCCACCGCGATGGCCAAACCATAGTCGGCGAAGTCTCCGCCGAAATAAGTGGAGTATGTCACAGTGGGATCGATTACGAGTTGGCGGGTGTGGTCATAAGTACCGAGCGCAAACGTCACTTCATCGTCGCGCACCAGGTAACCTGCCTCCACATTCTGCCGCACGCCATCTTTCTCCTGATACGCAACCGGCCGGTGAATCTCGATCGGGCCAGCTACGGTGGTCAGGACAAGATCGCCGGTATCGTTCGTGCTCATCTGTTGGGCACCCTGGAATCCTAAAGCGATTGCTTTTGCATTGGCGCCGGGGCTCACCAGATAATCGAACTCCAATTGCTTTCCACTCCCGTGAAAAGCCAGATCAATACCGGGATAAAGATTTCGGTAGCTGACTTGTCCGAACAGCGGGATGTCGGAATGCCATTTCGAGGGATCTCTGCCGATGAAGTAGTTGACCTTAGCCGATTGAGGGTCCTCCGCTGCGAGCCGCGCCTCTGGGTTGGCGCCTAGCATGTGCATGTGAACGGCTGCCACCGCTCCCTTCGAGTTCTGCTGGGCGCGCCGCCTCAACATGCTCTTGACCTTGGACGGGCCGATGATCCGGTCCATCATCATGCGCCGGACTTCCGAGTCCCCGCCCTGCTTGTGGACCGTGAAAATCGCTTCGGACGATGCTAAATACAGCTTGTAGCCGCTACCCCGCGCCATGTATTTGACCTGGGGATCGATCTGGCCCTGGTTGGCCTCGAAAGCAAGGGGAAGAGCGGCGTAGGTGGCGTTGATGCGCGCGTGTTCGGCGGGCGTGACGGACTGGAGCTGCGACATCGCCGTGGCGCTGGCCGGGTTGCTGCGGCGCAATCCCGACTTTGCCGGGCCAACTGCGATTAAGGTAGCAGCCGCGACCACGGTGACCGCGACGATCCAAACAGCAGGGAAGAATACTCTGCGAGTAGCTGGTTTTGACAAGGTGAGCCTCCTGTGATGCCACGATGAAACCCGGTTCGGGGAAGAAACACTCGGCCGAGGACCATTCTACGCTGGGAAATCTACGCGCCCTCGACCAAGAGCCTGCCAGTGCAAGCATCTGCGGCTTATTTGGGAGTATCGTCCGGAAGCCAAAGGTTGTCAACGGAGTCAAGATAGCGAGCTGGATACTATCCGGCGCGAGTCGCGGGAGTTTTGACCGTCCGGATGGTGCGATCGCGGTACGGTCACAATCCCTGCCAGAAAGGGCTTCTGGGGCATCCAGACCACAAGCTCTAATCGAATGTGTGCGCACGCTTGACACTGGTCTTACTCTCTGCTGTAGTGTCCGCGAAGCTCCGCATCGAATTCGAGCGCGTGAGGGATAGGCTGTTAGGATTGCGGGCAGTGCGA
>Ga0187863_10000919_pt1 | contig 24369 bp, 23 predicted proteins | sample June2016WEW_11_1_FD_132975 | JGI IMG/M metagenome (GOLD analysis project Ga0187863, IMG submission 132975) | Peatland microbial communities from SPRUCE experiment site at the Marcell Experimental Forest, Minnesota, USA - June2016WEW_11_10 | ecosystem: Environmental > Terrestrial > Soil >...
CCCAGCCGCCGTCTCTTGCCCAGCCGCCGTCTCTTGCCCAGCCGCCGTCTCTTGCCCAGCCGCCGTCTCTTGCCCAGCCGCCGTCTCCTGCCCAGCCGCCGTCTCCTGCCCAGCCGCCGTGTTCAGCCTTTGGGAAACTCGGCGACCAGTGCGTCGTCCCAATCGTCGGCGACTTGACCCACGGTCTCGAGCAGGTCCTCGAACTCCTCGTAGTCGAGTCCGGACAGCCGCCGGAGTGAGCGAACCACGATTTCCTGGCGTTGCGCGTCTATCGCGAAGGCGCTGTCGGAAGTCGCAAGAAACGACAATTCGAGCAGCCGGCGATACAGCGCTTCGCGCCCGTTCGATGGCACGTCCATCAGGGGCGCCACCAGCAGCAGCACGCCATGGTCCTCCAGCACGTTCACACCGACCGAGGCGGACCCCTTGCGCACGAGCGTGTATCCCGTCGAATCCAAGGGATCGAGTTGGCTGCCGGCACGCCGGGCGAAGCGCTCGAGATACGCGTTGATCATCGACCGCGCGTCCGGATAGGTCTCACCCGTGGCCCTGTCCGCGTAGATTGGTTGTATCGTGAGTCGAGGTCCGGACACGTGGCGCTCCTCCGGTGGCACAATAACCCGCGCCCGCGAAGCAACCCAAGCCCCGTGACGGGAGTGCTCCGCGCGGGACTGTTGGCAGCCGCAGCGGCCTGCGGGGGCCGCGGCGAGATCCACCCCGATCGGCCACCCCCCATTTCGGAGGCGGGCGACGTGGCTCGGGCCCGTAGCCTCGGCGGATCTCGACGCGATCTGCCGGCACGACCCGAGGCGCTCGCGCTCGCTCGATCGATGGAGGCTCGGGCCATTCGTGAAGGCGCCGGAGCGCGAGCCGCCGACCTGTACGCCCTGGCAGGAGCTCTCGCCGAACGCATCTGGCGCATCGCCGGAGATCCTCAGGACGGCTCTTGGGCGCTCGGGCTGTACCGCTCGGCTTCGCGCGATCCCCGAACGGTCGGCGCTTGTGACGCTGCCCTTCGCGCTGGTCGCTTGACGGGCGAGCTTGCCCACGACGCGTCGGCCGCCTACGTGGACTTGGCCGAAGCTCGCCGCCGCTTCGCCGGACTCCCAGACCCAACCGCCCTCGCCGCGACCGGTTGTGTTTCCGACTTGGATCGGGCTCTCTCTTCCTTGGTCGCATTTCGACCGCCCGCGCATGGGGGCGAGCCCCTGCAAAGCGACGCGGCATCCACGGCGCCGACGGCTCAGTCGGCCCCTGTCCCGCAGATCGTCCGTATCGATGCTTGGCCCGGTCGAGATTCGACGCGAGTCGTGATCGCGCTGGATCGCCCGGCGCCTTACCGAAGTGGCGATGAAGTGGTCAACGGCACGACCGCTCCGCGGACATTCGTCGATTTGGACGGCGTGGACCTCGGCAGTGCCGCGCCTGAGACGGTCGAAGCGGGCATCGTCACTCGCATTCGCGCCGATGCGACCAGCACCGGTTCTCGCGTCGTTCTGGATCTCGACGGGCAAGCGTGGCGTCGGACCTTCTACATGGTCGAGCCGTATCGAATCGTGGTCGACGTCGCACGCCACCCTCCGTTCGCGGATCGCGGTCTACGCGAGGTATCGCGCGTCGTACTCGACGCGGGGCACGGCGGCAAAGACTCGGGCGCGCTCGGGCAAGCGGGGACTGTCGAAAAGGAGGTCACGCTCGACATCGCGAGGAGGGCGGCGCAAATCCTGCAGTCTCAGGGCCTCTCTCTGCTGCTGACGAGGGACGACGACCGCTTCGTGTCGCTCGAGGAGCGGACCGCTCGAGCCAACGCGTTTTCCGCCGATCTGTTCGTCTCGATTCACTGCAACGCGAGCGAAGGAAAGTCACGGCACGGTGTCGAAACATTCGTGCTCGATACGACGCGCGACGAAGTGGCCGCGAGGATCGCCGCGCGCGAGAACGCCACGAGTCGGGCCGCGAGTGCGGAGCTCGCGTCGATGCTGAGCAGCATGCGTCTGGCGGATCAAGCGCAGCGATCCGTGCGTTTCGCTCGGCTCTTGGAGCGGTCCGCTCTGGCGGCGCTCCGAATGACCTACGCCGACATCGTTGACGGGGGCGTCCATCCGGCCGGATTCTACGTATTGACCGGTGCGCGCATGCCGAGTGCACTCTTCGAATCGGGCTACATTTCGAATGGCGTCGAAGAACAACGGCTGAACACGCCGGAATATCGGCAACTTCTGGCGGACGCGATCGTGAACGCGGTGAAGGCATACCGAGAGGGTCGGTGAGTCGAAAGCGATGCACGCGCTTCATGTCGGCATGTACGTCTTCGGCGTCATCTTCATGGCCGAGCTACCTGACAAGACTGCGATTGCTGCGGTCGTGCTCGCGACCAGGCACAAACCGCTCCCGGTGTTCTTGGGGGCTGCGCTTGCGCTCGCGCTGCAGAGTCTCATCGCCGTCGCTGCCGGGAGCCTCTTCTCATTTCTGCCGCCGAGGCGTGTCCACGTTGGGGCCGGGATCCTTTTCATCGTCTCCGGGCTGCTCATGTGGCTTCGCCACGAACCGGAGAACCAGCCCCTTTCGGACGACGTGAACCGTTCGCCGCCGAGTAGTGGGTCCTCGTTTGGGCGGGCACTCGTGGGTGCCTTCGGGGTCGTCTTCGTCGCCGAATGGGGGGATCTCACCCAGCTCGCGACCGCCGCTTTTGCCGCCCGGGAGCGCGCCCCAGTCGTCGTCTTCGCAGCCGCGACACTGGCGATGTGGGCGGTGACGGCTCTGGCTGTCGTTGTCGGCCATCGCGCCGCCCAGTTGCTTCATCCCGACATCCTGCAACGGCTGGCGGCCGCTCTCTTCGTGGGGGTGGGCGTCGCGCTCATCGCCGGCTGGCTCTAGAATTTAGAGCTGCTCTAGCCAAACCCCGAATCCGCCCCCGCGAATGCGCTCGTGCACCGCCCGCTTACGATTCTTGTCACACCATCCCCGGCGGAGGGCAAGAGGATCGAACCCAACCTATTGGGCTGTGCGCCGTCTCCTTTGGTCGTGCTCGTCGCGCCGGAAGCCCGGAGCTGCCGTACGACCTCGACCGGATGTTCTCGTCGCTCGAGCGTTTGTGCGACCGCGCCGCTCTCGCGTGGGAAAAACCGGAGGTCTATTGCGTGCCTGCAGCGGGACAGGATATCGGCCAGGCTCGCGAATGCCGTAACCATGCCCTCGACCCGTGTCTTCGTCGCTTGAGCGTTCGTGCGACCGCGTCGCTCTTGCGCGGCGAAAAACCGGAGTCTATTGCGTGCCCGCGACGGACGGGCTATCGGCACGCTCGCGAATGCCGTAACCATGGATGCGATGTTGCGAGTCCGGTGCACATGCGGGGCGGCGCAGGCTGAGCTCTTGCCCGCAGGCGTCCAGGAGGTGGACGACCAGGAATACCTTGAGCTTGGAACTTGTCAGCTCTGCGGTACGACCCTGTGTGTGCGCGAGTGGCATCTCTCGGCTTCGTCTCGTTGGCGTGCCTCGGTTCCGCCCGGCCGTGAGCCCCAGTCGTCCGGCACGATCCGGGTGCCGGGCCGGAACGACTGAAGTGCGCTGTAGGCGGCCGGCCCGTGCTGAGCGATTTCACGCGAGTCGATCCGAGCAAGATCGAGCGCGAGACGCGTGAAGGCCGATCGACGGTCTAAGCCGGCACGATCCGGGTTGCCGGCCGAAACGACTGAAGGTGCGCTGTAGCGGCCCGTGCGGAGCGATTTCAGGCGAGTGAAGGCCGATTGACAGGGTAGGAACGGACGTCGAACGACACGCGCAGTGGACCGTTCCGGGAATGCGCGCGCTGCCGTTCGACGCGCGCAACGCCGGAAGGCCGATCGACGGGGCACCCACGGACGTGGAACGACACGCGCGCCGGATCCGTCCGCGACAGCGCGCTACCTTGGACGCGCGGCCACGAAACCCGCGGCAGGGGTTCGACGTCGACGAGTCGCCGGGCCCCACGCAACGACTCGCGCCGACGCATTCACGCGGCATCCACTCTCGAACGGGGGCTGACCGTCTCGCCCTGCTCCCGCCACGACACAGGTTGTCCAGTCGATTCGACGACCGACATCCACAGGTCGCCCGTCACATCGACGCGCTTGCGGAAGCGGGTCGCGAGCGGCATGGGCACGTGAACGAAGCGTCCATGCCAACGTCCGATGAGAACCTCGGTGTTGCCCGCGAGCGCCGCGTGCACGGCATTTCGTGCCATGTTCCAGCAATAGACGCTGTCGTTGGGCGACGCGGGGACGCTGCGAATATGATAGCTCGGGTCGATGTATTTGAGCGTTACATCGACGCGCTTGTCGCGAAAATGATCCACGATGCGGTTCTTCAAGACGACGCCGACGTCGCCCAGTCGGACGTTGCCGCTCGGGTCTGTCCGTCGCCCTGCTTCTTCGTCGCAGAGTTCCTGTCCGGCTCCCTCGGCGACGACGATGACCGCGTGCGCATTGCGTCGTAGGCGCCGCTCGAGAAAATCGAACAGACCCAGATCCCCTTCGAGACGAACGGCCACCTCGGGGATGAGCACGGCGTCCACGTCCGTGGATGCGATCGCGGCATGGCACGCGATGAAGCCGGAATGGCGTCCCATCAACTTGACGACGCCAATGCCATTGCGCGCGCCTTGCGCCTCGACGTGTGCGCTGCGAATCACCTCGACGGCCGAAGAGAATGCTGTCTCGAACCCGAAGCTCCGATCGATGAAATGGATGTCGTTATCGATGGTCTTGGGGATCCCAACGACGCCGATCGCGAGTTTCTGCTTTTCGACCTCGGATACGATCGTCATTGCGCCTCGTACGGTTCCATCGCCGCCGATGACGAAAAGGACGCCGATGCCCATCCGCTCGAGGGTGCGCACCATTTCGACCGGATCCTGACCTCCGCGAGAAGTCCCGAGGGCGGTCCCTCCCTCGTGGTGAATGTCCGCGACGAATGAAGGCGTGAGCTGCACGGGCTCCTCGGAGGATCCCTGGGTGAGGCCTTCGTATCCGTAGCGAAAGCCGAAGATTTGCTCGACCCCGTACCCGTGCGTGAGCTCGAGGACGAGACCGCGGATCACGTTGTTGATTCCAGGACACAGGCCGCCGCAAGTGACGATCCCGCAGCGAAGTCGCTCCGGATCGAAAAAGATCTTGTCCCGAGGGCCTGCCAACTCGAAAGCCGGAATACGGGCCAGATCGTCGCCGTACTCCCCGATTTTTGAGATGTGGTCGTCGATGGGAACGCGGTCGGCCTTGCCCACGTAATGGATGGCTGAGCGCGCGAGCCTATGGTTGAGCGGCGACGGATGGCTGCACGCGCCAAGGATCTTTACCTCGACGTCATCCGCCACCACGCGACCGGTTCGTTCCGGGACGGTGAGGCTGATTGCCATTCTGGAACGAGACCGTACGCTCCGATGGTTTCAAGACGCTTTCGGCCAAGTTGCGGGACGAACCTGCGCTATGGTCCGCGCCATCCGCGATGCACGTGCGCCCGCGTTCCGGAGTCGCCGCCGTTATGCTTTTGGCGTGCGCTTCGATGCATTGCTCGCGCTCGCGATCGAGCGATGCCCCCCAGCGTGGCTGGCTTGTGTATGATCGCATGTGCGTTGTCTGTCATGGGCGCGATGGAAAGGGGTACGCCGCCGACCAGGCGCCGGCCCTCACGCGCCCCGACTTTCTGGCGTCGGCGACCGACGCGTACCTGCGGTCGGCGATCACCTTCGGCCGGCGTGGGACGACCATGTCGGCATGGGGGCGGACGCGCGGAGGGCCGCTTTCGCCGGCCGACGTCGACTCGGTCATCGCGTTCCTCCGGACCTGGGACCGCGGCGCACGTGCCGCTCTCGATGAACGCCCCCCTGGGGGCGACGCCGCGAGCGGAGGGGCTCTCTACGCCCGCGAATGCGCACGCTGTCATGGCGAACACGGCACGGAGGGCCCGAGTGTTCACATCGGCGGGGCCGACTTCTTGTCGAGCGCGCCTAACGGTTACATCCGGTACGCGATCCTTCACGGTCGTCCGGGCACACCCATGCCGGCGTTCGGAACGCTGCTCGGAGATCGTGGCGTGGAGGACGTCGTTGCCTACCTCCGAAAGGGGCAGCCTCAAAGTGACGTCTCTCCGGTGTCGACCCCGGCACGGACGCCCCCCCTTCCGCTGGGTCCGGTCCCCATGCATCCGCGAGGTCCCGAGCCCATCGGTTTCGCTGGGAAGGGAGCCATGACGCCCGTTGACGTGGTCAAGGCCCAACTCGATCGCGGCGCCCGAATGGCGCTACTCGACGCGCGCGCTCCGTCCGATTACGTAGCCGAACACATTGCGGGCGCGGTCAGCGTTCCGTTCTACGAGCCCGACCCCTACTTCTCGGCGCTGCCCAAGGACGCGTGGCTCGTCTGTTATTGCGCCTGTCCCCACGCTGAGTCGGGCAAGCTCGCCCAAAAGCTACTTTCGAAGGGGTTTAGCAAGGTGACGGTCCTCGACGAAGGGCTTCCGGTTTGGCGCGCAAGAAAGTATCCGACGCGGTCGGGCCTGGATCCGTAACTTCCTTCGCCCGATGCGTTGCCGTTAGGCCTGAACTCACGCGAACGCCCGGGCAATCGTGCTGCGTCGTGGGTGCGCGCCCGCCCACCGGGGGGCCGACCGCCGCTGCGGCCCGGACGGGACCGACTCTTGTGTCCCCGGCATCTGCGAAGATCTGCGCGACGTCAATCGGGTAGGCATGCGGCGTGAGCCGAAATCGCCGGACCTGGATGGCCAACGCGCCAGGCTGCCCGCCCCCGCAACCCGCCCACGCTTCGCGCGAAGGTCCGCGGTCAATCGAATCGCGGGCCCTGAATGGCCAACGCGCCAGGCTGCGCGCCCCCGCAACCCGCCCGCGCTTCGCGCGAAGGCCCGCGGTCAATCAAATCGCGGGACCTGGATGGCCAACGCGCGATGTTGCGCGCTCCGGTCACCCGCCCAAGCGCGCGAAGGCCCGCAGTCAATCGAATCGCGGGACCTGGATGGCAAACGCGCTATGCTGCGCGCTCCCGCAACCCGCCAACGCTTCGCGCGAAGGGCCGCCGCTGTACAGGCGCCAGGAAGACCTCATGGGCACCCAGGACGTCGACCTCTCGTTTCCTTGTGACCATGTCACCGACGCGACGCCGCGAAGGGTGCATCGTCCGGCCAAAGGATGCGAGGACTGCCTCAAAATCGGCGGGCGCTGGGTGCACTTGCGCATTTGTCTCACGTGCGGGCACGTGGGCTGTTGCGACTCTTCGCCCAACCGCCACGCGACGGCGCACTACCGCTCCACGGCGCATCCTCTCGTGACCTCGGCGGAGGTCGGCGAAACCTGGGCGTGGTGTTACGTCGACGACCGGGACCTCTCCGGACCATGAATCCGTCCGATTTTCCGGTCGTGGGTGCAGTCGCCCTTTCCCGCGACGATCCCTATGCGCGCCGCGACCAGATGTTCCCGAAGCTGTCGCCCGACCAGATCGAGCGCCTGCGATCCTGTGGACACGAGCGCTCGGCCGCCGCAGGCGAACTCCTCTTCGACCAAGGCCAATCGGACATTCCTCTCTTCGTCGTCCTGTCGGGTTCCGTCGAGATCGTTCACCCGTCGAGGGGTGCAGACGAGCCCATCACCGTGCACGAGCCGGGCGAGTTCACCGGCGAGGTCGTTCTTCTCTCGGGCCGGCGTAGCCTGGTGCGGGGACGCGCTCGGACGGCGTCGCGGCTGCTCGTGATTGAGCAAAGCCGCTTGCGCAGTCTCGTGCAGACCGATGCCGAGCTGAGCGAACTCTTCCTGCGGGCGTTCATTCTCCGTCGAATGGGTCTCGTCGCCCACGGCCAGGGCGATGTCGTTCTCGTCGGCTCTCGCCACTCGTCAGGCACGCTGCGGTTGCAGGAGTTTCTCACCCGGAGCACTCACCCGTTCACTTACGTGGACGTCGAAACCGACGCGAGTGTACAGGGCCTGCTGGATACGTTTCACGTCGCCGTCGACGACGTTCCGGTCGTCATCTGTCGGGGTGAGCGGGTTCTCAAGAATCCAACCAATTCGGAGCTCGCTGACTGCTTGGGCTTCAACCCAACGCTCGATTCGAGCGCGCTGCGCGATCTGGTGGTCGTGGGCGCAGGCCCGGGGGGTCTTGCGGCCGCCGTGTACGCGGCCTCCGAGGGTCTCGACGTCCTGGTGCTCGAGTCCGAGACTCCTGGGGGCCAAGCCGGATCGAGCTCCAAGATCGAAAATTATCTCGGGTTCCCGACGGGCATTTCGGGCGGGGCCCTGGCCGGCCGCGCGCTCACCCAAGCGGAAAAATTCGGGGCCGAGGTCGTCGTCGCCAAAGCGGCCGTCGGATTTCTTTGCGAACGCCGCCCCTACTCCATCGACCTCGGTGGTGGCGTGACGGTTCGCGCGCGTACCGTCATCATTGCCACAGGGGCCGCTTACCGAAAACCCGAGATCGCCGGTCTGGCTCGGTTCGAGGGTGCTGGCGTTTACTACGGTGCGACCCACGTCGAGGCGCAACGCTGCAAAGGCGACGAAATCGCGATTGTGGGTGGGGGCAACTCGGCAGGCCAAGCGGCGGTTTATTTGTCCCGCGTGGTCCGCCACGTGCACATGCTCATTCGCGGCGAAGGCCTCGTGGACAGCATGTCACGGTATCTCATTCGCAGAATCGAGGAGACTCCGAACATTACACTCCGAACGCGGACGCGGCTCGAGTCCATCGAGGGCGGCGACCATCTCGAGAGTGTCGTTTGGACCGACGATCGTTCCGGCGAGACCACGAGGCACGACGTCCGTCACGTGTTTCTCATGACAGGCGCGAAACCGAATTCGGACTGGCTTTCCGGATGTGTCGTTCTGGACGACAAGGGGTTCGTCAAGACAGGAATGGATCTGTCGGCCGTGGACCTCGTGGCTCGAAAGTGGCCAATGAAGCGTACCCCCTATCTTCTGGAGACGAGTCTTCCTGGAGTCTTCGCCGTCGGCGACATCCGTGCCGCGAACGTCAAACGTGTGGCTTCCGCCGTCGGCGAGGGGTCCATTTGCATCCAGCTCGTGCACCGCGCGTTGAGCGACGCCTAGCCTGAAATTCCTCCTGCGAACGAAGTGCGTTCTTCTGCAATGCTTCGCGACCTGCCTGCCTAGAGGCGAATTTCCTTCCTGGCCTCACCGCAATTTGCTGCGAAGGTGGCGCTGCAACCTCGCGAAATCACTCGTGGGCAGCAGCTGGCAGTCTCGAAATCGAGTGTATGGACCGAGACGGACCGCGTGCGCGATTTCGCTCGGGGAACTTCAGCCTAGAGCACCGAACATGTCGGCTCCGGTCGGCTTTCTGCGACTTCGGCTCTCACGGCGTGCTCCACCTCACCAGCAGCATTCCTCGTCGTCGCGCCTTGCCAGAGGAAAAGCCTTGAAATCTTCGGTCCGCCAACATGTTCGGCGCTCTACGGGACGGTCGGCGAGGCCGTCGGGCTGCTCGTGCCGCGGGTGTCGAACAAGATTGGGTCCCGAATTTTGATCTCAAAGGTAGTCTCCCAATGCGAATGGCCTTCCAGAGCCGCTTTCACGTCCAGTGAGCGCCTGTGACACCGGTCTCCTAGCGGCGCGATGTTCGTGCTTGGCGCGCCCGGCGGTTCCATCCTCGTCGAGGAGCGCCCAATCGAAAGTGGCGGCGCTTGACGTAACGAGTTGCTGTCTTTTTCCGCTATGCGCATCCGACGGCGAGAAACGAACGGCAAAAGCCAACTCGACTGCCGGGTGGCCCTCAACGCCGCCCATGAACATCTCGCCCCAGTGCTGAGCTTAAGGCGGCCAGTCGAATGGATCTTGTCATCTCCGGCCGGGTGGTATCGCCCGTCGATCGCCGGGCTTGCGCTGTTCCGGCGCCTGGAACTGCGAGCTGGCGGTCGCGGTGAAGTGGATCCCTTGAACTCGATCAGCCGCCTAAGTCTAAGGGACCCGCACGCGCCGGCGCTCGTCGGCGGCGCGCCGCTCGATGCGCTTTTGCGCGGCCGGCGAGTCCACCAGCCACCACACGTCGTGCTGTGCCGAAGACCCCACGCATTCGAGCGTGAGCGTAATCGCGCGCTCGGGGTCGATGGCGTCGGTCGCGCGCCCCGGTAGCTCCACGACGGCGCGCCGTACCCGCAGACCCTCCAAGGTTCGGGAGAGGTGCCCGATGGCATCCCGGAACGTGCCCTCGCCGAACGACGCTCGCGGCCCGAGTCCGATCAGCAGCACCTTCTCGAATGGGACGTGGGGCTTTCCAGGGATGACGAGCGCCTCGCCGACGCAGCCGCCCACAAAGCCGGTTTTGAGCAATGCACTCAGGCGCGCACCGAGACGCCAGTCGAGCAGACCGGCCAAACCGCGCATCGGCCGCTCATCGCTCCAGATCGAGCATGCGCACAGCTCCACGCTCGGCTCGTCGAGCCGATCGGGTTCGGGCGTCAGGAAGCGCAAATCCATTCAAGCCTTCGGATCGCTCGTTCGCCCGAGCGTCTCGGCGATTCGATTGAGCACTCCGTTGACGAAGGCGCTTGAGTCGTCTGTTCCGAATGCCTTCGCGAGCTCTACCGCCTCGTCGAGAACGACCGCGCGGGGAACGTCCTGTCGGTGGGCAAGCTCCCAAGCTCCAAGCCGGAGAATGTTCCGATCGACCCGAGCCATCCGTTCGAGTCGCCAGTGAACCGACGCGTCGACGATGAGACGATCGAGATCGCCGCATGTTGTGGCGACACCGCGGACCGCCTCGTCGGCGTACGCGCGTCCCTCCGGATCCACCCCGTCGATGAAACTGCGCCAGAAGAGCTCGATGGCCATGTCGGCGCTCGTCCCGGACAATTCGATTTGAAATAGCATCTGCAGCGCCGCTTCTCGGCCCGAGTGACGTGCGCCCATGGCCGCATAGCGTGCCTTCAGAGTCTGGCGTCGTCTAGGAGACTGGTGTCGAACGAGCTTCGGTCCGGAATTTGGATCTCGGAGGCGAGTCTCCGGTGCGAAGCATAGCCTGCCAGATCCACATTCACGTCCGGTGAGCGCGTTCGACACTCGTCTCCTAGAGCTCTCCTAGAGCACCGAACACGTTGGCTCCCTCCGTCGCTTTCTGCGGCTTGCTTCTCGCGGCGTTGCTCCTCTATCACCATGCTGCAGCATTCCTCGTCGCCCGCGCCTTGCGAGAGGCCAAAAGCTTTGAAATCCTAGGTCCGCCAACACGTGTTCGGCGCTCTAGATGCTCGGGCGGGAATCGCTACGGGGCCGCGCGAGCATCGGGCGACGTCGCAGTCCGGCGTCGTCTGGCCGCGTGAGCGACTCCGTGACCGATGCCGCGCGAGCATCGAGCGGCGTCGCAGTCCGGCGTCGTCTGGCCGCGTGAACGACCCGCGACCGACCTCGCGCGGGCCGCGGACGACGTGAGAGTCCGGCGTCGTCTGGCGCGTGTTCGCAAGCGGTGCCGAAGCGGCGTTGCGATTCGATCCGCGTCCGCGGTCGCGCGGAGTCCGGCGTCGTGAGGATGCGCGCGACGCAATCACGACCGGGATCGCGCGAGCCTCGGACGACGTCAGAGTCCGGCGTCGTCCAGAGCGCGCGCGAGGGTCACCATCTCGATAGCGCTGACGGCCGCATCCCATCCTTTGTTGCCTTGCTTCGCGCCTGCGCGTTCCACGGCCTGTTCGATGTTCTCGGTCGTTAGCACTCCGAACACGATCGGAACCCTGCTGGCGTGTGTCGCGCTTGCGAGACCCTTCGCCGACTCGCCCGCGACGTAGTCGAAATGCGGCGTGTTGCCGCGAATGACCGCGCCCAACGCGATGATCGCATCGATCTTGTCGCTTGCCGCGAGGCGCCGCGCGACGATGGGCAGCTCCCAGGCGCCCGGTACGCGCACGAGCAGGATGCCCTCCGGCGCGGCGCCGTGGCGCGCGAGGGCGTCGAGTGATCCTTCAACCAAGCGATCGACGATGAAGTGATTGAAGCGGCTTGCGACAATCGCGAAACGCGCCGCCTTGGGCACGACGAGGCTGCCTTCGATAACTCGCGTGGTCATGATGCCTTGTTCTCCGGGAGCCGCATCGACACGAGCGGGAGGTGCTCGACGACATCGAGGCCGAAGCCGTGAATTCCAGCGATTTTACGCGGACTATTGGTCAGAAGCCGGATCCGGTGCAAGCCCAGATCCACCAACACCTGGGCGCCGAGGCCGAACTCGCGCAAGGGCGGATCATGGGGGGTGGACGGCGCCACGGACGTGGGTGGCTGGATCGACGCGCGCCAGGCCTCGAGCTCGCGCAGGATGTCGCCGGATGGCGCGATGTACACGAGCGCCCCGCGGCCCGCCGCTTCGATCTGCGTGATCGCCTCCCTCAGGTGTCGGCCGCCGTCGCGCGGTGTCGCAGCGAACGTATCCGCCAGCGTCGACCCGGTATGCACGCGGCAAAGCGGCGGGGGACCCGATGCGACGTCGCCTTTGACGAGGGCCAAGAACTGACGGTCGTCGATCGTCGTCTCGTAAACCATTGCGCGCCACTGCGAGCCCGTTTGATCGAGCACAAGGTTCGTTTCCGCCGCCCGTCGCACGAGCCGCTCGGTCAGCAAACGATACCGAATCAGATCCGCGATCGTCAGGATTCGGAGCTTGTGCTTCTCCGCGAAGCCCTCGAGATCGGGCATGCGCGCCATGGTCCCGTCTTCCTTCATGATCTCGCAAATGACCCCCGCCGGCGTGAGGTCCGCGAGGCGCGCGATGTCGATCGATCCCTCGGTCTGACCGGTGCGTACGAGCACCCCTCCTTTCCGCGCCTTGAGAGGAAAGACGTGCCCCGGCGTGACGATGTCCTCGGGCCGGGCGTTCGGGTTGGCCGCGACGCGGATGGTGTGCGCGCGATCCGGTGCGCTGATACCCGTCGTCACTCCCGATCGTGCTTCGATACTCACCGTGAAGGCGGTTCCGAGCGGCGGGCCGAGGCGGCCCGGCGCATGCATCATCGGCAGCTTCAGCCGATCCACCTGCTGCTCCGTGAGCGCCAGGCAAATCAGCCCGCGGCCGTGTGTGGCCATGAAGTTGATCGCGTCCGCCGTTGCGAACTGGGCGGCCATTGTGAGGTCCCCCTCGTTTTCGCGGTCTTCATCGTCCACGAGAATGATGATCTTGCCGGCCCGAACGTCGGTGATGGCGCCTGCGATACGTTCGGCGAGCTTGGAGTCGATCGCGAGCACGGCGGTTTGCGTCGGCGTGGAAAAAAGACCGACCGACTTTCAGTACCTATCTTTTCGACCGAGTTCTACTCCCGCCATGCCGGACCTTGATCGGCGCTTGCCCGTGCGATCGTTCAATCGGGTCGAATAAGGGGTCTCCCGAGCAACAACCGCTCCGGAGGCCCGGCTCACGGCTCGGTGGAAGCCCACCGGGCGACGTATCGAGCGACGAGGTCGACCTCGACGTTGAACCGTTGCCCTGGCTCGAACGCGCCCAGCTTGGTTTTCTGAAGAGTGTGCGGAATCAGGGCGACTTCGAGAAAGTCCTCCGTCACGGCGTTTACTGTGAGGCTCACGCCGTCGATGGCGATGGACCCCTTTTCGGCGACGAAGCGTGACAGCTCTGCGGGAATGCGGAGCGCCATCCAAACGGCCTCGCCGAGCGCGCGCCGTTCGATGAGCACGCCGACCCCGTCGACATGGCCAGTCACCAGATGACCCCCAAGGCGATCGCCGGCCCGCAGAGACCGCTCGAGATGCAAGCGCGCCCCCGGCGCAAGGCCCCCGAGTGTAGTTCGCGCGAGCGTCTCGGCAGAGGCATCGACCTCGAAGCCACCGGCGAGGATGGCGTCGACCGAGAGACATGCGCCGTCCACGGCGATGGATTCGCCGAGTTCGAGAGGGCCGTCGTCGAAGCGTGCCTGGATCTCGAGTCGGGCACCCGGGCCTCGGGGCGAGCGGCTGGCCAGCGACCCCGTGACGTTGACCAAGCCTGTGAACATGATCCATCGAGTAGTCGCGCCGACCGCATCCGTCCACGATGTGTGAGGCGCCTCCCTCGCGCTCGCCAGCCCTCACTTCGGTTGCGCGCGGATGGGGGTCGGTCGACACTGTCTCGTGGGTCGTGTGCGCGAGCTTCTGCCTTTTGCCCTGCTTGCCGCAGCTTGCGGTCCGAGCTTTCAGGCCGTTTACGAATGCGACGTCCACTTTGAGCACTGCTACGCGCTCGAAGAAAAAGCCGCTTCGGCGGCGCTCAAGCGTCAATGTTGGCGCGAGTGGGTCGACGGCTACACATTCGGACAGTCGCGCGATCGCATCGAATACGCGACGAAGCGCTACGCCGCGCTGGCGTCCGATTCGCGACCGTCGCTCGACGTCTCCTCCGCGAGCTCCGAGACGTTGGCTGACCACGCGGGAGGGCCCTCGCCGACCAGCGCCTTCGCGCCGCCTCCCAATATCGCGTCGGCGCAGCCCCCCGCCCCGGCCGCCTCCTCCGCCGCATCCGCGGCGGCACCCGAGAAGTCGCCACTCCGCGCCCCCGGCGCCGATTGTGGCGACGCCTGCACCCAGCGATGGACGTCGTGTTCAGTGGCGTGCAAAGGCGTTGCCTGCCCGCTCTGCGACCAAGCGTACCGAGCGTGCATGCCTCGCTGCTTCCGGTAAGGCGGCTAGCCGAATTTATCGTGTCATCTTCGGCCGTACGTGTCGCCCGTCGATCGCCGAGGTTGCGCCGTTCTGGCGCGTGCAACTGCGAGCTGTGGCCGCCGTGCAGTGGATCCCTTAAGTTCGATCAGCCGCTAAGGCCGCCAGCCGAATTTGGCTGCGCGCCCTGGCGATCGAGCGTACCGAGCGCCGCTGGACCGTTGCCGCGTCGTTCGGGTGACCAAGCGACAACCGCCACGTGCTTGCGCACGTCTGAGGCGTCCATGCCCGTTTTCCGCACGGTTAGGAGCCACACATGCGATGTTTCGTTACAATGTGGACAAGATAGCGCTCGATCACGGACGATCACCCTCATGCCTGGGGACCTTTATTACGGCGACAACCTAGACGTCCTGCGGCAGAACCTCGCCTCCGAGTCCGTCGATCTCGTCTACCTCGATCCGCCGTTCAATTCAGAGCGCGCCTACAGTCTGATTCGCAGGGAAACGAAGACACGCGAGCACGCGTTTTTCGATACATGGCATTGGGACCACGCGGCCCAGCGAGCGTACGACGAACTGCAAGGACATGCGCCCAACGTGCCCGTTCCCAAGCGCCTGAGCAGCCTGATGCGCTCACTCCAGGGGTTCTTGGGGTCGAACCATCGCGACACGATGGCGTATCTGTCGATGATGGCGATTCGGCTCGTTGAGCTATCCCGAGTTCTGCGCCCGACCGGTTCGCTTTATTTACATTGCGATCCGACCGCGAGCCATTACCTGAAACTGATCCTAGACGGAATCTTCGGACCGGGGTGCTTTCGAAACGAGATCATATGGCGCTACCGCCGATGGCCGACGAAGGCACTGCGATTTCAGCGCATGCACGATGTGCTTCTTTTCTATACCGCACGAAGCGACAACACGCACACGTTTCAAACCCTTTACGGTTACGAGAAATTGGCCGAATCGACACTCAAGACATTTGGTACCCGTAAGCAGCGTGCCGATTTTTCGTCCGGACGACGCAAGCCGAGTGTCGAGATGGCCGAAACCAAGGGGCCCCCGCTCTCGGACTTTTGGGACGTGGAGGACGTAGAAGTGAACGGAGTGCCCCTGTCGGATGCGTGGGAAGTCGGGGTCATCGCTCCGATTGGGAAAGAGCGGACCGGCTATCCGACGCAGAAGCCTGAGAGGCTGCTGGAGCGAGTGATTCGCGCGAGCAGCAAAGCAGGCGATCTCGTCCTCGATCCATTCTGTGGCTGCGGAACCGCGATCGTCGTTGCGGAAAAGGAAGCGAGGCGTTGGATCGGGATAGACATAGGCATTCGCGCGATTGACGTCGTCAAGGAGCGGCTCGATCGCGCCTTTCCGCGGCGAGTGTGGACCGACTACCGCGAGCCGCACGACGACGACTCAGCCGCGAAGCTGGCCGAAAGCAACGCGTGCGACGTTCGTTGGTGGTCGTTCGCAAGCGTGGCGGCGAGCCGTGCGCGAAAGAACCGAGCCGCAGCGGTGGCGCCATCGACGGCGACATGACTCTGCAAGACTACGGTTCGGACCCATGGCGCGGCGTCATCGTTTCGGTCGAGATCGGGCGCGCGCCTACGGCCGCCTTGCTGCAGTCGCTCCAAGCGACCGCCGACACGGCAAGGCGGACTACGGTATTGTGGTCACGATGCACGAGCCGTCTCGCGCAATGCGGGATGCGCACGAGTGCGGGACGGTCGATGGATCGGCCGCACGAGACGGCGGGCCCGAGCTCGCAGTCGACTCGTGACCCTCTCGCAGGTCCTCGCCGTGACCGCTCGACTGCCCGGGCGCACCATCACTGCGGGGACGCGATGGGCGCCGTCGTCGCTTGTGCCCATGTGGGAGCCGCGGCCGCGGCCGATTCCCACGCGCGTGGTCAAGTCCATTGCCCGAGAGCATGCGCGGGTGGAAGTAGCGTCCCTGCGGCGTCGTGCTCCTCTGCGTGGCTGACTCGCAGGCGGGCTGTCGACACGACGGCGGCGTTCAAAGAAAAGCGTCCGCGGTCACGTGAGACAGAGGAAGGTCCCAATAGTCCGCCCGTGGCTCAGGCGAGGGCTTCGGCGGCCTCGATCGCATGGTAGGTGAGAATTGCGTCGGCGCCGGCCCGTCGAATCGACGTGAGCACTTCGAGCATCGCTCGGTCGTAGTCGATCATGCCGGCCGCTGCCGCCGCCTTGAGCATGGCGTATTCGCCGGACACATTGTAGGCAAATAGCGGCAACGCCGTCGCTCCTCGTACTGCACGGATCACGTCAAGGTACGCGAGTGCGGGCTTGACCATCAAGAGGTCTGCGCCTTCATCTTCGTCGAGACGCGCCTCGCGCAGCGCTTCTCGCGCGTTGGCCGGGTCCATCTGATAGCCGGCCCGGTCCCCGTACTTCGGAGCGCAGTCTGCCGCCTCGCGGAACGGCCCATAAAAGCTGCTCGCGTACTTCACCGCGTAACTCAGGATGCTGACGCCCTCGAGCGAGCTTGCATCGAGCGCACGCCGCAGTCGAGCGACGCGCCCGTCCATCATGTCGCTCGGTGCGACCACGTCGGCTCCCGCGCGCGCATGCAAGACGGCCATTTCGGCGAGGATTTCGATGGTCGCGTCGTTGTCCACCTCGATCTGGCCGTCGGCCCGTTTGCGCATCACCCCACAGTGACCATGATCGGTGTACTCGTCGACGCAGACGTCGGTCATCACCACGAGGTCGGGCGCCGCGGACTTCATCTCCGCGATCGCGCGAGGAACGGGCCCGTCCGGATCGAGCGCACTGGATCCAAGCGCGTCCTTTGTCTTGGGGAGCCCGAAGAGAAGGATAGCACCGAGTCCGTGGCGGACGGCCTCCTTCGCAGTACGCCCCGCGGCCGTGACTGGGAGTTGAGAAACCCCCGGCATGCTCCGGACAGGGCGCGGTTCGTCGATCGTGGCATTGAAGAAAACCGGCCAAACGAGACGACGCGGCGCCAAATCCGTTTCGCGGACCAAAGCACGCATCCCGGCGGTCACTCGCAGGCGCCTCGGCCGTACGAACGGAAATGGCATGACGACGGATCCGGGATAGCATGCGGGCCCCTTGTCCGGCTCGCGGCTCCGGGTCATGGTAGCGCAATGCGTTCGAGCCGTTGGCTAGCGATGCTTCCATGGCTGGGCGGGCTGTCCGGCTGCGGCGATCGCACCGGTCTGCTCATACCCGGCCTCGACGCGTTGCCGCCGGTCAGCGTGCCGCCCGCCGCCCCTCCGCCGTCCGCTTGCGCCGACGGGGGCTCGACGCTCATCTACCTCATCAGCGATGGCTTCAAGCTTCTGAGCTACGATCCGCCGTCAGGGGCCTTGACGCAAATCGGCCAAATCACTTGCCCGGAAACGGGCACTTGCGCCAGCCCTAACGGGACTGTGGTGCCAGCCTCTCCGTTTTCGATGGCAGTCGATCAGACCGGAATTGCGTATGTCGTCTACTGCGACGGCGAGCTGTTTCGCGTCAGTACGGCAAACGCCGCTTGTGAGGCCACCACGTTCTTGTCTCAGCAGCACGACTTTTCACCGAAGTTCGGCATGGGCTTCGCCCAGAACGCGCAGGGTGCAGGGGAGACCCTCTATGTCGCCGGCGACCTGGACACGAATGCCGGCGAACCGCTGCCTTCAGTCCTAGCGTCCGTCGACACAACCTCGCTCGTGTTGAGTGTCATCGGTACATTCGGTCCACAGCTCCTTCGGCCGGAGTTGACGGGCACGGGCGCTGGCGGGCTATTCGCGTTTGCCGAGCTCTACGCGGCGGACGATGTCGACGAGGGTTCCTCCATCATCGCGCAAATCGAGCCCGCGACGGCACAAGTCACGCGAGTGTCGCCTCTGCCAGGTGTAGTACAAGGCGGTGCCTGGGCCTTTGCCTTTTGGGGAGGCGATTTTTACACGTTCACAGCGCCTTCCTCTGCCACCGTTGTACAGCGCTTCAGCCCGAGCGACGGCACCGTCACGACGGTCGGTGACGTTCCGACCGACTTCGGCCTGATCGTTGGCGCGGGGGTATCGACCTGCGCGCCTCAGACGTTGCCCCAAGGCGTGACGTTGCCACGGTAACCGTGCGCGGCATCATCTCGTTCGTGGGACTGGGTCCCGGCGATTCCACGCTGCGAACCGAGCGCGCGGCTGCACGGATCGCGGATGCCGATGCAGTCATCCAGGGCGACGACGTGGCCCCGGATGCGCTCGTTGAACGCGCCCGGGCTGGGCAGCGCGTGGTGCGAGCGGTCGTGGGCGACCCCCTCGAATCCCCGCGCGTATTGGCCGAAGCTCTCGCGGTCGCGCGTGCCGGGATCCCGATCGAGGTTGTGCCGGGGCTGGGTGCGCAAGCCGTCGCCGCAGCCTTCGCCGGGACTGTGGGTAGCGCCAAGTGGGTTCACGCCCCGAGGGTCGGAGCGTCTTTGACCGAGCAAGCCGCCGACCGGGTCGTGACTCTCGTGGCGCGGCCCGGTTCGCCGAGGCAGCGAGTCGTTGTGACGACGGCCGCGAAGGCCGATGACGCGGCGCTGACGCTCGGAGACGAGCTGCTCGTTCTCGTGCTTGGTGCGCCGGATCCCTTGCTGACCTGGTTCGAGCGGCGGCCCCTGTTCGGAAAGCGCGTGCTGGTGACGCGCGCGCATGCCCAGGCCGAGAGCGCCGCGACTCTCTTGCGCGACTGGGGGGCTGAGCCCGTCGTGGTGCCCACCATCGAGATCCACGCGCCGAGGGATCCGCAACCGCTGACCCGCGCCTTGCACGAGCTCATGAAAGGCGCCTATGCCTGGGTGGCGTTCACGAGCGCCAACGGAGTCGAGCGGACGTGGGCCGCGCTGGTCTCGATCGGGGCCGACTCGCGAATATTTGGCGGAGCGCGGTTGGCCGCAATTGGACCCGCAACGGCGCGGGCTCTCGAGGCGCACGGATTGCGCGCGGATGTCGTCGCTCAAGAATTCCGAGGCGAGGGGCTCGCGCAGGAAATGCTGACGGCCATTCGCTCTGGTCCGCCTTCGCCGTCCGTGCTCCTTGCGCGTGCTGCGCGCGCGAGAGACGTCTTACCCGAGACCTTGCGCGCGGCCGGATGCAAGGTCGACGTGGTCGCGGCCTATGAGACGCTCGTGCCCTCACGGGAGACGGCGGACGCGCTCGTCCGCGCGCTGGAGTTCGATCGTGTTGATGCCGTAACCTTGACTTCGAGCAGCACGGTCGACAACCTTTGCGACTTGCTCGGGCCGAAAGCGGTTCCGCTCTTGAGCAGCACGCGGGTTGCTAGCATCGGTCCTGTCACGACGGCGACGGCGCAGGCCCGCGGCGTTCGGGTCGACGTGACCGCGCGGCAATACACGGTACCCGGCCTGCTGGAGGTCTTGGCCGAGAGTTACGAAAGCGCCCCTGTTTTTTCGCTCGGCCAGTAGTTCTCTGGAGCGTCTCGCCAGGACCTTGTAGCCTTCCGAAACGATACACGCAGAGCCATGCCGCTGAGCTCCCTGATCGTCCAACGCGACGTCGCGACCATGCGCCAGGTCGAGGAGGCGCTTGCGCGCCAGGTCATTTACGGCGGGGACCTCGTTACGAATCTGCTCGAGGTCGCCCGGGTCGATGAGGCCGTCCTGACGCCGCTGCTCGCGGAGTCGATGCAGCTCACTCCGGCCGCATATGGCGAGCTGCCGCTGCCGAGCGATTCTGCGCGTGCGCTCATCCCGGCCGATCTCGCCGTCCAGTGCGTGCTGGTGCCGCTTCAAGTCGAAGGAGGGCGTCTGTTTCTGGCAGTAGCGGAGCCCTTAAGCGAGGAAATCCATAAGCAGCTGGTGGGTTCCCTGGGCATGTCTGTCGAGCAGCTCGCGGCTCCCGCCGTTCGGGTTTGGGAGGCCATCGCCCGAACGTACGGGGTAGAGCTTGATCGGCGCATGCAACGCCTCCTCGGGCGCCTTTCGGGGGAAGCCGCGAGAACCGGGTCGTTGCCGCCGATCGTCGCGAGGACGCCGGCCCCGTCGCAGCGGCGCGGCGGCCCGCCCACCGTGGGCGCGGTCGCACAAGGTTCGAGGAGTGCGGCGCGGCGTTTCAAGCCCCAGCGCCGTTTGACCTGGACAAGCTTTCCGGAGGGGCAGCCAACCCCGAGCCCTTTGCCCCCCCCTGTGGCTTCGCGTCCCGCCCTTACGGTTCCGAGCGCAACGCCCATTCCAGCGCGCGTCAGCGCTGAGCGCCACGACTTGCTCCAGCGCAACGTCACCCCGAGCATCCGCATAAGCCGTCGCCGACGCGGCCCCCTTACTCTCGACGGTGCCCGACGCGAAGCGGAGGAAGCAGATGACCGCGACACCCTGATCGATCTGTTCTTCGATTTCTCGCGCCAGTTCTTCGACTACGCCGCGCTGTTCCTCGTCCAAGGCGACATTGCGGAGGGGCGAGATGCGTTCGGCGCCGGAGCGTTGCGCGAACGCGTGTTGGGCATCGGCGTCCCGCTGGATCTGCCGAGCCTCCTATCCAGCGCACGCGACAAGCGCGCGCCGGTCGTCGCACGCGCGGAGGGCGATGGGCTCGACGCCGTGCTACTGAGTGACCTGCAGCGTCCGGGCGACGCCGAAATCGCCGTCGTGCCGCTGGTTGTGCGCACGCGGGCGGTCGCGCTGCTGGTGGGCGATTGTGCCGATGCTGGCATCGATCGGGACGCCATCCAGCAGGTCTTTGCCTACGCACGAGTCGTCGGGAAGGGTTTCGAGCGCCTCATCGTTCGTCGCAAGCTGGAGGGCTTTGTCGCCGGCAGTCGCGCAAGCGGGGAGGGTGGCGGCGAAGGACGTGCGTCCGCTGCGGCCGGGATCGCGAAGGACTTATCCTTCGCATCGTCGTCGCCGTCGACCGCAGTCCCGTCATCCCCCGAGTCGCCGTTAGCGGTGGAGCCGCCCCTCGGGGGCCGCCCGTCGGCCGCGCCGTCGCTCGCGCTCGGGTCGCCCCTCGGGGGCCCGTGGCCCGAGTCGTCCGACGCGCCGATCCCGTCGGCCGCGCCGTCGCTCGCGCTCGAGCCGCCCCCCGGTGGCAGCCCGTCGTCCGCGCCGTCGCTCGCGCTCGAGTCGCCCCTCGGGGGCCCGTGGCCCGAGTCGTCGCTCGAGCCGCCCCACGCGCCGATGCCGTCGGCCGCGCCGTCGCTCGCGCTCGAGCCGCCCCCCGGTGGCAGCCCGTCGTCCGCGCCGTCGCTCGCGCTCGAGCCGCCACTTGGGCCGATGCCGTCGCTCGCGCTCGAGCCGCCCCTCGGGCTCCCGTCGGCCGCGTCGCCATCCAAACTCGAGTCTCCGCCCGCGGGGTCTCGCTCGGCCAAGCCGTCGTCCGGGCCTGAGGTCGCATTGGCGGAGGGGTCGGCAGCGCCGACGTCGCCCGTCATTGGCGCTGCGACACTGGATTCGGCCAGGGCGCGTGCCGATCGGGCCTCCTTTCCGCCGTCCTCGGCGCCTCCGCCCGCAATGAACATCGCGTCCGTCCGGCCTGTCAGCGGTCCGCCGATTCCCCGTGAAGAGCCCGATTTCCCGCCCGCCGATTCGCGATTCTCTCAGGGAGCCTCCCGCGAAGCAGGGGGGAGCCACTCGGAGGGCACAATCCTCAGTGAGACCACCGATCCATCCGCAGCGAAGGGCGCGCAGTCGGTCCGAGGCGCTTACGGCATCGCCGCCGGTACGTCCCTTGGCTCGGGGGTCGTCGTGCCTCCCCATCGTCCCGCGATAGCGCAAACGGTCGTTGAGAGCTCTCTTCCGAGTGTCATTATCGATATCCAGCGCGAGCTCGCGGCTATCGTTGACCGCCTCATCCGCGGGGAGACGGACGACCAGGCCGAGGGGGAGCTGCTCCGGCAAGGCGTGCGTGCCATGACGGTTCTGATGGACCGGTTTCCGGGGCCGGTAACGTTCGAGCGCGCCCGCTTGGCTTCGATCGCGCATCCGCCACGCGCGAGCGAGTGCGGACCGGTGCTGCGTCTCGTCGCGCGCGAACGCAAGGTGGCGCTCCCTTTTGTCCTCGAGCGGCTTGCCGATTCGGACCCCGAAGCGCGCGGATGGGCCACGTATCTCCTCGCCGAGCTGCCCTACGTCGAGGCGCTCGTGCCGCTATTGGAACGGCTGCGCGACGACGACGCGAGTACTCGTGTGAGCGCAGGCCGTGCCATCGCCGCCATCGCTCGAGCGTGTCCCGAGCGCGTGATCGGGCCACTGAGGACGCTCGGCGGTTCGTCCGAGTGGCAAGAGCGTGAGGCAGCGATGCGCGCGTTCGGCTCCGTACGCGATGCCTGGGTGGTGCCCGATCTCATCCTCGGTTTGCGCGATGACGCTATGGAAGTCGTGGCTGCAGCCCACGTCAGTCTGGTCCTCGTGACACGCCAAGACTACGGCACCGAATGGCGAGCTTGGAGCAAGTGGTGGGAACAGAATAGTGCGCGTCATCGCTTTGAGTGGCTGATCGACGCACTGACCCACGACGCGTCGGAACTGCGACGGGCTGCGGGTGAAGAGTTGCGTGCGTTGAGCCGTCAATATTTCGGCTACGCGAGCGATTTGCCCGCGCGCGACCGTGAGCGTGCGCAACAGAGGTACCGTGACTGGTGGATCACGGAGGGCCGCTTGCGCCAGCGCCATTTGTAGGCGGATTTGCGAAGCGCAGGTCGTTGCTGACCAGCGGTACGTGTCGTGCTAGGACACACCGGAAGGGAAAGATGCGTGCAGCGCTCAACACCCCGCGGGCCCACCCGCCAACTACACGCCCAGTTGGGCTGGGGCGGGCCGCTTCCTTCATCGCCCTCACGGTTCTTTTGGCTCTCGGCGGTACGCAATACCCGGCGCGCGCCGATGTGCTCGACCCGGAAGCTTCTCGCATTGCCGCCGCCGGTCACTCGCTAGACTGGAATTGGACGCCTCCGGGCCATGCAGACCGGTATGGCCATGCCGAAACGCTGATTCACGCCCCGCTCGACCTCGTGCGCGCCCACGTGACCGATTTTTCACACTATCGCGACATTTCGCCGACGCGCTTCAAGTCGTCACGTGTTGTTGGCCACGAGCCGGATCGATCGACAGACGTGTACATCCAAATCTCCGTCCTCCACGGAGTCATCGCTCTTTGGGACGTCGCTCGGTTCTCGCCCGCCCGCACCGTCTCGCCGGGGGTCGAGGTCCTGGAGGGCCGAATGATCCCCGGCAAAGGCAACGTCGAGGATATGGACGTCGTTTGGACGATCCGCGCACTGGACGACCGGTGGACGGTGCTCAAATTCGACATCTTGCTCAAGCCGGGACTCCCCGCTCCGCAATCGATGATCGACGAAGAGCTACGTGATTCCGCTCGCTACGCCGTCGATGCGATTCACGATCGTGCACAAGGTACCCAAGGAATCGCGCAATGGCCCGGTCAAGGATGAAGCGCAGGGCGGTCGGTAGCCGCGCCAGCTAAGCTAGGTTCTGTCTTGGCGTCCAAGTAACGAATGCGTCAAAGAACGGGCGCGTGGATGCCAGGCGCCAATCCCAGCGTTCCATCGCGTGCACGCCTTGACATAACATTCGGGCCAAGTAGGTTGTGCGTCCCTCGCTGCAGCGAGCATGACGCGCGGTGGAGCAGCCTGGTAGCTCGTCGGGCTCATAACCCGAAGGTCGCAGGTTCAAATCCTGCCCGCGCAACGAAGAAAACGCTGGTGTCACGCCAGACCCCCCGCTGCCGGACGATTCCCCGGACGATTCGGACCCCGAGATGAGGGCCTC
>Ga0187863_10000920_pt1 | contig 24367 bp, 19 predicted proteins | sample June2016WEW_11_1_FD_132975 | JGI IMG/M metagenome (GOLD analysis project Ga0187863, IMG submission 132975) | Peatland microbial communities from SPRUCE experiment site at the Marcell Experimental Forest, Minnesota, USA - June2016WEW_11_10 | ecosystem: Environmental > Terrestrial > Soil >...
GGTGAGGCCGAACTCGAGCCGCAGATGACCTTGCAGCAAGCCCTTGATGGCGATTCGGCGATTGTTGCCGATGAGTTCCTGATCCGGCTAAACGCACATGTGGGCCAGACGCTACGTCTCGGCGGAAGAAATTTCAAAATCACCGCGGTACTGAAACAGGAGCCGGATCGCATGTCGGCTGGCGCGGGCATGGGACCGCGCGTCATGGTCTCCCGTGCCGCTCTTGATCGAACAGGATTGTTGGCGCAGGGAAGCCGGGCGAGTCAGCGTCTCCTGCTTAAGCTGCCCGCGAAAGGCGATCCGGTTGCCGTGCGGAAGCAGGTGGAGACGATTCTGCCTGATGCGCAGGTGATGGATTTCAAGGAAGGCAATCCCGCGCTCAGCCAGGGGCTCGATAATGCCACAGCAATTCTTAGCTTGATCTGCCTGGTTGCCATGGTGCTCGGTGCCATCGGCGTTGCCATGGCCATGCATGCGCACCTTGAGCAGCGCATGGACATGCTGGCGATCCTCAAGGCAGTGGGTGCGCGTTCGAGCGACCTGCTTCGCATTTTTCTTTTGCAGACGCTCGGGCTTGGGCTTGCAGGTGGCTTGATCGGCGTCTTTGCGGGCGTCGCCGTGATGGCTACGTTACCGGCCGTCTTTGGCAAATTGCTGCCGGTCCACACCGTGCTCGGTTTTCCATGGCGCTCTGTACTTGCCGGTCTAGGAACAGGTTTGCTGACCACACTTCTCTTTTGCCTGCCGCCGTTGCTCGATGTGCGTGCAGTGCGGCCCGTTCTCGTATTGCGCCGGCTGGTAGAGCAGGCGCCGCCAGGATTCGGCGCATGGTTCGCACGTTGGTGGGCACGCCGGTTGCAGTTGGGCATTTCGATCCTGGTGATTTTTGCTCTTGGTGCAATCGCGTGGGCGCTTTCTGACTCGGTGAAGGTTGGCGGCTGGTTCGCGCTTCTGTTCACCGTTGCGCTTATCGTCCTGCTTGTCCTGGCGGCTGTTGCCTTGCGCGTCCTGCGCTTCGCGCTCAACCGAGTTCGCCTGCGCCTGCCTTCGTCGCTTCGCCACGGTCTGGCGAATCTGTACAGGCCAGGGAATCAATCGGCAGCGGTGCTGGCCTCGCTCGGGACAGGTGTCATGCTGATTCTTGCTGTCTATCTCATGCAGGGCTCGTTGCTGCGCGATATCCGCGAGACCGCTTCACCCAAGCTTCCTAATGTGTTTCTGATCGATGTGAGCGGTGACGAAGTCGCGGGCATTCGTGACTTCTTCCAGCATCAACCAGGCGTAACTCAGGCCCTTGACCTGATGCCCGTGGTCACCGGCCATTTCATCTCGCTGAATGGGCGAACTCTCGATCAGTTGAAGGGACAGCATTTCCCCCGGCGCATGCTCGAAAATGCCGAGTTGAGTTGGTCCGACACTCCTCCCACAGGAGACAAAGTGGAGCAGGGAAAGTGGTGGCCTACTCCGAATGTGAACGAGATCGCCGTTGGAGAGGGTGTCGCAAAACGCCTTCAACTCGGCGTCGGTTCCGCGGTCCAATTAGAAATCGGCGAGCGAACCCTTTCACTGAAGGTGACTGCCATTTATCGCGCGGATGGCGAGCATCCAGCGGCACGCGTGTCTTTCGTTTTGCCATCCGGGCAGCTCAAAGAAGAGCCTGCGACCTGGTATGGGGGCGTGCACGTCGAGATGAACAGGATCCCCACGATGGAGCGCGCTCTATTCGCGGCCTACCCCACTGTCACCGTGATCAATATTGCCGACGTACTTAGCCGCATTGAAACGGTCGTCGATCAAATTACATTTGTTGTCCGGTTTCTAGCGGGCTTTTCAATCCTTGCCGGTCTGATGATCCTGGCATCGAGTATCGCGAGCGCACGCTTCCGTCGCATGCGTGAGGCTGTCGTGCTGAAGACCCTCGGTGCTACGCGGATGCGTATCGTGCGCACGTTCAGTGTCGAATTCAGCGTTCTTGGATTGCTTGCAGGTTCGGTCGGCGTCGTCTTCGCTAATATTCTCACGCGCGTGCTTCTGCGCCGACTGGAAGTCGCTTTCCACCTGGATTGGAATGCGACTCTCTTCGCGCTTGTAGGAACCGCGATCCTTGCTACAGCCACTGGCTGGATTGCGAGCTATCGCATTCTCGGCCTGAGGCCGCTCGAAGTATTGCGCGAAGAATAGCCACTGCCTGGACGGCGATAGCGAAATCAGAGTCGATATATCCCGACGCCACAGCGTTCAAGTCGACTCGACCGCCAGAGAGTGGCGACCCTGCACGAAATTCAAAAGGACACAGTCACTCTGGTTTTGCTCTAGTCCCCTAGAATTCCTCGCTGATTTCTACGGGCGGCAGGATGTCGTCCTCGCGCGCGAGCCAGACGTACATCGCGGGCATCAGGAAAACTCCGATAACGAGATTGGCGAGCAATCCACCGACGATGACAATTGCGAACGGCCGTTGGGAATCCGAACCGATGGCATGAGAGAGCGCGGCAGGCAACAAGCCCAGCGTCGCCACGAGCATGGTCATCATCACAGGGCGCAAGCGTAAGACCGCACCTTCCACTGCCGCCTCAATGATGTGCTCCTTGTTGGATTCTTCCAGTCCTTTGCGGCGTGCGCGCAACTGGTTGATGAATTCAATCATGATCACTCCGGTTTCAACCGAGACGCCGAAGAGTGCGAGAAATCCAACCGCCGAAGAGACGGAGAAGTTGGTGTGTGTGAGAAAGAGGGCAAGCGGTCCGCCGATAGAGGCCATGACTACAGAGACGAGGATGAGCATCGCCCATTTGACGGAACGGAACATCGTGTAAAGGATAAGAAAGATTGCGAGCACGGTGATCGGAATAACAAGGGCCATGCGTTTGTTTGCGCGCTGTTGACTTGCGTATTCGCCTGCCCACTCGGTGTGGTAACCCGTAGGCAATTGAACATTGCGATTCACCTTGCTGATGGCTTCTTCCACCGTCGATCCCAGATCGCGACCTTCAACGGAAAACTTGATGGCGATGTAACGCTGGCCGCCTTCGCGATTGATGGCTTCGGCGCCATCATCTGTAGAGACTTTGGTGAGCTGCGCGAGAGAGACGCGTTCACCCGACGGAGCGACCAGCCGGATATCCTCGATGGCCTCACGAGTATCGCGATACTGTCTCTGATAGCGGAGAGTCACATCGTAGCGGGCTTCGCCTTGCTGCACCTGAGTGAGCGCATTGGCGCCTACTGCGGTCTGGATGGCATCTTGAATGTCCGCTACATTGATGCCCCAACGCGCGGCGGCATCGCGATCCACTGCAAAATTGAGGTTCGGCTGTCCGACGATGCGGAAGATACCGAGATCAGCCACGCCTTTCACTGTTGCCATTTGAGCTTGAATGCGCTCGGCAGTTGCTTCAAGTGTGCGGAGATTGTCGCCATAGAGCTTGACAGCAAGTTCGCCTTTCACGCCGGAGACGGCTTCTTCCATGTTGTCGGAGATAGGTTGGGAGTAATTCCAAATGACGCCCGGAAACTTTGAAAGTTCCCTGTTAATGGCAGCGATCAGTGCTTCCTTGTCCTGGTGGAAGAGCGGACGCCATTGCTTCTTTGGCTTCAGATCAACAAAATACTCGGTATTGAAAAAACCGGCTGTATCAGTACCGTCGTCGGGGCGACCTGTCTGGCTGACAACCTGAGTGACCTCGGGAAAAGATGCCATCACAAGACGAGCTCTGTTAGTAAAGTCAATGCTCGCGGTCGGACCTTCGCTTGGAGGCAACGTGCCGCGAACCCAGATGGAACCCTCATCGAGGTGGGGCAGAAACTCTGAACCAATCGGCCCGCCGAATGTGAGATAGATGGCAATGACGAATAAGACGGCAGAGATTCCGAACGTCGTGTTTCTATGCACAATTGCTGCGCGAACCGCAGTGCGGTAATGACGGATGAGCCAAATCATGATGGGGTTGTGCCACTCCTTGGCCCCGTTGCGGAACAAGTAGCTGGCGCCCACCGGCGCCACAAGAATTGCGAAGACAAGCGCACCAATCAGCGCAAAGCTGACGGTCCATGCCATTGGTTTGAACAGTCGACCTTCGACAGCCTGCAAGGTGAAGATGGGCAGATAGGAGGTAATGATGATGCCGCGGGCAAAGAAGACCGGCCGTTGAACCTCATGGGCCGCCTCTCGGATCTTCTGCGCCGGGGTTCGGGTGTCGTCCGTGTAAGCAAGATGACGAACCATGTTTTCGATCATCACTACGGTTCCGTCGACAACCATTCCGAAATCGAGCGCACCCAAAGACAATAAGTTCGCGGGAATGTGGCTCAAGTCAAGACAGATTGAAGCGAATAACAAAGCGAACGGTATTGTGAGTGCAACGATGATCGCGCCACGAACGTTGCCGAGGAAGAGGAACAGGATAATCGAGACGAGGATCATTCCTGCGCTCAGATTGTTTTCCACCGTGCTCACGGTGTACCTGACTAGATCGGAACGGTCGAGGAAGGGAACGATCTTGACGCCCTTTGGAAGTATGTTGGAGTTGAGTTTCTTGACTTCGTCATGAATCCCTTGCAGTACCGGATCTGAATCGTCTCCTTTCTGCAAGAGGACGATGCCTTCGACAGTGTCAGGATTGTCGATGATCCTGCCATCGGGAAGATGCGTGGATCTGCCGATCTGCCCGAGGCGGATCTTTGGACCCTGTGCGACGGTAGCGATGTCCTTGACCTTAATGGCGGACCCATTGGCGGTCTTGATCGCCGTGTTTTCAATATCCTGGACGCTTGTGTATAGGCCCAGGGATTGCACATTGATCTCTTGCGCTCCCTGTTCGATGAAGCTTCCACCGCCGTTTGTATTGTTACTGGCTACCTGTTGCTCGACTTGGCCGATCGAGAGCCCGTACGCGACAAGTTTTTCAGGATCAAGCCTGATCTGGTATTCCTTGGTCGGACCGCCGAAGCTTGAGACATCGACAACGCCCGGGACGCTTTTGAAAGACTTCTCCAGAGTCCAGTCTTCGAGGGATTTTTTCTCCATCACGTCGTAGGCAGGATTGGAGCTCTCGACCGTGTACCAATAGATCTGACCGACAGGACTCCAATCGGTTCCCATTTGTGGCACGAGATTGGCGGGCAGGTTGACCTGGCTGAGCCGTTCCAGCACATGTTCGCGATTGACGTCACTTGTGGAGCTGTCATCGAAGATGAGCATGAGGCTGGAGAGACCGGCCAGAGTTGTAGAGCGCAAATGGGTCAGGTGAGGGATGCCGGCCATCTGAATCTCGACCGGAACAGTTACCTGCCGCTCGATCTCCTCGGCGCTACGGCCTGGCCATTGCGTAATGATTTGAACATAGTTGTTTGCAACGTCGGGATAGGCCTCAATTGGCAAGTTCCGAAAAGAAACGACTCCCCACGCAGTCATTACCACGACACCGCCCAGAACCAGCCAACGATTTTTCAGGGCGAAGTCGACAAGTGCGCGAATCATCTATTGGTTCCCCGCAGTCTCTAGAAGCAATGCGTTGACCACGACCTTCTGACCCGGTTCAAGTCCTGAGAGGATCTCCTGCCGGTTGCCGTCCAGCATGGCGCCGGCGCGCACTTCGGTGCGCCTGAACTGATTGCCACCGGCGGGCAGATAGACCCAGTCGCGATCGTGCAGGTGCAGGACCGCATCGGCTGGAATGACCGTGTAGGTCACATTCTTCTTGCTCGAGAAGGTCGCTGTCACAAACATCCCGAGCCGGAGAATGCCTGGGTTGGGAACCTGGATTCGGACCTTCGCAGTGCGAATCGAGGGATCAAGTACCGGGCCGATGTCACTCACGCGTCCTGTTAGTGGCCGATCAGGATAGGCAGTGAGTTTGATTTTCGCTTCCTGACCGACTTGAATCTTGGGGATGTCGTTTTCATAGACGTCGCAAAGGATCCAGACGGTCGACAGATCCGCAATCGTGAATGCCGTGGCCGAACCTGAAAGCGTGACGCCTGCGGCAGCCGCGTTGGTCACGTTTTGCCCGATGATGACGCCAGTGATCGGCGCGTATACATTGACGATCGGGCTTGGATGGTTTTTGTCGACTCCCAGGACCTTGAGTTGTTCTTCCGCTGCGGTTAAGTCTGCCTGGGCGTCTTTCTCGGTGGCGTCGGCCTGCTCAACCATGGCTTGAGAGATCGCGCCGTGCTTGAATAAGTCTTGTGCGCGGATGTCCGCCTTGTTCGCGAGCTGTTCATCGTTGACGGCTTTCAAGTAGGCATCGAAGGCGTTTGTGACGTCACTGCTTTGCACACTGAAGAGCAGCTGCCCCTTTTTCACGTTGTCATCCAGCCGAGTTTTGATATCGACCACGCGACCATTTGCAAGCGAGATTACGGGAACCTCGCGGGAGATGTCGGGAAAAACTGTTCCTGTCGCTTTTAGTTCTGAAGGCGCCTCGATCTGGCCAGCCGTGGTGAGAGGGAATTTGCCGACGTCATTCTTATCGATGGTAATCAGGTTCATATCCGATACTTCGACCACCTTTGCCGGCGGCGGAGCGCCATCGCCCTCGTCTTTTCCGTGGCAGCCTGACAGCGCGATCGTCAAGCACGCTCCAACGGCGAGCACGGCCCGGCTGATGGAACATCTTTCGAAAGGGAAGTATCTGATCATTGGATCACCTCACGTCCCACAGCAAGATTGAGCTGCGCGGTAGCGGAAAGATAGGAGCCGACCAGTTGCAAATAAGCCTCCTGCACAGCGCGATATTCGGTTTGTGCGTTTAGAAAATCCATCAACGATGCGCCGCCATGCTGGTAGGAATAGGTGATGGTATCGCGCACCCTCGTGGCTTGATCCTTGTACTTTTCCTTGTACGGCTTGAGGAGAGCGATATCGCTCTCCACCTGCGCGTAGGCGGAATCCACGTCACTGAAAACCTGCGCGCGTGTGGCTTCACTGGCTTGCTGACTGCGGCTGATATCGATGAGCGTGCGCTGCTTCTCACCCTGATTGTGATCGAAGATACGCAGTGGAATATTCACGCTGGCACCGATCGTCTGAATGCCATTCGGATTGTTGTTCGATGAATTGTATGTATACCAACCGCTGAACGTGGGATCGGTTGAACCATTCGAGATTGCCAGTTTGTGATTGGTCTGCGACTGCTGGATGGTTTCGAGGGCGGCTCGCAGATCGGGACGGGCATCAAGAGCTGTCTGGCGTATGTCGTCGAGGGCTTTGAGATTGTCAGAAAAATCGAAAGGGCCGGAAACGTCGAATTGCTCCACCGGCGTTCGCTCATCCAGTAATTGAAGCAACTGGATTTTCGCTGTTCTAAGATTGACTATTGCGGTCTGAATCTCCGTTTCGTATTGCACCCGGACGAGCTCAATCCGATCGAAATCAATCTGGGCGATATCTCCAGCTCTCAAGCGATCGCGGCTGATTTGAATGATGTGATCGTAGTAGTCCAGATCGGCCTTTGCCAGATCGAGGATAGCTTTGGCCTGCAGCGTATTGACAAAGGACGTACGAAGAGTGAATTCAAGCGTCCGCTTCAGGTCCTCGTGTTGCGATTCGGCGATCTGCGTGCCTTCCTTCGCACTTTGCAATCGTAACTCGCGTTTGTGCTCGCGCTCGTGGAGATAGCTGAGGGTCGGGACAACATCCGTGCCTTTGAATGGTTGCCAGGCTCCGTCATGCGGAGCGATTTGCGTGCCGTCGGCCGCTGCCGTGAATTGTGGGTTGGGTCGCAAGTATGCCGTGATTTCCTCGGCCCGCATTTCATCAACATTGAGGGCGTCGGCCTTGAGGGCAGGGTTCTTCGATTCGAATTCCGACTTCACCTGATCCCAGGTAAGCGATTCTTGTGCCGGGCAATGCGCCGCCGTCAACAAGAGTACGGTCGCTGCCAACCGGGCAGGCGTGGAAGAGAATATCTGCTTCATTCATACCCTTTGCGTCGTGTTCACACGGCGGTCGCAGGAAGATTGTTTTGTTGACGGGGAAGACGAGAAAGTCAGGCGGCGGGGGGAGGCCTGTTATCGATTCCCTCGAGCGCAGGAATGCCATATCTGTCTGTCGACAATTCAATGGGTGCCGAGAAATACTGAACGTCCAGAGTGACTCGGGCGAATAGAGGCGCAAGCGGTGCCGCCAACACAGGGATTATGGAATGCGGATTGGGAGCAATCTGATGACGGCGCTGGCAGGTATCAGTCTCCGCGGGATTTTGAATGGACCAGAGGTCGTCGCTGACCGAGATGACCGGGAACAGTATGACGAGGAGCATGACGAGCGCGATCAGAGGCATTCGCCGGTGCCTGCCTGTCCGACGCTCGAAACGCATCCATAAACCCAGACTTAGGATTGCAAGGCTGGTCCAAGCGAGATTGAGAAAAATCTCCATTGTTCGACCCGATTCTACACCAAGGGTGGAGACCGGCGAAAAGAGACGGCCTTGTGCTGGATGACCAGATTGTTGCAATCCAGCGAATCTAATCAATTCGGTAAGTTGCATCCCTCGGCTGCGACGTGCGTTTCTTGGGCGCCTGATCGATAAATCATCCAGAAGCGAGAGAGTGATTTGGAGCGAGATGAAGCGAAACAGGCGAGTATTAAGCGCGACCTCCAGGGTCGGGCGCTGGATTGCCTTCAACCGACGCACCTCTGATTTCTCGGCGTACGTGCTTATTGGAATACATATTGGCATCGGCGGCGCTCAGGAGACTATCTTTCGTTGAGCCGTCTTCCGGATAGAGAGCGAATCCGACGCTGGCCGAACCTTGAACCACGTACCCTTCGGCGACAAAAGGGGTGTCGAGGCATCGCTCCAGCCGGAAGGCAACCTCCTCGACTTCGGCTCGGTTGTGAACCTTCGTCAGGAGCACGGCGAACTCATCACCTCCGAGCCGTGCGAGCACGTCTTCGGAGCGAAGGTGGTGTTTCATGCGGATCGCCACCTCCTGGAGATACAAGTCTCCTGCCTGGTGCCCATAGACATCGTTCACTCGTTTAAAGTCGTTGAGATCGATGTAGACCAATCCGAAGATCCCTGCGTTCTGACGCGCCAAGTCGATTTGCTTATTAAGAAACCGCTCCAGCGAGAACCGGTTGTGAATGTCTGTCAGCAAGTCGAATTCGGATCGGTGGACCAGATCGGAATAGAGTCGTCGAGTTTCAATGGCCAGACTTGCCAGACCTGCCGCCATGAGGAGGGTCTCGGATTCACTGGCGCGTGGTATGGCTAGAGGAGCGAATGCGGCGTAGATCATTCCGAGCGGCGGCCCTGAGTGAGCGGGAATCTGCTCGTGAACGATGCGGAACGAAGAAGGATCCAAAGGACTGTTTCCGAGTTTTGCTCCGTCGAAGATCTGGCACCAACAGGGAACGCCATGCAGCTTGAAGGAGACAAGCTCAGTGATCTGCTCAATGATTTCAGCCAAAGGACGGGAGCCGTTGATGTCCTCGAGAATGCGGCTGCGCCGGCGCTCTGTGTAAGCCGCTTCGGCGTTTTGGTAGCGCACTCTGCGCTCCAGGACCCATGCCCTGGCGCCTCCGGCTAACAGCAGGGCGAGAAGCAACCCGACCAGTACCACCAGGTTGCGCACGCTGAGCAACGAAGGCTTTGCGACAATCTCAATATCGTCGAAGGACCGCAACAGGATATAGAAGGGCACTTCTTGTTCGACTGTGGCGATGGAATTGGCTTGCGCTGCCATGCAGATGCCACTGACGCGGATCTTGGTTCCTATCGGAATCTGACGCATCGCAGGTAGCGGTCTGTTCGAGGGCGGATGGCGAAATATCGCAGTGAACAGCTTGCCATCGGAGGAGAGAACAAACTCGTCCTGAGAGTCTTCCCGGACGGCGGTCATAACCTGACCCTCGAAGGAGACCAAGTCATTCTGATGACCATCGGGATCGCCGCTGTTCCAAGTGGCTAATTGCCGCCAGGTCGCCGGTTGGGCCGCGATGGGTTCGTAGAAATTGCTGTCCTGGACTTCGGCGTCGGAGAGCTCGAGGAAACCCTCTCGCGCATCTGGGAAGCCTGTTGCGACCGCTACGTCGCCAATCCGCATTGGAGCGCTCGCGTGGGTCGAAACCCAAAGGCTTTCATCGCCTTTCTGAAGCACTGCCCCCGAGCCGGGCTGATAGTAAGTGATTGTGCCCTGGACACGGACCCTGCGCGTGAGATCCTGCACATAGGAGCTGGAGAGAACCTCATTCATGGGGGTAATTGGGAGGAATTCCGGGCTTGTCTTGGCGCGCGCGAGAACTTTCACGTCGTCAAGCGAGGGAACTTCGAGCAGGATGCCGACCAATTGCATCTTACTGTCGAATTTTCCAGACACGACCCCAGTGAGTTCCACAGCGGCGTCCAGCAACTCTCTGGCCCTGCTCGCATCGGTCCCTACGACCGTCGCATCAATAGAACCTCCGTCCATGAGTAACTTGAAGTAAATGCCATGCATGTTTCCAAAGTTCACCGTGTCCGCACTGCGGACTTTGGCGCGGACTGCGACCCGCAAGCAATCCATCTGAGCGCGGATAAGTTTTTCGAAGTCCGCCTCGACAGGATTCGGCGGAGATCCATGATGAAGCAAAGTTACTTGGTCGCTAAGCACATCGGGGGTGAAGCTATCCCGGGTCTTTCCTTTTACGAGGACCCGATCGCCAAGAGTCCAATCTTCATTGGGTTTAGTTTCGACGTAGATTCCCTCGTTGCCCTCCTGAACGAAAAGGTCGACGTCGCTTTTGTTGTAATAGGTAACCGTACCCTCAAAAACCACGGGCAGCCCCGCTCGGGCATCAGCCTTTGTCAGGGAATGGACTGCGTGCAGGGTATTAAGTGGAACGGGCTCGGCTCCCCATGCCATGACGTGCCTTCCAGCAGTCATTGCCAAGGCAAGGATCAATGTAAGGATGAGGAAGGTGCGCGCGGAGACGGACGGGGATTGCCCGGTCTCTTTGTCATCTCCCATGCTTCGATCCTCCCAGAGAAGCAATTCGTGAGCCAGAGACACGGTACGTGAATGCGTCTTACATCTGAGTGCCCGGCAAGCGGCTATCGCCCGATGTCATAATAAGGCTCTTCGAGGGAGATTTGGCCCTAATCGCGGCGCGATACGTTACCTTTCGCTAGGTTGCTTCTGACCCTCCAATGCCCCGAAAGTAAGAACTATTTCCGATCCAGAGGTTATTTCGTTTATTACGATCAGCACCGCACCGCAGACAGTGATCCATTGCGGCCGAGTGCGACTGATGCCAATACATTCCAATCGCGCATCCCATCAGGAACATTTGAATGACGTTTCACTTGTGCGTCACGCAGGCAGTCATCTGTGTCGAGAGGTCTGCCGCAAAATGTGCCATGCCGCGTGCGCCGAGATGCGCCAAATAAGGACTTAGTGCTACTGGTGATGAGTGCTTAAGTGCCGGCTTATGTTAAAGTAAGTGCTTGATTCTAAACTGGCTGCCTTCCAGGAAGCCATTGCGGATTGTAGACAAACGATTTGCATACAGCTGTTGCAAAGATACCCCGTTATCTATCCCAACATTTTGGTGGATGAAATCGAACGTTCCGGAACCGCCTCGACCTGTCAGTCCGGTGAAGCGGTACTTAGTGAATAGCCTTGCACCACAGAACCCAAAGCGTCCAAGCCGCCGCCCTGTCTTCCCTTAGGAGATTGCAACAAATCTGCGTTCGATATATGAGACAGCAATCAATGCGTAGCTGGCCCGGAACCGGTTCGGAGAATGTAGCCAGATCCATACCGTGAGGTCACCCGGGGTAGCTTGTAGCCGGGGTCGCCCCGAGGTCGTGTCAACATCAATGCTTTTACAAAGTGCGGTCTGATCCTTCCATGAAGATGCGAAGTCAGAGCGAGGGAAAATGGATGTTCAGTTTATGGCAAATGAAGAGGATCAGGATGGCGCTCAGTGTTGAAAAAATAAGGCCAGCAGGGTGATATCGTTCGTTCTTCGGGCGAAAAATTATGTGTGTAACGCCGCCGCCGAGAACCGACCCGATTACGCCAAGCACGAGTGTCCAAAGGAGGGTCATGTGCAAGTGCATCACCGATTTCGAGATAAGCCCGGCAAGTAGCCCGATAATCAAATACCAGATTATGTGAAACATTCCTTTGCCTCCATGTTCTGCCTTCGGATCTTCGGCAGATTGTTCCGAAGTTTACCGCTGCGCAGGGAGATTGAATGGTCATTACTATACTTACGATTGAACAACCGGTCGATTCCGCGCCGTCCGCCCACTCGGTGGCCAATATCCAATATGTAGAGTCGGAAGATTGTGCGATTCATCCTTCAGAGTGAGCAGAACGAGACATGAGTCAGTTTGAAACCTCGATATACTCGTCCGCATGCCAGAACCAATCGGAATTCTAAACGTTGAACGCGATCATGACGAGGGTCTGATTGTGACATTCTCTGACGGAACGACCGCGGGGTATGTTGCGGAAGAACTGCTAGACCTAAGACCTCATCGTGAACCAGTCCACCTTGTCGATCCAAACTTGAGCGACTTTCCCATTTCTTGCCAGACCTGAATCGCCGCCACATTCATATAAAGCTGTAGCAGTTGCTGTCGGGTCTCTCACCGCAGGCTGTAGATACTAATGTCGTCAAGAGGCTAGGGCGTCCGGACTTGAGCAAATACGGTCCCATGCTGACGGTTGGAGCATTCTCAATGTTTTGAATGTCCTCTGCGCTCTGCGCTCTGCGCAATGATCTGATAGTTCCTACCTAGTTGCGAGGGTTTCGCAAAGGCTGCGTAGAAGATCGTTCGACGTGGGATCGGACTCGCATAGGACAGAGCTCATTCTGCACCTTCGAATGAGAACCAGTAGAACCGTCTCCAGCAACACATGCAGCGAACGGGCCGGAGAGCAAACATCCTCAGAAGGCCATCACCTGAATGCAACTCGCCCGGTTTAAATTCCACCGAGTTGCAGCGAGGGCACATGTGCCGAAACCACAACACCCGCGGTAGCCAGTTTGGCCAGGTCATCGTATCGACGTTCATCCCGAGACTCCTTTCAGGCTAATGATGGTATCTGTCAAAGCGCGGCTCCGCCTGCGTTGGAATTAGAGTCCAACCACGTGAGCAGGGCGCGGATACTTGCCGTTGCCAAGGCGATACAAGAATCAGCAGCTCCGTAATAGATGTGAAGCGAATCCCCATCTGCACCGATGGTTTGGCCGCAGGGAAACACGACATCGCCTACATCTCCAGAGCGCTCATAGGCAGCTTCCGGACCAAACACCCAGGAGTCTCCGCGTTGCAAACAGACCTCCGGCCTCTTCAGATCGAAGAGTGCGAGGCCCAACCGATAGATGCTACCCGAGGCGGTGCGTCGAACGCCGTGATAGATTGTCAGCCAGCCTTTCGACGTTTCAATCGGCGGGGAGCATAGTCCAATCTTGTTTGCGTCCCACCATCCTCCGCGCCTCGCTTCCAGGATAACTTTGTGGCTGCCCCAATGCCGCAGATCCGGAGAGTACGAGATCCACATATGGGCGCCCGTCGTCGTCATCGGCCGGTGGATCATAGCCCAGTAGCCATCGACTCTGTATGGCAGCAGAGCAGCATCCTTATCTTCGGGCGGCATGATGACACCGAACCGTTGAAACTCCTTGAAGTCTTTTGTAAGCGCCAGCGAAACTCCCGGACCTCCGCGCGCAAAGGAGGTATATGCCACTGCGTATTGCTCGAGCTCGGGAACGTAAGTAATGCGCGGGTCTTCAATGCCCCAGATCTCTTCGGGATAGTCGCGTGGACTGGCCATCAGCGTGGGCTTGGCGTCGATCTGCCAATCGTCGATTCCGTTCGCCGAGCGAGCTGCGCACAGGTGCGACAAACCGGTCCGGTCCTCTACACGGCAAAGCAAGAGCGTGTCCCCTCCAGGTAGGCGAACAGCGCCTGCGTTGAAGACGCTATTGATTGGATAGGGCCAATTCTGCCTGGTCAGGATCGGATTGCCCACGCAGCGGGTGAACAGAGGAGGACCTGCAAATGCATCCTGGCTTACTTGCTCCATAACAGTAGCCGTTGACGATACAGCCGGATCGACACGTGAATTCAAAGGGAGAGGCTCATTTCGCGATGCTGTTCTGCTGCGCTTGTTTCTTGCACCCGCTGCATTTCCAGGAGTGCCATGAGGAAGGAGAGCGTTGACTCCGCTCCCTGGTTTTCGTTTACGCGGTCCGGGTGAAGCCCATCCTTGCATCCACCTGTTGCTGGGTCGTAGAGAGATACCTGCAGGTCGTTCTTCCCAAGGAACCATTGGAAGACTCGATGAGCTTCCTCACGCCAGTTCGCATGCCCTGTAAGTCTGTAGACCTCAAGGCAAGCGGAGATCGTCGCACAGGCTTCGACTGGCTGCTGATCGAAGCGAGCCTTCTCCTGACCTTCCTTGTAAAAGCCGTTCGAGCCTATCGGCACAAAGATTTCTTTGTCACCCCAGGACTGTGCACTTAACAGCCATTGCAGTGATTCGGTACCAGCCGCCACCATTCTTTTGTTTTCGCTCTGCCAACCCGCGAGGATGAGCGCCTGCGACAGCCTTGCGTTTGAATATGAGAGGCTCTTCTCGAACCAGTGCCATGAATCGGAACGGCTGCGCTCGTATATGTCCAGCAGACGGTTGGCAAGCGTGTTTCGAATACCTTGCATGGCTCTGTCGCCCGGGAACCAGTCCAGATATGCTTGCACGCCAAGGATGCCAAAGGCCCATGCGCGCGGACTTCTGAACCTCGGAACGGAGGGCACGGCTGCCTCAAACAGCCTTCCCGCGGCTCCGCGCAATCCTGCATCCTGCGAATGACCGAGCACGGTGCCCAAAGCCCAGACGGCACGGCCGTGGCTGTCTTCCGAACCAACGTCTTCTAACCATTTCCGGTCGTAGCTAAGAAAATTCCTAAAGCGCCCTGTATCGGAATGGAATGCGAGCCAAAGAAAGGCCAGATACCGGCGAGAGAGTTTGAGATGCTCGTCAATGCGCGCGAATCCGCCATTCTCATCCAAGAGGGTGGACACGATGAGGGCGCGCGCGTTGTCGTCCGTGGTGTAGCCTTCGCGCGTGTTCGGGACAGAGAAGATTGCGTGCTGCAACATGCCGGTATCGTCGGTCATGCTCCACAGATATTCGGTATTCAGCGCCGGCAGATCATCGGGCGCATTCACCGCACGCTCATCCAGTTGCGCGGGTCTGGGCCGTAAGCTGCGTTCGAAACGCGCGCGTTGAAAACTCGCCATATACGCCCGCGCCGTCTTCGGCCATGTGGTTGCCCGCGAGTGGAGATAGGCCCGCTTGCGCATAGCATGACGTTCCGCGTCATTCTCCAATAACCTGAGCACCGCTTCCGCGATGGAGTCGGGATCGTCAAAGGGGACAATCACGCCTCGCCCATTCGCGAGCAACTCCTTTGCATGCCAGTACGGCGTAGAGACGATCGCCTTTCCAGCACCCAGGGCAATGGCGAGTGTGCCGGAAACAACCTGCGCTTCCTGGCGATAGGGAGTTATATAGATATCCGCTGCCCCTACGTGCTCCACTAATTCCTCGGCACTCACAAAGCGATTATTGAAGATCAACTGGGAAGCAACGCCAAGTTCCTGAGCCATCGCCTTCAACTCTTCGCGGTAACGCTCCCCCTCGCGCCGCCTGATATGTGGATGGGTCACGCCGGAAACGATATAAACCACATTCGGATGTTTTGCCAGAATTGCGGGAAGAGCCCGTATAACGTTTTCGATCCCCTTGTTCGGAGACAACAAACCAAAGGTCAGCAGGACGGATTTTCCCTCCGTGCCAAACTTGTCCTTGAAATAGTTGGGGTCCATGAATGGCATGTCGGGCACGCCGTGTGGAATCACATCGATTTTCTCGCTGGGAACCGCATACACTTCCCGGAGCATTTCAGCAGCCAATTCGCTCATGACAACCAGACGATCGGAGAGTCGTGCAATCTCTTCTAGCACGGTTCGCTGACCAGCATCCGGTGCGCGCAGAACCGTGTGCAACGTGGTGACCAACGGCATTTTCAACCTGCGTAGAAGCGTTAAGATGTGGCCGCCAGCGTCACCTCCATAGATGCCGTATTCATGCTGCAGGCACACAAGATCGTTCCCATTGAAATTGAGGAAGTCGGCCGCTCGTTCATAAGAAGCCGATTCTTCCTGATCGAGTTCCAGGCGCACTCGTTCTGGATACTCATAATTGGAATCGGGATCATTGACGGGAATGGCAAACAGGCGCCCCTCTCCGTATTCGACCGCAAGCGCAGAGCAAAGATCCGTCGTGAACGTCGCAATCCCGCACTCGCGCGGCAGATAATTTCCAATGAATGCGATACGCGTCGGCAACGGGAGACTAAGCGCTTTCGTCCCCAACGGCCGGGATGGGACTCGAACAGCCTCGCCGGCCGATTCCTCAAAATGATGCATTTCAGGGAATGACAATTTGTCCTGCTTTCATTCGGACTTCGAAACCGTAAAAGACGCTTCACCATCCGGTTTGGGAGACGTATGGTCCATAGATTCCGCGTTCATCTGAGGCAGCGCCGCGCCTTTACCTCGCCGCAAGCGCCCGTGGATGCCGTTCATCAGTAGGGTCCAATGAAGTGCGTTCCTGAATCTGGCGGGATTGCAGCCTGACGTTCGCGATGTAGAATCCTGGATATTTTGCGACGCGAACGGAATCAAGCTCTGCCGCGTTGAATTGCTGTGGCACGTGCTTGAGCGCGCGAGTCAATGCTCGATTGGTCGCCGCTTCTGAGCTTGCACCAAAGCCTCTTCGTGCACAGGCAGGCAAAACCCACATAAAGTGCCATCCGGCCTGGCGGATCATCGTATCGAATACGGGTGCAGAGATTTCCTCTATGTGCGTCCAGCCTTCACCAACGGGTTCCCGCAGCGGATCCAGGCGACTCGGCAAGACGCACTCTTTGCGCAGGAAAACGGAACGAAGCTTCACCCTTGTACGCTTTTTGATGTTGCGGGGGTCACAACCTGGCCGGAGCCGGTTTGCGTACCGATCTGCGATGCATGCATTCCACTTGCGGAGGATGGGTCAAGTGTACTCGTGCTCGCTTCGGAATCCGCGCGTCTCGATGGCTCTCCCGAAAATCCGGTTGCATCGGATTGGCTTGCCGGCCGGTATGGACGCAACCCATTGCGCTTGCGAGCAGAAAGATAGTTCTTTACATCTATCTTCTTGATAAGGGCCATGCTGGCTCCAGGCGTTCGGTTGCGTACTTGAACGATGCTCGTCTGGAGCGAAGCGTGGAGTGCTGAAGGCGAGAAAGGGGAGGATCAACAGCTAACTTCAGCATACACCGATAAGTGCAAGCGCGCCTGCAATCCTGTAAAGAGGCTCGATTTGGATTTCGGCAATGCAAGCGCACAGATATCTCCGTTCGTGAAAGCAATCGCCATTGTCTTAGTTGACCAGAAACTCCCGAGAGCTCCCGATCTCAGAGAGCGCGCCTTCTTCCCGTCACCAGGTTGAAGATCAAAACAGCCAGCGCAACGACAAGCAGTAAGTGAATCAGGCCACCCCCGACATGGAGGGTGAAGCCCAGAAGCCACAGGACCAACAAGATGACACAAATTGTCCAAAGCATAGTAACTCCTTTTCCGAGTTTTGGACGCCCTCGGAATTCGACCTCTGGGCGTCCGCGATGCATTGACTAACGGCTGCTAGTTTGAAGCGATAGCCTGTGCCTTTGCATCCCTTACCGCATCCAGGAACGAGCGTGCCAAGGCCGGCACGGGCTCTTCGCCTTGCAGAATCCGGCGTGTAGAAACCTCGCGACCGTAGACAGCCACTGTAGAATCGTCGTCGCGGCGAATCGAAGCGCCGTTCAGAGTAAGTCCCGCAAAGGCCCCCTTGGCCCGCGAGTAGGTCAGAATCTCCGTATCCAGCTTCCAGTTTGTATCGGCAGAGGCATGGCGTCCTACCGGTCCAGCTGCCGCAGAGGCATCCGCACCAAGCTCAAACCCACTCCCGATCAACCGCTTCATGCCGTTGTCGTTCTGGATGATCATGACCAGGTCCACACCTTCAACACCGATCTGCAGGCCCCAACTTCCGCCCGTAATGGCAAAGAATGCCGGTGCGCTCCATCCATTGGCCGTGCGGCACGTAGTTACGCCGCGGCCATTTTCCGCACCAAACACAAAACCGCCTTTGAGTAAATGGGGAACTACGGCGATGCACTTCGCGTGCTCGAGAACCTCTTCCGGAATACCGTTATCTGGTGCGGCCATGATCTCGTGCAGCACTCTGCCGGCATGATCCAGCCGGTTGACTGTTGCTTCGCGATCCGATTCTGCCCAAGCGGCGCTAGCCACACCCAGACCGAGTATTGCCACGAACGACACAAACTTCTTCATGCAACTCACCTTTTTTCTACCCATGCGCAGCATCACTTGCTGTATGCGCATTTGAGGCGCACAAGGTATCTCTCACCTTAGTGCTGTCCCATGAAATGGTCTGAGCAATCCGGCTCAGGGGGTTTAGCTATCGATCGACTAAGGTCGATCGCTGGCTAACCCGCATCTGAAGAACCGCCGGCGCCAGGGCTTGAGAATCTTGAAGAAAAGCGAATACCCCAAACCCTGACGCGCACCCTCGTGCTGCACTAAAATCGACAGTGTGGCACCCGGCGCCGTCCACGAGAAGCCCTATAGATTGAGTGGCTTCCTCACGGTCCCATTCAATTTCGGCCACTTAAGCGCGTGACCAGTGCCACCCCAAAGTTGAGCAGAATTGACCAGACAGCCCCATTCAGCCGGCGCGATGATGGACAGAGATTGATGGTAACTTCAGTCGATCCTGGGGCAGATTGCCTACGGATTCTTTCGAGAAAAGCGCGGGATCTTGTTGCAGGCGCTCGGTCTGAAGAAGACATGTCTTTCTCTTCCCCCAAGCGAGGTTGTGTTTTGACGAGCAACAAAGGCATTCCATTCAATTCCGCTGCTTTTCTTGCAAACGCCGGACTCGGCCGCACCATGATCGAGTTAAAACCAAGGGAAACATTTTTTTGCCAGGGAGGCTCGGCGGATTCTGTGTTTTACCTGCAGAAAGGCCGCGCGCGGGTCACGGTCGTTTCGCAGAACGGCAAAGAGGCAACGATCACGCTTTTATCCCCCGGGGATTTTGTAGGAGAAGAGTCCCTCGCGGCGATTACTGGCTTGCATATGGCGACCGCGACCGCTGTGAACACCTGCACCGCGCTCAAGATCAGCAGGAACGAGATGATTCGGGTGATGCATGACGAGCCGGCATTCGCCGATATCTTCCTGAAATTCCTCTTAGCCCGCAGCATGCGGACCCAGGCCGACCTTGTCGATCAACTGTTCAATTCCAGCGAAAAGCGACTGGCGCGCATTCTTCTGTTAATGGCGGAATTTGGCAAGCCTGGCGAACCGGAAACGCTCATCCCTCCGATTACACAAGAAACGTTGGCCGACATGATCGGAACCACTCGTTCTCGTGTCAGCTTCTTCATGAACCGCTTTCGCAAGCTCGGTTTTATTAGCTACAACGGACGGATCCAAGTACATAAATCGCTGCTGAACGTCGTTCTGCTCGATCAATTGCCTGACCACAACGCACACAAACCTGCCCTTCTCCCTGTTCCCTAAGCTCGGCCGGTAACTCGCGCCATATCGCCTGACTGCTTCCATTAAGGTTTTTGATGTTGAACAAGTTGGTCGAAGATCGTGCGGTATTGGATCATTGCCTTACGAAGTTCTTCCGTGCTGGCATCCGCCCGCCCGGGCCGCACCGCGATGGCGTTTGCCCGCCGATAGTCTTCCATTAGTCTTGGGTAGCTGACTGAAATGTCCGCCGCGCGCTGTTCGAAGCTTCCCTTGGGATAGCCGAGGGCCACAAGCAGCATAGAGATAAGAACATCGGCTTCAGAAACCGCGGTCTTGGGATGATCGACGAAGCGGGCTTGCACAGCTTGCCATTCGACTACAAAGCGCTCCCGTTCAGTAGCCGCGAGATCGCGGAGTCCCAGGCCTTTCACGCGTGTTTCACGATCGGCCAGTTTTACCTCAGCCTCTCGTGAGGATCCGTGTGTAAGAACAGCGCGGTCATACTCCGCCCCAAAACGCGCGCGGAGGCCGCGGGTTCTGCCTCTGCGATAGATAAGGTACCCAACAACCGCGATGACAACTGCGATGGCGAGTCCAATCGCAAAGGCGATCAGCTGCGCATTCGTGAAGTGATCGAGCACTGCATTCTCCTATGCCCTCTACGGCAAGAGGCTTTAATGGGGGAGGCTTCAGGGGCGGGCCATGTACGCAAACCATTCTAAGCCGCTGTGCGCGCAAATACTGACCAGAATTGCTCACTGCCCTATTTCAAGCAGATTGTCCGTGCGGTCTGGTAAGGCGCCTCGCCTTGCTGGACCAGAGCTACCAGCAACTCCTTGCTACGATTAGACGGACACCTTTGGATCGCCCCCATTCGCATTGCGAGCCGCTCTGGTGCGCGTCAACTTGATGTCTTTTGCAAGACCGAGCAGGGCCAGCATGCGGATGAGCCCATAGTTAAAATCCACTTCCCACCACGCCATGCCATGCGTTGCTGATACGGGATGTGCGTGGTGATTATTGTGCCAGCCTTCTCCACCTGTCAACAATGCAACCCACCAGTTATTGGTTGAATCGTCATGGGTATTAAAGCGCCGTGTACCCCATAAATGAGTTACGGAGTTGACTAACCATGTCACGTGAAATCCAACAGTGACCCGCAGAAGCACTCCCCAAAGCAGCCATGAAAGACCAAGCCTCCATCCACCGATCAATGAGCCACCACCCAGGAGCGCGATGCCGGTGAGTGTAATCGGCAGCCAGTGCCAGACTGCCAGCCAACGGTAGAATCTACTCCGCTGCAGATCGGGCGCGTAACGCGCGATCATAGCGGTTTCGTTGTGCAGCGCTCCGCGCATGATCCATCCCATGTGCGACCACCATTTGCCATCTCGCGGCGAGTGCGGATCGCCCGGCCTGTCGGTGTATTGGTGGTGCATGCGATGCACAGCAACCCAGTAGGTAGGGCTTCCCTGCAATGCCATCGCCCCACATAACGCCATCGCATGCTCCAGCCACTTCGGCGTGGTGAAACCGCGGTGCGTGAGCTGGCGGTGATAGCTGACCGCGATACCTACATTCTGACTTAGCAGCCACATTGCAAGAAATAGAATCAATGAAGACCAATGGAAGCAGAAGAGCGCTCCCGCCGCTCCCAGATGAAATGTGACAATCACGACAAAAAAGACCCAGTTCAATTCATTTGACTTGCTCTGCTCAAGTTCGGCATTTGAAGAGACGATGAGTCCTTCCGGTTCTGCTATCAAAGATGACATGGCAATACTGCCTCCGTCTTCAAATCAATGACTTCCGTCGTATCAACTGCACAGCATTGCGTCATCCCAGCAGGCCGCATAGTCCCTCCACTCAGCTTTAGCAGCTTCCCCACAAACTATCTGAGCAAAATTGCTCACACTGCCGATTCGCGTTTTCGCGTTCGGAGGGAAGAAATCGATGTTTACTGGCAGAGCTCTCTGCCATCCTCGCCTGCGTGGCACAGCCGTTCTCGGCGGATTGTGGGAACGCGCTTCATCCAGCTCCATTTGTACGCTCGCCGCGTCGATGACTTACAACCGGGCGTCTACAGGTTCTGGCCTCCGTACTCCCAATAGAGCGCCTAAAGGGTGGCGACCAACGTGTTGCTGCCGCTGTTCTCAGTCTCGGACAAGATTTGGCGGGCGACGCCTGCGTAGCCTTCTCTATGATTGGTGACCTCGGGCAGGTTGGACACCAATGTTGCGATTGGTCACCCCCCTTCCCGATCCGCGCGTCTCCGCTTCAAGAGACCGAAACAACTAAGTGGAAGGGAAACTCGACGCGAATGGCTCGCATCTGTAGGTGTAGGTCAAAAGAGCACTGACGTTGAACTATTGGGCGGCCACAATAAGGTATGAATAAGTGTTGGCTTGGATTGGTTCTACTCTCGTGCTTCGCCGTACCTTATGCGGCACAGGCGCAGGTTGTGGTGGTCGTACACCACCACCATCATCACCACCAACGTCACCATCATTCTCACCTCAGTCAGTAAACGATCGAAGACAAACCCAAGAACGCAATATTCTCCACATTAAGAAAACATGTTCGCCATGAGAAGGGCGTCGAACTGATACCGAAAGCTCAAGCGACCGAGATAGCCTGATTTATTTTGCGCTCGCCGGTCGAAGCCACACCAGTTCAAACCACGGAGGTGGATCTATGAATGAAGATCGATTGAAGGGCGCCTTCGACGAAGTAGTGGGGACCCTGAAGGAAAAGACGGGCGACTTGACAGGCAATACTCCGCTCCAAGTAAAAGGCATTGCCCAACAGTTAAAGGGCAAGCTTGAAAATACCTGGGGTAATACCAAAGACGCGGTGAATGAGGCGAACCGAGAACCCAGGACGCAACATGGTGAGCGTACGATTGGAAGCGGACCATTGGGTGGCGCGGGTCGCAGGCAGTAAGAGCGCGTAACGACTTTGACCCCACCACGGAGCTTTGTCGTGCGAGATCGCTTTAGGTTTGCTCTCACCTTTCCCCGGCGATCTGGTTCTTGACTTGAGGGCAAGGTGACACCCAAGACCGTCGTGCGCGCATCTGTCCCGTCTCGATGGATTCGAGCGCTTCTAAAATCGCTCGGGCCCGGCATCATCACCGGGGCTGCGGACGATGACCCCTCCGGTATTGCAACCTACTCTGTTGCTGGTGCACAGCTCGGAACCAAACTTCTCTGGACCGCGTTGCTAACGTGGCCGCTCATGGCTGCGGTCCAAATCATGTGTGCTCGCATTGGCCAGGTAACTGGGCAAGGCCTGGCCGCGAACTTCAAGCTGCGATTTCCAAACTGGCTGTTGCTTGGCTTCGTGGGCGCCCTGCTCGTCGCAAACACAATTAACATCGCCGCGGATCTTGCCGGTATGGCGGATGCCGCTGCCATGCTCTCGGGGATTAATTCCCATTGGTTCGTGATCGCGTTTGCGCTTCTTATTTCGTGCGCCACTGTTCGCCTCCAATATCAGCAGATCGCGAACATCCTCAAGTGGCTGGTCCTGGTGCTCTTCGCATATCCCATTACGGCGTTTGTGGTAGGCGCCGATTGGGGCCAGGTGCTGCGCGCTACCCTGGTGCCATCGATACCGCATAGCTAGGCCGAATGGGCAACCCTGGTCGCAATCCTCGGTACCACAATCAGCCCGTATCTATTCTTCTGGCAGACGAGCGAAGAAGTTGAAGAAGAGAGGTCGGCAGGTCAGAGTTCGCTGGCGCAACGCAGAGGAGCCACACCGCAGGAACTCGATTTGAGAAACATCGACGTGGGCGTTGGAGCTTTCTTCTCCAACGTGGTCATGTTCTTTATCATCCTCACCACTGCCATCACGCTCAACAAGCGCGGCATCGTGAATATTGAGACCTCGCGCCAGGCGGCGGAAGCCCTTCGTCCGTTCGCCGGCAACTTCGCCGCAACACTCTTCACCTTGGGTATTGTCGGCGTCGGATTTCTCGCCATTCCTACGCTGGCCGGATCGGCAGCCTACGCCTTTGCCGAGACGCTCGGCTGGCGCCAAGGCCTGAACAAGAAGCTCAAACAGGCCCGCCGGTTTTACGCCCTGATTCTCGTCTCAACCGCGGCAGGTGTCGGGCTTGACTTCATCGGCATCAACCCCGTAAAGGCGCTTTATTGGACTGCAGTCATAAACGGATTGCTCGCGCCTTTCCTTCTGGTCGCAATTCTGATTGTCGCCGCGGACAAAAAGCTAATGCAGGGCCAGCCAAGTTCCCGGCTTGGATGGATCGCCGTGGCCCTCACAACGATCGCCATGTTCGCCGCAGGCGTCGCGATGTTTGTTATGTAGATCGCCGGAACATCAGCAATTGACTCAGCAGAAGGCAAACGATGCCAGAACCCAGCAAGTAGAACAGCAGCACCAGCAACAGACGCAGCAGTTGTCGCAGAGACACGCGGCACAGGAGCAGACCTTGCAATCGCGCCAACCTCAAGCGAGATCGCAGGATCGTCCCCACGAAAAACCTTGATTCTCTTTGGGGCTTGCAACCGGCCGGGTGTAATCTACCCGGCCTTTCCTTTTGTCCCCGAGTCGGCGCACCGCGTAACCCGAAGGGGACGACCGATAAGCAGTCGCTGAAACCCGGAAGAAAGACGCTCCAGGCTAGCTCAGTCCGCGAGAGCTGATTCGGCGTGCGAAACGTGTTTCGCCGCAGCATCGGGCTTGCGCATGCCGCGGATCTTCCAGATCCCAATACATGCGCCAACTACCATGAGTCCCACGAA
>Ga0187863_10000921_pt1 | contig 24337 bp, 25 predicted proteins | sample June2016WEW_11_1_FD_132975 | JGI IMG/M metagenome (GOLD analysis project Ga0187863, IMG submission 132975) | Peatland microbial communities from SPRUCE experiment site at the Marcell Experimental Forest, Minnesota, USA - June2016WEW_11_10 | ecosystem: Environmental > Terrestrial > Soil >...
ATCATGAACTCGTCGTAGGGAGTTCGCTTCCATTGCGGGACGAGACCGGCCAGCCCTGTCGATTGCGCGACACTCTTTGCCGTGCGTGTAACCGGCGTGTCTGGCTTCGGCGTAGCGAGCTTGCCGGGTGCGAAAACATGAACCACTTTCGCAAACGGATCGCCCACGACCCAGTCGCGCGTGCGCGTGGGATGGATATTGTGAAAGAAGCGCAGGATGCGCCAGCCGCGTGTGGGCCGGGTTGGAAAGGCGTCAGTGTGGAGTAAATCGTTGCGCCGGTGCACGGGCAGGTCGCGGCCTTCTTCTTCCAGCGGACGGAAACTGGCATAGTCGAGACGCCAACGCATTTGATACGGCGCCAGAAATCCGGCCAGAAAACTGTCGACGCTTGCCGAGTAACGGCGCATCACGGAATGCAGTTGTTCCAAATCAGCGGGTGTCGCGGATTTTTTGTCAACGCCGCTCAACTGATCGCGATCCGGCTTGTAGGCGATGTTCTTATGGAGACGGCTACCGGTTTGCTGCTGGCCGAGGAGAAACTGAAGGTCTGCGGCGGGGATCGGTACCGGAGTCTGCGGAAAATAAAGGATGCCGCCGGCTTCCAACAGCGCACACCAGGTTCGAACTTGCTCAATGGTGTGAAGCGAGCCGCCCTGGGCTCCCTCGAACTGTATCGTGTGCACGGACATGGGGAAGGTTCAACCCTTAAGCCTGGCCCGGAGCCACAATGTGCCAAAGAGGGGAAGAGCGATGATGAGCACGATGAGCCCAGCGGGAAAGCCGACGTAGAGATAGCTGTCTGCGTAGTTCACCGAGTGGCCGCCGATACCGTTCCAGACCAGCAGCGAGACAATGGCGAGAAAAGTGGACGCAAAGAAGGTGAAGAAAGCGGCGGCGAACGAGAGCAGGAGGCTCTGGAAAAGACTGAAGCCTTCCAGGGGAAAGCCGAGGAAACTGCTCCCGGCGGCACGCGAAGTATGGGCTGTTTGTGGCATCACTTTCGCTACCTCCCTCGTCTAGTTAGAATACAGTTCCATGGCCAGCAATGTACAAATCGAGTTGTGGCAAGCCGAAAAGGTCGCAACTCAGTCGACCGTAGGGCAAGCGCTGAATGGAATCCGATTCGCGGCGTGGGGCGAGACGCGTGTCTCCGAGGCCGATCTGGAACGAATGGTCGGAGCTGTGCCCGCTACGATGTCTGCAGCGCTCGCGAACCGCGCCTACTATTTTGTTCCCCTGGCGATCGCCGATACCGGCGAGACGATGATCGCACCGTCTTATTCGGTTGACCTCGGGGACCGCGCGATCTGCCACCGCAACGCGGCGTTTGGGTCCACCGAAGCTGTCTTCATTTCGACGCGGCTGGTGGAGGACCGCTTCGGCCTGGCTTTCGAATTCTTCATCAACGTGGCGCACAACTTTGTTGCCGTTGCTGGTGTGCCGGAGAGCTTTTCGTCGTTGGTTTGGTCGCAGGCTGAAGCGCAGGTACGCGGCGAGTCGAGCCAGGATGCGTGGGAAACTCGCCGTCGAGCCCAAGATCTACGGAGCGGCAAGACCATCGACGAACGCGCGCGGAACAGCTTCTTCGAAGCGGCTTTTTCAGACGCGTTGGCGATTTATATGCTCTCGCTGGCAGTGGACTTCGATTATCACGATCTGCGCGAGCGCGAATATCCGCTGTTGGCTGCGCCTGCGCTGGCCGAACGGCTGCGCCATGTGGCGGGGCTCTTTCCGGCGAATGTGGGATACGAATTCCAGATTCATTACCGGCGCAAGGGGTAGAGGAGAGCCACGCGTTAGTGCCTGCTGATGCGATTGGCTCGGACCATTATGTGAACAACGTAGCCGTCCTAGCCAGCACATCGTCGAGTATTTCCTGCGGAAGTGTTTCGATCTTTCGCCCATTCCGGGCTCGAATATCGAGTACGCGTGGCTGGTCACAGCGTACGACACCCGCGGTTTTGGTTCCAGCAAGCGGCACGGCGAACATGATGCGGCGGGCAAACGCGCCTCCGCTCGTGATTGGCAGAATTACGGGCAGTCTTGTGGCTTCATTGAAGCTGGTCGGCGACACGACCAACACAGGCCTGTGGCCGCGCTGCTCATGACCCATGGTTGGATCGAGCGAGACCATGTATATCTCGCCGCGTTTCATATCAGTTCACGGCCTACGTGTGGGGCATCTACCCATTCGCGTTCTTGGGCCGACTGTGGCTTGGAATAATCCGATGAGGCAAGCAACTCTTCGAGCGTGTAGCGTCGGCGCGGTCTCGGCTCGACGAAAAGACGTCCATCCTGAATATCGACAGAAACCTCCGCACCGGCTTTCAGATTGAGGGTATCGAGAATGGCCTTGGGCACGGTGAGCATCACTGACCCGCCGACCTTGCGCAATGTCGTAGTTGGCATGGTAACCTCTCTCAATAGAAATTATATCAAAATATAACTTCTTCGGAAAGCAGCCCAAAATGATTGCAAGTCTCAGCTGGCATAGAGATTTTCGTCGATGAACTGGTTGCGGAATTTGCCGTCAGGATCATAACGCTTGAGCGAAGCCTTGAACTCGGCCAGCCGCGCGTATTGTGCCTGGATGCGTGCGGGGGGAAGGGTGAAGAGCTTTGCCCAGTGCGGACGCGGACCGAAGGGTTCCAGTTGTGCTTCGATGAGTGGAAGGATCTGACGCACCTCGGGCCACTCGGGCTTCCATGTAAAGTGAATGGCCATTGAGGGGCGCTGATAGGCCGTGCTGATCCACAAATCGTCAGCAGCGATGGTGCGCAGCTCGGTGACGAAGAGGTGAGGCGTGATGCGGTCACGCAGCTTCTCAACGGCGAGGATAGCATCGTAGCCGCGCTCCCGCGGGACGAAGTATTCGGTCTGCAGTTCGCGACCGCTCGATGGAGTGAAGTTCATTTTGAAATGCGGCAGGCGCTCGTACCACGGGCCGGGAACGCCTTGCTGATCGGTGCAGCTTTCGGCGGGATGACCATCGATGGGGTGGAGTTTTTCGGTGGCGAGCTTGGCGCCGAAGAACTCAGGCTGCCAATCGTTCTGTACTCCTCGCGCGAGGCGGCGCTTGATCCAGACTTGTGTTGCACGATGGTTTTGCCAATCCGTGAACAGACTGACGCTGTAACCCGCGCCGAAGATCTCATCGAGATGATGCTCCAGATGATCGAAGGAGAGATTCCGGTAAACCGATTGGGCCACCTGGTAAGTCGGCTGCAGACTGAGCGTGACGCGCGTGACCACGCCAAGCGCGCCGAGGCCGACTACTGCGCTCAGGAATCGATCGCCATCCTTCGCGCGTGACAGGTGAAGAACCTCGCCGTCGGCAGTGACAAGTTCAATCGCCTCGACGGCAGTGGCCAGGTTGCCATTGTGAATTCCAGAGCCGTGCGTGGCGGTGGCAATGGCGCCTGCGACCGAGATGTGCGGAAGGGACGCCAGGTTATGCAGCGCGTAACCGCCGGAGTCGATGACCGGCGCGAGCTGGCCATATTTGATTCCCGCGCCGACTGTGGCCGTGTGCGCTTTTTCATCGATGTCGATCTGATCGAGATGAACAAGGGAGATCTGATTCTGAGTGCTGTCGGCGATGGTGTTGAACGAGTGGCGCGAACCGAGTGCACGAAGCTTCGCGCATCTTTTGACAACCTCGCGTACTTCGTCGGCTGACGCGGGTGTAAAAACGTGATTAGTGCTGTAGGTGATGTTACCGGCCCAGTTTTCGCGTGGTGCGGATTGTTGCTGGCTGGGCGAAAACTTCGACAACATCGCACCTGCCACAATTGCTCCTGATGTCTTGAGAAACTCCCGCTTGTCCATTCCGATCGGCGACCTCAATTTAGTTTGGCGGCTAGGGAATAACGCGATGCGGCCGCCACCGGTGCAGAGAATTGTCAGGTTCATCACGACGAAGAGCAGGTCATAGCCAGTCCGATGCTTTCTCGCCCCGGAATCCAGTCTTCCACTTTACAACCTTCATGTAGATTGCGCCCATCATCACGACAATAAGTCCTATGGCATTGCGTGAGCACACCGAAGGCGAGGCCCAGGGCGCCCGCCAGCTCGGCCGCTCCAAGGAAGATTATGAAACCTACACTCATGCCGATGCTCTTCGCGCGTTGGCGCGGCAACTTGAGATGGCTGAAACCGCTCGATCCGAAAACGAGGGCTGCCATCAATCGAAGAAGAACAAGCTCCAATCTGCATAGTTACTCTAGGGATCGAAAACATTCGAAAACCTGATGAAATTAGATGCAATTGAGCCAGAACCGGTGAAATGTCCAAGATTCGTTACTTGACGATGCGGATTCATCTCGAGTCTCTATCCTTCAAGATGCTCCGAAGCTTTTGTATCCTATTGATGTTGGCAGCTCGTTCGAGCAGTTCTTCAGTTCACGTGGAGGTTTTACCCCCGTGCCAGGTGGCTTTTTGTAGTTGAGAAGCCACTCGGGGTCAGCGGTTCCCTCTACAGAAACGGTAGAACCGCTATGGCCCACACATGACGAGGAGATTCCTAATGACTGAGAAGATAAAGAAAGCGACCACTCCGAAGAAACCCCGTGCGACCGCCTCGAAAGAAGCAGCACCGAAAACAGCGGCACCAAAGAGGAACGCCACGAAAGGGAATGTAACGCAGATGGTTTCGCCGGAGGAGATCGCACGTCTTGCGCATCAATACTGGGCGGAACGCGGCCACCAGGACGGGCACCATGAAGAAGATTGGTATCGTGCGGAGCAGGAGCTTCGGGGCAAGGCCAGTTAATTCTGGACCTATTCGCCAGCGTCACGCGCTCGCGTACGCCACACGGCCCTCACTGATCGTCCAGCGGACTTTGCCCTGCATCGTCCAACCGTCGAATGGCGTGTTGTGCGCTTTGGAGCGGGTCTCTTTGGCGCGATAGATCCATTCAACCTTGGGGTCGAAGACCACGACATCGGCAAAGCTGCCAACGGCGAGCGTGCCGCGGCCTTTCAATCCAAGCAACGCAGCAGGCTGCGCGCTCAACAGGCTTAGCACACGGCCCAGCGGCAGTTTCCATTCCTTGTGTAGCCAGCGCAGGCAGAGGCCCAGCGCGGTTTCAAGGCCTGTGATTCCATTCGGTGCGTTTTCGAACTCCACTTCCTTCTCATGCGTGGCGTGCGGCGCGTGATCGGTGGCGATGGCGTCGACGATGCCATCGAGGATGCCTTCAATCATGGCGTCGCGGTCCGCAGCCGAACGCAGGGGCGGATTCATTTTCGCGTTGGTGTTGTAGAAGCCAACGTGTTCCTCGGTCAAAAGGAAATGATGCGGAGCGACTTCGCAGGTCACGCGCAGGCCGTTGCGCCGAGCTGTGCGCACCGCCTTCATGGCTGCTGCCGTTGATGTGTGGGCGACGTGAAGATGCGTACGTGCGTCGCGTAGTTCGGTGACCAGCCGGATGTCGCGTTCCACGAGACTGGATTCGGCTTCCGGCGGCATTCCGCGCAGGCCGAGTTTGAATGCAGTCGGTCCCGCATTCATGCTGGCGCCCTGGGTCATCCGCGTATCTTCCGCGTGTTGAATCACGCTGAGGCCCACGCGGGTTGCGGCTGCCAGCGTTTCGCGCATGACACTGTCTTTCAGAATCGGATGACCATCGTCTGTCACTGCTACCGCTCCTGCGGATTTGAGCGCGGCAAAATCGTTGATGGATTCGCCTTTGGATCCGCGCGTTGCGGCTGCGATGGGATAGACGCGGACGTGCGCACCGCGCTCCGGAGCCAGCATCCAGCGCGTGATCTCGGCGGAATCGTTGACCGGTGCAGTATTCGGCATCGCAGCCACGGCAGTGAAGCCTCCCGCGGCGGCTGCTGCGGTTCCGGTGGCGATGGTCTCCTTGTAACCCTGGCCCGGCTCGCGGAGATGAACGTGAATGTCGATGAGGCCGGGAGCGACTGTGAGACCTGTGGCGTCGAGGGATTCTGTGCCATTGGTTGGTTTCAGTTTGCCGGCGGGGCCAATTTCGGCCACCTTGCCGTCTTTGAGCAGAATGTCCCGCGGGCCATCAACGCCGGCTGCGGGATCGATGAGGTGCCCGTTGCGAAGGAGAAGTGCGGTCATGCGTGGCCTGCTTTCGTGGAAGTCCCCATCAGTGCCCGCTCCACCACGGCCATGCGAATGGCGACGCCATTGGTGACTTGTTCGAGGATGACCGATTGCGAACCGTCGGCGACGCCCGCCGTCAGCTCAAGCCCGCGGATGATGGGGCCGGGATGCATGACCAGTGCCGCGGGCGCATGGGAAGCGAGGCGCTGGCCGGTGAGTTGATAGCTGGCCTTGTACTGCTCGAGGTCGATCTGCTGCCCAGCGAGCCGCTCGGCCTGGATGCGCAACATCATCACCACCTGCGACTGCTGCAGCGCAACGTCAAAATCGCGCTCAATCGAGATGCCGGGACCTGCGCCGGTTGCGAGCTCAGGAAGGAATTGTGGGGGACCACAAAGCAATACGCGCGCGCCTAATCGTGGCAGTAGAAGCATGTTCGATCGAGCCACGCGGCTATGCAGAATGTCGCCAACGATGGTCACGGTGACGCCTGCAAGCGTGTCCTGTGCGACGGCTTCTATGCCGGGTCGCATATGCGCGAGGACTGTGCGGAGATCGAGCAGCGCCTGCGTGGGATGCTCGTGCATGCCATCGCCTGCATTGAGTACCGGCAGGCGTGTTGTTTCTTCCAGCAGCCACGCGGCCCCGGAAGAGTTGTGGCGCAGGATGATCGCTTCGGCGCCAAGGGCACGCAGCGTCAGGCCGGTGTCCTTGAGCGTTTCACCTTTCTCAATACTCGAGGAAAGGTTCGAAATCAGAGTGGTGTCGGCCCCGAGGCCCTTTGCTGCGAGCTCGAAGCTGGTACGGGTGCGCGTGGAGGATTCGTAGAAGAGGAGAGCTACGCGGCGTTTGAGAAGGATGCGATCGCGGACCAATGGGTCCATATTCTCGAGCGCCGATGCGCGGGCCAGCAGATGACTTACTGCGTCGAGAGTGAGGTCCTGCACCGAAAGCAACGAGCCTTTGTTGTACGGGAACGGTGAAGGTGCAACGGGCGGAGGGTGAAGCTGGCGGCGAACGGGTGCTGCGATTGCGGCTGCAGTCATAGAAGGGCCTTTAGCTTCCAGCTTCTAGCTTCTGGCTAAAAGCCAAAGCGATACGTTCAATCTGTACGTTCGACAAGCAGAACCTGCTCGTCGTTATCGACTTCGCGAAACTTGACCTCGATAATTTCGCGACTGCTAGTAGGAACCTGTTTGCCAACATAGGTCGCCTCGATGGGCAACTCGCGGTGACCGCGGTCAATCAGGACGGCAAGTTGTACGCGGCGAGGCCGGCCATGATCGAACAGAGCGTCAAGGGCGGCCCGGATGGTACGGCCGGTGTAAAGTACATCATCGCAGAGAACCACGTCGCGTCCCGCTACGTCGAAGCCGATGGCGCCGGGAGTGACCACGGGACGCACGTCCGCCGTCGACAGATCGTCGCGGTAAAACTGAATGTCAAGTACACCTGTGTCGACCGGCCGCTTCTCAATGCCGCCGATGAGCTTAGCCAAGCGCTCCGCGAGCGGAACCCCGCGGCGTTTTATGCCGATCAGGGCCAGGTCTTCGCTGCCATTACTCTTTTCAACAATCTGGTGTGCCAGGCGAACTAAGGTACGTTCAATTTCAGAGGCTGACATCAGCCTGCCTTTGGTGCGCAGGCTTGGTTGATTCGGCTCTTCGCTCATGGATTCTCTCTCGCCGGATGATACGAGGCTTGGCTCCTCGCGGCAAGTTGTGGAGAAGTGGAATCGCAGGCTACCACGCTCGCAGCTAAGGTTCTGGTCGCGACTTTGAAAGTTAAACTTCCGGCCGTCGCGAGCGGGCAAGCAGGCGCGCACCCAGTGCACCCCCACCAGCCGCAAAGAAGAGCAGGAATACGGAATTGAATGTGAGGCTGAAGGCCTCGATACCTGCGTGTCCCCAGGGCGACAGCATCCATGCCTGCACCTGCGAGCGGAGAGACTGTGCTTCTGCCGCGTCGGCAGGCTCCAATTCGGCTGCCCATTGTTGCGTCATCTGCTGGCTCGTTTCGACTCGACTCTTCCACTCTGCGTCGATCTGGCCCGATTGGTGCAGAACAAACCGCTCTACAAACAGGACGCTACCGCTGACGGTAAAGGCAAGCCACGCGGCCAGCAGTCCGGTGACGAGGCCGATGCGCGCTCCCGCACCGATTGTGACCCATGCCGGCGCTTGACCGCGGACATAGAGGGCAACCGCCCATGCAGCCGCAGCAGCCATCCAGAACAAGCCAAAGAAGCCGACGGGAGAAAGTCCGCTGGAGAGCAATCCTGCGGGTACGGCAAGCAACAGCGCGGAACGCATCGCCGGCTTCCAATCCACCATGCTTGCGTCGCGTACAGCTTCTGTCCATCGGTCCGCTGGAGCCTGGCCATTGGACGAATCCGGAGCGTACACCAGCTGGGGCAGTCCGCATGTAGGGCAGAAGCAGTTCTCGGCCAGCACCGGCTGGTGACAGCGTTTGCACGTGATTTCCATACTTCCGGACACCTGAGGTATATGACCGCGTAATTTCGTGTGGAAGATGGTACATAAACAGGCGGTCACGGCCCTAGGCTGATTTTATGCTGCCGAAACAAATTGCGGCCATCGAATCGTATTCCGGAGCGGAAGATAAGAGACACCGCTGCAGTGGCGAGAAGATATAAACGACTTGCTTATTTATCTTGCTCCGTCGGAGCGTTTTTCTCTGCCAGCTTTGCAGCGACAATCTCTTCGGCGGCTTTCACAGCTTCCTCCAGCGACAAGTTGGTCGAGTCCAAAATCACCGCATCGGGCGCCGGCTTCAGCGGAGAGTCGGCCCGGTTCCGGTCGCGCTCGTCGCGTGCATGCAGGTCGCGGATCACATCTTGCGCCTGAACGGCGGGTTTGGAGCCCAGCTGGTCGAAACGGCGCATTCCGCGCACTTCAGGAGCGGCGTCCAGGAAAATCTTCGCGTCGGCATGAGGAAAGACCACAGTCCCGATGTCGCGCCCTTCCATCACCACACCGCCCGCGGCGCCCATTTGTTGTTGAAGCCGCACCATCCAGGCGCGAATAGGAGGGAAGACGCTGACGCGTGATGCAGCATCCGTCACGGTCTGATTGCGGATCAATCCGGTGACGTCTTCGTCGTCGAGAAAGACGCGGTTTTCTTCTTCCCCTGCTTCAAGCCGGATCTGCGTATCCGCGCCCAATGCTTCCAGTTCTGCACTGTCGTCCAACGGAATCCTGCGGCGAAGTGCTTTGAGCGCAAAGGCACGGTACATGGCGCCGGTTTCGAGATTGAGCAGTCCGAAATGCCGGGCAAGATGACGTGCAACTGTGCTCTTGCCCGCGCCGGCGGGACCGTCGATGGCGACAATGATATGCCGAAGTGCTGCTGGGGCCGGCGACGGACTTTCGGCCCCGCTCATCCGCGCTTTTTCGTCCCTTTACTTGCTCTCGCGGTGAAGCCAAAGCGCTTGCTGTTTCCGGCCTTGGCACCGGCAGCGAGCGCTGGTTTTCGGTTTGTGCGCGATGTGCGCGCGTCGATCCTTACATCTTTGCGCGTGAGAGCGGCCTTGCGCTTGATGGCGGAAGGCTTGCCCGTTGTCTTTGCAAGATTTGCGTGGCCGTTATGCTTGCCCCAGGCTGGTGTTGTCGCGGACTTTCCATTTCTTGTTGCAGACCCATTACCGTTGGAACGCTGCGAAGTTCCATTTGATCGAGCAGAACCGGCGAGGCTCTTCGAGGAAGAACTGCCATTGGTTTTACCGTTGGAACTGGTGTGACCGTTTTTGCTCCAACGTGATCCTGCTGGGGGTCTGGGTCCATTTGAAGTGCGTGCAGCGGATGGACGAGCATCTGCCGTGCGACGGAAGATGCGCGCTCCGCTGGCGGACTGTCCCGGCCTGCTTGCGCTTGCCTTGCGGTTCCGATTGTGGGCCGGCCGGCTCAAGTGAGTGTGGGATGCCGGTTGAGTCCGGGGCGCAGGCGGCTTGCTGGCCTGCAGCGGAAGTTGCGCGGGAACGGCGGGTACCTGCGGTTCAGGCGCCTTGATTGGGGCAGCAGGTGGGGGCGTGGTATAGGCAGGCGTAGATGAGAACGTGAATTCCCTGCGCGTTTCCTCGCGGTCGCCGCCGCTCATGTAATACGAGGAAACAACCGAACTCCCTGCATAAATCATGGGTGAAGGAGCGAATTCCGGCAACGTGCCTGCGACGTAGAAGTGCGGCGCGTGCCCCATGGAAATCGTATGGACCTGACGTGTGGCGACCAGGCCACGCAATACCTCGCGCACCTTGCTCCGCGCTGTCAGTGGGGCGAGGAAGAGTTCAACCTCTTCCATGCTGGCGGCGATTACGGCCTGGAGATAGATGGAGGCAAGCACTGAAATGGCCGTGACCTGCGACGTCGAGGCACCTTCAGCAATGGCCTTTTGATAGCGGTGGCGGAGAAGCTGCCACTTGGCCGGCTGGCCGGCTGCCGCAATCGTGGGGATGATGCGCAACTGCTGCCAGAGTTCGGTGATGGCCCGAACGACTGCGGATTCGCTCACTTCGCGGCCGAGTGCGTGCTTCAGCTGAGAGATCGTCGAATCGTTGGCCTCAAGGAGTTTGTAGGCCTGAACTGCCAATTGCGATACTGCTCGGGACCCCGTGAGTTGGGGGTTGCGCCGCCAGTCCCGATCGCCGCGCAGGGCGTAGACGTAGGGTAAAACCCAGGCGGCAACCACAAAGTCCGGCTGTTCTCCGGGCTGACCGGAGAGATTCAACCGAACCGCAACTCCATCATTTTCAAGCCGAACCAGTAATTCCTCGGCTGTAGCAATCTGGCGCGGATCGGGGGTCGCATCGCGCTTTCCCGCAATCGCCTCGACAAAAGAAGGAGCAACCGAGGAAGTGAACTGCTTTCGAGGCAGAAAGAGGCACAAGCCGGTCTCTTCAATCCAGGTCCGGGTTTCCTCTAAAGTCAATGCGCCGAGTCCGTTATGGCGCATCCGTTCGGCACGCGCAGCTTCTAATTGTTCCGCTGTCAAAGAAAAACCTCGCTTCCAGGCTCGTAGGGCCCTGCGGCCGCTTTCTCCTGAGAGAGAAGCGGTCTCTATTTGGATTTTAAATCCGAACTAGATGCGATGGAAAGCCCGCAGGATTTCCTTCCAGGAATACAGCAAAGCTATTGGACGTCCGTGCGGGCAACTTGTTGGGTGCTCGGTCTTTGAAAGCTCCAACAATAGCCATTCCATACGAGCCGGGTCAAGGGGCGTGTTGATCTTGATTGCGGAGTGACAGGCGATGGATGCAGCAATCCGCGTACGGAGCGAGCTAAAGGGTTCATTCTGCGGGCGTTCATCCGAATCGGCACCGGACTGTTCGATCACCTCCGTCAGGGCTCGTTCGAGCTCCGCGCCCTCGAGTCCGACGGGAGCTGCTTTGATCGCCAAGGTCTGTGGACCGAAGGGTTCTACCTCAAAACCGCTCTTCTCCAACTCTTCGGCAATCCGGGCAAAAATAACTATTTGCCATGGCTTCAGCTCCACAAGCATCGGCATGAGCAGCCGCTGCCTCTGGATGCTTTCAACTTGCCGGTCGCGCAGGATTTTCTCAAAAAGCACCCGCTCATGGGCGACATGCTGGTCAATGATCCACAGGCCATCTTCGCCGGTGGCCAGGATGAACGATTCCCGCAACTGCCCCAGAGGGCGCAAAGAGGGCAGGTGGTTCAGGTTCGAAGCGGCCTGTTCAGCCTCCACCTGGGCAGTCTCGAGAACGCCGTCGGAATAGGCAGCAGAAGCGCCCTCAGGGCTGGATGAACAGCCGTGGACAAACGCCGATCCCGCCTCCGCGAGGAGAACGGCGGCGGCATCTCCCAAAAGCTGCACATCAGTGACGTTGCCAGAGAAACGGCTCCCGTCAAAGGCCAACTTACCCGGGACTGGCGTGGGCTGCTTTGGTGTGAGTTGAAAGGAGCGCACAGCTTCATCGAGATCGGAAGCCGTAGACTCACCCGCTGACGCAGGGGCTGGCGCGCTTTTAGGAGAACCGGGTAAGGGCGATAGGCCAGGCGGCATCAGCGAGGGACTGGCGACCGGCACAGAATCAAGCGCAGCAAGAAAGCCTGCTGCCGGACGAGCTTGAATCAAGGAATTGCGAATACTGTCGCGGACGAAATCGTGCACCAGTGATTGTTGACGAAAGCGGACCTCGGTTTTTGCGGGATGAACGTTGACGTCCACTTCTTCAGGAGGCATTTCGAGGAAGAGCAGGACAACGGGAAAGCTGGTCGGCGGAATGACGTTGCGGTATGCCTCGGTGATGGCGTGAATGAGGAGGCGATCGCGAATGAGGCGCTTGTTGACGAAGATGTAAATAGAATTGCGATTGAGTTTCTGCAGTTCGGGCTTTGAATAGAAGCCCGCGATGCGAAGGGAGCCTGGATTGCGTGAAGGTTCGTCCGGATCCTTTTTCCAGGGCGGAGGCTCCGGCAGGCCCGCTCGATCGAGAGGAAACTCGGCGGCCACGGGAAGCAACTGGGACAGTGTCTCTTTTCCGAAGATCTGGTAGATGCGTTCCGCAGAACGGGAAACGGGCGGAGCGGAGAGAAGCGTGTGCGAGGAGGAAAGGAGTTCGAAGTGTTTTTCCGGATGAGCAAGTGCGTAGTGTGTGACCAGAGCAGTCACGTGAGCCAGTTCTGTGGATTCGGCGCGCAGGAATTTTCGACGGGCAGGGGTGTTGAAGAAGAGATCCGAAACCGCAAGAGTCGTTCCGCGCGGCAAGGCAGCCTCTTCCACGTGCAAAATCTTTCCGCCCGCAATTTCGATGACGGTTCCAGCACCCTCCTCACCGGTCGACGTTTCCAGTTTTACGCGAGCCACGGAAGCGATGGAAGGCAAAGCCTCGCCGCGAAAGCCTAGCGTAGCGATCGATAGAAGGTCGTTGGCGGTACGCAGTTTGGAGGTTGCGTGGCGCTCAAACGCGAGCAGTGCGTCATCGCGGTTCATCCCATGGCCATTATCGGAGACGCGGATGAGACGTCGTCCGCCCGCTTCCACGTCGACGCGGATACGGGAGGCACCAGCGTCGAGCGAATTCTCGAGCAGCTCCTTAACTACCGACGCGGGACGGTCAACCACCTCGCCGGCGGCGATTTGATTGGCCACCTGGTCTGGAAGAACTCGGATGCGCCCCATAAGGGACTAGGGTACCGCAAGGCGCGTTTCGCCGTTCGCCCGCTATGAAGTATCAAGGCCCCGCTACGAACTTCCTCTAGGCATTGACGACGTTTCCCCCACAAGGACCGTGGCCACATTGGCAAACGACCTCGACACTTCCTGCCAGTCCTTCGCAGTGAGCGCTACAAAATTTGGAGCCGTCGGGTGGAACGCAGGTACAAGCGGGATTTGCGCATTTTTTTTGGGAAGCCATAGAACTCCTTTGTTGATCCGCCATCGAAGTTCGCCGAACACAAGCGAATACGATGCCGGACCAATGCAAAGGTTGTATTTGGGGGGCAACGGCAGAAAAGCGGACAACTCGAACGAACGAACTCACTACACGCCGGCTGAATCTCTGAGCTGTTGGATTTGGCCTTATTGATTCAGATGAGCGGCTAGATCTCTCACAACCGGGTAGCATTCGCAGGCTGCTTCTTCGAGCCCCTTGCGCTTGAGCACGTGGATATGGCCGCGGCGATAAGCGATGAGCCCGCTCTTTTGAAGGCTCCCCGCGGCCGCAGAGACGCTGGTACGCCGGATTCCAAGCATCTCGGCGAGAAACTCCTGGGTCAGATAGAATTTGTCGCTCTCAACCCGGTCCTCCACCATGAGGAGCCACCGAGCCAGACGCGCCTCAATCTCGTGGAGCCCGTTGCAGGCGGCAAGCTGGCTCAGGATGAATCCATGACACTGCGCGAATTCGAGGATGCGCCGGAGGAGCGCGCTGGCGGAGAACATTTCCTTTTGTAATTCGGCATAACAGATTCGCAATGCGGCGCCTTCGACCTGGATGAACGCCGTGGTGGGAGGACTTGCCGAGCCGAGCAGATTGATTGCCTCGACCACGCCTTCTCTGCCGATCAGTCCGACTTCGGCGCCTGCACCGTCCGCCATGAAGGTGACGATCGAGGCAATGCCCTCGGTCATGAAGTGAGCATATTCTGGCTGTTCGCCTGAGCGGTAGAGCACAGTTCCGAGGGGAAGCGCGACCGGTTCCATGCGGGCAAGGAGTGCCTTCCGTTGATTGAGCGGCAGTGAATCGAGCAGCAAATTAGAAGGCTTTTTCGCCATGGGGCCATCCTGCATCAGTTCGCAACGGATAGCCGCCTAAGGGCGAAGAGGAGTGCGTCTCTGATTAGAGAAGATCGTGAAGGATCAACGGAACGACTATATTCTTTTTTTGTGGGAATTATGTCCAATACCGCACATAGCGGGATGTCAGCTGATTGCGACCTGAGGAGGCAGGGGCAGGGAGATACGGAAGGCGGTCCCGGTACGCCCGGCCCGGGTGCTGCTGCGAGTTCGGATCAGGCCTTTGTGTTTTTCGACAATCGCTTTTGAAATCGCGAGCCCTAGGCCGGTTCCCTTGTCCTGCTTGGTAGTGAAGAAGGGATCGAATATCCTCTGGACAATTGAATCGGGTATGCCTGGACCAGCATCCGCGACGAGAAGGGAAACGCCTCGGCACGAGCGTCGTCCCCTGAGATAGAGAGAGCCCTCGATGGGCAGCGCATCCACCGCATTTGAAATGAGATTCGAGATGACCTGAAGCATTTCTCCGGGGTGCACATCCATCGTCACATCGTTTGCGAGGCGGATATCGATGTGGATGCGCTTCGCAGCAATGCTTTTCCGGTGAATGCGAAGAGCAGCTTCGGCCAAGGCGGCAGCTGCCACCGGCGACTTTTCAGCCGCCGGCCGGTAAAAGCTCAACGATTGCCGGGCAATGCGCGTCAAGACTGCGAGCTGCTCATCAATCTGCTGACTGTACCGGACCACTAGTTCCGGGTTGTGGGCATCGCCTTGCAGCAGGTAATTCAAATTGGAGATGGCTTCGAGGGGGTTGTTGATTTCGTGCATGACGGTGGCGGCAAATTGGCCTGCCACAGCGAGACTTTGGCTTTGTCGCAGAGTCTCACGAAGTCCGATCCACTTGGTCTCGTCGTCTTCGAGAATCTCTTTCATGGCGTACCCCCTTTTTTCTGGTGAGGGTGCCATGAATTCGGCATCTCGTACTTGGAGGGAAGCGCCTCCGCGGGCCAGTGTGTTGCTTCATAGGCGGATGGAAGAAGAGCGGCGGCCACCTATGTCCGGTATATGACATAAGAAGCCGTCCTGCGAGGATTGGTTGCTGGCAGGAGCTAGAAACTTAGTGACTCCGCATTTCGATAGTCGAGAGAGGAATTGGCGAGGAAGGGCCGAGCAGAAAGGCCCACAGGGCGGGCCTTTTATATGTCGTTATCGCGGATAAGCGGAGGGACTAGATCCCCATTCCGAACTCGGTGGACTGAGACTCACCGGCATTTGAGTAGAAGTCGTAGGGTGTACGCCGCTTGAATTTGTAGCGGCTGCGCAGTTCACGGCCCACGAAAAAGCTGAGCGCTGCTACGGCCATGCCGACCGAAAACCAACCAAGTACCAGAAGCGTGCGGCCCTCGGATGGTTCTTCAACCGTCGTAATGGAACCGTCTTGCACAGACATAGCGCCTAGTCTCCTCTTCGTATACTAGCTCAATTCCTCTTGGACTCGTCCCACATAGGAAAAGTGAGACTACAACTTTGGTTGGATGCTGAACTAACTAGTTCATCGGCTGGATTCGTGCGAGCCATGAGTCTTTTTCTGAATCGGGCAAAAAGCTGGCGCGGATCGAGTTGGCGGCTAGTTGGCGGAGTTCGTCGCGGGTTAAGCCTTGTTCGGTGTGCGCCAGCAGATACTCGTTGGCCACATTGGACCCGAAGAACGCCGGATCATCGGAGTTGAGGGTGACGAGGAGGCCGGCATCGAAGTAGCGCCGCAGCGGATGCGCGGCGAAGGATGAGCAGACACCGGTGCGGACGTTGGACGTGGGATTCAGCTCCAGCGGCGCCCTTCGGGCTTTTAACTCTTGGAGGAGTTCTGGGTCATCGATCGCGGACAGCGCATGGCCGATGCGCTCCGAGCCGATGGCTAGGGCTTCCCAAATAGCTTCGGGGCCGGTGGTTTCTCCCGCGTGGTTGGTCAGGCGCAGACCTGCCCTGCGGGCCTGGGCATAGAGGTTGCGAAATGGTTCAGAGCGAGCCATACGCTCGTCTCCTCCGAGGCCGATACCGATGATGGAGGGATAAACGGCCCGGAGTTCGGCGGCTTTGCGAAACACGCGTTCCGCTTCATCGACGGTGAAATGGCGGACGGCGTCGAAGATCCAGTAGAGAGAGAGTCCCAGTTCACGCTGGCCGTGCTCACGGGCTCGCTCCAGTCCTTCGAAGATGGGCTCGAAGCACTTGGGGTCATGGTTGCGCCACAGATACACGACGCCGACGGAGATGTAGACCTCGGCGTGGACCACGCCCTGCGCGGCGAGGGCCTGAATCATGCGCCAGGCTGCAAGCTCGTAGTCTTCCGGGGCGATAAGACGGCGGGTTACAGCCTTGAATGCGTTGATGAATTCGGTGAAATCGGTGAAACGATAGAGCGCCTCTGCTTCGGCCAATGTCAAGGGCTGTGCGTCGTGGCGCCGGCTCAGCTCAACCAGCGTTGCAGGCGTGATGGTGCCTTCGAGATGCAGGTGCAACTCGGCTTTGGGCAGGCGACGGATGAACGCGGTGATGTCGTCCATCTTTAGAGTCTAACGGGCGAGGTTGCGTGGCGAGGTTGCGGGCGCCTGAACGATTCAGAGGATCGCGCGCCGGGTCGCAGCCCGACTCACACGGAGTCCCGGCCTTTCCGGGAAGGGTGAGTCATTCACAGAGCAGCAGAGGAGCCTCACCGACACGCAGAGACGTGGCCGGTACTGGCGACTCGTTCCCGTACATGTCCTCGACGTGGGCGGGCGTCCAACTCAGCTTTTCGGTGATTGTTGTTGGTCCAGCGGTATTCCAAAGGATGACACCGTGGCGACCATCCGCAAACTGCACGTCGCACGACCAGGTTTGGGCCATATCCGGTGCGCAGGAACCTAATGTGTTGCCCACGAGCCATTTTTGAAGATTGGCATAGGCGAGAGCTGCGCGGGTGGGGGTTGCATTGTCTGGCTCTGTCATGAACAACGTCACGCAGCAGTGATTGTCCCACTCGTACCACACGAATCGGCTGATTCCTGATGAATGCCCGACAAGCATTGCCCTGACCACGACCGCCGCAGCCTGATCGTCGCTCGTGAATCTGCTTGGAGGAAGCCAGCCTGTCTCTGTATTCCAGAGCGGTTTATTCACTCCGTAATGGCTTAACAATGAAGCTACCTCCGATGCCAAGGTTGCGATAGCTTCCGGCTGGTTCGGCGAAACGTAGAAATGGTAGCCGATGATGTCCGCCGAGTTGGCGTATCTGAGGCTCAGCAGTTTTTCGAGATAAGGCAGGCCCCAGATTGCGTCGATATTCGCTGAAATCAATTGGGCTTGGGGATCGTTGTTCTTGATTACTATGTAGGCGGCTTGCTGGAGGTTGACAAGCTGTTCCGGTGTGCCCGTCCACGTGACGCTGAAGTTCGCTTCGTTCCACATCTCGTAGTAGCCGATTCTTCCTTTGTACCGTGCTGTTACGGCCTGCACGTAGTCGATCCAGTCCTGCAGATTGGAAGGCGGTGCCGCAGCGCCAGGGGTATAGGACGAGGGTTCGCCTGGCCGCTCGGAAGCCCACTGCGGCGTAAGGGCCAAGGGCAAGATGATATCGACTTTGTGCTGCTGGGCGAGTGCAACAAAAGCATCAAGTTTGGAGAAGTCCCATACTCCTTTTTGGGGCTCCAGGTCTTTCCACGTAACATTGGCATCCCATAACCGCCACGTTCCGAATGGAACAGCGGGCCATGGAGTTCCGGGGGTAACAAAGCCAACGTGCATCCCAAAATAATTCGCGGACACGATGCGGGACACTGACGCCGGCGCAGGCGATCTGTTCAGCGAGAAGTCAGCGCATCCAGGGAGTAGTACGAGAGAACAAATTGCAGCGAACAAACAAACCTTTATCTTTGTGAACATCTGCACTTACTCCTCAATAGGGCTGTCGGCAGATATTCCTGAGGGGCAAGACCGAGCCATAAGTTCTTAGCTACTGATCGCTGCGATTTCGTCAGCGTTCTTTTGAACAGAGAGTACTGAGAGCAAGTAAGGTCGGCAGTGAGGGACATCACGGTGCATCTGCTTTACGGCAGTGGGCGAGAGTGGGAAAGCCCTTCAAATTCACCGGGGAACGACGACGTTGCGGAGAGATAATGCAGGTCGGGCGAGCCAAAGGAGACTTGTTGGGCTCTTGTCCGCGGGAGCGGCACTTGATTCGCAAGCATGGGGTTTTGAAGCGCAGTGTGATGGGGTGTGTGGTCCTGGTCGTCGTCCTGGCGATTCTTTGGGCCAGAGTCGGCGGGCGGCATAGGAGCGTGCCGGCTACAAGGTCAATTCCCGATCGCTCCGCGCAGCCGATTTCCGATTTGTCTTTGACAAGCCCGCTGAATGTGCCTGGTGGCGGAGCGGCGCCTGCTGATGCGTATGAGGTGTACTCGGCGCTCTATCAGGCTCCGCAACAGGAGCCACTGGTGTTTTCGGATGGATCGGTGACCGACATTCCCCAGGTGAATGGGAACTGCCTGCAGCCCTCCACTCCGCAGGAGCGCGAGATGACGGATGCTTTTGTGGCTGCGAATCGGCAGAGCCATCGCTGGGAGCAGAGGTTCACGATTCCCGGCGGATACCGGTTGATTGCGCGTAGCGATGCGGCTCAAGCCCAGCATTGCCTCGAAACGCATTTCCAGGATCAGCAGCAATGCGATCGCTTCAAAGGGATTGCGCATGTGCGCTTTTTGGGCGTACCGGGCTTTGACAGCACGCATGCGCGGGCGTTGGTATCGGTGGTGAAAATGTGCGGCGGCTTTTGCGGGAGCGGCGGAATCTTTGAAGTAGAGAAGACCGGGAGCGAATGGCGACGCTCCGAGGCGGACGACTTTACGCGGGAATGCAGCTGGATGTATTAGGGATCTTCAGGCGGCGGGTGAACGCGGAAGGCTTCCACCTATCGAGTGCAGCGGTCGAAGTGAAATCGTTCCCACGTCCCGCCACCCGTAGAAGATTTCCCGATGTTGTGCGTCGCAAATTGCACCGAGCTTGGGTTCATGGGGCCTTGCGCAAATACTCCATTTTGAAGTCCGGAGCCCATGTTGCTCCGTTGTCCGCCGACTTCTCCCAGATCTGGTCCACGGTCTGTTGGTTCACACGAACCACGCGAACTCGCTTGAGGACGGTTGTTCCATTTTCGTTCCGGCCCGGGCTCTGGAATTCAGCCGAACCATCGGCGACCGTGCCGCTGAACATGTGAGCGCGGCCGCGATTATCGACAAACAGCCCATACCAAGTCTTCTCTTCGGAGTTGTAGGCGATCGCGTTTTCACCACGGTGGTCCGTGGTGTTGCTGGCCCAGCTTTCCACTACTTCGCAATTATCGAGAGAAAAATGTACATCGCTGCGTCCGCGGCCCGCGTCCACGGACCAGTTGCCAAGCCAGAAATCGAGCTGATGCGCGACGGGGTTGGTCGCGCAAGGAATCGGGCCTTCCGCGGCGTTTCCGCACAGACAGGAAAGAGCGCACCCGCACGCAAACAGGACAGTGGCAGCAATTCGTTGAGAGCCCATAAGACCTCCGCTCCAGGCCTGGAGGCCCGTTGCACCGTCATCATGACGGGCATTAGCGGCTGTCGCAAGACAGCTGAAACGACATACAATTACTCTAATGCGTCACCTCATTCGCGAAAATGATCCGCCGCGAGGAGTTTCGGTCTCAATTCACAGCCGCGATTACCCTGCCGGTTTCCGCGTGGGGCTTCACGCCCATGCGTCGGATCAGCTGGTCTACGCCAGCCGCGGAGTCATGGAGGTCACGTCAGGCAAGAGCATGTGGGTGATTCCACCGTGCTTCTGTCTATGGATACCTGCCGGGACACTCCACGAGATTCGTATGCCAAGCGCGGTCTCGATGCGCACTCTCTATCTGCGGCGGACCCTCGCAAAGCTTGCTCGCGAGTGCCGGGTGCTGCATGTCAGTTCATTCATGCGCGAGCTCATCTTCGCTGTGGTGCGTGCCGGGCGTTTGCGCTCCGGCAACCGGGTTGAAAGCGCTTTGCGCGAATTGCTGGTTGCCGAGTTGAGGGGCGCCAGCTCAGTGCCAACGCGTGTGGAGTTGCCCAGGGACCCTCGCGCCCATGAGGTGGCGCGCCGGGTGCTGGCAGATCCGGCCCTGCGCCTGCCCCAGACAGAATTGTGCCAATCCGCGGGAGTGAGCGTGCGCACTCTGGAGAGAATTTTTCAGCGCGAGGTCGGTCTGGATTTCGAGAGTTGGCGGCGGCAGGTTCGCCTTGTCCGCGCAATCGAGTTGCTGGTGGACGGACACAGCGTGAAGGAGACTGCGTTTCTTGTTGGCTATCAGCATGCCAGCGCGTTCCTGGCGCTCTTCAGGGCCAATTTCGCGACGACTCCCAGGACATGGATCATGGAGTTGAATCGAAGGCATTCGCAGTAGTGCGAATCTTGGGAGCGTCGTCGTTCTTTGAGCTTCTAGGCGAACACAACCGGCCGTTGCTGGGCTGAGTGCCAGGATGGATGCGGGACGGCTGCAGCGGGATGGCTTAGGTTCGGCGCATCCCCGCAAATTCCGACCGGTGGCGGCTGTAGAAGAAATAAATGAGCAGGCCCACGAAGAGCCAGATGAAGAACGCTGTCCATGTCAGGACTTCGAGGCCCATCATGAGCACGATGCAGAAGATGATGCTAAGCACCGGGAAGATCGGCCCGAAAGGCGTGCGGAAAGCGCGATGCCGTTCGGGCTCCCGATAGCGCAGGATGAGCACGGCGATCGAGACCAGCACGAAGGCGAAGAGCGTTCCTATGTTGGAGAGGTTGGAGACGGTGCCGATGTCGAGCAGGCCAGCGGGGATGCCAACGACGAATCCTGCGACCCAGGTGGCCACCGCAGGAGTGCGAAAGCGCGGGTGAATGTTGCCGAAGACCTTGGGGAGCAGGCCGTCGCGCGACATGGCGAACCAAACGCGAGCCTGGCCCAATTGAAAAACCAGAATCGACGAGATCATGCCGAGCATGGCACCGATGAGGACGATCAGCTCGACCCAGTGCAGGCTGCTGCCGCCCGGTTGCAACGAAAGGCGCTTGAGGGCGTTCACGACGGGAGCGCCATCGCCCATGATGGACTGCCAGGGCACGATGCCGCTTAGTGCGAGAGCCACTCCACCGTAGAGGAGCGTGCAGGCGACGAGTGTGGCAAGGATGCCGAAGGGGAGATCGCGCTGCGGATTCTTGCACTCTTCGGCGGCTGTCGAGACTGAATCGAAGCCGATGTAGGTGAAGAAGATGATGGATCCGCCGGAGAGCATGCCGGTCCAGCCGTTGGGCATGAAGGGATGCCAATAACGCGGCTTGATGAAGCTGGCGGCGGCGATGATGAAGGCGAGGATGGCAACGATCTTGATGAGGACGAGAATGTTGTTGGTTCGAGCTGACTCGCGAATGCCGCGCACCAGGATCACCGTGAGGAGCATGACAATGAGGAACGCTGGAATGTTGAAGCCGAAATGCCAGCCGGGGGCATAGAGATCGCTGCCGGCAAGGTCCTGAAGGCCGGTGGGAAGATAGGCGGGCGAGATCCATTTGAGATCGGGGTGGAGGCCGAACCACTCGAGAAGGGCCTCGATGTGGGCGGCGAAACCGACGCTGACGCTCATGTTGCTGAAGGCATATTCGAGAATCAGATCCCAGCCGATGATCCAGGCGATCAGCTCGCCGAGCGTCGCGTAGGTGTAGGTGTAGGCCGAGCCGGCAATGGGAATCATGGACGCGAGCTCGGCGTAACAGAGGCCTGTAAACACGCAGACGATGGCGACCAGGACAAGTGAGAGTGCGAGCGCGGGGCCTGCGCCGGGACGGCCGGCCATGGCGGTATGGGTGAGTAGGTAGTGAATCAGCGGCGTGTTGCTGATTTCGGGGGTGTCGAATTTCTGGCCGGCCATCGCGGTGCCGATGACGGTGAAGATGCCGGAGCCAATAACCGCGCCGATGCCGAGAGCAGTAAGCGACCAGGGCCCCAGAGACTTTTTCAGCGCGTTCTCGGGCTCTTCCGATTCGCGGATCAGCTTATCAATGGATTTGCAGGCAAGCAGTTGGCTTGGCAGCGCAGTTCTCCTGGTTTAGCTGTATGGTTCCAGTGCAGGGCCTTCCGAGAGACAAGCGATCTCACCGCATACATTCCCCAAGGGTGAGAAGGCTTATGCCGCAGTGTACATGATGACGATTGGACCGGATGCGAGGGAAGTCCGCGCGGACAAAATGCGCAAGGATCGAAGCGGACCGGCGGTCGAGAGGGCGCAGCTGAAAAATTGATAGCTCCGGACCGGTATAGGAAGGCGGTCCGGAGCTAATGTCTGTTGCGAAGCCGGAGCTTTAGCGCTTCGACTGGCCACGCACCAGTTTTTTGACTTTCTTCTTGGCGGATCCGCGCGGGGTGGTGCGCTTCGCCTTGGGCGCAGCCTTCTTACGCGCTGCGCGTTTCACCTTCTTGCGTTCCAACTTGTCTTCGATTTTCTTTGTATCTGCCACTCCAAAACCTCTTTCGCGGAAATCATTCCTGTGGGCCCCAAGTATGGGGCAATGCGAGTTTTATGGTAGCAGGGATCGATAGGTGATGAAAGCCCAACAGGCTTAAGACGCGTTCGACAGGTCCCGCCGTTTCGCCACTTCTAATAGAGGAGAGAGGATGCCTATAGTGCCGACCGGCGCCGCGAATTCCCGCGCTGTGAAGAGTTTGTAGCGTAGAATGAAGAAAGACGCGATCTGGAACAATTCCAGCCTGCTCGGCCTTGGCCCCACCATCGCTTACGACGAGCTCCGCACCTCACGCAGCAATCACTGGTGTTAACGGATGAACCGTTAACAGTTCGACGTTGAACGGAGTCCGGAATGCGTTCTGATCAAATACACCGAGCCCTCGCGCGGGGGATGAACCGGTTTGAGGTCTGCCAGCTTGTCTCGAAGGGTGTAAAGGCCACGCATAAAACAGGTGGGCGGTTTGAAGACACCATCAACGATGCGCTGGAATATCTGGGAAACCACGACTCGAACCACGACGCGATGTATCCGGCACCGGTGAAGGCGCCCGCGAAGTCCCTGGAACCGGCAGCGTGAAGGAACCGCGGACAGCGATCGGTTGTCAGTGATCAGTCCATGATTCACGGCGATTTGAGGCTCGACGCAGACGAACGGGCTCTCTGAAAGACACCCGATTACGGGCAAACAAAAGAGGACGGCGGTTGCCGTCCTCTTTTTGATTCCGAACCAGATGTCTAGTTAGACAACCTGGACGTTCTCAGCCTGCCAGCCTTTGGGGCCCTTGGTCACGTTGAACTGGACCTTCTGGCCTTCTTGCAGCGAACGGAAGCCGTTCGACTGAATGGCGGTGTGATGGACGAAGACGTCCTCGCCGTTTTCACGGCTCAAAAATCCGAATCCCTTGGCGTCGTTAAACCACTTGACTGTGCCTGTTTCCATTGTGTGTTTTGTTCCTTTGTTGCTGATTTACCGCGAACGCAATGTGGAAGTGTTGCGTGCAGAGCGGTAACTCGGAACAGGCAATGACTTCTAATCGAATTCTACGATCTGAGGGGAGTATAACACAGAATCTGTTGAAAAAAGCCGGATTAATCCGATCGCCGTGACCGAAGGCATTTGATCGAACCAATGCATTCGGCCGATGTGCTCCCCATTGAGAAAGCCGGCGAACCGCTCTGAAAGGCGCCAATCCCGATGGCGACATCAGTATCGACCTGCGGCATCCGAAGGATTACTTTGGATAGGACGCGATTGTCCGAAACTCGATCGGGATGACCCGGCGGTGGGATTCAACGCGGCTCCAGGAAGACAGAGACAGGCAGTGGCTGCATCCAGTGCACAGACGGGCCAGTGGATCGATACAACCGAATCGGTTGCGCGCGCGAGTTTTGCCGCCCGATTAACGAATCACTGGTTTTTTCGAGTCTTGATTGCCGCCGCCGGATGGACGGCTGTCGGCGTGATCTTCGCCTTGCCGAGCCTTGGAACGAGCAGATGGGAGACGGA
>Ga0187863_10000926_pt1 | contig 24230 bp, 22 predicted proteins | sample June2016WEW_11_1_FD_132975 | JGI IMG/M metagenome (GOLD analysis project Ga0187863, IMG submission 132975) | Peatland microbial communities from SPRUCE experiment site at the Marcell Experimental Forest, Minnesota, USA - June2016WEW_11_10 | ecosystem: Environmental > Terrestrial > Soil >...
AGCATTGACGTTGGCTCCTCTCACGAGCCTTGGTCTTGTTCATCGCATACCAATCTACTCGCGACGGGCCAACGTCGTTATGCAATCAAAGGCCCGCGTTTTCACCAGCGGGCCGAGAGCCTGGCCTGAGCGCAGTCGAAGGGATCTCCCACGCCTGCACAGCCTCCCCTTTCAAACTGAACCACCACCGAAATTCAATATTTTGCGGCTAAGCTATTTGCCTTTAATATTTTGGCCAGCCCCAAAAACGTAAGTCGCTGATCCCGGGCATTTTACTGGCGTGTTTCATGTTTTTGATCAGGGTCATCGGAAAACCGGTAACTGCCCTGACGGCTGTGTGTGTTATGCTCTCTGGCAATTCCGGCAAAGGAATCGGCCATGCCTTCACCCCCAGAGATGGCGGAGATAGCAAGTATCAAGGCTGAGATTGAGAACCTGCGATCGGCTCTTGATGCCTGTACCGATAGCCGCATTCGAGAAGTGATCGAGTTTCGAATCGAGGAGCGCAGGCTGAAGTTGGCGCAATGCGAATCGCCTCGGGCCGGCAAGAAGGTCGCTGAAAGTCCGCGTTCTATTCGCCACCTTCGCGGTCACGCCTAGGTAGCCGATTGTCCTACCGCATCGTCTCTTCAATCTCAGAGATCCAGTCAGGACGTTTCAACACTTCCCGCGGCTTCGGACCATCCGCCGCTCCCACGATTCCATCCTGCTCCATCAGATCGATCAGGTGCGCCGCGCGCCCATAACCAATGCGCAGCCGCCGCTGCAGCAGGGAAGTGGACGCCTTCCCGAACTCCACCACCAGCTTCACCGCATCCTGATACAGAGGATCGTCCTCGCCGCCACCGCTGGCTGATCCCTCAACCCCGTCGCCGCCACCAGAAGCCTCGCGCTCGTCTTTCGGCGCCTCGAGGAACTGCTGCTGATACTCAGCCGAGCCTTGCTGCTTCCAGAACTCAACCACCGCGGCGATCTCCTTCTCCGTAACCAGTGGCGCATGCAGGCGATGCACTCGCGCCGAGCCCGACGGCAGATAGAGCATGTCGCCCTTGCCCAGCAGCGCTTCCGCACCGTTGGCATCGAGAATGGTTCGCGAATCCACCTTGGTTGCAACCCGGAACGAGATGCGCGCCGGGAAGTTCGCCTTGATCAATCCCGTAATCACGTCCACCGACGGACGCTGCGTGGCCAGCACCAGGTGAATGCCCACGGCGCGCGCCATCTGCGCCAGCCGCGTGATCGACTCTTCCACGTTGCTCGAATCGAGCATCATCAGGTCGGCTAATTCGTCAATGATGATTACGATGTAGGGAATCGGCTTGTCGTCGGATTCTTCTTCAAACAAGCTCGGCGTGCCGCCGTTATCGAACAGCCGGTTGTATTGGTCGATGTTGCGCACACCCTTGGCCGCCAGCAGTTTCAAACGCCGCTCCATCTCGCGCACCGCGTTGCGCAGCGCATTCGCGGCCAGCTTCGGCTCGGTGATGATCGGGGTATACAGATGCGGGACGCCCTCGTAGTTGCCCAACTCCAGCCGCTTCGGATCGACCAGAATCAGCCGCACTTGATCCGGCGTCGCCTTGTACAGAATCGACATGATGAAGGCATTGATGGCCACGCTCTTGCCCGAACCGGTGGACCCCGCAATCAGCAAGTGCGGCATGCCGTTCAGATCCGCCGTGACGATGCGCCCATTGATGTCCTTGCCCATTGCCATCGTCAGTTTCGATTTCGAGCCCATGAACTCCTGCGACTCGATGTTCTCGCGCAGCCAGATGATCTCCCGCTCACGGTTCGGCACCTGAATGCCCACCGTCGATTTCCCGGCCATGCGTTCGATCAGAATGCTCTCGGCTTTCAACGCTAAACAAAGATCGTCCGTGAGGTTGGTGATGCGGCTGTACTTGATTCCGGCATCGGGCTTGAACTCGAACGTTGTGACCACGGGACCGGGATTGATCTGCGTAATCTGTCCATGCACTTCGAACTCGGCATACTTCTCAGTGAGCACCTGCGCCAGCAACTTCAGTTCGTCCGCATCCACGGTCTGCTGCTCGTCAGGACGCTGCAGCAAACTGCTTGAGGGCAACTTGTAGCCGCCGGCGATTCGCGGCATCGTCGTCTTCGGCTTGTGATCGCTGTCGGCACGCTGCGTCACTTCGGGGTCAACCGCCTTTTCAACTGCGGCTAAAGACTCGGGCAGAATCCCGCCCGTCGCCGCTGGAACATCTTCTGTGACTTCGGGCTCCAGCATGCGCTCAATGCCGGTGCGGCGCGGTTCCGGTGCAACCCTGGCTTGCACGTTTGGCTCAGCGGCGGCTTGCCGCGAGGGAATCAACTGCGTCTTTACCACTGGCTTCGAAATCCGCCGCTTGTCCAGTTCCTTCTGCTGTTGCCGCTTGGCGCGCTCTTCCTGCCAGTCCTGATAACGGTTCCACAGCGCGGTCGCGAACGCAAACCGGGTCGGCGCCCAGAGCTGAATGGAGGAAAACGAGAAAGCGGTTGAGAGGTAGAGCGCGACCGCCAGCACGCTGGCACAGACGATGTAGGCGCCCGCAATGTTCAAGTAGTGGATCAGCACATCGCCCACCACTCTTCCCAGCAGACCTTCGATCGGAATCACGTTCATCCAGCGCAAATGGCCCGGCAACAGCGCCAGCAGCGCGGGAATGAACATAACCAGCCAGGTTCCACCCAGACTCTTGGCGATCGGGGATTGAATCTTGCGCGAAGCGAACCAGCGAACCCCAAGCATGGCAGGGAAGACCGGCAGGAGGAAAGCCCCGACGCCGAAGAACTGGAGCGTCAGGTCCGAGACAACGGCTCCGACCACGCCGATCCAGTTGCGCGCAGCGTGAGTTCCGGTCAACACGGAGGCGCTGTTCAGCGAAGGATCGAGCGGCGAATAAGAGGCCAGCGCGAGGAAGAGGAGGAGCGCAGAGACGCACAACAGGAACCCAACCAGCTCATTCAGCCGCCGGTTGCCCGTGGGAGTAAAGATGCTTGCCAGAAAACGCATGTGGGCCGTTGTTCCCACGGATGCAAAATCCCGTGGCGCAAATCGGCCAGAGCCTCATCATTATCCCAAGAACTGGCCGCGGCGGCAATGCCGGAATTGGGTGGGAGTGTACAGTTGAGTTCCCGGGTGGTATTTATCAGCAGTGGCACGTCCGCAGACCGAAGGATTGCAGAGACAGACGGAAGGGAACAGGAGCATGAAGAAAAAGAACATCGGCTCGACCTTGGATAGCTGGCTTCGCGAGGAAGGACTCTACAAAGAGGTCAACGCGTCCGCCGCCAAGCGGCGAGTGGACCGCGCGGATCTCGAACGGATTAATACAGCAGCCGGTGAACTGAATCCCGAAGTTGAAAGTGTGCTGAAATACCAAGCGCTGGACGCCCCCTCAGGAACCGAATAGCACCGGCCTTTCCCCCAGCCTCGCCGTAACTAACCAGCGCCCACGTTCCCCTCTTAATTATTGCAGATGCCACAGATACGCCAGGGCGATCACGACGATGCCAAACACGATGCGGTAGATGATGAACAACCGCAGACTGTTGGATTGCAGGTAGCGAATGAGCCAGGCGATCGTGGCATAGCCAACAACCGCGGAAACCACAATGCCGACCAGGAACGGCCCGTGCATCCCGGCAGGCAGTCCCTCTTTGTGAACCTCGTAACCCTTCAGCAGCGCCGCGCCGGCGATGAGCGGAGTCGAGAGCAGGAAGCTAAAGCGAACCGCGGCTTCCCGCGTCAGGTTGCGGAACAAACCTGCGGTGATGGTTGAGCCGGATCTTGAAACGCCCGGCATCAAGGCAAACGCCTGCGCTATACCAATGACCAGAGCATCAGCGAACGAGGTGCGGGTCAGCGGTTTCTCCCGGGTGCCGACCTTTTCTCCCAGCCACATGAGGAGCGCAACCACGATCAACGCTGCCGCAATCAGGACGATGTGTTCGCGGAAGTAATCTTCGGCGGAATGCTCGAGCAGTTTGCCCGCAATGGCTCCCGGAATCGTCGCCAGAGCCAGAAACCACAGAAGCATGCGCTCTTCCTTGCGCTCCTGCAGGGTCAGGTTCTCGTCCGAGCCGCTGGCTTCGGAGAAGCGGACGATCTTCCCTCCCAAGGCCGCGCGGACGATCTGAAACCAGGTGCGGCGGAAGTAGAAGAGCACGGAGAGCAAGGTGCCGAAGTGCAGGGCGACGTCGAAGGTGAGCTCATGCGCCGCGGAAAGCTCGTTCCAGCCCAGCAGCCGCCGCACAATAATGAGGTGTCCTGAACTGGAGACGGGGATGAACTCCGCCAGCCCCTGAATGATGGCAAGAACTATCGCTTGATAGATGGGCAAAATTCAGTCCGCCGTGTTTCCGTAGGTTGGAATGCCCTGTTGAATGTAAAAGATCAGCCGTTCCGCGCGCAAGGCCCAATCACTTTGCAAATACTGGCTGACCACCTTCTGCGCCAGCGCGAGAGCGCGGTCTTTGGATTCGCCTGCCTTCTTCTGATTAGGCTCCGTCTTGTAAATCTCAATCAGCGCCGCCCGGCGCCAGGCCGCGTTGTACAAGGCTTCCGCTGCCGCAGGAGACTGCGGATGCTCCTTGGCGTAATTCTCGTAGAGGTCGGCTTCTTTGTCTGGACATTTCGCGATGCCTTCCCATTCGCCGCAGAGTTTGTTCTCGAGCAGGCGGAAGGCCGCCAGGTCCGACCACTTGGTGGCGGGATACTTCTTGATGACCAGCTTCATCCAGTCTTCTTTCATCTGGCCGCGCATGTAGGATTCGCGTTGGCGGGCGGAGGGCCGCGTCATCACGTCGGAGCGCTCGATTTGCCAGCGGATATCGGCGGCGCGGTAGAGTGCCTCGGCAGCGAGAGGCGAGGCGGGCATCAGGTCATAGACGCGGTAATAAAGACGCATCGCATCCTGCGCGGCATCGCGACGGCCGCGGCGGCTGCTGGCCTGGTCTTCGGAGTCGGCGGCTTCGCCGAAGATGATCCGGTCGCCGTCTTGAGTAGTGCTGGCCACGAAGGCTTTGCTGGGAATCCAGCCGGTGATAGTTTTGCCTTCGGCTTCCTCGTCGGTTGCGCCTTCTTCGCGGCTGGGCGCCATCAGAATGGCTTCCACATGAACCCAGTCGCGGGTGGTGTCGAGGATGATCAACTCGTGCCCGCGCTGGGCTTCGCCCAACCGGGCCGCATCGGCGCTGGGGCTGATGCGGATGGTTTCTTCATGCACCAGGGTTCCGCGCTGGGCATCGGCAAAGGCGAAACGAGTGAAACCGAGTGGGGCAAGAAATAGGATGCTGGCAGCGAGGATGGAGATCCGCCGTTTCATAGGTTCTTGGATGCTGGATATCTGGTTAAGCTGAGGCTTCTAAGGTGAGATGGTCAAGGAGAATCAGGGTAGTTGTCAATGTCCGGCGCAAAACATGTTTGGTGCAAACCATGTTTGGCGCAAAACAAAACGCCCCGGACTCGGTTTGAGTCGTGGGACGTTTGTTGATCAGCCCTCCCCCAAGTGCTGCTCAATTAGGAGGATAGGGCAATGCCCAGATTTGGTAAATGGCACCCAAGTGCTATCCGGTAACACGAAGGTGACATCTGTTTTCCCGTGGCGGTTGGTGCGGCGAGCTGCGCGTTTCAGGCGGTTGCGAGTCCAGGCTTTTCCCTAACGCCCTCGAAATGCGCTTCAATTTCCTCCAGGGTTTTCCCTTTGGTCTCGGGCAGGAAGAATGCGGCGGTGATGAAGTAGATCACGGTGCAGCCGGCGAAGCCGAAGAACATGGTCGAGTAACCGTATTTGCCGACGGTGGGCAGGAATGTGGCGGCAATGCCCGTGGAGACTGCCTGGTTGAGCAGCAGGGCGATGCTCATGCCGTTGGAGCGGATGCGGGTGGGCATGAGCTCCGAGAGCGCCAGCCACACGCAGACGCCAGGACCGACGGCGTAGAACGCCATAAATATGAAGAGAGTGATGGCGACCCTCCATCCGCTGCGCGGGCTGGGCAAGGGGGTGATCAGGGCATTGTCGATTCGCAGCGGGGCGTGGCGCGCGGCATCGAGATCGCCGAATGGGTTGGAGAAGAACGCCACGACTTTGTTGGCGGGAACGCAGCTTTCACGGGTGATTTCGATTGGCGTGGCGGCGGTGTCGTCGGAGCGCGCGGCCTTGGTGGCGGCGCGGAAATCTCCGTAGGAATAGATGACGACCAGGGAAGTGGGCCTGCCTCCAACTCGTTGGGCGGCGTCTCCGGATGAGTTCAACAGCGTTCCGGCGAGTTCTTGATCGTAGATGAGCCTGACTTTCTGCTCGGAGGTGACCATGGACTGAACCGGGCTTCGGGAATCCACGCGCAGGCGTTCCGTTTGGTGGAAGAGCAGAGCTGTGCAGACGAGCGACAGAATAATCCCGGCGGTTCCTACGGACAGCAGAAACTTTCGGCCCTTGCGATCGACCAGCATGACGCCGCCGATCGTGGTCAGGAAGTTGATGATCGTAAAAAGAACGTAGCCCCAATGCGCTTGAACATCGGAGAGTCCGCTCTGCAGAAGAATGTTGGTGTTATAGCCGATGATGGAGTTGATGCCGGTGGCCTGGTTGCAGGCGAGGATCACACAGGCCAGGACAAACGGAATCACGTATTTCCGGTGCAAGAGCGATTCTTTTATCTTGGTTCCAGCTGAGGTCTGGGCTTTTTCGGAAGCTGTAGCTTGTTGCATTTCGCGAATTTCGATGTCGGCTTGCTCGGGCGTGCGAGAACGCAGAAGAGCGGCGCGAGCAGCAACGCTTTTGCCACGGCGATACAGCCAGCGCGGCGACTCCGCGACCATGATGCTGCCGATCACGAACAGGAGGCCAGGAGGCAACGAAACCCAGAAGATGCTGCGCCAAGCCGTGTCTTTGAAGGCGATGAGCCGGGCAGCATCGCCGAGTTTCGCAACCTCGTCGACCCGAATGCTGAAGTACATGCCGACTATGGCGGCGGTCGTGATGCCGAGGGTCAGCAGCCACTGGAAGATGCCCGTGCCCTTGCCGCGATTCGACGCCGCCAGGCACTCAGCCAGATAGAGCGGGACCACTACACCGATCAAGCCGGCGCTGATGCCCTGAAGAAGGCGGCCGAGAATCAACGGTCCGTAGCCGTGGGAGAGCGCAATCAGTGGAATGCTGACGACGAACAGCACGCCGCTGAGCGTCATCAGGAGCTTGCGGCCCATCCAGTCTGCCAGTGCTCCAGCGAACAGGGTTGAGATGACGCTGCCGAGGAGCACGGCCGCGACGACATTCGAAAGCTGGCCCGCATTCAGACCGGAAGTGGCCTCCAGATAAGGCAGAGCGCCAGCGATGATGCCGACATCTACTCCATAGAGCAAGCCACCCAGTCCTGCCACCAAGAGCAAGAAGCGGTTATAGGCCTTTTCGTTATGCGCCACGGTGGTCCTTTCGCCGAATCGGGAAAACGATAAATTCTGTTCCTCGCGAGGATACTACGGCCAACCGATTGGGACAGAATCTATCTCAAGTTATTGATAACATTGAGCCATTCGGTCTGTCGGGAAGGCCGGGACTTACTGCCGACCGAGGACTATAATGGGAATATCATGACCAGCCATAATACTGAATCACCTTCTGTTGCTGAAATCTGTGCCCACGTGAAGCATCTCGGCTTTGCCGCTTCCGGACGAATCCGGCTTTATGGGGAGGACTTTGAAGTGCTTTCCGACCCATTTCCGGAAGCCGATGGTATTGCGGTTCGCGTAAAGACGAAGAAGAACGCAAGCGTTCGGGTGCTACAGCTTCCGGCGACAGTTCTTCAAAGTGTAAAAGGTCGGCGCATTCACGCAGCCTGAGCGGCGCTCGGGGCGAGCATTCTTGCTGCATTGTGCCCGCGATGCGCAAACCCGATGCCTTGGATCGAAATTATTCATCCCAGGGAGCGGATGGTAACTTGACGCGTCGTTTGCCTCCCCCTATTATTCAGAAAGTATGACTAGGTTCAGCAATCTTCGCCAGATGTGTATGTGTGCATGTTGTTGTTGTGCATGCGTGTGCTCTGGCGCGGGGAGGCTGCTGACTTAGAGATTTCATAAGGATCACAGCACTTAATAACCCACCGCCAGAGAGCATCTGGCGGTGGGTTTTTCTTTTTGGCGGCAAATCAGTTGGCGGTAAATCACTTTATGGCAGACACGATCAAAGAAACGAAAGCGCAAAAGGTGGAACGGCTGAAGCGGAGCATGAATCCCTGGGACGGCCTGGCCGAGATTCGCCGCTTTGCGCGAGGAGGCTTCGACGCAATTCCAGCGGAGTGGATTGGGACGTACTTCCGCTGGTGGGGAGTCTATACGCAGGGCGACGGAGTTGGGGTGGTTGGCGGCAAGGACGGCCAGGGACTCGCGTTGCCGTTCTTCATGTTGCGGATTCGTATTCCCAACGGACTGCTGCGAGCGGACCAATTGCGAGCCATCGCTGAAATAAGCCGCCGCTATGCGCGCGGGAGCGCCGACCTCACGGTGCGGCAGAACATTCAGTTGCACTGGATCACGATTGAGGACCTCCCGGAGGTGCTGGAGCAACTCTGGCGCGTTGGGCTGAATACGACCGGTTCCTGCGGCGATGTTACTCGAAACATTACGGGCTGCCCCGTCGCCGGCGTGGATGCGGACGAGATCTGCGATGCTTCCTCCCTGTCGCTGGAAGCGGATCGAATGCTGGCGGGGAATGCCGAGTTCTACAACCTGCCGCGCAAATTCAAGATTTCCATCACGGGATGCCGCGTCTGGTGCCCGTACCCGGAGATCAACGACGTCGGGCTGACCGCGGTCGAGCGTGTGGTGCAGGGAGAGTCTGAGATTGGTTTTGCACTTCGGGTGGGCGGCGGACTTTCCACCGAGCCTTATCTGGGCGCACGACTGAATGCTTTCGTGCGCTGGAATCAGGTTCTGCCGGTAATTAAGGGAGTTGCCGAGTTGTTTCGCGATTCCGATCAATTGCGCGAGCACCGCGAGCGGGCGCGGCTGAAGTTTCTCTTCCTGCGGCACGGTTGGACGGCTCAGGCTTTTCAGGAAGAACTGGAACGGCGGATTGGATTTCAACTCGATCCTGCCGAGCCCGAGCAAGCGCCGGCAGATGTTTACCGCGATCACATAGGAATTCATGCGCAGAAGCAGGCGGGCCTTTGCTACGTGGGGGCCGCTGTCCTCCGAGGCAGGATCACTCCCGAACAAATGGATGCAGCGGCGAATCTGGCCGAACGATTCGCGAGCGGCGAGTTGCGCACTACAAATATGCAGAACTTGCTGATCGTCAACGTGCCCCAACTGCAAGCGGACGAGCTGGCTAAGGAATTAGGCGCGATTGGCCTGCCGGTGAGCGGGTCGCCGTTTTGGCGGGGCGCGGTCGCGTGCAGCGGTACGGAGTTTTGCAAGCTGGCGATCACGGAGACGAAAAGCTTCTCCCGCTGGCTGGTGGAGGAATTAGAAGAGCGCTTACCCGGTTTTGATCAGCACCTGAAGTTGCACGTCACGGGTTGCCCGAACAGTTGCGGACAACACTGGATCGCCGACATCGGAATCGAAGGCAAGAAGCTCAAGGTCAACGGGCAAATGCTCGATGCCTATTACTTCTGCCTGGGCGGAGCGGTCGGCCTGTATCAGGGCATTGCGAGACCGGTGGGATATCGCTGCCTCGCGACTGAGGTTCCGGAAGCCATCGAGCGGCTTCTGCGCAGGTACCTCGCCGATGCGAAACCGGATGAGAACCTGCGGCATTTTTTTGCCCGGCACAGCGACACGGAGCTGCGCAACTTCCTGGCAGGAGAATTCGTGGAAGCGGTCGCACGCGATCTGCCGGAGGGACGCGTACCCAGTGGAGTGGAAGGTTAACGGAGCATCTGGAGAATCACAATGAGCAGCTTGTTTCCCATGTTCTTGAAACTCGAAGGCAAACGTTGCCTGGTGGTCGGCGCCGGCAAGGTTGGCGAGCCTAAGATCGCCGGGCTCATCGGGACAGGTGCGTGTATTCACGTGATTGCCCTGGAGGCGAGCGAAGCGGTGCATGAGTGGGCGAGAGCTGGAAAGATCACGCTGGAACTGCGTGCGTTCGGTGACGGCGATCTGGTGGGAACGTTTCTGGCGGTAGTCGCCACGGCCTCGCGCGCGCTCAACGGATCGATCTATCAGGAGGCGCAGCGGCGTGGAGTTCTGTGCAATGTGGTGGACGTCCCGGAGTATTGCGACTTCTACTATCCCGCGGTGGTGCGGCGGGGCGATCTGCAGATTGCGATTTCAACCAGTGGGCAGAGTCCTTCTCTGTCGCAAAAGCTCCGGCAACAGTTGGAACGGCAGTTTGGTCCGGGATACGCGCGCTGGGTTGCGGAGCTGGGGGAGACGCGAAGGCTGGTGCTGGCCAGCGATCTGGACCCACAACGCAAGCGCGAGTTGTTGCATTCGCTGGCGAGCCGTGAGGCTCTGAAGGCGGCATTGGCGGAAGAGTCGGCGAAAGACGAGACCTTGAACGACAGGAGGGTAACAGCATGAGCGGCAAGGTGTATCTGGTGGGCGCGGGGCCGGGCAATCCGGAGTTGCTTACGGTGAAGGCTCTGCGATTGCTGCGGAGCGCCGACGTGGTGCTGCACGACGATCTGATCGCGCCCGAAATATTGGATCTGATTCCGCCAACTACCCAAGTGCAGAACGTGGGCAAGCGCTGCGGGAGCAAGGCGATGCGTCAAGAGGAGATCAATTTTCTGCTGGTAACGCGGGCTGCTTCGGGATTGCAGGTGGTGCGGCTGAAGAGTGGAGACCCGCTGATCTTTGGCCGCGCCGGAGAGGAGATCGAAGAGATGCGACGATCAAACATTGAATATGAAATTGTTCCCGGTGTCACCTCGGCCCTGGGGGCCGCGGCAGCAGCGGGAATCCCGCTGACCCATCGGAAAACTTCCTCCACCCTGGTGTTGATGGCTGGCCATCGCGCGGCGGGAAACGACGACTCGGACTGGAGCCGGGTTGCGTCAGACGAATCGACCCTCATCGTTTACATGCCGGGTTACAACTACGCCGACATCTCCAGCAGGCTCACAGCCGCCGGATTCGCAGAACAGACGCCTTGCGCAATTATCTCCCGCGCGACAACTCCGCAGCAGCGGATACACCGCACGACGGTTTCGGATCTCCCCCGGGCGCCGAGGCTCGCATCTCCAACGCTGCTGGTTGTTGGTGAGGTGGTGAGATTCGCCGATCGCGGGTTAGCCGAGGAAGTGGCGAGCTTTCCTGGGCCAGAGCAGGGATTGGCTACCACGTTTGCCCGAAGCGTTCTTTTGCCGGTCGAGACCGCGAGACCAGATGAGGAGCCTTTGGCATGAAAGACAAAGTTGCAGAACTGCGGATTACCGCGGAAGCCTGGACGCCCGAGCGCGTCCTTGAATGGGCGTTCGATACTTTCGGAAATGCAGTAGCCATCTCTTCTGCTTTTGGCGCCGAGGGCATGGTGCTGATCGACATTGCTTCGCGGGTGCGGCAGAATTTTCGCGTCTTTACGTTGGATACCGAATTTCTATTTCCTGAGACCTATAACCTGATGGACCGGGTGGAACAGAAGTACGGCATCGTGATTGAAAGGGTTCTTCCGCTTGCTTCGCCGGAGGAACAAGAGCGGGTTCATGGTCCGGCGCTGTGGCAACGGAATGCCGATCAATGCTGCAATATGCGGAAGGTCGAGCCGCTGCGGCGCAAGTTGGGCTCACTGCAGGCTTGGATTACCAGCATTCGCCGCGATCAGACGGCGGCGCGCGCGCGCGCCGGCAAGATCGAGTGGGACGACAAATTCGGTCTGGTGAAGATCAATCCGATTGCCGACTGGACCTCAAAGCAGGTGTGGCGATACATCTACGAGCATGAAGTGCCCTACAACGCATTACACGATCAGGACTACCCCAGCATCGGCTGCACTCATTGCACGCGGGCGGTGCGGCCGGGAGAAGACCCAAGGGCAGGGCGCTGGTCTGGATCTGCTAAGACCGAGTGCGGATTGCACATTATTCAACCGCAGGCGTTGAGCAAATCCGCCGGAAGCGATGCATGAGGAAGAATTTATGCGTGGGCCGTGGCGTCCGTCTTCTTGACGTAACTTGAGAGCTGCCGCGCCACTGCAATGAATGCTTTGTTGGCGACGGAGAGAGTACGATCGCGGCGGTAGGCGAGGCCGAGTTCGCGCCACAGTTCGGCGCCTTCCAACTCAATCAACTTTACGCGACCCGCCGCCACTTCGTCGCGCGCAAAAGATGCGCTGATTAGGGAGACGCCGAGATCGGCCGCGACAAAGCTCTTGATCATTCCGATGCTGGGCAATTCCATTCGGACTTTGAGTTCGGTGTGGTACTCGCGGAAAAGCTTATCCAGCAGCCGGCGCGTGTGTCCGGTCTTGGGCAGAAGCAGAGGATACTTCACGAGTTCGCTGACCGGCGCCGATTTCAACTTGGCGAGCGGGTTCTGGGGGCTCACCATCAACATGAGGCGGTCGCGGAAGATGGGTTGGATCTTCAAGCTGGGAGACTGCACCGGCAGGCTCAGGATGCCCACATCGAGCGAGCCATTCTCCAGTTTCTCGACAATCTTGTAGGTGAAGTTTCGATAGATGCTGATTTGCACATCAGGATAACGATGGCAGTACTCGGCAAAAACCTCAGGCAAAACATAGAGGCAAGTGGCTTCATTGGCGCCGACCATGAGGGTGCCACGGGGCGTGTGGCCATGGTCCGCGACGGCTACCAGCGATTCGTCGCGGAGACTCTTCAGGCGCAAAGCATATTCGTAGAAGATTTGACCGGCGGGAGTGAGCTTGACGGTCTTGCCCGAGCGGTCGAGAAGGCGGTCACCGTATTCCTGCTCGAGTTGGCGGATCTGCGCGCTGACCGCCGACTGGGAACGGAAGACTTTCTCTCCCGCGCGAGAGAAGCTGCGCTGCCGTGCCACCTCGAGAAAAGTAATAAGCTGATCGAAGTCCATGAGTAAGTAGAAGATTATAGCGGACTTCGCGCCTGTATAGTTACGGTCCGCCTGCGGAAATTCCGGGGTTTGCCTTGCCACACTGCATTCTGATAAGGTGCGCGGCAGCGGGTTTGCTCTCATTCATGTCCATTTCCTGCCCTCAGTGTGCCGCGTCCATGCCCGATACTGCGGCCTTTTGTCCGGGTTGTGGGCACGCCATGCGTCCTGCGGGGCGCGCTCAAGGAAAGGTCGGAGTGCTGCCTGAGACGGTGGCCGGCGCATTGGCATATTGCGTCGTACCAGCGATCGTTTTCCTCCTGGTTGAGCCCTATAGTAAGAACCGCTTCGTGCGTTTTCATTCCTTTCAGTGCCTGGGGTTGTGCCTGTCGGCGGTCGTGATTGGGGCGGGGCTGCGGGTTGCGGGCTACTTGCTGTTTTTCATTCCGCAGCTCGGGCGCCTGTTCTTCCTGCTGGTATCCATGCTGGTCAGCCTGGCGCTGGTTGTAATTTGGCTTGTGGCCATCGTAAAAGCCCTGCAGGGCGAGATGTACAAGCTCCCTTTGGTGGGCGACTTTGCGGAACGGCAAACGGTTTCGAGCTAAGACCCAGGAACGTTAGCCGGAATCGCCGATTGCTTCGGATTCCGCTTTCTGGTACCTTTCCGCAACGCCGCTCGCGACCAAACTGGCGCGACTGCGTGAAATCTAAGATGTTGAACTAAGAGACGGAGGAAACTCCAATGGCTTTTTGCAACCAGTGTGGCGCACAGATTGCCGACGGCACAACCACGTGTGCGGCCTGCAGCGGTCGCCCCGCAGCCGCTCCTGTCAGCACGGGTACGGGGCTTACTGACAACGTGGCGGGAATGTTGGCTTACGTGACCATCATCCCGGCCATCGTCTTTCTTGTGGTCGAGCCCTACAACAAGAGCCGGTTTGTCCGCTTTCACTCGTTCCAGAGCATTTTCTTCTGTGTGGCGGTGTTTGCCATCCAGATCGCGCTGTCGATTGCGACGGTCGTACCGTTCTTGGTTTTCCTCACTGCTCCTTTGCACGCGCTAGTCGCGCTGGGCGCGTTCATTCTCTGGATCATTCTTTTGCTGAAGGCGAACCAGGGCCAAATGTTCAAGCTGCCCGTGATCGGCGATCTGGCGATGCAACAGGCAGGCTAGGTCTAGCGTGTCAGTGGGAACTGAAACTGTTCGGGCTCCGTGGGAGCAAGGCTCGCTGCTGTTGGCAGGCTGGCCAGCGTTGGAAATGGGTTCGGCGCCGCACCCATTCGGCGCCGTCGCCCTTGACTTTCTTCCTCTAAGCTGTCAATCCTATTAGCTTTTACCCTGTCCTTCGAAATGCCCCGGTTGTGGCCTTCGCGGGTCGGCGGAAATTTTGGACAACTGGGGAATCGATTGAAAGTCAGAGTCTTCTACCACGACAAGTGCTTTGACGGAGCTTCCTCCGCCGCGCTCTTCTCCCGCTTCTACCGCGAGCGCATCCGCGAAGACGCCAGCTTTGTTTTTTCCGGCCTGCTGCATCGCGCGGGAGCGCTGTTTGACGAATCTCATTTCGATGGTGACGAAAATGCCATCGTCGATTTCAAGTACTCCAGTTCGCCTAAGATCACCTGGTGGTTCGACCATCATGAGAGCGCTTTTCTTTCCGCTGCCGACGCCGCGCACTTTGAACGGGACCAGAGCAATCGAAAGTTCTATGATCCGGCCTTCAAGTCGTGCACCAGTTTCATCGCGATGATTGCGCAGCAGCGTTTTGGATTCGACCCTGGTCCCGTGGCGGACCTGGTGCATTGGACCGACATTATTGACGGCGCTCTGTATGCCGATGCGAAGACGGCGGTGGAGATGCAACAGCCCGCCATGAAGTTGACCATGGTCATCGAATCCGCTCCCGATCAAGGATTTGTTCCGAACCTGATTCCACTGCTGGCCATCAAGCCGCTGGCTGCCATTCTGGAAGAGCCGTTTGTTGCTCCTCTGTTGCCCCCGCTGATGCGGCGCCACGAAATCTCAATCGAGATCCTGCGGCAGCGGTCCGAGTGCAAAGACGGTACGATTTTTTTCGACATCACGGATCAAGATCTCGAGGGCTACAACAAGTTCATTCCCTACTACCTGCATCCTGAATCGATCTACAGCGTGGGGCTGAGCAAGAGCAGCTTCCGCGTGAAGGTTTCGGTGGGATCGAATCCCTGGGCTCCGCTGGAGCCCGCGGTCAATCTGGCGAAGATTTGTGAGCGCTACGGCGGAGGCGGTCATGCGCGCGTGGGGGCCATCTCGTTCAATGTGAATCAGCACGCGGCGGCGATTAAGGCGTCCCGTGAAATCGTGAACGAGCTCCGCGCCGCGGTGCGCACGCAAAAAGGTTAAGATCCGGGTGTTGCAATTTGAGTCGCAAGCCGAATTGCGAATCGTGTCACTGCACGGGAATGCCGCTGGCGAGACAGGCGGCAGGGTTGCCATCGGCCGAGTAGCGGATCGCTGCTGACTGGTCCGAGCAGAAAGCGCGCCGCCCAAAACTGTTCCCTCCGGGCGCGGCCACGAGGTGGTAGCCGGTTGCGGGACTTCCTGTGCATCCCGAGAGCGTGAATACATAACCGTACTTCTTCCCGCTGGCCAAACCGCTGGCGATCAGCATAGCTTGGTGTTCGTTGACCTCAGCACCGCCGAAGCCATCGAGATCGGACAGCGTACAGGTATAGCCCACCGTGCGATAGAGGTGGCTGTAAGTGGCTTCGGCAGTAAGAATAGATCGCATCGCCGCCAGTACCTGCGCATCGCCGCCGAATGTAGCTGTCGATATCAAGGTCGGAGACTGCATCGGCGTAGTCGTAGTCGATATCGACGTCGATTTCGCTGCGGCAGCGGCTTGTGCCTTCATCCCGTCCGTGACGCTCTTGAGGAAATCCGGGTCAGCCAGCGGCAGGCGAACCGTCACACGAACCTCGTTGAGTGTCCAAACGCCAGATTCCATTTTCATCGCGAAGGTGAGGCGCGGCATGAACGGAGTCCGCTGGAGCTGTTTATCTTTGTAAGTTTGAAACGACACTTCGATATCGTCCTCGTCCCCCCGCAGGGAGTCGCTTTCGACGGTCATCTCAAATTTCTTATTGGATTGAGGATCGTCCGCGGCCAGCATGACGGATCCGGTTTCAAAGGTTTGGAAGGTCGTTCCCTTGGTCTGCAATTGCCCGGCCAGCAGCGAGTATTGCTCCAACTTTGCCACTGCGCCTGACTTGGCCAGTGCGCTAAGGGTGGCTGCCGGTAGGTGCTTCACGAAAGTTCCAGGAGTCTTGCTGAAGAACATCTCCATCAGTGCCTGGCGGGCGGTTTGCGGAGGGGTTGGCGTGTCGGAGGGTGAGGCCCACACGGCGACGGCGGCCAGCGCCGAAAAAGCCAGAAGTTTTGCGAAGTACTTCACAGTGACACTCCTTGCCATTCCATGATCTTGCCATCCGATCGGAATCCTCACTAGTTACGGACGTAAGGACGGAACGAAAGCAGAAAAACGAGTGGGCGATCCCAATACCCGTGGTACTCTGAGGTTTTCCCGCGCCGCTGCATGCTCCCGTCTGCAACGAAACTCGACAGCGATGCCGCCCGGAGACGGTTGCTACGGCTGGTTGCTACTCTCGAATTCGCCAAAGGTATCTTGGTTTTGCTGATCGGCTTTAGCGCCCTTCTGCTTGTACACAAGGACGCGTGGGTGATTGCCGAAAGCCTGCTGGCGCTGTTGCACATCAATACCGACCGGCACTGGGCGCAGCTTTTTCTTGATTTTGCCGACCGCCTGACCGATGCCAGTCTGTGGACGGCGGCTCAACTTGCGTTTGCTTATTCCGTCTTGCGGTTTGCCGAGGCATACGGCTTGTGGAAGCAACGTACGTGGGCGGAATGGGTTGCGTTCGTGTCCGGAACCCTGCTTCTCCCATTCGAGATACGCGGGCTTATGCGTGGCATCACGATGCTTCGTATCGTGGTGTTCCTGGGCAATCTCGGAATTGTTTTCTACATGCTCTATCTGTTGCGAGCGGGACGCCGTCTGCGGGCAAGTCTTCCGCCGGTTGACGCCGAAACCGGCACGGGAAGCGACAGCTAGAGGAAGTCCGGTGGTCTTGATGAGTTTAGGGTTTCGCCGGGCTAATGGGATTGTCCCCGCGGCATAACGCCCAGCAGGTGAGGACTCCGACCGCGACGATTCCCAAGCCCTTGGCCCATGGGCTATCTAAGATTGCCCCGTTCGCGCCTATTCCCGCTGTCGGCTTGATCGCTGCCGCACATCGTTCGTCTCGAGTGGCCTGCTCACCCTCCCGCACGATGACGTCCGAGGATGCCGCCTGTTTTGATTTTCGGGCGACCGTACCGTGGTAGTGGATCTTGACGTCGTTCTTGTAAGCGACCACCTTCACTCTGCCATCGACGTCGGTCACATCGTACTGGGTCCACTCTTGCGTTATGGGAATCACGGTGAGGCAGTTCACCCGTACCCTCATTCCGCGCGCCGTACTCAGTTGCAGGCTGCCATGGTCGAGCACGAGCTCGTCGCCCTCGAATTGCACAATCGTGTCGGGTTGCACGGTGACGGTCGAGCCCTCCGCGTCGATTTTGGCGCTGTGATCCTTCGGGGTCTGTATGAGCGCGTCCGGGAAAATCGCCGAAGACTCCGGCGCGGGACTGCCATTCAGCCAGGTTCCCCCATCGCTATGGAGCATGGCGCGGTCAGTGCCCTGCGCCACGAGCGAAGCAGGCACAATGACGATCATCACGCCGCAAACGAGTTTGCGCCATTCCAGCAAACAGAGCCCCGCCTTTTCTCCGCAAAAACCGCTTAAGCAAAGGATAGCGTGCAGGGTTCCTGCCGGGTATTGGCTTGCGTGATGACCGCAGTCGGTGGACACTGGCGACCACTGGAACGGCTAGGCGCGGGCGAAGTCGATGTAGCCATGTTGCACGTCGGTGCGAATCAGTTTGACACGGAGTCTGTCTCCCACATCGGTTCCTTGGGACCCTTGTGCCAATAATCCCTCGATGTGAGGTTGCAGCGCGCGGACGAAGGTTCCCCGAGGAGTTACGCCGGTGACGATTGCATCGAACATGGCGCCAATCTGGTGCTGCATCGCGACTGCAGCCAGCCGCTTGGACATTTCCCGCTCGACCTTTCGCGCCGCATCTTCCTTCTGAGTGCAGTTGGCGGCGACCGCCGTGAGTTCGTCATCCGAGTAAGGATTGGGCTGTCCCGCGAGCTTGGCCTTGACCAGTCTTTGGGTCACGATGTCAGGAAAGCGGCGGTTGGGAGCGGTGGAGTGAGTGTAATCCTGCACCGCAAGGCCGAAGTGTCCGGGCGAGGGATCGCCGGGCCGCTCCAGAACGTATTCTCCGGGGCCAATCAATTTGATGACGGCGAGCGAAACGTCGGCAAAATGATCGGGGTCAGCCGCCTTGCGCTTCACCAGAAAATCGTTGAGCGCCTTGGAATCCGGAGTTGCGGGAAGTTTCCCGCCATGCATCGCCGCAAGTTGAACGATGCGGTCCCAGCGCTCCGGCTGTTTCACAATGCGGCGCAAGGACGAGACTTTTTCAAGCAGGCGCGCCACCACGCCGTTGGCCGCAATCATGAAGTCTTCAATCAAGTCGGTGGCGTGGTTCTTCTGCTGCTGCACCACGTCGACCACCTGATCATTTCGCAGCAGCGGGAGAATCTCGTCGGTCTGAAGGCTGAGGGCTCCATTTTCCTGCCGATGGTTCTTGAGCTTCTGCGCCACCGTGTCCTGCAGGCGGAGTTGCGCCTGGAGGTCGGCCGAAGCGTCCACTTTGGCCGGGGCCGCTGCCGTGCCTTCCAGCCAGGCCCCCACTGAGTTGTATTGGAGTTGCGCCCGGTTGCGAACGAGTGCGCGATAGACGTCGCTGGTAGTCACATGGCCGCCGCCGTCCACCACAAATTCGATGACCACGCTCAACCGGTCCTGATTTTCCAGCAGGGAAGTCAGCCCGGTGGAAAGCTCTTCGGGCAGCATGGGGAAGATTCGGATTCCCGCATACACGGTGGTTGTTTCCGTGGCGGCATGTTGATCGATCGCGCTCTGTTTGGGGACGAAAGCGTCAACGTCGGCAATGCCGACCAGAATTCTCACATCGCCGTTGGACAACTGCTCCGCAACTTCGATTTGATCCAGGTCGCGTGAGGTGTCGTTGTCAATGGATGACCAAAGAAGATTTCGCAGATCGCGGATTGTCGGTCCGGCAGTGATTGCCGGAGGCTGAGTTCGCAAGGCTGCCAGTTGCTGCTCGACGGCGGGCGGAAAGTCGGGCTCAAATCCGTGTTGCCGCATGATTTCTCTTGCGGTGGCTTGCAGATCGATAGAAGAAGGATTGGCGTTGGGCATGAACTCCCCGTCAACGTTACGAGAGTCAATAAAAATCTTTCACCACAGAGGCACAGAGTCACAGAGAAAACAAGAACGGGAAAACCTATAGCTTTTCTCTGTGACTCTGTGACTCTGTGTCTCTGTGCCTCTGTGGTGAGAAGCTTTTGAATTTACTCGGTGACCACCGCCTTCACCAGATTTCGCGGGTGGTCCACGTTGTATCCTTTCTTCGTGGCGACATGATAGGCAAATAGCTGCAGCGGGATCACTTCGACGATGGGCAACAACAGTTCAGGAGCGGCGGGAACAAAGAATACGTCGTCGGCAATGCCAGTTACCTCCTTATCGCCTTCCGTCGCTACCGTCACCAGGCGGCCATGCCGGGATCGAACTTCCTTCATAACATCCAGAGTGCGGCGATAACGCAATACCGAATCGGGATCGCGGTGATCGCACGTCGCCAACACCACAACCGGAAGTTTGTCGTCGACCAGCGCGTTCGGTCCGTGTTTCAGTTCTCCCGCGGGGTAGCCTTCGGCGTGCGCATAGGAAGTTTCCTTGAGCTTGAGAGCGCCTTCGCGCGCGATCGCGTAATGCACGCCCCGCCCCAGATACAAAAACTTTTCCGCATGAAACTGTTTCTCGGCGAATTGCTCGGCGAGATCGTCCCAAACGCGAAGATTCTTTTCGATTGCATCGGGGAGTTGCAACAGCCGCTGCAGATAGGAGCGGGTAACCTCCGAGGTCATACGGCCTCGCTTGCGCGCCAGGAACAACGCCATCAGATAGAGGACGGTCACCTGAGTGGTGAAGCTCTTGGTTGCGGGCACGGCCAGTTCCGGGCCGGCTCCCGTAATCAAGGCCGCGCTGGCTTCTCGAGGGATGGTGGCCTCGGCCACATTCGAAACCGCGATGGTCTTCACGCCGCGGGTCAGCGCCTCGCGTTGCGCAGCAATCGTGTCCGCAGTCTCGCCGGATTGCGTGACCACCATCACGATGGGTTCCACCGCGGCGTGCGTCGAGCGATAGCAGTATTCGCTGGCGTACTCCACGTCCACGGCCACGCCGGAAAGATCTTCGATCATGATTTCGCCGGCCAGTCCCGCGTGCCGGCTCGATCCGCTGGCGGCGATGATCAGCTTCTCGAAGGTGAGTAGAGCGCTCTCAATGGCGTGCAGTTCGCCGGGGAAAAGGATGTCGTTCTTCAGGTGCTGCTCCACGGTCTTTGCAATGGCCTGGGGTTGTTCGTAGATTTCCCGGCGCATCGCATGCGAAAAACCATTCGTTGCGGGGTTGGACTTGGCGTTGGTTGGATTCATGATTGACTGCGGCGAGAGTAAATCATTTGCAGCGCGTCGGGCAAACCGGGTGCGGATGTCACATACGTACAGCAACTTCAAAGAACGTCTCCCTTGCATCGCTTCAGGTATCCTCAGAACACCAAATCAGGACTCTCACGCGGTGCCAGCCTCAGTAAACCAGCGTGAGATAATGAGGCTACGTTGCGACGGCCCCGTAGCTCAGTTGGATAGAGCAGCGGTTTCCTAAACCGTTGGTCGGCGGTTCGACTCCGCCCGGGGCCCCCATCTGACTCCGCTGCTGGCATTGCCTTACCGGCGAACAATCTGATCAGCGCTGGTCACGATCGCGCGCCTAATTGTGTTCGCGGGACTCGCCTTTTGGGGCTGTTTCGAAGACCATTTTCGGAATTCAGAAGGGACCTTCCCGCAGCGGGAACCATAGCGCTTCGAGACAAGCTTTCTCCTTGACCTCATGTTTCGAGGCAGTTAGCGTTTGAAAGTGAGTTGTGAAATGAAAGACGGCGAACGGTGCGGGGAGTGTTTCAGGCGGGGCGGACTATGTACTTCGAGATCTTCCGTTCGAGCTTACCGAACGCATGGCGGGGCCACCGGGTGGAACTGAAGGATGGCGCAGACGACGAGGCGAGGTTGTTTAGTTAAATGGGAACTCTAGTTGCAGGATTTTCGGAACCGGTTGCCGCGGTTTTCTTGCTGGCAGAGAATCGGCTGCTGCGCGAAGCCTTGTTGCGCATCCTGGCGAAGAAGAATGATATCCAGGTGGTTGGGGCGGGATCGTACGGCCCGGATATATTGGAGCAGATTGTCGCGACGCGCGCCAACGTGGTGGTGCTCGATTCGGTCTCTCCGGTTCTGGCGGAACACAGTATGGTGCGCGAACTGCATCGACTGAACCCTGCCATAAACGTTGTGATGGTAGGTATGGAGGCCGACGAGGCAGTTTTTCTTCGCGTGGTGCAGGCGGGCGCCGTAGGCTTTGTGCTCAAGGACGCTTCCGCGATCGAGGTCGCACGCACCATTCGCGCGGTTGCCGCGGGCGAAGCGGTGTGTCCGGCCGTGTTTTCCCTAACGCTCTTTCAGTGGGTGGCGCGGCATCAACCCGTCGTTCCGAGTTCGCATCTCAAGAGCAGCCTTGGCCTCAGCCGCAGGGAGCAACAGTTAGTAGGCCTGATCCAGCAGGGGCTCACCAATAAGGAAATGGCCAACCGGCTGAACCTCTCCGAACAAACCGTGAAGAACCACATGCACCGCATGCTGCGCAAGCTCGGGGCCCCAGACCGTCTTGCGATCGTCGAGGTCTGCCGCAACGAAGGTCTCAACGTTTAGCCACGCCGGCGGCACTCGGCATTTCCGTGCTTCATCCTTCATCTTTCACTCTTCATGGAGCATCCCCGGCCTAAATTCGCCGTGAACGTGTTCGGTGCAGCCACCATTCTGGCAAACTCTCAGCGGAAATAGGTTTCCAGTTGACGGAAGGAGAACGACCGAAAATCCGGGATGACGGGATCCGCGCCCGCATCCCGGAGTAGAGGGGCTCGCCGCGCGTCCGCCACTCCCAGGCACCGCAAGCCCGCGGCCCTGGCGGACTTTACGCCCGAAGCAGCATCCTCTACCGCGAGCAGATGCTCGGGTGATTCCTGCAATCGCTCCGCGGCCAGCCGGTAGATGCCAGGATCAGGTTTTCCGGAAGGGACGTCATCGCCTGTGACAATCGTATGGAAACAGCATGCCAATCCAATTTCCTTGAGGGTCCCAAGGGCGCGGCGCCGGCTGGCTGAGGTCGCCACGGCACTAGGGATGCCTGCCTCCGACAGATGACCTAGGAATTCAACGACACCGGGCATCGGTTGAACCGCGTCGTTACGCTTTTGCAGCAACTCGTCCTTTCGGTTTCCATATTCGGCAATCTGCTCCGGAGCCAGTTTCCCCAGGAAGTGTTCGAGGATCTCCGCGCGCTTGTAGCCATCGAGGATAAAGTCCAGCTCTTCGTCGCGGGTTTCTCTGCCTAAGCTCTCCAAGAAAGCTTTCCAGGCCAGGCGATGGGCCGGATGGCTGTCGATGATCACTCCGTCCATATCGAAGACAACGCCGCGCAACATGGTCAGTTCAAGCCTCAGGAAATCCGGGCCAGGTGGCCTGCGCCCGCCGATAGTTCTCCATCGTGCCGATGTCGATGAGGTAGTCGCGTATCGGAAAGGCGACCATTCGGCCGGTGAGCCGCGGCAGCACATGGAAGCCAATGTCGGCAGGGGTGTCTGGCGGGATAATCTCCAGCATTTCCGGAGTGCCGATCATCAATCCTGAGAACGCCCAATTGCCGCTGGGGTGGAAGGGCTTTTCCACGAACGTTTCGATCACGCCATTTGCGTTGGTGGTGACAATGCCGCAGCGGCGGGGGTCCGGAACCTGGTAGACGCCGAGAGTCGCAGCCGGCCGGCGATCGCGGTGCAGCCGTAACATGCCTTCGAGATCGGCGCGATTGAGAACGTCCGCATAGAACACCCAGAAAAGATCATCCGAGCCGATCCAACCGCGGTTGGCCCGCAAGGTTCCTGCGCTGCCCAGTAACTCCGCTTCTTCCACGATGCGTACGGGCGTGTCCGCTACATTCTGCCGCAAGAACTCTCGCACCGGTGCGGGATGGGCATGGAGGTTGATCATGACCTCGTCAATCCCCAGACGCTTACAGCACTGGAGCCAAAGGGCGAGAATCGGGACACCCTGGATGGGGACCAGGCACTTAGGAATGGTATCGGTGATGGGGCGCAGCCGAGTGCCATGTCCGGCCGCCAGCAGAAATGCTTTCATGGGCATACCTCCGGAGGAATGCGGAGCTAGTCCGAGCCGCTAGCTATCGCGGAGGCCTTGGGCACGAATACCCAGCGGGATCCACCTCGCTCGTCGCCGTCGATGAAGGGATCGTTCACAATCGCCTGCGCTCCCTGCGAGTCAAAGCCGAACGCCATCTCATGAACGCCCTCCTTGTGCATAGCCTCCCGAACGGCGGCTTGGTGCGCCGCCTCACAATAGAACAAGAGGAATCCTCCGCCGCCGGCACCCGTGATTTTCCCTCCGAGAGCTCCGCACTGAAGTCCGAGGGAATACAGTTTATCGATGCGAGGGGTGGAGATCTTGTGAGAGATCCGGCGCTTAGCCTGCCAGCCTTCGTGCAACAGTTCTCCAAATTGATGCAATTCTCCTCGTTCGAGGCTGGTGCGCATCCGTCCGCCCAGCGCCTTCACTTCGTGCAATGCGTCGACCGTAGTCTCGTTGCGGCTGAGCGTGGATGCTTCCTGCTCCTGCAAAATGGTCCAGGAATGATGCGCAGCGCCGGTGAAAAACAACATGAGATTCGATTGAAATTCGCGTAAAACGGGGGGCTCCAGTTCCACCGGTTCGACCAGCGTGGTCCCTTCGGGATGGAACGAGATGTAGTTCAGGCCGCCGAAGACGGCGGCGTATTCGTCCTGCTTCCCGACATGCTTTCCGAGAATGTGGCGCGCGACAAAGAAGGCGCGCTCGGCGAGGTCGTATTTCGAGAGGGGACG
>Ga0187863_10000928_pt1 | contig 24207 bp, 19 predicted proteins | sample June2016WEW_11_1_FD_132975 | JGI IMG/M metagenome (GOLD analysis project Ga0187863, IMG submission 132975) | Peatland microbial communities from SPRUCE experiment site at the Marcell Experimental Forest, Minnesota, USA - June2016WEW_11_10 | ecosystem: Environmental > Terrestrial > Soil >...
GAACTTGGCCTCGATCGCCTGGCGCGGCAAGGGTTCCTGCGCGCCGCCCCGGAGATGGGGTTGCCGCTCCTCGATCTCGCGCCCGTCCTTGAGCCGCGCCTTCAAATGGCCGGTGTAGTTGTCGGGATAGGGATTGTCCGGGTCGATGATGTATTTGATCTTGGCCGCCAACGTCGAAAGGCGCGGGTCGCGCACCGTCTCCGCGGTGAAGGCGGCCAGGCCGGCGTCGCCGAAGAAGAATCCGGCGGCCATGCAGAAGGGCGTGCTGAACTTGGCGGCATAGGCGTTGGGCGGCGACTGCTTCGCCGCCAGCGGTTCCCACAGCCGGTGCACGATGCCTTCGGCTGTCTCGCAGGTGATCTCGGCGATGTCGTCCGCTTTCACGCCGCGTTTCGCCAGGCGTATGGCGCAGTCGATATAGGGGTGGATCATGGTGCCGCAGGCGAAGGGCTTGAAGGCGATGGTCCGGGACACCCAATTCTCGCCGAAACCGTCGAGCAACTTGCCATAGTCGCCCTGGGTGGTGTGCGCGAAGCCGTGGAACAGGCCGTGGGTGCCCTCGAACACGGTGCGCGGGCCGAAGAAGCCGCCGCGCGCCAACAAAGCGGCCCTGAGCCCGGCCTGCGCCGACCAGCCGGGGTGGAGCCGCTTGGTCCAGGCGCCTTCGGCCAGATATTCGATGATGCCGCCGGCCATGCTGCCGGCAATACCGAGCGCATCGACCAATTGCTTGCGGTCGAGGCCCAGCGTGGCGCCGACGGCGGCGGCGGCGGCGAGCGTCCCGAACACGCTGGTCGGGTGAAAGCCCGCCTTGTGGACGAGCTTGGGCGCGACCGTGCTGAGCCGGCAGATGGTCTCGACGCCCACCGCCAGGCCGAGCAGCACCGCCCTTCCGTCGCGCTGGTAACGCTCGGCCGCGGCCAGCACCGCCGGCACGATCACCACCCCGGCATGGACCGGGCCGCCCTCGAAGGTGTCGTCGAAATCCTCGCCATGCGCGGCGGTGCCGTTGACCAGCGCCGCGCCGGCGGCGTCGCCCAGCCTGCCGTGACCGATCAGCGTGCAGGGGCCGGCCTCGTCGCAGGCGGAAAGCGCCGCCCGGACGTAATCGGTCTTGCGCGCGGCCAGGCACAGGCCGGCGATGTCGAGCACCAGGTCTTCCAGCCGCGCCGAAAGATCCTGCGGCAACCGGTCCGGCTGCAACGCCACGATCCGGCCGGCGAGGGTTTCGGCAACGGATGCGGGCGGCGCGGTCTTGGCCATTCAGATGCCGAAATACTGGGAGTATTTCTGCTTGATCTCGTCCGCATGCGCCGCCGTGGCTTGCGGATCGTCGTGCATCAGCTTGATGCTCTTGAGCGGCGGGCGTCCGGGGGGCTCCTTCACGCTCGGATCGAAGGAACGCAACGCGCCGGTATCGACGATCATCTGCTGGGTCTGGTGGCTGAAGAGATAGCTCTCATAGAGCCGCGCCGCGTTGGGATGGGGCGCGTCCTTCATCACGCCGACCGAGCCGGCGACGAAGGGCGTGCCTTCGGACGGATAAATCGGCTCGACCGGCGCGCCACGGCTCTTTTCCCGCAACAGCAGGTATTCGACGCCGTCGACGCTGACGGAACGCTCGCCGGTCTCCAGCTTGCGCACCGGGTCGTTGGCGGATTGCACCTGCATGACGTGCTGTTGCGCGAGCTTCTCGAAATAGGGCCAGCCCAGATCGCGCACCATCTCATAGGTCGCGGTCATGATCGTGCCGCTATAGCCGGGATGGGCCTTGACCAGCTTGCCGTCCCATTTGCGGTCGAGCAGATCGGCGAAGCTCTTGGGCGCGTCGCCCGGCTGGACCAGCTTGGTGTTGTAGCCCATGACGCTCAGGGTCGCCCGCCAACTGGCGTAAAGCCCGTCGGGATCGCGGTAGGAGGCCGGCACGTAAGCCATGTCGTCGGGCACATAAGGAGCGAGCAACCCGCTCTGCTTCCAGGAGATGAAGTTCGAGGTATCCGAGCTGTCGATCACGTCGACCGCGTGGATGTTGCTGGAATATTCCTCGGCGATGCGCTGGAAGTTGCGCTCGGCGCCCGAACGCTCGAGCTGGACGGCGATTCCGGGATACTTGACCTCGAAGGCCTTGGCCACGGCCTCGACCAGGCCGAGCTCGGCCGAGGTGTACCAGATCACCTGGCCTTCCTTTTCCGCCGCGGCGATCAGTTCGGGCGTGATCTTGGCCGGCGCCGGCGCCGCGGCGAAGGCCGGCGCGGCCGCCAGCGCCGCGGCCGCGATCAAGACGCCGCGAATGGCTTTGTGCAATGCCCGCCCTCCCCATTTTAGCCTGCTTTGGGCGGGCATCCTGCCCGCTCCGGGCTTTGCGATCAACCCGCCCGGAGAGGCGGGGGAAGCGCGGGCGGAGGCTCGAGGCTTAGTGCAAGGCGGGGTGGTTCTGCGCCGCCTTCGACTTGATCGCCTTTTGCAATTTCTCGAAGGCGCGCACCTCGATCTGACGCACGCGCTCGCGCGAGATGCCGTATTTCACCGACAAATCCTCGAGCGTCGCCGGCTCGTCCTGGAGGCGGCGTTCGACCAGAATGTCGCGCTCGCGGCCGGTCAGCAGTTTCATCGCTCCGCGCAGCAGATCGCGGCGCAGGCCCAGTTCCTGGCGCTCGCCGAGGCGGTCTTCCTGGTCGGGGCCTTCATCCACCAGCCAGTCCTGCCATTCGCCCTCGCTGTCGGATCGCATGGGCGCGTTGAGCGAATTGTCCGGCGCGGCGAGGCGGCGGTTCATGTTGACCACGTCCTCTTCGGGAACGCCGAGCTCGGTGGCGATCTTGTGGACGTTCTCGGGCGACAAATCGCCCTCATCGATCGCCTGAAGCTGGCCCTTGATTTTGCGCAGGTTGAAGAACAGCTTCTTCTGCGCCGCGGTGGTGCCCATCTTCACCAGCGACCAGGAATGCAGGACGTATTCCTGGATGGCGGCGCGAATCCACCACATGGCGTAAGTCGCCAGGCGGAAGCCGCGTTCGGGGTCGAAGCGCTTCACCGCCTGCATCATGCCGACATTGCCTTCGGAGATGAGTTCGGAAAGCGGCAGGCCGTAGCCGCGATAACCCATGGCGATCTTGGCCACCAGGCGCAGATGGCTGGTCACCAGCTTGTGCGCGGCGTCGCGGTCGCCATGCTCGCGCCAGCGCTTGGCCAGCATGTACTCCTCCTCCGGCTGCAACATCGGGAATTTGCGGATCTCTTGGAGATAACGCGAAAGATTGCCTTCGGACGAGATCGAGGGGAGGGCGCGGACGGTCGCCATGAATGGCGGGCTCCTTTCATTCTTCTCTTGGAAACATATCTTAGTGCCGGACTCAGGTATTGTCTAGACTAGATGACATCTAAGCTGGTTACTAACTTACTGATATCTTTAGGTAAGCGGCTCCGGAATTCCAGGTATTCGCCGCTTGCGGGGTGCCGGAACCCCAGGAGATAGGCATGGAGCGCCTGGCGTCCAAGCGATGCCGCCGCCTTGCGCGCCTTCTCCGGCAATGCGGCTAAGCGGCTTTGGCTCTGTTTCCCATAGCTCGCGTCGCCGATCAGCGGGTGGCCCTTGGCCGTCATATGGACGCGGATCTGATGGGTGCGGCCGGTGGCGAGCCGGCATTCGACCAGCGCCGCTTTGGTGCCGAAGGCCTTCAGCACCTTATAGCGGGTCATGGCGGGTTTGCCGCGGGACGATACCACCGCCATTTTCTTGCGGTCGCGCGGGTTGCGGCCAATGCGCCCGGAAATCTCGCCGCTTTTGGGCTGGGGCACGCCCCAGACCACCGCCTGATAGGCGCGGGTGACGGCATGAGAGGCAAAATCGCGCGCCAGCGCCCGGTGCGCCGCCTCGTTCTTGGCCACCACCATCAGGCCGCTGGTGTCCTTGTCGAGGCGGTGAACGATGCCCGGCCGCTTGACGCCGCCGATGCCGGCCAGGCTCGCGCCGCAATGGGCGAGCAGCGCGTTGACCAGGGTTCCGTCCGGATTGCCGGGGGCGGGATGGACCACCAGACCGGCCGGCTTGTCGAGCACGAGCAGGTGTTCGTCCTCGAAGCGTATGTCGAGGTCCATCGCCTGGGGCTCGGGCGTGGCGGTTTCTGGCGGGGGCACGGCGAGGGTGAAGACCTGGCCTGGCTTGACCCGCATGGCGGGATCGGTCACCGCGGCGCCTCCCAGGCTAACCCGGCCTGATTCAACGAGATTCTTGAGGCGCGAGCGCGAGAATCCGGCCAGCGCGGCCGCCAGGAAACGGTCCAGCCGCTCGCCCGCACCCTCGCTTCCGACCCGCGCTTGTAGCGTCTCGGCATTCATGGCGGCTAAAGTGAACCGGAACATGCGGGCTCTCAAGCTTCTGGTGATCGGGTTGGGCGTGCTGCTGGCGGCCGGGGTGGTGGCGCTGGCGGTGGCGGTGACGTTCCGCCTTAACCATGCCGCGCCTTTGCCCGCTTCCGGCGGCGGATCGGCCGCGATTGCGCTGCCGCCGGGGGCCAAAATCGTCTCGACCGAAGCCTCGGGCGGCAGACTCGTCGCCCGGATCGACCTGCCGGATGGCGGCGTCGAGCTCATCATCTTCGATCTGGCCAATGGCGCGCGCATCTCCACCATCGATCTGGCGCCGCAGCAGCGCTGAAACCGGAGACTCGCCGGGAATTTTCCCCGCCGCCGCTGTCACAAAGCCGCTTTATGTTCCGGAATCCACTCCGCGAGGAGCGAAAATGGTCCCGCGCGGGGGAAAAATCGCCCCGCGAGCATAAAGGGAGGATAAAAATCGCCGCTCGAAGTGAAAAATCGGCAACGCCGCCGAGAAAATTTACTTTTTCGTGAATTTTTTCTTGCATCGTGCGGCGATGAGCGTATCTATCAAACGCGACGCACTCGCACGTGCCTATGGCCCATCGTGGTTATGCAACGACGTAACGCGTCCTTTTTGGCAGAGCCGGTCGTGGGGGACCGGTCCCGAGAGGGAGGTCGATATGGTTGCTTTCCAGAGCAGGGCTCCCAAGCCCACACATGAAACCGGTACCGGCGCCCCGAGCGGCGCCTTGGGCCGTTTTGCCGCGTCGTTGAGCACCCCGAATTGATCCCCGCACCCGGTTTTCGGGCGGACCCTTCCCTCGCGGATGCCGGTTCCGCCCTCTCACGTCCTCCCGCCCGACTCCGTCGCGGCCAACGGGGGCAATTCGGCGCGGTCAAGCGCGCGCTTTGAGATAGGAATTCGACCATGAACGTCGTCAACAAGAAGATCGCCAAGTTCCTCGCCGAGCAGAAGCCCGAGACGCCCTGCCTGATCGTCGATCTCGACATCGTGACCCAGGCCTACAAGCTGTTGCGGCGCTATCTGCCCCTGGCCCGCGTGTTCTACGCGGTCAAGGCCAATCCGGCGCCCGAGGTGGTCGGCGCACTCAAGGATCTGGGCTCGAGCTTCGACGTCGCCAGCCGCAACGAGATCGATCTCTGTCTCGGCCGCGGCGTCGCCCCGGACAACGTCTCCTTCGGCAACACCATCAAGAAAGAGCGCGATATCGCCTATGCCTATGAGAAGGGCGTGCGCCTCTTCGCCTTCGACAGCCAGGCCGAGCTGGAAAAGCTTTCGCGCACCGCGCCCGGCGCGCGCGTCTTCTGCCGCATCCTGGTCGAGTGCACCGGCGCCGATTGGCCGCTGTCGCGCAAATTCGGCTGCGCGCCGGAAATGGCGGTCGAATTGCTGCGCCAGGCGCGCGACATGGGGCTCGATCCCTACGGCGTCTCCTTCCATGTGGGTTCGCAACAGACCGATTTGTCGCAATGGGACAGCGCCATCGGCCGCGCCGCCAAGATGTTCTCGGCGCTGGCCGAGACCGACATCAATTTGCGCATGGTCAATGTCGGCGGCGGCTTCCCGGCCAAGTATCGCGGCGACGTGCCGGCGGTGGTCAACTACGCCAACGCGGTGATGGCCGCCATGACCGCGCATTTCGGCAACAACCTGCCGGAGATGATCATCGAGCCCGGCCGCTCCATCGTCGGCGACGCCGGCGTGATCCAGAGCGAGGTGGTGCTGATCTCCCGGAAATCGGCCAATGATCCGAAGCGCTGGGTCTATCTCGACGTCGGCAAGTTCGGCGGCCTGGCCGAGACCATGGACGAGGCGATCAAGTACCGCATCAAGACGCCGGCCGACGGCGGTCCGCGCGGGCCGGTGGTGATCGCGGGTCCGACCTGCGACAGCGCCGACATTCTTTACGAGCGCACGGTTTACCGCCTGCCGCTCGACCTCAAGGTGGGCGACCGGGTCGAGATCCTGTCGACCGGCGCCTATACCTCCAGCTACTCGACGGTGAACTTCAACGGCTTCGCGCCGCTCAAGACCTACTGCATCTGAGCGCGCTTGCCGGGGGGACTCAATTCGGCCGGGCCCTTGCCAAAAGGTCCGGCCGAAGCGTTTTAGGGCGAGCCCGCGATACGTGCCCGGACTTGCTTTCTCGCGCCCGGCAAACATAATCGGGCCCGATCAGACGCCCCGAAAGCCTCACCGAATCACATGCTCCGTTTTGCCGCCTTCGCCGCCAGCTTGCTCGTGCTATCCGCCATGCCCGATGCCCGGGCGGACAGCAGCGATCCCACGGGCTGTGCCGCGCTCGCCTTCCGCGCCGTGGGCCCGGGCCTCGCCGATGGCGAGCAAGACGCCGGATTCTACAAATCGCATCTCGGCAAGATCGAGGTGTTGGCCGTGGTCAAGAGCGGCGCGGCGCAGAATTATTTCGTGCAGATGAACGGCAAGGCCTTGGCCCCGGTGCCCGGCGACTTGCCCGGCGGGATAGCATCCTGTGCCAAGGCCAAGCGGCTGGCGCCGCCATCGAGCCCGGACAGCGTGTGCACCGGCGACCGGCTGGTGGTGCTGATCGGCCATGATTCGGAGCGGCACTACGTGCTGCTTTACGTTCATCGCGGCAATGTCTGGCATTTCTGCAGCGCTGGAATCGCCTGACCGGCTCCGCCCGAATCCGGCGGCTTCGTCCCCGGCTCAGTGAACGAAATTATGCGCCAGGTTGGTCGGCGGCGCCTTCAACAGACGGCCGTAGAGCGCCGGGTTCTCGACCATTTGGCGCGCGAGCGCCAGGTCGATGGCGCGGTCGGCGCGTTGCGCCGGGCACAGCGCGCGCAAGGCGGTCCAGCCGTTGTCGTCGAGGTCGTCGCGCGCCTTGACCAGCTCGGGCGCCGGGCTCTTTTGCAGCACCGCGGCCGCGTCGGCTTTGTCGCCGAGATTGGCGGTGCACACCGTCGGCACCACGCCGTGATGGTTGAGGAAATACCCCCGGGGCGGAACCAGTTGAGCCCAGGTGACGGTAAGCTCGCCGTCGTTCGAGGTGCGCAGCACGGTCTGCACCGTGCCCTTGCCGTAGCTGGAGGTGCCGATCACCACGGCGCGGCCCGAATCCTGCAACGCCGCGGCGACGATCTCCGAGGCCGAGGCCGAGCCGCCATTGACCAGCACCGCCATCGGCAGCGTCTCGGCGTGGTGGTCCGCGGGCGCCGCGAAATACTGGAAGCTGTCCGGGTTGCGGCCGATGGTCGTCACCACCGTGCCGCCATCGAGGAACTGGCTCGCCACGTCGATCGACTGGTCGAGCAATCCGCCGGGATTGTCGCGCAGATCGAGCACGATGCCCTTCATCGCGAGGCCGAGATCCTGATGCGCCTTGTGCAGCAACTGCACCAGGGCCTGCCCCGTCTGCTGGTTGAAGCTGACGATCTTGAACACCGCGACGTCGTGATCCTCGCTCAAAGTCACCGAGGGCGGCACCAGATGCGTGCGCTCGATCGACAGCATCATCGGCTTGTTGAGGCCGGCGCGTTGAATGCCGAGCACCACCACGGACGAGGCCGGTCCGCGCAGCCGCTCGCGCACCTGGTCGGGCGTGAGCGAGGAGGAGGGCACGCCGTCGAGCGCGACGATCCGGTCATTGATGCGGATGCCGGCCTTCGCGGCCGGCGAATTCTCCATCACCGAGGCGATGCGGACGCCGTCGCCGCTGTCCAGCATCACGCCGATGCCGCTGAAGCCGTCGCGAGCGGCGCGCCATTCGCGCGCCACGTCCGGCCGTGCGTAGTGCGAGAAGGGGTCGAGCGTGGCGAGGCCGTGGTCGATCACCGCCTCATCGACCCGGTCCGCCGGCACGTCGGCGAGCGCGGGCGAAGCCCGGCGCGCGGCGTCGAGGATCTGCGCAGTCAGGCCGCCCCATCCGGCGCTGTCGAAGGGCGGGGGCGCGGGATAGGTCCAGGATTCCTCGCCATGGCGGAGGATCACGTCGTTATCGGCGCGCTCGACCGCGAGCGTTGAATCGAAGTCGCCGATCTTGGCCAGGCTTTGGATGGCGACCTGGTCGGCGCGGGTGGCGTCGATGTGATACTCGATGATGCTTTCATAGGTCTCGGTGAACAGCCGGCGCTCATCGCCCGCGGAAGCCTTATCGGCGGATGCCACTTGCGGCGATGGCGGGCTTGCCGCCGTTCCGCAGGCGGAAAGCGTAATCGAAAGGGCGGCCGCCAAAGACCATAGAACAGGAACACGACCTGCGGTCATGGCGCCGTATTGCTTGGGCGTGAAGGCCGACATGGTGAAGTAAAACTAAACCTCCCCCGCTTTGTATCTATTTGTATCTATTCTTGCCTTTGTGCCTCCAGGCTTGCAAGCGGATATATGATTAACCGGCGAATTATTTCGGCTTATTCATGGAGCGGGCGGGCGGAAATCGACGGTTAACGCCGCCTTCGCCCATGATGCTGCGGTGCTTTGGGCGCCTTGCCGCCGCCGGGCCCGTCCCCGACCAGGGTGAATTGCAGGCTGCCGGTAACCGTGTCGGCCTCGCTCAGGCGCGCGGTCACGCTGTCGCCCAGGGTATAGACCCGGCCGGTGCGCCGCCCGCGCAGGCAGTGGCGGCTCTCGTCGTGAATGTAGAAATCGTCGCCCAGGCTGCGCATGGGTATGAAGCCGTCGGCCCCGGTCTCGTCCAGGGTCACGAACAATCCGGCGCGGGTGACGCCGTTGATCCGGGCTTTGAATTCGGCGCCCACCCGTTCGGCCAGGAAGGCGGCGACATAACGGTCGCCGGCGCTGCGCTCCGCGGCGGCGGCGCGCCGCTCGGTCATCGAAATATGGTGCCCCAGTTCCTTGAAATCTCCGGGATGTCCGGACAGCCCGTCCGGCCCGAATCGGTGCCCGGCGATCAATCCGCGATGCACCAGCAGATCGGCATAACGCCGGATGGGCGAGGTGAAATGGGCGTAGCGGCGCAATGACAAGCCAAAGTGCCCGATATTCTCGGGGTTGTATTCCGCCTGCGATTGGGTCCGCAGCACCAATTGGTGGACCAGCCTGGCATAGGGCGTGCCCTGGGCGCGGGACAGGATGGCGTTGAAGTGCTGCGGCCGGATCACCTGGCCCTTGGCCAGCGTCAGCCCGTGAATGCCGAGTCCGTCGAGGAATCGCGCCAGCTCGGCGATCTTCACCGGATCGGGCACGTCGTGGATGCGGTACATGCAGGGCTGCTTGAGCTTCTCCAGCGTCTCCGCCGCGGCGACATTGGCGGCGATCATCAATTCCTCGATCAGTTTATGACTCTCCAGCCGCTGGCGCGGTTCGATGCGCTCGATGCGGCCCGAGGGCCCGAGCAGGATCTTGCGCTCGGGAATATCGAGCTCGATGGTGCCGCGCTGCGAGCGCGCGCGTTCCAGCGCGCGATAGACGCCGTAAAGCGGGCGCAGCACCGGATCGACGAGATTCGATGTCTTCCCGTCGGGTCTGCCGTCGATCGCCTCCTGCGCCGCCTCGTATGTCAACCGCGCCGCCGAGCGCATCAAGCCGCGGCGGAAACGGTGGCGGGTCAGGCGGCCCTCGTGGTCGATCCACAGATCGACCGCCAAACAGGCGCGCTCGACATCCGGCTTGAGCGAGCATAGTTCGTTGGACAGCGCCTCGGGCAGCATGGGCACGACGCGGTCGGGGAAATAGACCGAATTGCCGCGCTCATGCGCGGTTTTATCGAGCGCGTCCCCCGGCCGCACATACCAGGCGACGTCGGCGATGGCGACCAGCGCATGCCAGCCGCCTTCGTGTTCGGGATCGGGCTCGGCCCAGACCGCGTCGTCGAAATCGCGCGCATCCGCCCCGTCGATGGTCACCAGCGGAATGGAACGGAGGTCGGCGCGATGCTCGAGCCCCACCGGCTTGGCCGCGTTCGCCAGATCGATCGCCTCTTTCGGGAAGTCGGTGGGAATGCCGTGGCCGTGAATCGCGATCAGGCTGAAGGCGCGGGGATTGGCGCTGTCGCCGATACGCTCGACGATGCGCGCATTCGGCAGGCCCAAGGCCGCGCCGCCCAGCACCTCGGCCAGGACGATCTCGCCGTCCAAGGCGCCCTTGGTGTCCTGGGGCGCCACGCGGAATTCGCTGCGCACCTTGCGTTCGGTCGGCTCGATGCGGCCGCCTTCGGGTGTCAGGCGGTAGATCCCGAGCACCCGGTTGGGCGCGCCGCCCAGCGCGCGGATGATGCGCGCCTCATAGGCCCTGGGTCCGATGCGCGAAAACCGCACCGCCGCGCGCTCGCCCACGCCCAAGGCCGGCGATCCGCGTTCGGCCACGACGACGATGGCGGGTGGTTCTCCCTTGAAACCGGCCGGGCGGCCCAGCATCTCGCCGTCGAGATCGATTCCGGTGATCTCGACCACGCCGATTTCGGGCAATTCTCCGGGCTGCGCGTAGGACTCGCGCCCGCGCGCGTGCGGACGGTTATTCGGCTGCTTCTTCCGTCGTCCCGGATGATTTCTTTTTTGGGGTCTTTTTGACACGAGTTCCTTTCGCGGCGCCGGCCTTTGCCTTCGCCTTGGGTTTCTTTTTTCCGGTTTTTTCGGCGCGCTCGGCCAGCAGCTGGACGGCGCGGTCCATGGTCAATTCCTCGGGCCCGATGTCGCCGGGCAGCGTCGCGTTGATACCGTCATGGCTGACATAAAGCCCGTATTTGCCGTTGAAGACCTTCACCGGCCCGCCCTCGGCCGGGTGGTCGCCCAGCACCTTGATCGGCTCGGGCGCGCCGCGGCGGAATTTCCTCGGCTCGGCCAGCAGCACCACCGCGCGGTTGAGGCCGATGGTCAGCACGTCGTCGTCGGGGCCGAGCGATTTGAAAATCTTGCCGTGCTTGATGTAAGGGCCGAAGCGGCCGTTATTGGCGATGATGATCTCGCCGTCTTCGGGATGCGGGCCGACATCGCGCGGCAGCGACAGAAGCTTCAGCGCCAGCTCGAGCGTGACGTCGGCGGGCGACACGCCCTTGGGCAGCGAGGCGCGTTTGGGCTTGGGCGGCGGCTCAACCTTTTCGATCTTTTCGCCCTTGGCCCGCTTCTCGCCCTTCTTGCGCTTCTCCGGCTTGGGCGGGGTCTCGCCCAGCTGCACATAGGGCCCATAGGGGCCTTTCTTGACCGTCACCTCGAGACCGCTCACGGGATCGAGCCCGAGCGAGCGCGGCTCATTGGCGAGCGCGTTCTCGCCGGACTCCATGCCCAGCGGCCTGGTGTAGCGGCATTCGGGATATTTCGAGCAGCCGATGAAGGCGCCGAAACGGCCGAGCTTGAGGCCCAGCCGTCCCTGGCCGCAAATCGGGCAGAGGCGGGGGTCGGTGCCGTCGGCGCGCGGCGGGAAGAAGTGGGCGCCCAAATCCTCGTCGAGCGCGTCGATCACCTGGGTGATGTTGAGGTCCTTGGTGCCGGCGATGGCGGCGGAGAAATCCTTCCAGAAATCCTCCAGCACCTTCTTCCAGGGAATGCGCCCGCCGGAGATGTCGTCGAGCTTGTTCTCGAGATCGGCGGTGAAGTCGTATTCGATATAGCGCTTGAAGTATTCCATCAGGAACGCCGTAACCAGACGCCCGCGATCCTCGGGGATGAGCCGTTTCTTGTCGAGCAGGACGTATTTGCGGTCCTGCAATACCTGCATGGTCGAGGCGTAGGTCGAAGGCCGGCCGATGCCGAGCTCCTCGAGTTTCTTCACCAGGCTCGCCTCGGTGTAGCGCGGCGGCGGCTGGGTGAAATGCTGCTCCGGCTTGACCTCGCCGCGCGCGAGCTTGTCGCGCTCGGCCATGGGCGGCAGGCGGCGGTTCTCTTCGTCCTCGATCGGATCGTCGTCGTCCTCGTGATAGAGCGTGAGGAAGCCGTCGAACACCACGGTCGAACCGTTGACGCGCAAGGTCACGCTGTTGTCGGGGGGCGCGATGTCGACCGCCACCTGATCGATCACCGCCGAGGACATCTGGCTCGCCACCGCGCGCTTCCACACCAGCTCGTAGAGCCGGCGCTGGTCTTCCTCGAGATGGCGCGGCAGGTCTTCCGGGCGGCGATGCATGTCGGTCGGCCTGATCGCCTCATGCGCCTCCTGGGCGTTCTTCGCCTGGGTGCGGTAAATCCGCGCCTCGTCGGGCCGGTACTGGGCGCCGTACTGCTTGGCGATCATCTCGCGCGCCGAGGCGATCGCCTCGTTCGAAAGGGTCACGCCGTCGGTCCGCATATAGGTGATTAATCCGACGGTTTCGCCTTGGATATCGACGCCTTCATAAAGGCGCTGGGCGGTGCGCATGGTGCGGCTGGCGCCGAAGCCCAATTTGCGCGAGGCTTCCTGCTGGATGGTCGAGGTGGTGAAGGGCGGCGGCGGGTTGCGGCGGATTTGCTTCTTTTCGACCGCCGCGACCGCGTAATCGAGGTGCTTCTGGATGGCATCGGCGGCGGCGCGGGCTTCCGCCTCGCTGCCGAGGTCGAATTTATCGAGCCGATTGCCGTTGAGCTGGGTGAGGCGGGCGGTGAACTTGTCGCCCGCGGCGGTGGTGAATTCGGCCTCGACCGACCAGTATTCGCGCGGCTTGAAGGCCTCGATCTCGGATTCGCGCTCGCAGATGATGCGCAGCGCCACCGACTGCACCCGGCCGGCCGAGCGGCTGCCCGGCAGCTTGCGCCACAGCACCGGCGACAGGGTGAACCCCACCAGGTAATCGAGCGCGCGCCGCGCCAGATAGGCGTCGATCAGCTCGCGGTCCAGCTCGCGCGGATGTTTGAAGGCGTCGAGCACCGCCTGCTTGGTGACTTCATTGAACACGACCCGCTTCACGTCGACGCCGGTGAGCGCCTTGCGTTGCTTCAGGATCTCCTGCACGTGCCAGGAGATCGCCTCTCCCTCGCGGTCGGGGTCGGTGGCGAGATAGAGATGCTCCGCGCCCTTGACCGCGTGCATGATCGCCTTGATCTGCTTGTCGGACTTGCCGTGGATCTCCCACGACATGGAAAAACCGTCATCCGGCCGCACCGAGCCGTCCTTGGACGGCAGGTCGCGGACATGGCCGTAGCTCGCCAGGACGGTGAAATCCTTGCCGAGATATTTGTTGATGGTCTTCGCCTTGGCGGGCGATTCGACGATGACGACGTTCATTCAACCGTTAGGACGTTGTTACAACGAGGCAACACAAGGGCAACACATAGGAATCAGCCGCCCTTAAAGCAAGATTAAAGTGTTTCCGGGCTGCCGCTCGATTCGCCCCGCCAGATCGAGTTCGAGCAGAACGGTCAGCACGATGGCGGGGGACAATTGGCACTGCCGGATCAGTTCGTCAACCGCCACGGGCGAGGGCGACAGCAATTCGAGCACTTTTTTGCGCGCGGCTTCAAGCTCCGACTCGGCGACTTGGGCGGAGGGCGCGGCGGAAAACGGCGATTTGCGGCGCTCGGCCAGCGGGCTTACGAGCTGCGCCTTGAGCTCGGCCAGGATGTCGTCCGCCTCCTCGACCAAGGTCGCGCCCTGGCGGATCAGGCGATTGGTTCCCCGGCAACGCGGATCGAGCGGCGAGCCCGGCACGGCGAAGACCTCGCGCCCCTGTTCCAGCGCGAAACGCGCGGTGATGAGCGAGCCCGAACGTTCCGCCGCTTCGACCACCAGCGTGCCGAGGGCGCATCCCGAGATGATCCGGTTTCGGCGCGGGAAATGGCTCGCCTTCGGTTCGGTGCCGGGTGGCATCTCGGCCAAAAGAACGCCGCGCTCGGAGATGGATTCCTGGAGGGCGCGGTTTTCCTCGGGATAGATCGTGTCGATGCCGCCGGCCAGCACGGCGATGGTGCCGGTCGAAAGCGATCCTTCATGCGCCGCGGCGTCGATGCCGCGCGCCAGGCCCGAAACCACCGCCAGGCCGTTTCTGCCCAGCTCGGCCGCGATCTCGCGGGCGAAGCGCCGTCCATTGGCCGAGGCGTTGCGCGCTCCCACCACAGCAATGCCGCGTTTCTCGGTCAGGTGGAGATGGCCCTTCATGGAAATCAGCGGCGGCGCGTCGTCGATCTGTGCGAGATCGGGCGGATATCCGGGCTCGCCCCAGGCCACCAGCTTGGCGCCCAGCTTTTCGAGATCGGCAATCTCGCCTTCGGCCTCGGCCTTGGATCCGATGCCGACCGGCCCGACATTCTCGCTGCGGATGAGGCGCAGCCAGTCGAGACGCTCGCTGTCCTTGAGCGGCCGGGGTGTCGGGCTCACGCGCGTTTTTTCCCGAAGCTGATCTTGGACTCGGTGCCGTCCAACAGGCGCCGGATGTTGACGGTGTGGCGCAGGATGACCAGCAGCGCGATCACCAGCACGACGGCCATGGGCTCCGCCCCGCGCAGGCCCGCGAGCCACGCATAGGCGGGCACCGACACCGCCGCGATCAGCGCCGCCAGCGAGGAATAGCGCCAGATCGCCGCCGCGACGATCCAGGTCGCCACCGCCGCCAGTCCCATCGGCCAGGCATAGGCCAGGAACACGCCCGCCGCCGTCGCCACGCCCTTGCCGCCCTTGAATTTGAGCCAGAGCGGGAACATGTGGCCGAGCACCGCGCATACCGCCGCGGCGGCCGTGGCGTCGGGACCGAATTGCCGCGCGATCAGCACCGCGACCGCGCCCTTGCCGATGTCGAACACCAGCGTCACCAGGGCCAATCCCGCGCCGCCGGCGCGCAGCACGTTGGTGGTGCCGATATTGCCCGAGCCGATGGCGCGCAAATCGCCCAGCCCGGCGAGCCGGGTCAGCAACAGGCCGAACGGAATCGAGCCCAGCAGATAGGCCAGCAGCGCTGACGCGTAAACCAACGGATCGGACATCGGGGATTCCTGGGGGCCGGTTTCGGGATTCAGGCCGCGGCGGTGAAAATGCCGCGGCCGCCGACCACGGTTCTAAGCGCCCGGCCTTGCGCCGGGCGGCCGTCATAGGGCGCGTTCTTGCATTTGGATTGGAACTTGCTCACGTCGATGCGCCACGGCCGGTCGAGATCGAATACCACGAAATCGGCCGGCGCGCCCACCGCCAGCTTGCCGGCGTTGAGGCGCAGGATCTCGGCCGGGCGCTGGGACAGCGCGCGCAGCACCTGGAGCAGCGGAAGCGCGCCGTTGTGATAGAGCTCGAGCGACAGCGGCAGCAGGGTTTCGAGCCCGACGATGCCGGGCTCCGCCGAGGTGAAGGGCAGGCGCTTCGATTCCTGGTCCTGCGGCGCGTGGTCGCTGGCGATGGCGTCGATGGTGCCGTCCTTGAGGCCCTCGACCACCGCCTTGCGGTCTTCCTCGCTGCGCAAGGGCGGCGACACCTTGGCGAAGGTGCGGTAATCGCCCACCGCGCTCTCGTTGAGCGCGAAATAATGCGGCGCGGTATCGCAGGTCACATCCAAGCCGCGCGCCTTGGCGCGGCGGATCGCCTCGATCGCGCCCGATGTGGAGACGTGTGCTGCGTGATAGCGCCCGCCGGTGATCTCGACCAGGCGCAGATCGCGCTCGACCATGATGGCTTCGGCCGCCGGGTTGATGCCGGGCAGGCCCAGCCGCGTGGCGATCTCGCCCTCGGTCACGGCGCCGCCCGTGGCCAGGCTCGGCTCTTCCGGATGCTGGACGATGAGCAGATCGAAGGTGCTGGCGTAGGAGAGGGCGCGGCGCATCACCAGCGCGTCGGCGATCGCGCGGGTGCCGTCGGTGAAGGCGACGGCGCCAGCCTCGGCCAAAAGCCCGAACTCGGTCAGCTCCTTGCCCAAAAGCCCCTTGGTGGCGGCGGCATAGGTCCTGATCTTGGTCAGCCCGATCTCGCGCGCGCGCCGCGCCACGAACTCGACCAGCGCGTGCTCGTCGATCACCGGCGCGGTGTTGGGCAGCATGACCATCGTGGTGACGCCGCCGGCGGCCGCCGAATCGGCGCCGGTCTCGAGCGTCTCCTGGTACTCGTCGCCGGGCTCGCGCAGCTGCACGCGCATGTCGACCAATCCTGGTGCAAGGGCGGCTCCGCCGCAATCGACGGTCTCGATGTCGGGGCCGAGCCCGTCGCGACCGAGCTTGGGGCCGAGGGCCGCGATCTTGCCGTCCACGGCCAGAATCTCGCCTTTGACATCGAGCTTCGTCGCCGGGTCGAGCAGCCTTGCGTTGGCATAGAGCTTGCGGATCGTCATGGCGCCGCCTGGCCGTTGCGGCGGTCGCGGGTCAAGGTGTCGAGGCAGGCCATGCGCACCGCCACGCCGGTCTCGACCTGCTGCTGGATGACGCTGCGGTCGATGTCGTCGGCCACGTCGGTGTCGATCTCGACACCGCGATTCATCGGTCCGGGATGCATGATGAGCGCGTCGTCCTTGGCCACGGCCAGCTTGGCGTGGTCGAGGCCGAAGAAGTGGAAATATTCGCGGATCGAAGGCACGTAGCTGCCGTGCATGCGCTCGGTCTGGAGCCGCAGCATCATGATGATGTCGACGCCGGCGAGGCCCTGCTTCATGTCGGTATGGACCTCGACGCCGAGCCGCTCGACCGCGGCCGGCAGGAGCGTGCGCGGCGCCACCACCCGCACATGGGCGCCCATGGTGTTCAAGAGCGCGATGTTGGAGCGCGCGACCCGGCTGTGCAAAATGTCGCCGCAGATCGCCACGGTCAGGCCCTGGATCCGGCCCTTGCGCCGGCGCATGACCAGCGCGTCGAGCAGCGCCTGGGTCGGGTGCTCGTGGCTGCCGTCGCCGGCGTTGATGACCGCGCAGCCGACTTTCTCCGACAACAGCTTCACCGCGCCCGATTCGGGATGGCGCACGATCAGCACCTCGGGATGCATGGCGTTCAACGTCATGGCGGTGTCGATCAGCGTCTCGCCCTTTTTGATCGAACTCGCCTGGGCCTGCATGTTGATAACGTCGCCGCCCAGCCGCTTGCCCGCGAGCTCGAAGGAGGTGCGGGTGCGGGTCGAATTCTCGAAGAACAGGTTGATGATGGTGCGGCCGCGCAGCAACGCCAGCTTCTCGCCGCGTTTGCGGCTTTGCTCGATATAAATCTCGGAAAGATCGAGGAGATAGGTGATTTCGCCGGGGGAAAGCCCTTCGATCCCCAGCAGATGACGGTGGGGAAACGGGTCGTTAGGCGCGCCAATGGTCATTAAAGGCGGGACTATAGAGGGTGCACCCCGCCCCGCGCAAGCCGGTCCAGCAGCCCCTGGAGAATATAGGCGGCGGCGGCGCGGTCGACGATCTGGGCGCGGCGCTTGCGCGTGATATCGGCCTCGATCATGCCGCGTTCCACCGCCGCGGTGGACAAACGCTCGTCCCAGAAGGTTAACGGCAGGTCGAGCTGCGCCAGCAGGTTCTTGGCGAATTGGCGCACGCCCTGGGCGCGCGGGCCTTCGCCGCCCGCCAGCGCCAGCGGCAGGCCCACGACGATGCCGCCGACGCCCTGCTTCTCCACCTCCTGCCGGATGCGCGCCAGATCGTCGCGGAAGCGGGTGCGGCGGATGGTGTCGAAGGGAGTCGCGATGACGAGGCGCGTATCGGAGAGCGCCATGCCGATGGTCTTGGTGCCGACGTCGAGGCCCAGGAGCCGCTGGCCCTGTTTCATGAACGCCTTGAGGTCGGTCGGGTTGCAGATCGGCATGTCGGGTGTTAGGACATCTACCTTATGGCGTTGGACAAGGCCACCGTCGCGCGCATCGCCGATCTCGCGCGCATCAAGCTGCCCGAAGCCGAGCGCGATGCTATCGCCGTGGAGCTTTCGAAAATCCTCGACTGGATCGAGCAGTTGAACCAGGTGCCGACCGACGGCGTCGAGCCGATGGCCAGCGTCGCGCACATGAAATTGCCGATGCGCGAGGACAAGGTCACCGACGGCGATTGCCGGGACAAGATTCTCCAGAACGCGCCCCAGGCGGCCAACGGCTTCTTCGCCGTGCCCAAGGTGGTCGAGTGAGCGCGCTCACCGCTCTTTCGCTTGCCCAGGCGCGCGACGGCTTGAAGCGCAAGGACTTCACCGCGCGCGAACTGTCCTTGGCCTATATCAAGGCGGTGGAGGATGCCCGGCCCTTGAACGCCTTCCTCAAGGAAACGCCGGAACGCGCGCTCGCCATGGCCAAGGAATCCGACGCGCGCATCGAAAAGGGCCGGGCGCTACCGCTCGACGGCGTGCCCATTGCGGTCAAAGATCTGTTTTGCACCGAAGGGGTCGAAACCACCGCCGGCTCGAAAATTCTCAAGGGCTTCGTGCCGCCCTATGAATCGACCGTCACGGCCAATCTCTGGCGCGCCGGCGCCTGCATGCTGGGCAAGACCAATCTCGACGAATTCGCCATGGGCTCGGCCAACGTGACCAGCGCCTATGGTCATGTGGAAAGCCCGTGGCGCCGGCCCGGCGACAACCGGCCCTTGGTGCCGGGCGGCTCCTCCGGCGGCTCGGCGGCTTCGGTGGCGGCCCGCGCGGCTCTGTCGGCCATCGGCACCGACACCGGCGGCTCGATCCGCCAACCCGCCGGGTTCTGCGGCATCGTCGGCTTGAAGCCCACCTATGGCCGCTGCTCGCGCTGGGGCATCGTCGCCTTCGCCTCCTCGCTCGACCAGGCCGGGCCGATGACGCGCGACGTGCGCGACGCCGCCATCATGCTCAAGGCGATGGCCGGGCATGATCCGCGGGATTCCACCTCGGCCGATCTGAAAGTGCCGGATTTCGAGCAGGCGGTGGGCCAAAGCGTCAAGGGCCTCAAGATCGGCATTCCCAAGGAATACCGGATCGACGGCATGCCGAAGGAGATCGAGGCGCTATGGCAGCGCGGCATCGACTGGCTCAAATCCGCGGGCGCCACCACGGTCGAGATCAGCCTGCCCATGACCCGCTACGCGCTGGCCACTTATTACATCATCGCTCCGGCCGAGGCCTCGTCCAACCTCGCGCGTTATGACGGGGTGCGCTTCGGTTTGCGGGTGCCGGGTGAAAGCCTGGATGAAATGTACGAGAACACGCGCGGCGCGGGTTTCGGCGCCGAGGTCCGCCGCCGTATCCTGATCGGCACCTATGTGCTGTCGGCGGGATATTACGATGCCTATTACCTGAAGGCGCAGAAGGTGCGGGCGCTGATCGCGCGCGATTTCGAGCAGGCCTTCAAGCAATGCGACGCGATCCTGACTCCGACCGCGCCTTCGGCCGCCTTCGCCATCGGCGAGAAGATGGACGATCCGATATCCATGTACCTGAACGACGTCTTCACCGTGCCGGTGAATCTGGCCGGGCTGCCGGGCATTTCCGTGCCGGCGGGATTGTCGGGCGAGGGGTTGCCGCTGGGCCTGCAAGTCATAGGGCGAGCCTTCGACGAGGAGATGGTGCTACGCGTGGGCTCGGCCATCGAAAGCGCCGCCAAATTCGACGCCAAACCCCAATTCGTGGCGGGCAAGGCATGACGATCAAGGGCAAGAGCGGCGACTGGGAGATGGTGGTGGGATTGGAAATCCACGCCCATGTGACCTCGAAGGCCAAGCTGTTCTCGGGGGCTTCGACCGCCTTCGGCGCCGAACCCAACACCCAGGTCTCGACCGTCGATGCGGCCTTTCCCGGCATGTTGCCGGTGATCAACCGCTTCTGCGTCGAGCAGGCGGTGAAGTCCGGCTTGGGCCTCGACGCCCAGATCAATCTCACCTCGGTGTTCGACCGCAAGAATTATTTCTACGCCGATCTGCCGGCCGGATATCAGATTTCGCAATTCACCCGGCCCATCGTCGGCAAGGGCAAGATCACCCTCGACATGCCGGACGGCAGCCCGCGCGAGATCGGCATCACGCGCCTGCACCTGGAACAAGACGCGGGCAAGAGCCTGCACGACCAGCATCCGTCGCAGACCTATGTCGATCTCAACCGCGCCGGGGTGGCGCTGATGGAGATCGTCTCCGAGCCGGATATCCGGAGCGCCGAGGAGGCCGGGGCTTATGTGAAAAAGGTGCGCTCCATCCTGCGTTATCTCGGCACCTGCGACGGCAACATGGAAGAAGGCAGCCTGCGCTGCGACTGCAACGTCTCGGTGCGCAAGCCCGGCGGCAAGCTCGGCACGCGGTGCGAGATCAAGAACGTCAATTCGGTGCGTTTCGTCATGCAGGCGATCGACTACGAGGCGCGAAGGCAGATCGGCGTGCTGGAGGAAGGCGGCAAGATCGACCAGGAAACCCGCCTGTTCGACGCGGCCAAGGGCGCGACCCGGCCGATGCGCTCCAAGGAGGAGTCCCACGACTACCGCTATTTCCCCGATCCCGATCTGCTGCCACTGGTGCTCGACCAGGATTGGGTGGCGAAGCTCAAGGCCGGTCTGCCCGAGCTGCCCGACGCCAAGAAGGCGCGCTTCGTCAGGGACTACAAGCTCTCGCCCTATGACGCCGGGGTGCTGGCGGGCGAACGGGAAGACGCCGAATATTTCGAAACCGTGGCCAAGGGCCGCGACCCGAAGCTCGCCTCCAACTGGGTGACGGTCGAGTTGTTCGGCGTGCTCAACAAGCGGGCCAAGACCATCGCGGATTCGCCGGTGAAGGCCCAGGCGTTGGGCGAACTTATCGACTTGATCGCCGACGGCACGCTGTCGGGCCGTTTGGCCAAGGACGTGTTCGCCGCCATGGTCGAGACCGGCAAGGGCGCCAAGGCCATCGTCGCGGAGAAGGGCCTGAAACAGGTCACCGATACCGGCGAAATCGAACGGGCGATCGACGCCGTGCTGGCCAAGGAGCCGGCCAATATCGCCAAGTACCGCGCCGGCAACGAGAAGCTGCTGGGCTATTTCGTAGGATTGGTGATGAAGGCGACGGGAGGGCGGGCCAATCCGGCGATGCTCAACGAACTCTTGAAGAAGAAATTATCTGGCTGACAGGCACGTCCCGTCATCGCGAGGACCGCGAGCGGAGCGTGGCGGGACGAAGCGATCCAGAAAAGCCTGGATTGCTTCGGCCGCCCCATTTTTGAAAACCGGGCGGCCTCGCAATGACGCGGGCTGCGGAACTTATTTCAGAACGCGCTACTTCTTCTCCACCCGCCCGTAGGTGTCCTCGAAGCGGATGATGTCGTCCTCGCCCAAATAACTCCCTGACTGCACCTCGATCACATGCAGCGGAATCTTGCCCGGGTTTTCCAGCCGGTGCGCCGTGCCCAGCGGAATATAGGTCGACTGGTCCTCGTAGAGCGTGATCTCGTCCTTGCCGCGCGTCACCTTGGCGGTGCCGGCAACCACCACCCAATGCTCGGCGCGGTGCTGGTGCTTCTGCAGGCTGAGCTTCGCGCCCGGCTTGACCATGATGTGCTTCACCTGCACCCGGTCGCCGTTGTGGATCGAGCGATAGGTGCCCCAGGGGCGATGCACCAGCGGATGGGTGGTAAGCTCGCTGCGCCCGGCCTTTTCCAGCCGCGCCACCAGCTGCTTGATGTCCTGGGCGCGGTCGCGGCGCGACACCATCACCGCGTCCGGCGTCACCACCACCACCAGATCCTCGACGCCGAGCACGGCGAGCATGCCGCTTTCGGCGCGCAGATAGTTGTTCTTGGCATCCTCGGATATCACGTCGCCGAGCGCGACATTGCCGTCCTTGTCCTTTTTGCCGATTTGCCACAGCGCGTCCCAGGTGCCGACGTCGCTCCAGCCGATCTCGCACGGCACCACCGCGGCGTGCTGGGTGTGCTCCATCACCGCGTAATCGATGGACAGGTTTTCGGCCTTGGCGAATGCGTCCTGGTCGAGCCGCACGAAATCGAGATCGCGCTTGGCCTGGTCGAGCGCGGCGCGGCAGGCCGCGACCATCGCCGGCTTGAGCCGCTCCAGCTCCTTCAGATAGAGCGCGGCGGGGAAGAGGAAGATGCCGCTGTTCCAGACATAATCGCCGGACGCGGCATAGGTCTTGGCGCGCGCCGCGTCGGGTTTCTCGACGAAGGAGGAAACCTCGAAGACGCCGGCGGCTCCCGGCAGCGCGGGCCCGCGCTTGATGTAGCCATAGCCGGTCTCGGGCCGCGTCGCCTTGATGCCGAAGGTCACGAGATGGCCCTGGCGCGCGGCCGAGGATGCTTGGTCGATGGCTGCCTGGAAGGCGGCAACGTCGGTGATGGCGTGGTCCGAGGGCATCACCAGCATCAGCGCCCCGGGCACGGCGGCGAGCGTCAGCGCCGCGACGCAGGCGGCGGGCGCGGTGTTGCGGCCCATCGGCTCGAGGATGATGGAATGGGGGGAAATTCCGGCCAGGCGCAGCTGCTCGGCCACGATGAAACGGTGTTCGTCGTTGGAAACCAGCAGGGGCGGGGCGAAGCGCGTTTTGTCGGCGACACGCAGGGCCGCCTCCTGCAACAGCGATTTCTCCGACACCAGCGGCAAAAGCTGCTTCGGATAAAGCGCCCGCGACATCGGCCACAATCTTGTGCCCGAGCCGCCGGACAGGATCACCGGGTGAATCTGCGGAGCCGCCATCTCATGCCTTTCGCGCATGCATAGTAGAGCATGAGGGGCGGTTCAAGGGACCGCCATGAAGGGGCGAAGGGGACGCCGGGCGAGACTCGCAGGCCCTCCGGAACTCTCCGGATTCGCCGCAAACCGGCCGGCGGAACGCTTAGGCCATCGCGGCGCGCGGACGGCCGGGCCGGCGCAACGTGGCGCGGGCGAAAGACGTGACGTTGTCGATCCCCCCGCGTTCGAGCGCGCTCAACTCTTCCTTGCAACGCTCGAGGACCTGAAGGTCCCGCGCGTCCTCGCGGTCGGAGATGTCCATGTAGCTGAGTTTGATCTCGACGAGATCGAGCAGCATTTCGACGGTACGCTTCGACAGACCCATGATTCCCTCCACTCTCTGAACGATCACTCCTGAACAATTGTGCCGATGATCGGGCTTTATTCGTTAAAATGCGGTGAACCGGATAAGCGGCTATTCAGAGAAAAATGCCGTGGGGTTTTCTTGGTAACTTCTTGTTAAACATGCTTGCGAGGGGCGCGTTGACACCCCGGGATGCGGCCTATAGAACGGCTTTGGCATACGCCGTGAACGACACCACTCATCAGCGGAGAGGTGGCCGAGTGGCTGAAGGCGGCGGTTTGCTAAACCGTTATAGGGCCCTAAAGCCCTATCGAGGGTTCGAATCCCTCCCTCTCCGCCACTTTTCCTTTTCAATGGGCTGCGCACGGCCCGGCAAGGTTTTCCCTAAGCCCGTCCTCGGACGTTGGAACCGTTCTCGGTAGCCATCGATCGGCCGGGACGCCGCGGCGCGGACGGCATTGCTCGCCGCCATTGCCGCGCCGCGCTTCCCGTGAAATAACGTCCCGTCCAAACCGCCGGTGGCGGGCCGGTCATGGGGCGCGTCCGCAGAAGGCGGACGATAAGGGGGGAGAATCGAATGAACGCAGCAAACCCGTCGCTGATCGATACCGGCGGTGTCGCCTGGGTGCTCACCGCATCCGCCCTGGTCCTGTTCATGACCTTGCCGGGTCTCGCGCTGTTCTATGGCGGGCTGGTGCGGGCGCGCAATTTTCTCTCCGTCATGATGCATTGCTTCGCCATCTGCTGCATCGTTTCGGTGATTTGGGGACTCTTCGGCTACAGTCTCGCTTTCGGCGATGGCGGCGCCTTGATCGGCCCGCTCGGCAAGGCCTTCCTTGCGCATCTCGGCGACAAGAATCTGCCCGGCAATCTGCCCGAGATCGTCTTCGTTATCTTCCAGATGACCTTCGCCATCATCACGCCGGCGCTCATCATCGGCTCTTTTCCCGAGCGCGTGCGCTTCAGCTTCGTCGCCGTCTTCTCCGCCCTCTGGCTCGTGATCGTCTATCTGCCGATCGCGCATTGGGTCTGGGGCGGCGGCTGGCTCGCCCAGAACGGCGTCCTGGATTTCGCGGGAGGCATCGTCGTCCACACCACGGCAGGCGTC
>Ga0187863_10000933_pt1 | contig 24122 bp, 23 predicted proteins | sample June2016WEW_11_1_FD_132975 | JGI IMG/M metagenome (GOLD analysis project Ga0187863, IMG submission 132975) | Peatland microbial communities from SPRUCE experiment site at the Marcell Experimental Forest, Minnesota, USA - June2016WEW_11_10 | ecosystem: Environmental > Terrestrial > Soil >...
GAGCCGTTTTTCAGGCGTAGCGAAGAGCCTGCCCTGAGCGAAGCCGAAGGGATCTCCCGCTTAACCGGCCCAACGCGTAAGCCAAATTGCACCACTACCCCAAGAAGCATCAGCGCTGCGAACCGCTCCCCGCCTGTTAAAATCAAAGATCAGCCCTCAGCCTCTCAAAAGCGGTTGCCAGCAGTCGGTTTTCGATTCGGTTTTACTGGCAACCGGCAACTGGCCGCTGGCAACTGATCCTATGGACGCCGCTTTTCTCCGCAACTTCGCGATCATCGCGCATATCGACCACGGTAAATCCACGCTGGCAGACCGCCTGCTGGAACTGACCGGTTCTCTCACTGCGCGCGAGATGCAGGCGCAGGTGCTCGATTCCATGGACTTGGAACGCGAGCGCGGCATCACCATCAAGGCCCATGCCGTGCGCATGATGTACACCGCTCACGATGGTCAAACCTACCAGCTCAATCTCATCGACACTCCCGGCCACGTCGACTTCTCCTATGAAGTCTCGCGCTCGCTGGCGTCGTGCGAGGGCGCGCTGCTCATCGTTGACGCTTCGCAAGGCGTGGAAGCGCAAACCCTCGCCAACTCCTACCTCGCGATCAATCACGGCCTGGAAATCATTCCCGTCATCAACAAGATCGATCTGCAAAGCGCCGACATCCCCCGCACCAAAGAAATGATCGAAAGCGCCGTCGGGCTTGATGCTTCCGATGCCGTACTCATCAGCGCCAAAACCGGCCAGGGCGTGCCCGACGTACTGGAAGCCATTGTGAAGCGCATCCCGCCGCCGAAGGGCAATCCGGACAACCGCCTGCAGGCGCTGATCTTCGACTCCTGGTTCGACGCTTACCGCGGTGTCGTCGTGCTGGTCCGCGTCTTTGAAGGAACCCTGCGCAAGGGCCAGAGAATCCGCCTGTGGTCGAATGGCACCACCTTCGACGCCGAAACTCTCGGCGTGCAAAACCCCAAGCCGGTGGAGATTAACGAATTGAAAGCCGGCGAAGTCGGCTTCCTCATCGCCAACATCAAGAATGTCGCCGACACCAAAATCGGCGACACCATCACCGACGACGCCGACCCCGCTTTCGAAGCGCTTCCCGGCTTTGAAGAAATCAAACCCATGGTCTTCGCCGGCCTCTACACCGTCGACGCGCACGAGCACACCCGCCTGCGCGAGGCGTTGGAGAAACTGCGGCTGAACGATTCGTCATTCTTCTTTGAACCGGAAAGTTCGGTAGCACTCGGTTTCGGCTTCCGTTGCGGATTCCTCGGCCTGCTCCACATGGAAATTATCCAGGAACGCCTGGAGCGAGAATTCGCCCTCGAACTCATCACCACCGCGCCCGGCGTCCGCTACAAAATCACCAAGACTGACGGTGTAATGATCGAAGTCGACAATCCCTCGCGCTGGCCCGATCCCAGCGAGATTGCGAAGATCGAAGAGCCGGTGATCCTGGCCACAATTCTCACTAACGAAGAATACGTCGGCGGCATTCTGAAGCTGGTCGAGGACAAGCGCGGCAAGCAGAAGACCTTCGAGTACGTCAGTTCGTCGCGCGTGATGTTGCACTATGAGTTACCACTGAATGAAATCGTTCTAGACTTTTACGATCGCCTCAAGTCAGTCTCGCGCGGCTATGCTTCGCTCGATTACCACTTGGCGGACTATTGGGAGTCGCCCATGGTGAAGCTCGACATCCTGGTCGCGGGCGAACCAGTCGACGCACTCTCCATCATCGTGCATCGCGATTTTGCCTACGACCGCGGCAAGGCGCTGGTTGCCAAAATGAGGCAGCTCATTCCCCGGCAAATGTTCGAAGTGGCGATCCAGGCTTCCATCGGCGCGAAAATCATCGCCCGCGAAACCGTCTCCGCCATTCGCAAGAACGTCATCGCCAAATGCTACGGCGGCGATATTTCCCGCAAACGCAAGCTCCTCGAAAAACAGAAGGAAGGCAAAAAACGAATGAAGCGCATCGGTCGCGTCGATATTCCCCAGGAGGCTTTCCTGGCGGTCCTGAAAGTCGGCGAGGACAGCAATTGACTAGGAGCACCGTGGAAGAGCGGCGCTTTAGCGCTGCGTAAAGCTCCCCAAAAAGAGCCTTGAGGGCCCGGCACTTAGGCTGCGATTCTCGTCGCTCCGGATGTGGAATCAGAAGGTCAGGAACCGCCGAATGTGCAAATCCCCAAAGTGGGAAACGATTCAACTTCTGCAGATCTCGACTCTGTTAATCCCAAGTGAATTGCCTAACTGGTTACTATTCAGAGTCTTAGGAGCCTGCAAACCCGCCCGGGTGACATAGCTCACCGCTCTTTGCCGTCAGGCATTTTCCCGGCGTCCCGCAATTCCACAAGCTTTTCCACAGCCTGCCCCGCCGCCTGCAACTCACACCGCTTAAGGAACTTACCGGATGAACATACAGGATTTCCTGCATGTCCCGCCTCACTCTTCCGGTGCCAAACCGCCCTCCACCATTGTCTCGAATCTGGTGCAGTTCTTGATGAATGCCAGGTTGATTCTGCCGATCGGACCATTGCGCTGTTTGGAAATAATGATCTCAGCCTTCCCCTGCAGGTCGGGATCGTCCTGCTTGTAAATTTCTTCGCGAAAGATGAACATCACCAGGTCGGCATCCTGCTCAATCGATCCCGATTCGCGCAGATCGGCAAGCTGCGGACGGTGGTCGCCGCCTCGGCTCTCCGGCGCGCGGCTCAACTGCGAGAGCGCAATTACCGGCACGCTGAGTTCCTTGGCCAGCGCCTTCAACCCTCGCGAAATCGCCGACACTTCCTGCGTGCGGTTTTCATACCGCTTGCTCCCGCCCGACATCAGCTGCAAATAGTCCACGATGATCAAGTCCAGCTTGCCCTGCGATTGCTTCAGCCGCCGCGCCTTGGCCCGCATCTCGCTCAACGAAATGCCCGGCGTGTCGTCGATAAAAATAGGCGCGTGCGCCAACTGCTCCATCGCCCGCACGACCTTGCGCGTGTCGTCCTGCCACAACGACCCAGTACGCATCTTGTGCGCGTCCACTTTCGCCTGCGAGCAAAGCAAGCGCATCAGCAATGCCTCGCGCGACATTTCCAGCGAAAACACTCCCACCACCTGCTGATCCTCAACCGCCGCGTTCTCCGCGATGTTCATGGCAAACGCGGTCTTTCCCATGGACGGCCGTGCCGCAATAATCACCAGGTCTGACCGCTGCAGTCCGCTCGTCATCTCGTCGAGATCGGTGTAGTGCGTGGCCAATCCCGTAATGCGCTGGCCGCGTTGCAGCAGCGCATCCACCGACCCAAACGACTCGCGCACAATCTCCTGCACGCCCATGAAGCCGCGCCCAATGCGCTTCTCCGAAAGCTGGAAGATGGCAGCCTCGGCGTCGCTCAGCACCTCTTCAGCCGCATCGGATTGATCCGCCGCCCGCGCAATCGCCGTGTTCGCCGCATGAATCAGCCCGCGCAGCAGCGCCTTGTCGCGCACAATCTTGACGTAATGCTCAATACTCGGCCGGTCCGGAACCCCATCCAGCAGGCTCGACACATAGCCCACATCGCCGATCGCCTGCAGATCCTTGTGCCGGTCAAGTTCCTCGATGAGCGTGATCATATCGATCGGCCGCGACGATTCCTGCAAATCGACCATGCGCGAATAAATCCGCCGGTGCGAGTCGAGCGAAAAATCCTCAACCCGCAAATGCTCCGCAGCCTGGTTATAAGCAAAGTTGTCGAGCAGGATCGCGCCCAGAATCGAGCGCTCCGCCTCTACGTTCGCCGGAAGCGTGCTGATGTTGTAGTCAGTAGTTGCCATATTTCCAGACAATGTTTTCGTACAAGACTCTGCCCCAATCCTTCGCTTAGCATAAGCGAAGACAAAGCGAAGCATCAAATGAATTGTGGAGAAGCTGTGAAGGCCGCCAATATGCTGTGGAACGCCCGCGAAAACAGGTCCCTAACATTAAAGTGGCGCGCCCGAGCGGAGAACTTGGTCCGTCCGCGTGAATCCGTGCAAATCCGTGGCAAACGCTCCTCCAAAACAAATGCGGCCCGGACCAGCCATCCGAGCCGCATCGTTCGTGGATCTCGCGTCTTGCCTTCACGCCGCTAGGAGCAGCGAGTCGACGGTGCTGGTCCGAAAGCACTCACGCTCGCGCGGAGCGCCACTTTTACCAGTACTGGCTGCAAGTACCGTGATTCCGGAGAACCACTTCTCTGCAACCCCTGCGGTGGCCAGCGGCCCAACCCGCTCCAAGAGCGGACTGTAGAGGAGGCCGCAATGCCCGGGCAACCGGTTCGCGCTCTCGCGCTTCCAATTTTCCCCCGGCAATTCACCCTCGAGAATTGCCAGTCTGCCGCCGGCTACACCGTTATCGTCGTTCGGCAAGCCGTGAGAATTACCACGTATTCGCTGAACCCACTCTCAGGCAGAATGTTGCGGCCCGCAACCGAAAAGCATTTCCCCCTTGTGCAGAAACTGTGGACGATGAGACTTCCCTGTGGATGCCTGAGGAAATCCGGAAAGGAATCGCGGTACGAGAAATGAGCGCTTCGACTTTTCAATAACTTAGACGTTGTAAAGAAATAACCCGCCGAAACCAACTACCCAGCGAATTGCCACCGTGATTGTCATCCCGAGCGAAACGAGGGAGCTTGGTGTATGCCCGCGGCGGTATCAGCTCCGGTGGTTCCGTTAAGAATTCTTCCGAGCACCCCTGAATGTCGTCGATGTGGCCGGGGGCAGCGCCAGCATTGGGATCGAGCAGATGCCATGCCTCGCGAAACTCCTCGTACCTCGAATCCGGCGAATTGGGGTAGAGCGTCACCCCGTCCTGACCCACAATTTCATCTTCGGGGATGATGTACCAGGCGTTCTCGTGAACGACGTAGGCGGCGAGAAAGTCAAAAGAGCCGGGCGGGTAAGGCTTGTGTCCGCCGCGCACGCTGCAGACGTAGCCGGTGCCTACTTCGCAGATGGTGGATTTGACTTGCACGGATACAAAACGGCGCGTGCGGCCTACGACGAAGTCATAGCTCTGCATCTCCCCCCAGGGCTTGCTGATCGGTATGCCGAGCTCGATGATGCGCGTCATGAAGACCATTTCCGCCCACTCCCCGCGAAGTTTCTTGTCGACGATCTTCGGTTTCCGCTTTTTCCGGTTCTTCCAGTCTTTGGGTTTTGTCATGCCTGCCTCGAAACAAGAAAGGCGGCATTCGGAGAGAAATTCGCGAATGCCGCCTTATCTATTGATTCAATAGCCATTCGCAAACGAAGGCAAGAAAATTCTAAGAAAAAAGTGGCAACGATTCCCAAGATGGGAATGACCGGACCAGTCCCTGAAGTCGAGAAAGGCTACTGCGAGGCGTGGCCTCGATGCGGGCCTCAGAACGGTCCCTCTTGACTCCATTTCGGGAACAAACAGATAGCTGTCTGCCGCATTGTGACATCCGTTACATCATCCGGGCCGGCCGAGGCCGCACTATCGATTAGCCGCGAAGCGGCGGCAGATTACAGCCCAGGGCGCAAGCCCTGGGTAGGGCACGATGAAGGCAGCAAGCCCTGAAAGGGTGAAAGAAACGTGGCGCAGACTTGCGGCAATGTCGTGGTGCACCTGATCTTCAGCACCAAGCTGCGTCAGCCTCTAATCGGGCCAGACATTCGTTCCGACCTTTTCGCGTATCTGGGTGGCATTGTCCGGGAGTTGCAAGGTACAGCCCTGATCATTAACGGCACCAGCGATCACGTGCATATGCTGATACGTATCCGTCCGGCCAATTCGATTGCCGAGATTGCACGCATCGTCAAGACCAATTCATCGGGATGGATTCGAAAGAAAGGCCCCAAAGAATTCGCGTGGCAAGCTGGGTATGGCGTGTTCAGTGTTAGCGAATCGAATGTTCCGGCGGTCACCAAGTACATCGCGACCCAAGAGGAACATCACCGGAAGCGATCCTTTCAGGAAGAGTTTGTCGCGTTTCTCAAGAAAAATAATGTTGCGTACGATGAGCGTTATATTTGGAATTGATTCTCTTTCGCCCTGACAGGGCTTGATTCCGCGGGTCGAAAGAAAACCCAGGGCTTGCGCCCTGGGCTGCATCCTTTCGCCGCCTTCGCGGCTTTGGACGGCCGAGGCGGCCGTCCCCCCACTAGCCTACTAGTCCCGAACCCCATCCATAAACGCCCGCAGCTTCCGGGAAATCCAGGGGGAAATCCAGGACGGGAAATCCAGGGACGAAATCCAGGGACAGACGGGACGTTCACCATTTAAATCTAGCACCAGCATCGCCCCACGACAGATATTTCGCCATGCTGTTTGCGCGTGGGTCTCACTTGATCTCCACATCCTGTCCCATAGCTTTCCTCGGCTGTAATCATTTCAGCCAGTGAATCTTGATTTCCCCTTCGAGCGCCTTAAATTCCGGGTCGCCAGTAACAAGTTCAGCCCTGGTTTCCTTTGCTAGGGCGGCGGCAAAGGCGTCGGCCAAGCTCAATTTGAAACGCGCCTTGAAATCGGCGGCGAGGTCGGCCAGGGCGCGGGTTGTGGAATGAAAGTCAACCGGCAGGCCCTGAAGGACCTTCGCGGCCTCCGCCCACGCCTGCGCCCCGTCCTTCTTCACAATGGAGTACTTCACCTCGGCGTAGTTCACGTCGGTCATAAGGAGCGGGTTGTCCTTCTTGCCGGCGGTGACGAGCATATCCTCCATCGCCGCCGCACCCAATTCGTCGCGAAAGTAGGCAATCAGGGCAAAGCTGTCGAGCACCTTAGCCGGCATGGCGCTCTTCTATTGCCCGCTCTCGCTTCTTGTGCTCGGCCCAGTCCTCCGTCAGTGGTTTGCCCGGCGCGCGCTTCAGGATGCCGCGCCCGCGCCTGATGAGCGCCGCGGTCATGGGCTTGAGAAGGATTCCCTCCGGTGTAGCCTGGACCACGGCCTTGGTCCCGTCCTCAATGTCGAATTGTTTGCGCAGGCGAAGCGGGATGACGACCTGCCCCTTCGTCGTGAACCGCACGGTTTCGAGTTCCTCAGTCATACTCATGTACATTAGTATGACAAAGTATGTGTACTCCGTCAATATATTAGAAGTAGGATTATAGTTTCGTAGGAGGAGTGTGACAGGAGTACCGAGCGCTCTTCGCAAAAGCGGAATTTCACGGACGGAAGGCTGGCTCGTCTTTGCGCCGCGACTGGGGCACTACGAACGCAAAAGCGCGAATTGGGGGTTCGAGTGACATCAGAGGGTGAAGGAACCCTTAGTTGCTGAAAGCCACTCGAACGCGATGACCAGGCGTCGGAGACTGCGTGTTGGACAACGATCCTCCGCCACTCTCGATAGACGGCCTCGTTCTAGGCCAGGAGACTCATGCCCGCCTCGATTGCGCGTACCTCGCTCTCCGCTTCGGCCGCCGTTAAGCCGAAACCATTTCGTGCGGCCGGACGCGTCATCACGTTCCACAGTTCGGCAATGTTCTGGTGGGCGTAGTGAAGCGTGGTGCCTGCCAAGGACAACTTAGCAAGAGCGGCGTCAATAAGCTGATGTTGCGGATCGGAACGTCGGGCAATGCGCAGCAGAATATTCGTGTCCACCAAACACGAGGCAATCGCCATTTAGTCGTGGTCCTGATAGATCCATTCGCGGGAGACGACGTCAGGCAGCGGTGGAATCTTACCCGAGAACTGCGCTAGAGAGTCGAGCCAGGCGCGTATCTGTTCGGGTGTCCGCGGTTGCACGGCTTGCGCCGACCGCGCTGCAACCTGCTCGGCAAGGAGTTGCTCGACAAACTCCTCCAACGGCACGCCACGCATCAGCGCCTGCGCAGCTAGTTCCTCCGGCACATTGACCCTAATCATCATGACCAAATTCCCTCACGTACTTGTGATGACTCTAGTCCCGAACTCCATCCATAAACGCCCGCAACTTGCGCGATCTCGACGGATGCCGCAGCTTCCGCAGCGCCTTGGCTTCGATCTGGCGGATGCGTTCACGGGTTACGGCGAACGACTGGCCGACTTCTTCCAGAGTGTGCTCGCTGCCGTCTTCGAGTCCGAAGCGCATCTTGATTACTTTTTCTTCGCGCGGGGTCAGCGTGCGCAGGACCTGTCCGGTCTGGTCCTTGAGGTTCACGTTGATCACGGCTTCGGCGGGTGAGACGACGGCGCGGTCCTCGATGAAGTCGCCAAGATGCGAGTCTTCTTCTTCGCCGATAGGCGTTTCGAGCGAGATCGGCTCCTGTGCGATCTTCAGCACCTTGCGCACTTTCGCCACCGGAATGTCCATGCGCTTGGCGATTTCTTCGCTGGTGGGCTCACGTCCCAGTTCCTGCACCAGCTGCCGCGAGGTGCGGATCAGCTTGTTGATGGTTTCGATCATGTGCACCGGGATGCGAATCGTACGCGCCTGATCGGCAATCGCACGAGTAATCGCCTGCCGAATCCACCACGTGGCATAGGTCGAGAACTTGTATCCACGGCGGTACTCGAACTTGTCCACGGCTTTCATCAGGCCGATGTTGCCTTCCTGGATGAGATCGAGGAACTGCAGGCCGCGGTTGGTATACTTTTTCGCGATTGAGACCACGAGACGCAGGTTAGCCTCGATCAGCTCGCGCTTAGCCTGCTCCGCGTCCATGTCGCCCTGGATGATCTCGCGTTGGGTGCGTTTGATCTCCTGGAACAACAGGCCAGCTTCGACTTCGAGCTTCTCCACTTCACTTCTTACGGCGCGCGCCTGCCGGCGGTACTCTTTTTTTTGCTCTTCGCTGCGCGTGGCGTCGGCCTTGCGTTCGAGATTGCCAGCCTGACGGTCGAGCGAACGCATGCTGTCGACGGTCTTATTGACACGCTCGATCAGCCGCTTGCGCTCGGCGTTGGTGAATCCCAGCTTGCGCACCGCGATGGATACTTTCACGATGGCGCGGGCGAAGTTGCGCCGGGCACGGCGATGGTCCTTGGGACGCTTCTTCAAAGACACGGCCGCGTATTTTTCCTGCACTACGGCGACCTTCTTGTAAAGCTTCGCCATGTTGTCGATCTTGCCGGTGAACTCGTTCAGCCGGTTCTGCAGAATTTCGTCGGTAATCTCCTCCTCGTCGAAGGTGACGACCTCTTTAATGGAGCGCACACCTTTCTTAAGGTCTTCGCCCATGGCGAGGAGTTCGTGAATCACAATGGGAGAGCGCGAAAGCGCCTTGAGCACCCGGATCTGGCCGCGCTCGATGCGCTTGGCGATTTCCACTTCGCCTTCGCGCGTGAGCAAGGGCACGGTGCCCATCTCGCGCAGGTACATGCGGACGGGATCGTTGGTCTTTTCGAGAGCCCCGGGCGTGAGATCGAGTTCAACGTCGTCGCTCTCTTCGCCTTCATCGAACTTCTTATCGAGCGCCGCGGAGGGCAGTTTAGGGCCCTCCAGCACGTCGATGCCTTGCGTGCCAATGGTCGTCAGCAGGTCGTCCAGGTCTTCGGGACTGACCACGTCGTGCGGTATGAGCTCGTTTACCTGATCATAGGTAAGATAGCCCTTCTCTTTGCCGGCATCGACCAGCTTCTTTATGTCGTCGTACTTGTCTTCAAGAGCCAAGGAGTGTCCTCAAATTCTTCAATTCGCCCGCGCGGAGCGTGTGGTACAGTGTTGAAAAGGTGGGAATCTGGGGTAGCGCGGAGTCGTGCGCCTAGCACAAACTTAACAGCTTAGCACATAAGTGCTGCTCCGTCTATCAGTTGCCCCGCGACCTTTCCCTTCGCCCGCCGCTATGTCCAACTCTGCTAAATACTTAGATGGTTCTAACCGCTGTTTTGTTTCAGGCTGTTTTCTTGTTTTCAGGAGCCTTGCGTAAACCGTCTTCGGCCAAGCTGGGATCGCGCAGCGCCCGGCTGAGGCGGTCTTTTTCAAGGAGCAGTTCGTTCCTGAGTACCTTATCGTCGCCGACGCCGGGTTTGTTGAGTTCGCGCTGCACCTGCTCCAGGCGGCGCCGCAAGTGAATGCGGCGCAGGGCGCGTACCGCGCCTTCCAGGCGTTCGGCGCTGAGTTCTTCGTCCTCTTTCAACAGGATGGAAGCCAGCATCCGGCGCTCACTTTCGGAGCAGGGCACATCCATTACATCGGCAACTTCGGGCCCGGCATTGAGCAAGGCCTCGACCAGCGATTCCGTCGCCAACCCGCGATGCAGGCTTTCATTCCGGAGCGCGTACTGCGCCTGGCGAGCGGGATCGAATTCCTCCTCAGCGCCATCGCGGGCGGAGAGACGCACCGCGTCAGGCTGCATCTGGCGCGCCGAGGCCAGGGCGCGGATGAGAATTCGCTCGGCATCGGTAGCCTGTGCCTCCAGCGGAGCCTTCACCGCAGCCGCAGAACGCTCCGAAGCTACATGACGGAGCTCCTGCCGCAACACCGCCGAATCAATTCCCAGCTTCTGCGCGATCTCCTGCCCCAACTCGTCGCGGACAATGCGGCTGGGCACGCGTTGAATGTGGGGCAGCAGGTAGTTCACTGCTTTTTGTTTGGCCTCGGGGCTGCGCGCGGGAAAAAGACTTCGGGCGCGGTCGATGAGATAGTCGAAGTACTTTTGCGAATGCCGCAGAGCCTCGCTGTAGCGATCTTTGCCTTTGCGCCGGATGAAGAGGTCGGGGTCGAATCCCTGCTCCAGCGTAAGAACCTTGATCTGAAAATCTTCTTCCACTAGCAAGCCCAGCGTGCGCTCGGTGGCCTTGGCTCCTGCGGTATCCGGATCGAAGTTGACTACAGCGTTCTTGCTGAAGCGGCCCAGCAGCTTGGCTTGAATCTCGGTAAACGCCGTGCCGGAGCTGGCGATCACATTGTGAAAGCCGGCAGCGTAGACAGAGATGCAATCCATCTGGCCCTCGACCAGGATGGCATAGTCCAGCTTGCGGATCGCTTCCTTGGCTTTGTCCAGGTTGAACAGAACCCGGCCCTTGGAATAAATGCCGGTCTCCGGCGAATTCAAGTACTTTGGACCAGCCTTCTCATCGATAGCCAAAGTTCGCCCGGTGAAGGCGATGATTTTCCCGGCGTCATTGGCGATGGGGAACATTACACGGTTGCGGAATTTGGAGTACATCCGGGCTTCGGGCTTCGGGCTTTGGGCTTCGGCTCCCGGTTCCTCGCCCTCAGCATCCGGGTTGCCGCTGCCCGACGCCGCTCCTCGCCGAAGCCCGGAGCCTGAAGCCCGAAGCCCGTCCTCCTGCTTCCACGAGAACAACCCGCTTTCCCGCAAGACCTCTTCGCTGAACTCGCCGGCCAGGCGGTCGCGCAGCAGGAAACCGGAATCGGGCGCGTAGCCGATGCGAAAGCGCGCGATCGTTTCCGCATCCAAGCCGCGGCCGGCCAGATACTCCCGCGCCCGCGCTCCTTCCGGACGCTTCAGGCATTCCTGGAAAAACACGGCCGCGCGCTCCTGAGCGTCGAGGATCTGCGCGCGCAGCTTGGCGTCCCGAGCCTCGCCCGGACTCGAATACGTAGCCTTAGGCAACGGAATGCCCAGCTTCTGCGCCACCAACCGGAGGGCCTCAGGGAAAGTGATGTTCTCGATCTTCTGCACGAAGCTGAAGACGTCGCCCGAGACGCCGCAGCCGAAGCAGTGATAAAACTGCCGGGTTGCATGCACCGAAAACGACGGCGTCTTTTCCCCATGAAACGGACACAGCCCCGCATAGTTCTGTGCCCCAGCTTTTTTCAGCTTGATGTAGTCGCCGATGATGCGGACAATATCCGCCTGCTGCTTCACCGTCTCTTTGAAATCTTCTGCGGGCATCGATGGACTAGGGCTTTCGCGGGGACACTTCTCCCCTTAGGATTGTGAGCCAGATTGCCGCTGATGGGAATATACCGGAGCCGGATTGCTGTGGAGAAGCTGTGGAATAAGCGGATCTGCCGCTGATGCCCTAGGAAAAGCAGGCTTTATTGGCCAATTTTTCGCTCTGTCATGCTGAGCGGAGGAGAATCGTCCGAAGGACGATGCTTCGGAGTCGAAGCATCCCTACGAGCACCACTGCTCTTCACTTCGCCGCTCTGGCAGTGGTGGTGGGGTAGGGATGCTTCGACTGCGTAAGATCGTCTTTCAGACGATCTTACTGCGCTCGGCATGACAGCGGTGAAGGATTGGCTGAAAGTTGGTTCCATCTTAAGACGCGGCCTTACCTGCATTGTTGCTCTCCATCCACGGATACCACTCCTTGGCGAGGTCCAGCCAGTGCGGATTTCGCAATTCGATCAGAGCAATCTTTTTTGCTCGGGACCAGCCCTTCAATTGTTTCTCGCGAGCTATCGCCTTGTGCACATCGTCGTACGACGCGCGATACAGAAGCCGTTCCACGCCATACTTATTGGTGAAACCCTCCATTTGATGGAACTTGTGCTGGAACACGCGTTTGTGCAGGTTGCCAGTGAAACCGACGTAGAGAGTGCCCGATAGACTGCCCATGATGTACACGCAGTAGCTTCGCCGCTCTCGGGCAGTCATAAGGGTATAGGGATGCTTCGACTGCGGAGGATCGTCCTTCGGACGATCCTTCTTCGCTCAGCATGACAGGATGGGGAAGGCTTCTGCAGAAAAATTGGTCACCGTGGACAAAAACAACGCGAAGCGGTACCGGATTGGAACCCGACACTATACGCACGCCCGAACAGCCAGTCGAAGGAAAAAGCCGTAGTGCGGGTAGGGATGCTTCGACTGCGGAGGATCGTCCTTTGGACGATCCTTCTTCGCTCAGCATGACAGGATGAGAAAGGCTTCTGCAGGAAAATTGGTCACCGTGGACAAAAACAACGCGAAGCGGTACCGGATTGGAACCCGACACTATACGCACGCCCGAGCAGCCCGTCGAAGGAAAAAGCCGTAGTGCGGGTAGGGATGCTTCGACTGCGAAGGATCGTCCTTCGGACGATCCTTCTCCGCTCAGCATGACAAGGTTACACTCGCAACTCCACCACGGTGGCCCCACCCCCGCCTTCATTCTGTGGCGGCTCGGCTACCGACTCCACGTGCGGATGCTGCTGCAATGCCTGCCGCAGGGCTTTGCGGAGGATGCCCATGCCGCTGCCGTGGACCACGCGCACGCGAGGCAGCCCGGCGAGGAATGCGTGGTCGACAAACTTTTCCACGGCGCGGGTTGCGTCGTCCACATTAAAGCCGATCACATTGATTTCCGACAGCGCGTTCTGACCTTCATTTTCGAGCGAAACCGAAATTCCCCGCGCCCGGGCCGCCTTCACGGGAGAATCCGCCGCCCGCGGGCTGGCGAACACCTCGGCAATATCGTCGCGCGCGATCCTCATCTTCATCGCTCCCATAGCGACTTCGAAATACTTGTCGTCGATCTTGCGCGTGACCGTGGCCGAGCGTCCGGTCGATTTCAGCTTGACGGTGTCGCCTTCAAAAACATTTTGCACAATCTGCGGCTGCGCGTGCGGATCGCCTTCATCGGCTCCGCTGGCATGCGCCACCACCGTGGAATCGAATTGCTCGCGAAATTCGCGGCGCATCTTGGCGATGCGGCGCTCGGCATCTTTTGAAAGCTTCTGCGCCGCAGCTTTCTCCTGAATTGCATTGACCGCTTCGCGCGCGTGGTATTCGAAGTCGCGCAGCACGCTTTCCAGCTTCTTCTCCATCTCGCGCAGCTTGGCCTGCTGGTCTTTTTTTCCTTCCACCGCTAAGCGATTCTTTTCGCGTTCAAGATCTTGTTCACCCGTCTTCAGCCGCAGCCGCTCGCTTTCCATCTCGCGCAATCCGGCATGAAGCTTGTCGAGAAACTCGCCGACATCGCGAGCCTGCGTTCCCAGCCGCGACCGCGCTGAGTCGATGATCGAGGGATTCAATCCCAGACGCTGGGCAATGTTGATTCCCGCCGATGCTCCGGGAACTCCTATCTTCAATTCGTACGTAGGTTGCAGCGTGGTCTCGTTGAAGCCCACCGAGGCGTTGATCACGCCCGGAGTATTCGCGCCGTAAACCTTCAACGACGTGTGATGCGTTGAAATCACCGTCATGCAACCGATGCGGCCAAAGTGTCCGGCAATGGCCACGGCGAGCGCCGCGCCTTCCTCGGGGTCAGTGGCCGAGCCCAGTTCATCGAGCAGTACCAGCGACTGCGCGGTTGCGGTGCGCGAAATGAAATCGATGTTGGTGACGTGCGCGGAAAAAGTCGAGAGATTCTGTTCGATCGATTGATAGTCGCCAATATCTGCGAGGACCGCATCAAACAGCGGCATCTCGGCCCGGTCGGCGGGAACCGGGATGCCTGACTGCGCCATCAACGCCAGCAGGCCGACCGTTTTCAGCGTCACGGTTTTCCCGCCCGTGTTCGGACCGGTGATCACCAACTGGCGGCGCGAGCCTTCGAGTTCCACGGTGATTGGGATCACGGCGACGCCCTTCAGCTTCAAATTGCGCTCCAGCAGCGGGTGGCGGGCATTGTGGAGGAGGAGGCTCGCTGCGCTCGCTGGACAGCCGAGGCGGCTGTCCCCACATGGTTCTTCTTGGTCTTCACTTATCCCGCTCAACCGCACGGCCACGCAGTTGTATTCTTCGGCGAAGCGCGCTTTGGCGAACTGCAGTTCCAACTCGCTGAGCACATCGGCCGACACCAGGATTCCCTCGGCCTCTTCGCCGATGCGCCGCGTCATCTCCAGCAGAATGCGATGAATCTCCGCCTGCTCTTCGTCGAGCAGCCGCACCAGTTCGTTGTTCTGCTCGATGGTTTCCAGCGGTTCGACAAACACGGTCTGCCCGCTCGAACTCGCGCCGTGCACCACGCCCTGCACGCGCCGTTTCTGCTCGATCTTCACCGGGATGACAAAGCGTTCGCCGCGGATCGTCACCAGCTCTTCCTGCGCGGCGCCGCCTTCGGCCAGCTTTCGTAAATATCCGCGCAGCGATTCCTGAATCCCGCGTCTTTGCTTTTCAATCTCGCGGCGAACCCGCGCCAGCTCCGGCGAAGCGCGGTCTTCCAGCGTTCCATCGGGTTGAATCTTGTTGCGGAAGGAGCGCAGGAACTCCGTGAAATCGGGCACGCTCTCGGAAAGCGCGCGGGTTCGCTTCCATTCCGTCCGCATGCTCGCCGGAGGATGAAAAGCGATCTCGCGCCACTCCGCGGCACGATCTACTACCAGCAGTACGTCGCGAATCTCCGTGGTCTCCAGCACCGCACCCGCGATTCGGGACTTTTTTACCAGCTTCGTAACCTCCAGCAGGCCGGAAAACTCGAAGCGACCACCCACGCGGCGGAACTCCCGGATTTCCCCGGTCAACTCCTGCTGCTCAACAATCCAAGTGGAATCGGTGGAGGGCGCAAGGGCTGCAATTCTCGCCTGGCCCAGCGGCGAAGAGGCATATCCGCGCAGAAGTTCGCGCAGAGCGTCGAACTCCAGCACGCGCGCGGAGTTGTGGATGAGCGATTGAGACATCAGATTTTATGTTACAGGAATGCCAGGAAGCACATGGCAACTGGCAGTTGGCAACTAGCAATTAGCAATTAGCAATTTGCCATGCCACTAGAAATCGATTGGAACGAAGGGACTGTAGCCGCGGCTCGGAGGTGATGCCATTTGCTAGTTGCCAATTGCTTCGTCGCCGAACCAGGCGTGGCTCTACGACTGGGCTGCTGCCACCGCGCGAGAAGCATTCTCGCTGGCGATGGGTAGCACGAGAACGAACAGAGCTCCACCCTCCGCTTTGTTCTGACAGGTGATCAGTCCTTTATGATCTTGCACCACGCCATAGACGGCGCTCAGTCCCAGGCCGGTGCCTTTGCCGATCGGCTTGGTCGTATAGAAGGGATCGAACACCCGATGCGGCTCTTTGATGCCGGGCCCACTATCGGAAAACTGAACTACGACTTGTTCTCCGCGGCGTTGGGCGCCCACAGAAAGCAATCCGCCCCCCGCTTCCTCCAGCGCATCCAAAGCATTCTCCACGATCTGGACGAAGGTTTGGAACAACTGGTGGCCGTCGCCCCACACTCGCGGCAGGTTCGGCTCCAGCGAGATTTCGATGTGGATCTTCTGATCGTGCCGTTCCAGTTCCCGCATCTGCACGCTGCGTTGCAGAAGCATGCACAAATCCACCATCGCTTTCTCTCCGGAACTCTGTTGCGCGAAACTCAGAAGGCTCGATATCAAGTCGCGGGTCCGCTGGGACTGGTGGACAATCTTGCGCACCAGCGTGTCCTGCTCGCTGGTCAACCGTTGATTCGACCACAGCTTCTCCGCATATCCCATAATGGCCTTCAGCGGATGGCCGATCTCATGCGCCGCACCGGCGACCAGCTGGCCCAGGGAAGCCAATTTCTCTCTCTGCACCAGATGGCTTTGCAATCGTTGCTCGGTTTCGAAGCTGCGCCGCGAATCTTCGAGCAACTGGATCAACGCCCGGTCCTGCAGATACTGGCGCACAAAAACGAACGCGCCGAGCACCAGCATCGCCGCCAGGACGGTAAACAGGCGAAACGTGCGCGCCGGAGCCGGAGAGCTGTCCCATCGGTAGGCCCACAGTCCCAGCACTGGCAAGGAGAGAATGGCCAGCATCGCCAGCCGCAAGGCCAGCGCACCCCACTTGTCGTCGGCGCTCGGCGCGGTGGCTTCTGTGTGCCAATCGCGCGCCGTCAGCCCGGTCGCCGCCATCCAGCACACGGCGCCCAGCAGCGGAACGTCGTAGAGACTTCCGGTGTAGTACCTCCCCTTCTCAAGCGCCAGATTCACCGCCTCCGAACCCAGCGCATATACCGCACTTGCCCCCATCAGGTTCAGGTACACCCTTTTCCAGCCGGCAGACGCCCTCAGGGCGGCAAACCCCAGCACCAACACCAGCACGCCGCTCTCGACCAGGTAGAGTGGGCCGAAGTTCCTGTCGTACTCCGCCACATTCACCGACACATATTGCGACGGGAACACGACGAACGCATACAGAAATATCCACCAAACCACCAGCAGGAGAAAATCCAGCGCTCCTACGCGGAATTTCTGTTCCCCTTCGCTGCGGTGCGGACGCAATCCAACCGCCGCTATCATCGGAACCGGGTGGAGGAACAGAAACACGTCCATGATCGACGGATCTGGAAAGGCCGTACGACGGAAGGCCTCGAAATAGACCCATGCCGCTTGATTGCACGCCCAGAGAATGCACCCCGATCCCATCAGCGCCCAGAACCGCCGGTTCGCGCCTTGCGCCGACCATGCATTGGCCAGCATCACCCCGCCCAGCGCGAGGGTGAGCACCAGATACGCAACGTCGCCCATCGCCGTCAGCGCCGGACCACGCGGCACCGTCGCCGACACCGCGGCGAACGCCAGCGTGATCCCGCCCGCGAGCAGAAACCAGCGATTTCGTCCAGACAGACCCATCCGCCTCCATTCTATGGACGAAACCAGGGATTCCCAGATCGCTTTCGGGTCTCAACAGGTTACTTTCGTCACACTCCCTCAGTTCGAATGATCCGTCCAGGCTGGATCTCGATCATGCGACCCTTCCCCAAGGTGAGCTTCCGTCTCCCGGCAAATCCTTCCGGCTCATCACTCCTGCTAGAATTAGGCTGAGTGTGGAGTGGCCGCGCCCGATCCGCAGGCTCAGCGGGCCCTAAGCTGCTGCTCTTGACTTTGAATAGGACCGGTTTAGTCCGTTGCCACGCTCAGAAACTCCTGGTGCCTCATGGCTTTCCCCGTCACCCGTCTTCGTCGTCTCCGCCGCACCGATCAGCTTCGCAATCTGGTCCGGGAAACTCGTCTCACTCCCGACGCCTTCGTCTACCCCATGTTCGTTTGCCCCGGCGAGGGCATCCGTAAGGCAGTTCGCTCCATGCCCGGCGTCTTCAACCTCTCCGTGGATGAGGCCGTCAAAGAGGCACAGGAAGTTTACTCCCTGGGCGTGCCCTCGGTAATTCTCTTCGGCCTTCCCGACAAGAAAGATGACGTCGCCACCGGAGCCTGGGCCGACGACGGCATCGTGCAGCAAGCTGCCCGCGCCATGAAACGTGAAGTCCCAGACCTGATCCTGATGGGCGACGTTTGCCTCTGCGAATACATGTCCCACGGCCACTGCGGCATCGTGCGGCCAGGAACTACTCCCCAATCGTTGGGCGCTGCCGCCCGAGACGCGGTGCACGCTTCTCACCGGGGAGCGGTAGCCGTTAGTAACGAAGAGGAGAAGGAAAGAGTCATCGACGAACTGGCATCCATCGTAGCCCGCGCCGTCGACTCCAAGTTTGAAATCGATAACGATGCCAGCCTCGAACTACTGGCCCGCACCTCGGTCTCGCTTACCCGTGCGGGAATCGACATCATCGCCCCCTCCGACATGATGGACGGCCGCGTCGCCGCCATCCGCCGCGCGCTCGACGATGCCAGCTTCATCAACACACCAATTCTTTCCTACGCCGCCAAGTTCGCCTCGGGATTTTATGGTCCGTTCCGCGAAGCTGCCGATTCCGCCCCGGCATTCGGCGACCGCCGCTCGTATCAGATGGACGGGGCCAACGTGCGCGAAGCCATGCGCGAAATCGAACTCGACATCGAAGAAGGCGCCGACATGATCATGGTGAAACCCGCCATGCCCTATCTCGACGTCATCGCTGCCGCCCGCCTGCGTTTCGATCTCCCGCTCGCCGCTTATCAAGTCTCCGGCGAATTCGCCATGATCGAAGCCGCCGCCCAAAACGGTTGGATCGACCGCGACCGCGTCATGATGGAATCCCTGCAAAGCATCCGCCGCGCCGGCGCCAGTATCATCCTCACCTACCACGCCAAAGACGCTGCCAGATTGCTGGCGTGAGCTGAAAGCTTGGCGTCGCTCTTTTGTATCAGGCGGTCACTGTTTTCCCGGCCTGTTCGGATTTCGGAAAAATTTCCACGCCCCCCTCAGCATCTCCGCGGGATCTTGCAGAATAGCAGGCCAATTAGCGCCACTCCGTTTTCTGGAGAGGAGTTTGTTGCGTACATCTGGCCACAGTGCGCGGCACCCTGCCGCGAGCGCCGCGCACTATGAAGAAGTTCGCCTGGCACTATCGCGCGCCACCACCAAAATCGAGTTTCAACGTGTTCTGTGCGTTTGGCTTCGTCTCGCTTTAGCGCTGACCTCGCGGCAAGTCGCTTTAGCGGTCGGATGGTCCCCCAGTTCCGTTCGTCGCGTTCAGGCACGGTATTTGAAGGAAGGAATCGATTGCCTGTGGGGACGCGCCCGAGGCGGGCGGCGGCATGCTTATCTTTCGTGGGACCGCGAAAAAACGATCCTGGACAAATTCCGGCGGCAGACTCGCCGCGGCGGCCGGATATATCCGGATGCGGTGAGGAGCGCGCTTGAGCTTTCCATCGGTCGGCGCCTCGCAAGTTCCACCGTCTATCGCATCATCGGCCGTCATGGCTTGCGCCGCTTCCTCGCAGGATCTCGTTCGTCCTGACGGTGCTGTACCAATTGACCGCGAATCTTGCCAGGACATTTTTCGCCAGGTATTGACGCGCGTCGAATCGATGCTAATCTCCGGGGCCTGGACGAGTTTCTTGCAGTCAGCGTCGGAGACTTCCAGGGCGGTCTGATGCGAATTGCGGAGCACGCTCGGAAATTCAAAATCTGTTGCCAGAGCGGCAACTCAAGGAGCTTCTTATGTGTGGACAGACAAATACGAACACCGCAACCCAAACGCAGACCGATGACAAACCCACGATCCAGTCCTTCCCTTACTCTGGCGTGCCCACAGCAGCTGGGCTACGAGCCTTAGGCGCCCAGACTGACCCGGCAACAATCCACGTGGGCTCGGATCACAGCATTTTCATCTCGGCTCCGTCGATTCCCGGCTTCGGCGCCGCCGCCAACACGAAACCCGAGCTTTACCTGCTGGGTAACGCTCCCCAGGGCGTCGTCGGGCTGTCGATGACCGACTTGCAAGTGAGTTCGAGCACGGCGGGCAGCAACAAGCTTTCGCTGAAGCTGGGTGTGCTGGATGCAAACGGGGCCTTGCGAGGCGGCGCGCCAATCAGCCTCGAATACCACATCACCCCGGACGCGGTGCTGTTGAGTTCCGCAGGAACGCCTGCAAACCTGGCGGCGGCGCCGTCCGTGCTCTGCCTGGTGAAGTGCGCCGGCGTGCAGCTCATTCCCGCGATTATGGGGTGCCTGCCCTCTCTTGTCGGCGGCCCAGCCGCCTTCATGAGCTGTCTTGTGGGAACCGCCGGGCCGACCGTAGCAGGGATCGCCACCTGCGTCGCCGGTTGCTTCTAGGGGGACGGGACGTCGGCGCTGAGTGGCTCGGCTCGTTCTGCCATGGACGAGGGCCGGTTCACTTCTGCGCCCCCGCCGCTGAGGTGCCCCACCCGTTGCGGTTTCGACGGGTGGGGCGTCCCGCTTTCCTAGCCCAAGCAGTATCGATGAACCGAGGCTGCGCGAGCCCCCTAATCGGAAAAAATGGTCTCAATGGGAAGCGCAAAGAGCCTGGACAGTTTGAAGGCCAGGGGAAGGCTGGGATCAAACCGTCCAGTCTCGATCGCGTTCACCGTTTGCCGGGAGACTCCAAGTTTCTCCGCCAGATCGGCCTGACTCCAGCTCCTTTCGGCGCGGAGCGTGCGCAGACAGTTCTTCACCGGTAGCTCCTTAGGACGAGCCGAAAGGCAATCCCCGTCGAAACGATAAAGAGATCCGCGTTCAGCAAGCTGATCGGAAACGGCCTGGAATATGAGGCCATTAAAACTCCAGCGATCGCATCCCCCACCATGGTCACCGCAAAGCCCCACAGCAGGGCCCGGACCACCAGCGAACGGATGAACTCGTCCGGCTCGGCTTTCAGATAACGGGCCGCCACCCACACCGCCAGGAGCACCGGAAGCACGGAGAGTGCCGCAAGCAATCCGACCAGAAGAACGGAGTACTGCGCGCTGTGAGCGTCGAGATGAGAGGAGACGAAATGCGCCAGCCCAGGGAACATATCAAAAAACAGGTTTGGCAGGTTCGGAGTGGAAAGGTTAGTCAGCACCGTAAGCATGAGTACGCCGCCGACGAGCCCCACCGAGCGCCGTTGGAGCGGTGTCAGATTCTTATTGCAGAGTTGCATGAAGGCCTCCGAAATGACAAGTACACTTTACACATTTCGCTCGCGCGATGTCAAGCACACTTGTCATCTAGCCCATGGGAATGCGCTGTGCCTGAGAAAACCTGGATGGCTTCCTGTCCGATAACTTATTTGTTTGTATGCACTTATGTTGGATTGTACTTATAAGATTGTGCCCACAAGATCGCCTGCACAAATGTTCCAGTTGGAACATTAGAGCGGATGTTCCGGGAGGAACCTCCGGCGCCTAAGCCCCGGCTGCGCCCTGACCCTGGCTCTGGAACTTCACCTCCACCAGCTTGCGGTCCTCGTCGGACACCTGGAACATGGCCCGCGGTTTCAGGCTCATGAAGCTGGCTACAAACACCTCAGGGATCTGCCCGATGCGGGTGTTGTAGGTGTTGACGTCGTCGTTGAAGAACTCGCGCCGGTCGGCGATGCGCTCTTCCAGTTCGCTGATGCGCGTCTGCAGTTTGAGGAAGTTTTCGTTGGCCTTAAGCTGCGGATAGTTTTCCGCCACGGCAAACAGCCCGCGCAGCGCGCCTGTCATCATGAGGTCCGCCGTCGCCTTCTGCCCGATGCTGGCTGCATTCATTGACGCGGCACGCGCTTGCGTCACCGCCAGCAGCGTCTGCTGCTCGTGCTGCATATATCCCTTCACGGTCTCCACCAGGTTGGGGATCTCGTCGTGACGCTGCTTGAGCAGCACGTCAATGTTGGCCCACGAGCGGTCGTTGTCGTTACGCAGCCGCACCAGTTCGTTGTAGAGGATGACGATGTAGACCACCACTCCCACTACGAACAGCAGGAACGCCGCGCCTGTGATCACGTTGCTGCCCATCTTATTTTGACCTCAGTTTGACCTCGTCGCTTCAGCTTCGTCTGCGGGAACGAGTCCAGTGAAACAGCAGACCGGGCAGGCGCGCAAGTGCTGACGGGGCTGCACCCAAGGTCACCGATTCCAGCTTGCAGAAGAGCAGCTCGCTAACACGCAAAAAGGGCCGAGCCTGTGGGCTCAGCCCTTCTCGCGACCAACAAAGCTGTTAAGGCCTATGCGGAGTCAAATCGCAGGCGTGCTTTACCTCGTCCAGATTGAGACCTGCGGGCGAGAACTCGGCGATCGCGTAGCCAGTCCTGGTCCTGACTTCTACGTTGAACACCTGGGCGCCGATCGCGCCGCGAACTGTGCCCTTGTCCATGGACAGGACGCGGTCACGCTCCCAATTCCAGCCCTTATTGTCGTGGCTGCCGTCGATGCGGACACGAACTTCCATCTTGGGCTGGCCCCAGAAACCAGGATAATCGGGACGTCCCAGCCTGGCGCCGGGGTTAAAGACGGCGCGCTGGTACTTGCCATCGCTGCATACCAGTTCGACTCGCGGTTTGTAGTCCGGGTCTTCCCGCAAATAGTTGTTCGAAAGCAGCTCGAACCGGACTTTTTTCGCGCCGGTCATCTTGTCTTCCGAACGGAACTCCATCCACTTGCCGCCGGCGCTGACGCCATCGCTTTCGCCCTGATAAGGACTCATGGCGCCCTGTTGAGCAGAAGCCGACGCGGCCATCAGGATCAAGCTTGCGAACAATGTCCCAGCGGCCACGGCACACCGATTTTTATTGTGAAATAAGCGCGATACTTTCAAGGTTCTCCTCCCACACAAGAACGTCTTTCTATATTGAACCCTTGCGGACCCGAAAAGTTGCATCGAAACGGGCCTCTTTTCTCCGCGCGGTCAGAGTTCAGCCCTACCGCGTATCGATCTTCAGATCGATGTAAACCTGGGACCGGTCATCGAACTGGCTCACGGACTTGGTGTCGCTCTTGCCGTTGTTCCGCTGGGCATAGACCTCGTAATCCACCGTGGCCGAGAGGGCTGGGAAACGATAGGTGCCATCCTGGCCGACGATGTAGCTCTTCACGGCGTGGCTGCGCGTGTTGGTGAGGTAGACGATGGCGCCCACCACAGGATTGTCCTGTTGGTCGAGAACTTTGCCGAAGAGCAGGCGTCCCTGTGTCTTATCTTTCTTGTCGGCGGCATGGGCCCCTACGGACAGGACGAGGAGGAGACAGCAGGCGATGAGGAGCGCATTCTGAATCGACGGTCTTGCGGTCATGAGTCTTGCGGTCATTCGAAGGGATGCCTCTTCGTGCTACTACTTCGTGTCCAAAGTAAGGTGCAGGCCAATATCCACGCGTTCATCATACTCTACGTGCACCGGAACCTCTTCCGCGAGATGCAGGCGGTGTCCGTCTGTGGTCTTGACGCCCTTGAGATCGGCGCCCACCACGTAGTCGTTCTTGCCGGCGGCGACACGCTGAGCGAATTCGCCGGCATGGTCGGAATAGACTTCCCACTTGGGTTTTTTGTCAGGCACCCGGCGGATGTAAACCTTCACACCATAGACGGCGTGATTGTCCGGTCCCCAGACCGTGCCAAAGATGAGGGCATAAGGATCCGTGGGTTTCAGTTGCTTGGTAGCGGGAGCGGCATGGACTACCGGCAAGACGTTCGGACTCAAAGCGGAGAAGACAAGCACAAGCAGCAGGCGGAAAGAAAACGAGCGGGCGGGGAAACGTGTACGGCAAGCGCTAAGCGTCGTCACCGTCTTCGGTCTCCACTTCCTCTTCCTCTTCCACGTAGCCTTCTTCGACCGCCTTCAGCTCAAGCGGACTGGTCGTGACGACCTCGAAGTCCGTGCCACACTCGGGGCAAGAGATGATCTCACCCTCGTCGACCCCTTCTTCATCCACATCCAGGTCGGTTTCGCATTCAGGACAAAGAACCATTGATTCCTCCGCGGGCCTATTCGGTATCATCCTTAGATACCACTGATAATATTTAGATTCTTCCCCGCCGCAGGTCAAGGGGGCGAGGCTGGAGAGAGCGATATTTTTAATCCGGCGGTAACTGCCCGCTGGGCCTTGACATTTCTCACGCCGGAGCGGACATGATTTCTACTCTCAGGAAAAGAACGTGGCTTGTAGCCGTCACGCTGTTGCTGACGCTCGACTGCGGAGCATTCGCACAACAACGCGAAGGCCCTGGCCCTAGTCCAGGTGGCGCCGGCCACGGCAGCGCGCCCGA
>Ga0187863_10000934_pt1 | contig 24115 bp, 21 predicted proteins | sample June2016WEW_11_1_FD_132975 | JGI IMG/M metagenome (GOLD analysis project Ga0187863, IMG submission 132975) | Peatland microbial communities from SPRUCE experiment site at the Marcell Experimental Forest, Minnesota, USA - June2016WEW_11_10 | ecosystem: Environmental > Terrestrial > Soil >...
CCGGCGGGCTGCGATTCCGTCCTCGCCGTCACGCATGCCGGGGTAATTCGCGCGGCGCTCGCCTCGAGCGGCCGGCTGCGCCGGGAGGATGCCGCGAGCGCCGCCATTGCGTTCGGATCGGTGCATCGGATCGAGCCGGCGGCGCGCCTGCCACTGCGAGGAAGCCTCCCATGCGCGACGATGTAAATTCAGGCGGGGCGGCGATGACCTTGGTTCTCGGCGGCGTTCGATCCGGCAAGAGCCGTCACGCCGCGCAGATCGCGACAGCGAGCGGCCGCGCGGTCACGGTCATCGCCACGGGAACGGCGCAGGATCGGGAAATGGCCGAGCGCATCGCGTTGCATCGCGCCCATCGGCCCAAGGAGTGGAACCTCGTCGAGGAGCCGGTGCGGCTGGCCGACGCGCTGAGCGCGGCGTGCGCGCCGTCTGGAATCGTCATCGTCGATTGCCTCACGCTGTGGCTGACGAATTTGATGTGCGGCGAGGATCCCGATGCGCTGCGACGCGAATCGACGCGGCTGCTCGAACTCCTGCCGCGGCTCCCCGGCGATTGTGTGCTGGTCTCCAATGAGGTGGGATACGGCATCATTCCGGCGAATGCATTGGCACGCCGCTTCGCCGATGAGGCCGGAGAATTGCACCAGCAGCTCGGTGCCTTGTGCGATCAGGTCATCCTGATGGCGGCGGGACTGCCCTTGACGATCAAGGCGCCGGATCGAGCACCTGCCGAAACGTCCTCTCCGAGGCGCGGATCATGATGCGCTTGGCGGCCCCGGCCCCGGCGCCGCGCCGCATCCGACACCTCGTCGGCGCGATGACGGTGACCTGCGGCCTCCTCGGCGGCCTCGCGGTCGGCGCCACGACCGGCGCCCCGACCGGCGCCGCCGCAGGTCCGATCGTGATCCACGATGATGTGCATCGCGAGGTCACGCTGGCGCATTCTCCGCGGCGGATCATCAGCCTGCTTCCTCCGCTCACCGAAACCGTGTGCGCCCTCGGCGAGTGCGCGCGCTTGGTGGCGACCGACCGGTATTCCGACTGGCCCGAGTCGGTCAAGGCGCTGCCGAAAACCGGTGGCCTCGATGATCCGTTGATCGAAGCGATCGTGCGACTGCATCCCGACCTGGTTCTGCTGTCGAGCTCTCAGCGAATCACCGGCAGGCTCCGGGAGCTCGGCATCGAATCCGTCGCCCTGGATACGCAAACCTTCGCGCACATTCGCCATGTGATAACCGTCATCGGCACGATCCTCGAGGTGCCCGAGCGAGCGAGCGCGCTCAATCGCAAGATCGACGACGAAGTCCGCGCGATCGGCGAGCAGGCAATCGCTCAGCGGCGGGGCGCGGCGCCCACGGTCTATTTCGAGGTCGATCCCGGCCCGTACGCCGCCGGACCTCAATCATTCATCGGTGAGCTGCTCGCACGCTTGGGCGCGCGCAACATCGTCGACGCGGACCTCGGTCCCTTTCCCAAGCTCAATCCGGAGTATGTCGTGCGGCGCAATCCGGACGTCATCTTCGTGGCGTCGGCCGCGGACGCTCTGCATCTGGCAGACCGTCCGGGCTGGGACCAGATCCGTGCCGTGCGCGAGAAGCGCCTCTGTTCCTTTCCGCCGGAAGTTCGCGACACCATCGTGCACGGCGGCCCGCGCATTGCGGATGGGATGCGCGCCATTGCCGACTGTCTGGCCCGGGTCTCCCCGTGAGCGCGACGCCCACGCTGCCGCTCGATCTCGGCATCGGACCGCGGGCGGCGCGCGCCCGCCGGCGGCTGCTCGTGTGGGTCCTTTGCTGTCTCGCCATCACATTGCTGCTGGCATTCGGCAGTCTGATCGTCGGCACGTCGAGCATCGAGACCTCGCTCGGCTGGCTCCTCAGGCCCGATGCGGAGGCCTCCGTGGTGCTGTGGCAGATCCGGCTCCCGCGAACGCTCGGCGCCTGGCTCGCCGGGGCGCTGCTGGGACTCGCCGGCGGAATCGCCCAAGGCGTGTTCCGAAATCCGCTCGCCGAGCCGTACCTCCTCGGCACCGCATCGGGCGCCGCGCTCGGCGTGACCATCACCCTGATCGCCGCCGACGCCTCGTTCGAGGGTCTCGTCTGGGCCGCGAGACTGGGTGTCACCGGCGCGGCGTGCTTGGGAGCGGCGGGCGCGACCTTGCTCACCGTCAGCCTGTCGCGCGGCGTGCTGCAGACCCGAAGTCTGCTGTTGTCGGGCGTCGTGGTCGCCTTTCTCTTGGGATCGATCACGCAGCTGCTGTTGCTGAGCCGCCCGGAGATTTGGCGCACCATGCAATCCTTTCTTTTCGGGAGTACGGGATTTCTGAGCTGGTCCTCCGCGGAACTCCTCGGCGGCGCTCTTTGCGTGAGCATCGTGCCGGCGTTGCTGTTGGCGCGCGGCCTCGATGCGCTGACGCTGGGTGAGGACACGGCGCAATCGCTCGGCCTGTCGTTGCCGCTGCTGCGTCTGGCACTTCTCGGTATCGTGTCGATCGCGAGCGCGACGGCCGTCGGACAGGTGGGCGTCGTCGGATTCGTCGGGCTGATCGCTCCGCACATCGTGCGCGAAACACTGTCGGTGAATCATCGGCAGCTGTTGATCGGCGCACCGCTCTGCGGCGGCGCACTGCTCCAGGCGGCGGACCTGCTCAGCCGGTGGGTGATTCGGCCGTCGGAACTGCCGGTCGGCGCCGTCACCGCCTGTCTGGGCGGATCCTATCTGATCTTTCTGCTGTGGCGGCGGAACCGACGTGGCTGAGGCGCAGCCGCGTGTCGGCGGCGGGACGTCCGCCTTGTCGTGCGGCGAGCTGTCCGTCGGCTACGGCGAGCACGTCGTAATCAAAACTTTGTCCATCGGCTTTCTGCCCGGCCAATGGACCAGCATCGTCGGCCCCAATGGCTGCGGAAAATCGACGCTGCTGCGCGCGCTCGCCGGGCTCGAGCCGGCGCGCTCGGGAACCATCTACCTGCAGGACCGGGCGCTCGCATCATGGCCACGGCGCGCGCGCGCGCGCCGCATCGCCTGGCTCGCGCAGACCTCGGCCATTTCGGATCTCACGGCCGCCGAGGTGGTCGGCCTCGGGCGATTCGCGCACAGCGGATGGCTCGCGCACCGGCAGGCCGCGGACGAAGCGGCCATGTACCGCGCCATGATGGCGACCGGCTCCTTCGCATGGGCGCACCGTCGGATGTCGACCTTGTCTGGTGGCGAGCGGCAGAGAGTGCATCTCGCCCGCACGCTCGCGGTCGAAGCGTCGGTGATGTTGCTCGATGAGCCCACCACGCATCTCGATCCCCCGCATCAGGAGGACATCGTGCGCCTGTTGCGCGAACAGGCGCGAGGCTGCGGCGTCAGCGTGGTCAGCGCCATTCATGATCTTTCGCTCGCGCTGGCCGCCGACCGCATCGTCGTACTCGGCTATCGGGGCCTGGTCGGCCACGGAACCATCGCCGAGGCGTTGGCCGGCGACTGGCTGTCGGCCGCGTTCGAGACACCGGTGAACGTGATCGAGCATCGCGGCGCGTATCTCTGGCGCCCGTCGCTCGAGGCGCCCTCCGCCGCCGGCGCCCCCGCGCAACCAGGCATCGAGCGTTGACGCTCTCGCAGCTCTCCCCACTCCTTCATCCCGATGCCGGTGCCGGCGCTTTGGCGATCCTGGTCGCTTTCGCCGTGGATCAAGTCTTCGGAGAACCGCCGGCGGCGCTCCATCCGGTCGTCTGGATCGGGCGTGCGCTCGCCTCGGTCGGCGCACCCTGGCCCACGCGACCGCCGCGCACCGCTTTTCTCCGAGGCATGGCGGCTTGGCTCATCCTGGCCGCGATCTGCGTGGGATTCGCGCTGGCCGCCGACGACGCGATTTCGTACTTGGCGATTCGAGGCGCATCCCTGGCGGGACGAGGCGCATCGCTGCTGCGCCTAGGCCTGCGCGGGATCCTTCTCGGCTTGATGTTGAAGCCGCTCCTCGCGTGGCGCATGCTGCGCGAGGAAGTCCGCGCCGTGGAACGCGCGCTCGGCGACAGTCTCCAGGCGGGCCGCGATCGATTGCGGCGAATCGTCGGGCGCGACGTCGCCACTCTCAGCGAAACCGTCGTTCGCGAAAGCGCACTCGAAAGCTTGGCCGAGAACCTGAACGACTCGTGGGTCGCACCGCTCTTCTGGTTCGTCGTCGCGGGCCTTCCGGGTGCGGCCCTCTACCGATTCGCGAACACAGCCGATGCCATGTGGGGATTGCGCGGCCGGTACGAGTGGGCGGGCAAATGGGCGGCGCGGGCCGATGACGTGCTGTCGTTTCTGCCGGCTCGGATCACCGCGCTCGCACTCGCGCTCGCAGCGTGGCGTTGGCCGCGAGGTCTTCGCCGGCAGGCCGCGGTCACGGCCTCTCCGAACGGCGGATGGCCGATGGGAACGATGGCGCTGGCTCTCGACGTGCGCCTCAGCCGGCCCGGTTACTACGTGTTGAATCCCCGCGGCCGGTCCGCCTCCGGAGAAGATGTCGCCCGGGGAGTTGCGATCGCCGCACGGGCCGCCTGGGGCGTCGCCGTCGTGGCGGCGCTCTCGCTCACATGAACCCGCCGGCGTTCATCGTGTCGGCGATTGCTTCCGGTCAGGGAAAAACCACGGCGACTGCGGCGCTCGCCCGACATCTGATGCGCACGGGCCTCTCCGTGCGCGTGTTCAAGGTCGGAGCCGACTTCCTCGATGCCCTGATTCTGGAGCGGGCCTCCGGGCATCCGGTGCATGTCCTCGATCTGTGGATGGTGGGCGAGAGCGAGTGCCGGCGGTTGCTCGAGGAAGCGTCCGAAGCGGCCGATGCGGTGTTGATCGAGGGCGTCATGGGACTTTACGACGGCACCCCGTCGTCCGCCGATCTCGCTCGCCGGTTCGACTTGCCCGTGCTGGCCGTGATCGATGTGCGCGCGATGGCGCAGACAGCAGGGGCCGTGGCCGCGGGACTTCGGGATTTTGGCCCGGTACGCCTTGCCGGGGTGATCGCGAACGGCGTCGCAAGCGAAGGCCACGAGGCGATGGTGAAGTGCGCCTTGCGCGACATCCCGCTGATCGCGACATTGCCGCCTCAGCAGTCGGCGCTTGCCGAGCGCCACTTGGGCCTGACGCCGCCCGCGGAAAGCCCCGCCATCGACGCCCAGCTCGACGAACTCGGCCTTGCGATCAAGGTCGATGAGGGTGCTTGGCTGACCGCCGCCGCGGGCGCGGGCGCCTCCGCCCCCGGACATCGCCCCGCTCCTTCCGGCGAAGGGAGCACGCCGCAAGCATTGGCCGGCACACGGGTCGCGATCGCTCGCGACGCCGCCTTCGCGTTTCTCTATCCGGCGAACGTCGAATGTCTGGGACGACTCGGCGCTCGGATCAGTTTCTTCTCCCCGCTCGCCGGCGATCCGGTGCCGCCCGGCGCGCAGGCGATATTCCTGCCCGGCGGGTATCCCGAGGTGCATGCCGGCTCCCTGTCACGGGCGGCGAACTTTCACGACTCGATCCGTGCAGCCCACGCGGCCGGCATTCCGATTCTCGCCGAATGCGGCGGCATGATGGCGCTCGCCGAATCGATCCGCGACATCGACGGCCGCGATTGGCCGATGGCCGGGATTCTCCCCGGCGGCACGCGCATGCAGCCGCGCCTCGCCGGACTCGGGCTGCAATCGTGGCGCACGCGCCATGGCGACATTCGCGGCCACACGTTCCATTACTCGACGCTCGACACACCGCTAGCCGCCGCCGCACAAACCACCACCTACCCGCGCGGCACCGCGGGCGAGCTCATCTATCGGGTCGGCCCATTGACCGCGTCGTATTTCCACGCCTATTTTTCCTCCTGTCCGACCGCGATCGCCGCGCTGCTCGGAGGCAGCCCGCCGTGAAGGGACGAGCCGTCATGGTCTGCGGCACCACCAGCGGCGCCGGCAAGAGCTTTCTCGCCACGGCGCTCGCCCGCTGGTACGCGCGGCAGGGATTCAAGGTCGCCCCGTTCAAGGCGCAAAACATGAGCAACAACGCACGGGTCGCGGCCGGTGGCGAGATGGGCAGCGCCCAGTATCTTCAGGCGATTGCCGCCCGAGCGGTGCCCGACGTGCGCATGAATCCGATCTTGCTCAAGCCGGAGCGCGACACTGCCTCGCAGGTGATCCTGCTCGGCCAACGGCGCGACGATCTATCGCGCATGGAGTGGCGGTCGCGCTCGCTGCACCTGTGGCCGACGGTGAAAACCTGCCTCGATGAGCTGCTCGACAGTCACGACGTCGTCGTTATCGAAGGCGCCGGCTCGCCCGCCGAGATCAATCTCCAATCCACCGATATCGTCAACATGCGCGTGGCCGAAGCCGCCCAGGCCGCGACGCTGATCGTGTGCGACATCGATCGCGGCGGCGCCTTCGCGCATCTATACGGCACGGTCGAGCTCCTGCCCGCCGGGCAGCGGAAGTTGATCCGGGGCTTCGTTCTCAACAGGTTCCGCGGCGACCCCACGCTGCTCGCGCCCGGCCCCGAGACGCTCGAGAAACTCACGGGCATTCCCACGGTCTCCGTGCTGCCCATGTGGCGCGAGCACGGCCTGCCCGAGGAGGATGGGGTCTACGATGCGCGGCCGTCGGGTTCCGGGCTGTCGGTCGCCGTGCTCGCGTACCCCTACATCAGCAACCTGGACGAATTCACCCCCTTGAGAAACGTGCCGGGGCTGTCGCTCTCGTGGGCGCGCGATGCGCAGACCGTCTTCTCGGCCGATCTGCTGGTGCTTCCCGGCTCCAAGCACGTGGCCGCGGACCTCGAGTGGATCCGCCGGCGCGGCCTCGACGCGGCGATCGCCGCACATGTCGCAGCGGGGAAGCCGACGCTCGCGATCTGCGGCGGCCTGCAAATGCTCGGCGAGCGCCTCGACGACCCGCACGGGGTCGAGGGTAATGCGGTCGGCCTCGGCCTCATGCCGTATCGCACGGAATTTCTGGCTGCCAAGACTTACCGCCACGGCCGGTATTCATTATCCGGGCTGAGAGGATTTTGGAAGCCGTTGAGCCGGCTCGATTTCGACGGGTATGAGATCCACCATGGCGTGACCGCGGCCTCACCGGCACACCCCGGCCTCTCGGCGTTGCAGCCGGTATTGTCCGCCAATGGCGGTTGGCAGCGCGGCGAATTGCTCGCCTTGTATCCGCATGGCCTGTTCGAGGATCGGCAGGTCATCAAGGCGTTATTCGGCGCCGAGGCGCGCAGCCTCGATGAGGTGATGGAAGGGATCGCGGACTTCGTCGGCGAGCGGTTCTCGCGGGACACCCTGATGTCCTACGTCGAAGGCGCGCCGCGACGCACCGAGTAGCCCACCGCCCTGCCGCCCCGCGGCGCGCCATTTCGAGGCGGCTGCCGGCACCCAAATGGCGCATCGAGGCAAGCCCATGACGCAAATTGATCAGCCGGCCGCACCGACAGTGACCATACTGCGTAATTAACACCAACCACGCCGTCGCGTCTGGCGGCTGAAATAGACCGCCACCCAATCCGGAGAGCGACGAATGGACGAGCAGCAAGCGCCAACCACCCACGCCCGACGGCCCAGCGGCCGAGACGCCAAACGCGCCTCGCGGGCTGCCCGTGCGTCGTCGTCGATCCCTTACATCACTCGCAAGATCCCCTATTACGAAGTCCTGAGCGAGGAAGGACTGTCGTTGCTGGAACAGAACGCCGACACCATTCTCGAGGAGATCGGCATCGACTTTCGGGATGACCCCGAGGCACTCGAGATCTGGAAGGCGGCGGGAGCCGACGTGAAGGGCGAGCGCGTCCATTTCGCGCGCGGCATGTGCCGCTCGCTGGTGCAAAAGACCGCCCCTCGGCAGTTCACGCAGCATGCCCGAAACCCGGCTCGCTCGGTGGTCATCGGCGGGCAGAACACCGTCTTCGCGCCGGCCTACGGCTCTCCGTTCGTGCGCAATCTGGACGAAGGCAGACGCTACGCCAAGATCGAGGACTTCCGAAATTTCGTGAAGTTGGCCTACATGTCGACCTCGCTCCACCACTCGGGCGGCACGATTTGCGAGCCGGTCGATCTGCCGGTCAACAAGCGGCACTTCGACATGGTGTACAGCCATCTGAAGTACAGCGACAAGGCCTTCATGGGGTCGGTGACCGCGCCCGAGCGCGCCGCGGATTCGGTCGCCATGGCGAACATCGTATTCGGCTCGGAGCTCACCGATCCGGCGACCGGCCGTCCGAAGACCACCATCATCAACCTGATCAACGTCAACTCGCCGATGACCTACGATGCGACCATGCTGGGCGCCGCAAAGGTCTACGCGCGCGCCAATCAGGCGCTCATCATCACGCCGTTCATTCTCGCCGGCGCCATGTCGCCCGTGACCGTGGCGGGCACCGTGGCGCAGACATTGGCGGAAGCGCTCGCGGGCCTCGCCTTCGTGCAGCTGGTCAATCCCGGCGCCCCGGTGGTGCTCGGCAGCTTCGCTTCATCCATTTCCATGCAATCCGGTGCTCCGACGTTCGGAACCCCGGAGCCCGCACTGGTTCTTTACTCGATGGCCGCCCTCGCGCGCCGTCTCGGCATTCCGTTTCGTTCGGGCGGCAGCCTCTGCGCGTCGAAGATCCCCGACGCACAGGCGGCGTTCGAGTCGGCGAACACGCTGCTCCCGACCTGCCTCGCCGGTGTCAACTTCGTGCTGCATACCGCAGGCTGGCTCGAAGGCGGGCTTGCCATGGGCTACGAGAAGTTCGTGATGGATGCGGACCAGGCCGGGATGATGCATACCCTCCTCGCGGGCGTCGACCTATCCCCGAACGGCCAGGCGCTCGATGCCATGCGCGAGGTCGGGCCCGGCAAGCATTTCCTGGGCTGCGCCCACACCCAGGCCAATTTCGAGAATGCCTTCTATCGCTCGCCGCTCGCGGACAACAACAGCTACGAGCAGTGGGAAGCCGAAGGCGCGACCAACATGTCGAAGCGTGCCAACGGATTGTGGAAAAAGATGCTGGCCGAGTACGTGGCGCCGCCGATGGATCCTTCGATCGACGAAGCGCTGCTCGACTACATGGCGCGACGCAAGGCGTCCTTCCCCGACTCGAACGTCTGAGCCGAGAGCAGCGATGGACAAGATCGACATCCAAACCCGCGACGGCGTTTGCCCGAGCTATGTCTACCGCCCCGCCACCGGCGGACCCTGGCCTGCGGTGCTGGTGTACATGGACGGGCTCGCGATCCGTCCCGCGATGCTGGAGCTCGGCGAGCGTCTGGCCGGCTTCGGCTACTTCGTCCTGCTGCCCGACCTGTTCTACCGCTCGGGCCCCTACGAGCCGATGGATCCCCACACGGTGTTCTCCGATCCCGAGAAGCGCAAGATTCTCATGGAGAAGTATTTTGCTCTCGCCACTCCCACCAACATCATGTCGGACACCCGCGCGTTCCTGGATTTCATCGCCGCCCAGCCCGACGTGAAGCCCGGCAAGATCGGCACGACGGGCTATTGCATGGGCGGGCTGATGTCGCTCACCGCGGCGGGAACGTTTCCCGACCGCATCGCCGCCACGGCTTCCTATCACGGCGGCCGGCTGGCGACGGACGCGCCGGATAGCCCTCACCTGCTGGCCCCGAAGATCGAGTCCCGCGTTTACATTGCGGGAGCGATCGAAGATGCCTCATTCCCGGACGAGATGAAGGCGCGGCTGGACAAGTCGCTGCGCGACGCGCGGGTGAATTATCAGATCGAGACGTATCCCGCCAAGCACGGCTGGGTGTTCCGCGACACCCCCGTTTACGATGCGGATGCGGCCGAACGACACTGGCGGAGCTTGGTTGCGTTGCTCGATGCCACGCTGAAACCGCGGTAATCCGGCCCTCGGGAAGCCGCGGCCGCCACGTCCCGAGACACGTAAGCAGATTCTGACTTCGGATGTCGGCGGAGTACTGATGCGAACGCTCACCGGCGCTGGCATTCTCGCCGAACTTTCCCAAATAAATCGGGAAAGAGCGGAGAGCCATCGTGAAGCCCGTAGCCCTCATCAGCGCTGTTGCCGTGCTCGAACTCCTCGTCGCCGGCCCGCTGCTCACCGCCGCCCGGGCAGCCCCGTCGGCGTCAGGCGCCGGCAGCACCATCTCGGCGCCCGATCTGGTCAGCAAGACCCCCAAGGGCAAGCTGCATAATCCCTACAAGGACAGCCAGAAGGACATCGTCGCTCAAGGACAGACGCTGTTCCGCAGCTATCCTTGCAGCGGCTGCCACGGAGGCGATGGCGGCGGCGGCATGTGCCCGCCGCTCACCACGAGCGATTGGATCTATGGCGGAGACGACGACACCTTGTTTCGGCTGATCACCTTGGGCAGCGTTGAATTGCAGAAACATGGCTACACCCGCCAGGGCTTGGGTGCCGTGGTGGGGCCGATGCCGCCCATGGGCCCGATCATCAAGAACTCGGACGATCTCTGGAAGATCCTCGCCTTCGTCCGCTCTCGCTACGACGGTGATCCTGCCTACAAGTTCGGGGCGCCGCCCACCCCGCAATAATCCCGCGATCCGTGCCGCTCGGGAGTCAGGTCTTCGGGCAAGTAAATTCTTTGGAGGCCGTCTTGGCCGGCGGCGGAATCAATTTCCAACCGGGCGGAATATCGAACTGCGCCGGCGCGATCGGGCCCGGAGTGATGGCGGTGGTCTCGAGCGTGAATTGCGCGGCCTGCACCATCCCGGGCGGCAACGGACTGGAGGACGGCGCCGGGGCCTGCTTCTTCTTGGCGAACAGGCCGCCCACGAGCTTGCTGCCGAGGTTGCTCGCCACCGATCCGAGATTCGAGCCGCTCGGGACGCTCGGCGGGCTTTGCGCGGTGCTCGCGCCGTTGCCGCCGGCTGCCGTGTTTTGCTGATTTTGCGCGGCGGCGCAGTGTTCACCTCCGAAGGCGATCCTGACGGCCGTCTTCAACGGATAGCCTTTGAAGTCGACCGCCTTGCCCGAGAGTTGCTTCAGGCTCTCCAGGTAGGGCCCCAAAAATTGACGCATCTGCTTTTGAACCATGGGACCCGCATCCTCGAGTCCCAATTTTTTGAGGTACGCCTCCTGAAACGCGTGGCGATCCTCCAACCCGGCGATTTGTTCCTGCGTGAGCCAGGCATCCATGGCGATCAGCACATCGCAGGTATCCCCCGTGTCCGGATTCGTGCAGCTCTGCGTCATGCTGAGCTGCGTCAGCCGCGCATCGTGACCTAGCAGCGTTGCGTGCGTTTCGGTCTGATTCGATTCGAATTTCGGCGCCGACATCTGGCACTTCGAGGTATTGGGCGCGGGTGCCGCGCTCTGCGGGGCCGCCGGACATTGCTTCATCTTCTCCAGCATCGCCTGCGCCTCCTGCATCGCGGCTTGGCGTTGAGCGGCCGTCATGAACGGAGTTTCGCGGTATTCCTGCTTCTTGGGCTCCAGGGTCCATTCGACATCGCGGTCGAGCCGGATGATCTCGCTGCTCTGGGCGTTGGCGCAGAGCAGCGACATCAATCCGTCGCAGTGGAGCGCATGGTCGCGACGCTGCTTGTCGGAGGTGGTGAGCTCCGTCGTATTGCCGTGCGCGGTGATGACGCTGAAATCGAATGTCGATTGCTCCTCGACGGTTACGTCCGCGCGCACGTCGAGCGGCATCAGACCGAGGAGCGCGCATGCGGCGGCAAAATGGATCGAAAGCGAGGCGAGGCGGCGGGTCTTGATCATTTTTCTCCCCTCCATGACGGCCCGCTTCTGGCAGCGGGCACCGTACGATGAGGCGAGTCTACCGCGCGGCGCCCGGTCATGGCGCATGCCCGCGCCCAACGCGGATGCGGCATCGCCGCATGCCGTGCGACGGCCGGTCAGCGATTCCTCGGGGTTAGACTGCTTTGGACGGATCCACGCGCCGCGTGCGGCGCCCGCGCGTCTCGGTCTGGCTCGTGGACTCTTTCGGCGGCGGCAGCTCGACCACCTTGCGCAGATTCGAATAAGGCGCGCTTTTGTGCGGGATCGCCATCGCCTCGACGAAGTGGTGCTGGAAGCGCGGCTCGATCGCGGTCTCGACTTTCTCGATGCGCCTCACCAGGTCCTCTATGACGGGGCGGGACTTGGCGTCGAGCAGCGCGATGCGAGCGCCGGTGCCGGCGGCATTGCCGGCCGAGCGCACGTGCGCGAGATCGCAATCGGGCAACATGCCGAGCACCGTCGCGTACTTCACGTCGATGTGGCTGCCGAACGCCCCGGCGAGACGGATTCGGTCGACGTGATCGACGCCGAGCCGCTCCATCAGGAGCGCGATGCCGGCGTAGAGCGCGGCCTTCGCGAGCTGAATCGCGCGCACGTCGTTCTGCGTGATTTTCATCTCCACGACCTCGGAGTCCGCGGCTTGGGCGTGCAGGACGTAGGCGAAGGTGCGCCCATTCTCGACGATACGGGACGAGCGGCTCGCCAGGCGGCCGTCGAGCACGCCGTCCTGATTGATCACGCCGGCGAGATACATCTCGGCGATGACTTCGATGATGCCGGAGCCGCATACCCCGGTGATGCCGATGCCCGCAATGGACTTCTCGAACCCCGGCTCATCCGACCAAAGATCCGAGCCGATCACCTTGAAGCGCGGCTCGAGCGTCTCGCGATCGATGCGCACCCGCTCGATCGCTCCCGGCGCCGCGCGCTGCCCGCAGCTGATCTGCGCACCCTCGAAGGCGGGACCGGTGGGACTCGAGCAGGCCACTAGCCGTTGATGATTGCCGAGCACGATTTCCGCGTTGGTGCCGACATCGACCAGCAAGGTCATCTCCGGACCGAGATCCGGACGCTCGGAAAGCACCACGCCCGCGGCATCCGCCCCGACGTGGCCGGCGATGCACGGCAGTACGTAGGCGCGCGCATTGCGATGCAGTTTCAAATCGAGCACGTTCGCTCGGAGCGTCAACGATTGGTCGGTGGCGAGCGCGAACGGTGCGCCGCCGAGCTCGACCGGGTCGATGCCGAGGAGCAGGTGATGCATGATCGGGTTGCCGACCAGCGTCGCTTCCAGGATATCCTCGGGAGACACGCCCGCGCTCTTTGCCACGTCGGCCGCCAGGCCATTGAGCGCTTCTCGCACCGCGGCCGTCATGAGCGCGGCTCCGCCCGGGTTCATCATCGAATACGACACGCGGCTCATCAGATCCTCGCCGAAGCGGATCTGCGGGTTCATCACTCCGGCCGACGCGACCACCTCGCCTGAGGTGAGATCGCACAAGTGCGCCGCAATGGTGGTCGAGCCGATGTCCACCGCGAGACCCAATGCCGTCTCATGCAGCCCCGGCCAGACGCCGATGATTTGCTTCTCGCCGTGGACCGCGACCGTGACCTGCCAGTTGCCGGCGCGCAGCGTCGGCTGCAGCACCTGCAGGACGGACAGGTCGCAGGTCAGATCCTTGAGGCTCCACTCCTCTTCCAGGGCATCGAACAGCCGGCGCAGATCGCCCGACGGGTCGTGCATGTCCGGTTCCTTGACCTGCACGTAATGCAGCCGAACCACCGGATTGAGTTCTATCGCGCGCGCATCGGCCTCCTTGCGCACCACCTGTCGATGCACCTGGCTGCTCGCGGGCACATCGATCACCACATCCGCGAGCACGCGGGCCGAGCACGACAGGCGCCGGCCCGCGGCGAGCGGCTGGCGCCGCGAGTATCGGGTCTCGGGTTCCGAGAAAGCCGAGAGGCTCGCGCTCGAGGAGGACACACCGTGCTTGGCGAACTCGCCTTCCGCCACCAGCACCTGGCAGCGGCCGCAGAGTCCGCGGCCCCCGCACACCGAATCCACATCGACGCCGAGGCTCCGTGCCGCTTGCAGCAGCGGCGTGCCCACGGGGAAGTTGCCCCGCTTGCCGGAGGGCATGAATACGACGAGGGGATCGCGGGTCGCCATGAAGGAGCGCCGGTCGGACGACGTCAGGCCGGCCGGCGGCGGTGGCCGCCTTCGCGGCGTCCGCGCGGCCCCTCGCCGGCGGGCGTGCCGGGCGCGGCCGCGGGCGGCGCCTCGCGGAAACGCCGGATCCAGCGTGCGCAATCCGGGTCATGCCCGAGCATCACGTCGCCGCCCATGATGGCTTTGACGACTTCGATGTGCAGCGGATTGGTGATCGCCGAGGTCATGCCCGCGGCCATGGCCATGGTCAGGAACGCTGAGTTGATGCCGTCGCGGTTGGGCAGGCCGAAGCTCACGTTCGATGCGCCGCAGGAAGTGTTTACCTTGAGCTCGGTCCGGAGGCGGTGAACCAGCCGCATCACCTGCACGCCGGCCCGGTTGATGGCGCCGATCGGCATCACCAGCGGGTCCACCACGACGTCGCTCGCCGGGATGCCGTGATCCATGGCGCGCTCCACGATCTTCTTCGCCACCGCGAAGCGCACGTCGGGGTCCTCGGAGATGCCCGTCTCGTCATTCGATATCGCGATGACCGCCGCGCCGTGCTTTTTGACCAGAGGCAGCACGGATTCCAGGCGCTCATCCTCGCCCGTCACGGAATTCACCAGCGCCTTGCCCTTGTACACGGCGAGCCCCGCCTCGAGCGCGGCGACGATGGAGGAGTCGATGGACAAGGGCACGTCCGTGATGGATTGCACGAGCTGGATGGCGCGCGCGAGGATCGCCGGCTCGTCGGCCAGCGGTATTCCCGCGTTCACGTCGAGCATGTGCGCGCCCGCTTCGACCTGCGCCCGCGCGTCGGCCTCCACCCGGCTGAAGTCGCCGGCGGCCATTTCCGCGGCGAGGATCTTGCGGCCCGTGGGATTGATGCGTTCACCGATGATGACGAACGGGCGATCGAAGCCGATGACGACTTCCTTGGTCGCGGAGCTGATGATGGTATCGGTCATTTAAGCGGTCCTTTGAGAGGCTTGAGGGGCTTCGTCGCGCCCGGGGTACCAGGGCAGGCGACCTTGGAGTATTTGGGACCTGTCGACGATCTCGGCCACCGACTCTTCCTGCCGGTACGCCATGATATGAACGCCGTGGACGCCCCGGATCTCGCGAATCGCCTGGATCAGCTCGATGCAGATCTCGCGGCCTTCGCGCGCCTGGTCCTTGGCGCCCGCGAGCCGCGCAATGAGCGCGTCGGGTACGTGCATGCCGGGAACGTTCTTGCGCATCCATTCCGCCGTCTTCGCCGATCGCAGCGGCCCGACGCCGACGAGAATGAACACCTTGCCGAGGAGGCCGAGCGCTTCGACCTGATCCATGAAGCCCTGGAGCAGCGGAATGTCGTAGCAATACTGAGTCTGGATGAACTGCGCGCCTGCGGCCACTTTCTTCGCCAGGCGCAGCGCGCGCCAGTCGTGCGGCAATCCCGAGGGGTTCTCGGCCGCGCCGAAGAACACGCGCGGCGCAAAGGTGATCTTGCGGCCGCTCTGAAAATGATGATCGTCCCGGAGCGTCCGTGCGATATCGAGCAGCGACACGCAGTCCAGATCGAACACCGGTTTCGCCTGAGGATGATCGCCCGCCTGCACTCCGTCGCCGGTGAGGCAGAGCATGTTGCACACGCCCATTGCCGCGCCGCCCAGGATATCGCCTTGAATGGCGATGCGGTTCTTGTCGCGGCAGGAAATCTGCATGATGGGCGCGTACCCGACGCGCGTCAGCAGCGCGCACACCGCGATGCTGGACATATGGCAGTTGGCGCCGCTCCCGTCGGTGGCGTTGATGGCGTCGACATAGCCGTCGAACACCCGCGCGCGCTTGTACACATCTTCGGGATCGGCGGAGTCGGGCGGCGCGAGCTCCGTGGTGACGGCGAAGCCCCCCGCCCGCAGCACGCGCTCGAATCGCCCGGGCGAGGTGTGTCCCGGCAGAATCGGCAGCGGGTAACCCGGAACCGGCTCGTCCTCGAATCTCATGGGGCCACGCCTCTCATGGGGTGACCCCGCTCTTGCCGGCCGCGGGTTTGGCGTCCAGCCCGGGCTTCGCGGGGGGCTCGGGGTTGAGCTCGCGCACCACGCGCAGCCAGGAGGAGCGGCCCTGCAGGCGCTGGTCGACGGCGAATTGGATCTTGCTCATCGCCTCGACGCCGTTCGGAATTCGCTGGCTCCCGCGATAGGCTTCCACCCAGACGCAACGCATCTCGGGCTTGACCTCGCAGTGACCGTTGTCGCGCACGCCGCCGCAGGGTCCGTTGCGCAAGGTCTTCGGGCAATTCATCGGGCACGACATGCCGGTCGAGCTCAGCACGCATTGGCCGCACATCCGGCAGTCGAACAAGGCGCCCTTGACGGTGCGCTCGAGCGCCGCCACCGGACGCTCGATGCGCTCGTAACCGAGCGCTTTGAAGAGCGGGTGCATGCGCTTGAGCACGCCCTCGAAACCGCGATAGAAAGCGTTCAAGCCCCGCGCATGGCGCACGGACCACAGGCGAACGGCGTACATCAGGGGCCCTCTGCGCCGGCAGCGGGCTGCGCGAGACCCTTCGCACGGATCAGGCGTTCGAGATCCTCGTCGGTGAACTGCGCTTCGAGCTTGGCGGCTTCGGCGCTCGCTTCCGCCTGCAGATCCTCTCCGCAGGGACGCGGCGCGCTGCGCTGCCAGTCCGCGAGATAGGCATCCGAACTGCCCTTGCCGGCGCGCATGGCGGCGCGGTCCACCGCCTCCTGAAAGCGCTGCGATAGCTGCACCTTGGCGGTTTCGCGCCCACGCTTGACGATGACCTGCGCGGGGATGTCCCGCCAGGAGATGATGATCAGCGATGCCACGCCACGGCCTCCGCGTCCCGCCGGATCTCCTCGCGACGCGCATGGTCGCGCTCGACGGCGGATTTGAGCGAGGTTTCCAATGCGCCATATCCGGTTTGACGGTATTCGAATGCGAGGCCCATGCGGCTCGCGACCGCCTTGGCCTGGTCCACGGAGTCGGGTTTGGGCGATTGAGCCAGGTAGACCAGCTTCTTGTAGTGGCCGAAGTAGCTCGAGAACAGCTCCGGGTGGCGGTCGAGTCCGAGACCCTCGATCACCAGGCGCTCGAAATGACGCAGGAGGAAATCCGTCAAATAGAAGGTACCCAGCTCCGCCTCGGCGAGCGCGGCAAACACCGGCCCCGTCGCGAAAAATTCGTAGCAATGGGCGCCCGGGATGCGCTCGACGCCCTCCTCCTTCAGCACCGCATCGAGAAGGCCGCCCGTTCCGCAATCCGCGTAGGCGACGAAGATCGAGCGATAGTGGCAACGCGAGGCTTGAATCAGCGCACGCACCGCCGCCGGAATGCGCTCGGGACGGTTGTGCAGCTCCGCCGGCAGGCAACGCACGTCCACATGCTCCCAGCCGTTCGCACGGCGCAGCGCCGTGATCTCGTGAGCCAATGCGCCGCAGGCGATGATCAGCATGCCCTGACCTTTCTGCGGCACGGCGCGCACCGCCCTTTAGTGAACCGCTGCGGAGCGCTTCGCGGCCAGCAGCCCCTTGGCGGTTTCCACGGCCACCGCGGCGTCGCGGCAGTAGGCATCGGCGCCCACGGCCTTGCCGAATTCCTCATTGAGCGGCGCGCCGCCGACCAGCACGATGTAGTCGTTGCGGATGCCGCGTTCCTTCAAGGTATCGATCACCACCTTCATGTACGGCATCGTGGTGGTGAGCAGCGCCGACATGCCGAGGATGTCGGGCTTGTGCTGTTCGAGCGCGGCCAGATACTTCTCCACCGGATTGTTGATGCCGAGATCGATGACCTCGAAGCCCGCACCCTCGAGCATCATCGAGACCAGGTTCTTGCCGATGTCGTGAATGTCGCCCTTGACCGTGCCGATTACGATCTTGCCGATGGGCTCGACGCCGGTCTCCGCCAGCAGCGGGCGCAGGATCTCCATGCCGCCCTTCATGGAGTTGGCGGCGAGCAGCACCTCGGGAACGAACAGGATGCCGTCGCGAAAGTCGATGCCGACGATGCGCATGCCTTCCACGAGAGCGTCGTTCAGAACCTTCTCCGCGGACCAGCCTCGCTTCAGGAGAATATGCGTCGCTTGCTCGACCTCGGGCTTGAGTCCGTTGTACAGGTCGTCGTGCACCTGCTCGGTAAGCTCTTCGTCATTGAGCGAGTTCAGGTCGAACTCGGCTTCGCTCGGCTCTGACATCTAGGTAACTCCAGGGTTATTTTACGAGCAGCAACGGCAGCTTAGCGCTCTAAACAGCGCGCCATGTTAAGTCCCCGCTGCCCCAGGGACTTGTTATATCGCGACGGCGGCGTGTCCGGAAGCGACATGATCGGATGAACCCGTGCGGCACGCAAGCCGCTCAGGTGACCGGCGGGGCGCCGCCCTGCTCCGTCCTCTTGGCCACGTAGGCATCGAGCGCCTCGAGCACCGCCGCATCGCGCTTCGGTGCGACATAACGCGCGAGCGTGCCCTGCCAGATGCCGGATGCCCGCTCGGTGGCGGTCTTGCCGCCATCCTCGCTCCAACTGCCGAAATTGCGCCAATCCGAGACCAGCGGCGCATAGAAGGCGCTGCGATAGCGCTCCATGGTATGAGCGCACCCGAAGAAGTGTCCGCCCGGACCCACTTCGGCGACCGCGTCCAAGGCAATGTCGCTCGCAGCGCCCCCCACGGGCTGGAACACCTCGGCGAACATCTGCAGCATCTCGATGTCGAGAATGAATTTCTCGTACGAGGTGGTGAGCCCGCTCTCGAGCCAGCCCGCCGCGTGCAACACGAAGTTGCAGCCGCCGAACAGCGCTCCCCAGAGGCTCATCTGCGACTCGTAGGCGGATTGGGCATCGGGGGTGTTCGAGGCCGTGGCGTTCGACGACCGCCACGGCAGCCCCAGCAAGCGCGCCATCTGGCCCGCGCCAAATGCCGCCTTGACGTACTCGGGCGTGCCGAAGGCGGGTGAGCCTGATTTCATGTCGACGTTCGAGGTAAAGCTGCCGTACACGATCGGCGCGCCGGGCCGCACGATCTGCGCGAGCGTCAAGCCCGCCAGGAACTCCGCATGCGCGAGGGTCAGCGCTCCCGCGACGGTCACCGGCGCCATCGCGCCCGCGAGCGTAAAGGGCGTGATGATGAGTACCTGCCCCGCGATGGCGAAGTCGATGATGCCGTCCGCCATCGGCAGGTCGAGCTGCAGCGGCGAATTGGTGTTGATGATGGTGTACACGTACGGACGCGACCGGAACTCCTCGGGCGATATCCCGTGCGCCAATCGAATCAGCTCGAAGTTGTCCGCGACTTGGCCGTGGCCGCGCGAAAAGATGAAGGGAATCTTGTCGGTCAGCAGCAGCTGCGCGCGCGTAACGTGCAGGTGCCGGAATTGCACCGCAAGGTCCTGCGGCTCGGTCGCGCCGCCGAGGACGTGGATGACCTCGAAGCTCTGGCACAGCTTCATCAGGTTGCAGAAATCCTCGAACGTCCCGGCGCGCCGTCCGCGTGCCGTGTCCATGATGTTCGGCGGACCCGAGGTGGGCGCGAAGGCGACGCAGCCGTTCGACAGCGGCACGTGGCGCTCCGGGTCGACTGCGTGCAGCGTGACCTCGCGCGGCGTGGTCGCGAGCGCGGCGGCGACCAGGCCGCGATCGAGCCGCACCATTTGGGTCGACTCGTCCACCGACGCGCCGGCCTTCGCATACCGGCCCCGAGCATCCGCCGACAGCACTTTCATTCCCTGCATCTCGAGCATCGAGAGCGCCGCCTCGTGCATGGCGGCGACCTGATCGTCGGAGAAAACCTTCATGGGCGTGAATGGATTTCTCAGATGGCGATACGGCAGCGTACGGTCGAAGACCGCGTGGCTTGCTTCCGCACTGCCGGGGCGGCGGCGGCCGCGCCGTCCAAGGGTCTCGTCGGGCTGTCTCATGAAGGAGGGACTCTTCTGATCGGGGGAACGGGCTGATCCCAGGCGTAGCTGCAATTATAAGGAACCGCGCTCCCCGCCGCGTGTGATGCAGCGCCATTCCGGCCCTTGGGCGATACTTTTTTTCGATATGCCGCCGGGGGAGGCATGCGTTAATGCGATACGACGGGTCTTCCGACGGCCGTGGACCGCACCAGGGCCTCTGCCAGGTAATCCGTTCCGGGTCCCACCTGCGCCCGTTTCTCGATCACTTCGGTGTCGACGTGCGGATCCGCGGCACCTGCGCGGCGCGCGGCCTCGAGTGCGAGCACGCCGGAAACACGATGCGCGTGCTCGAGCGCGGACGCGGATTCGGCGTAGTCGCGGCTGCCCGCGGGATCGTGCACCCGGAACACATTGAATGTCGGCTGATTGACCAGAATTTCCACCGTCTGCGACACCACGCCGGCAACCGCGCCGACGGCATTGCAGACCGACGCGTGCGTAGGGATCGAGAGCGGCGCACCGAGCCTTCGCGCCACCTCGGGATAGTACGCGCCCACCGGTGCGCCGATTGCGATCAGCGGCCGCGCGAGGCCGATGCCCGCCTGCAGCAGAGTCGAGAATCGCCGGCCGGCGCAGGCCGCCTCCAACAGCCGATCACCGAGCACGCCCCAGCCGGCCGCGGACGCTTCGAGTCCCGGATCATTCGCCAACGCGGCGGCGAGCAGCACTCGCGCGGTCTCGCGCACCACGTGCTCATGAGTGCGTTCGCACATCTCGACCGCCGAGACGGCCGCCGTTGCCGCGCGGGTATTGCGCTCCTCGGTCGCCAGAATGCGCGCGCCGCATTCGGCGGCCTCGCGGTTCCATCCTTCCTGACGGCCCAGCACGTGCATGGCATCGCTCGGCGTGAAGGCGGCGATGGTCGCAAGCCCTGCATCCGCCAAGCGCCGCAACGCCTCCAGGCCGGCGCCGCTGCGCACAATGCCCGCGACCTGGCGCGGCTCGGGGCCGAGCGCCTCCCAAACCCGCTTTTCCGTCGACGAGAGGTGCGCCGGGGCATCGCGCTCGGGATTTCGAAAGGCGAATTGAGTGGCGAATTCCGGCAGGTGCGGGAGTTCAGCCAGGGAGCGCAGCTGCTGCAGCGTGTCCGGAAACGCATGCGCCAGCAAGCTCAGGGGCATCGCCTTGCGCGGTCCGACTCGCAACCGCGCCTGCCGGTCGAAGCACACCTCGCTGTCTCCGCCCAGGCCGCTGGTGCGCACGTCGACCGCTTCCACCATGGTGCGCCACCCGCCGACCAGCGCGCCTTCGGCACGGATCGCCGGACGGCCGTTCGAAACCACGGCAATGTCGGTGGTGGTGCCGCCCATGTCGGAGACCACGAAGTCGTCGATGCCGGTGAGGAACCCGGCACCGACGACGCTCGCCGCCGGCCCGGACAAGATGGTTTCGACCGGATATTCGAGCGCCACGTCGGCCCTCATCAGCGATCCGTCGCCCTTGACGATCATCAGCGGCGCATCGATCGATTCCTCGACCAGCACGCGGGACAGAGCCTCGATCAGATGCCGGATCTGCGGTGTGAGGCGCGCATTGAGCACGGCGGTCAGCGCGCGGCGGGGAGCGTCGAGCTTCGAGCTCAATTCGTGCGCACAAGTGACCGGCTTTTTCGACAAACCGCGGATGATCTGGCGCGCGCGCAGCTCGTGCGCGGGATTGCGTACGGAGAAGTTCGCCGCGACGGCGAACGCCTCGACGCGAGTGTCGTGCGCGGCGACGGCGGCTTCGATGGCCGCTTCGTCGAGCGCGTTCCATTCCTCGCCGGTGGCGGAGTGGCCGCCCTGAATCCTGACCACCGCTCCCGTCCCGCGTTTACCGATGCCCGAGCGCTCGGTCATGGCGTCGTCGAACCCGATCAGCAGGGTGCAGACCGGGCTGAATCGATTCTCGACCACGGCGTTGGTCGCGAGCGTCGTCGACACCGAGACCAGGCTGACATCGCCCCGAACCGCATTCGGCGGCAATTCCTCGAGCACGGCGCGGATCGCCTTGCCGATTCCGATCGCCAGATTCCACGGCGTGGTGAGCGCCTTGGCGCTCGCGATGACGCGGCGGCCGCCCGCGAGCAGCACCGCATCGGTGAACGTGCCGCCGGTATCGAGCCCGAGCCAAAGACCCTCGATCGGGCCCGCCGAAATATGTCCGCTCATCGTCTAGACGCTCCGCCCGCGGCACCGGCGCCGCGGCGCGTAACATACCATTGTTAATCGAGCGCTTGGTTCAGGACGAACGCGAGGCGCACGCCGGCTTTGCTCAATTGCTCTGCCGTTATGCCGGTGGCGTCGACCACGTAGCTCTCGGCAAGCTCATGGTGGTGCGCCGTCGTGGGCGCCGGCAACAAGCCGTAAGCATGGGTCTTCGCCACCGAGAAGGTCTCCAATGCCCAATCGACGGGGGTGCCGTGCATCCACCGCCGGCGATCGGCGTCGGTGATTCCCGCAATGAGGCGATCGGCGATGTCCGTCTCACCGGCTCCGAGGCGCGCCACGAATTCGGTGTCCCAGTCGTGGTGCAGATTGTCGGTGCGAATCCCCGGCGCGCTCACGATCTCGCGATTGCCGCCCTGATCGTGGTCGTCCGCGGCGTGCAGCGGTTGATGCAGATCGCCCACGAAGTGCAGCAGGAATTGCAGCGCGAGAAGCCGCTCTCGGGGCTCGGTCCGGGGGTTGCGCAATTCCGCCTGGAATTCCTCGATCTTGTCGACGATGCAGTCGTCCTCGGGACCCCTCGAGGCGGGCAGGCCCTCGGACAGCGGCGGCCGGCCGTAGCACGCACGGTTCAGGTCCACGCTGTCGAGTTCGAGGTCGACGAAATGCCACTTGTGCGTGCCGTAGTAACGGCGTCTCGATCCGTCGCGATCCGAATCGCGGTACTTGTCGGCCCACGTGGCTTCGTGCGCGATATCTCGGGCCGTGAGACCCGAATCGTCGGTCGCGAGCAGCGCCTGAACCCGGGCGTGGACGGTCGGCGTGAGGTAATGCTCGGCGATCAGGCCGACGATCTCATGGCCCTCGTCGCCCCACGCGCCCGCGGGGCTGCCGATCGAGAGGCAGGCCGCGAGCCACAAGGGCATTGTCCAAAGGCGCATCGCCGTCAATCCGGAAGCTGCGCCCCTCGCGTCTCGTACCCGAACGGCAGCACCGCGAGTCCGAAGAGAAATGCGAGGGCGGTTGCGGCGACGGGAACTCCGATGCTCCCGTAGCTGTGCACGCCGGCGCCGATCAGGAAGTTGACCCCGGCGCCGATGAAGCGGCCGAACGAGGTGACGAAGGCGAACGCCGTCGCGCGCACCGCCGTCGAATACTGTTCCGGCAGCCAGAGACTGTACATCGCGAAATTGCCGCCGAAGAATCCCAGCAGAAAAAGGCTCCCGATGAACAGCGCAAGGGCGTCGTCTCCCGCATAGAACGCCCATCCGAAAGAGAGCCAGATGCAAATTGCCATGCCGGCGAAAAACACCGCGAGGGTCGCGCGTCTGCCGAACCGCTCCGCCAGGATCGGCACCGCGAGGCAGCCGAGACAGGTGCCGATCGACAAGAGGGCGGTGCCGAAGGAAGCCAGCCGCACCGCCTCCGGCGCACTGTGCCCCGCGTGCTTGGCGAGCGTGACGATGGCCGACGGCTCGTATACTGCGCCGGCCCAGAGCCCGATGATGGAGATCGTCACCAAGGCGGCGTTGACGAGCGTACGGCGACGGTAGCTCGGCCGAAAAATCTCCTTGAGGGGCGCGTGCGGCGCGCCGCCTCCCGCGGCCTTGGTCCACCGATCCGGCTCGCGCAGCTTCGACAGCATGTAGAACGACAGCAATACCGGAGCCCCTCCGCACAGGAACATGACTCGCCATCCGTAGCTCGCGCCGACGGTAAAGTTGAGCGCGGCGGCGATGAAGAAGCCCGCGTAGTACCCGGTTTGCAAATAGCCCGCGCCCATCTTGCGGCGAGACTCGGGCCACATCTCGGCGACATAGGTGCCCGCGAGCGCCCACTCCCCGCCGATTCCCACCCCCGCGAGAAAGCGAAACACCCCCAGTTGCCAGACATTTTGCGAGAACGCGGCGGCCCCGGTAAAAACCGCATAACACGCGACCGAAGCAGCCAATGTCCGAGTCCTTCCCCAGCGGTCGGCCAGCGGACCCCACACCAAGGAGGAGCCCCATCCCGCCAGAAACACGGCGAACAGCACGGAGCCCGCGAACACCACGTGACCCGGCGATCCGTCCATGCCGGATTTGGGGAGCAGCTCCGTCAGCGCCGGCGCCAACACCAACGCGAAGATGAAG
>Ga0187863_10000941_pt1 | contig 23962 bp, 20 predicted proteins | sample June2016WEW_11_1_FD_132975 | JGI IMG/M metagenome (GOLD analysis project Ga0187863, IMG submission 132975) | Peatland microbial communities from SPRUCE experiment site at the Marcell Experimental Forest, Minnesota, USA - June2016WEW_11_10 | ecosystem: Environmental > Terrestrial > Soil >...
AGAATCCCACCTCCGGCCGCTGGAGCGGCGCCGGCAGCGCGCTTCTTGTTTTTCTTCTTGTCCTTGTCCGTTGATTTATCGGATTGATCGGACGACTGTTCGTCCCGCGTGGTTTGCTGGCCCTGTGGCAACGTGACCGTGCCGTTGTCGTCGGTCACGGTAAGGTCTCCCTTGAGCGCCGCGATCCTCACCGTGCCATCCGTGTCGGTTACGTTGAATTCGGTCCAAGCGTTGGATACGGGCGCTACGCGCACATCTCCGGCGGTGGTCGCCACACCCTTGGACGTGGAGACTGAAACGCCTCCGTGTTCAACTTTCAAAGAGGCGCCTTCGAATTGCACCAGGGACTCGCCGAGAACAGTAATGCTCGATCCCGGCGCATTGATATTTGCCCCAGAGTCAGACCGGGTCTGGACCAGATCGCCGGTAAAGATCGCCGAGGAGGTAGGTACATGGGCGCCGTTCAACCAAGCCGCTCCATGCGCATAAAGCATAGCCGCCCCGGAATCGGCGGCAAGCAGCGAACCAGGCAAGATCGAAAGCAGCACGCAACTTACCATCTTTCGGAAAGCAGACATGCCCATCCCACGCTCCGTTAATAACTAAGTTGATGACCTTTAACGCATCGTACCCTCCAAAGTTCTTGTCAGTCAATGCCTTTTGTGCTTGGAAAAACGCTGAGCGGTGGAAAACTTTTTAATGAAGCGTGGGCAGACAAGGTCAACGCCACTGGTCGACCACTTTCCACCAGATCAAACGCATCCATTCATCCACAAGGGTTTTCGCCCATTGACGATGCCGCCACCATCTGGTTCCGAATTGCGTGTCGTCCCGGACAGCCGCCGCCGAGTAGTCGCGCCCGGGGAGTTCACGCCGGAAAATGTCGAGAGCGCGCCGGGTGTGGAAGTCCGAGGTCACGATCAAAACGCTCTTGACGGGTTCGCCCTGCAAACACTTTTCGACGTCTTTCGACTCGTCCTTGGTCGATAGTCCTTCGGTCGGACAGACGCTGACCGACGCCGCCTGAGGCAAATCCCCGATGTACTTCTGTGCTAACTCCACTTGGCTGAATTCGTACACTTTGGCGCCTGCCGGCACATCGATGACGACCCGCCGTCCATATCCCTGCGCCAGAAGTTCCAGAGCGCGCCGCGGGCGCCGGTCGGTTTCCCCGGCCAGCACCAGAATTACGTCCGATGGCCGCGGCGCATCCGCCAAAAGAAAGCTGCCAGCTCTGGCCGCCAGCCCCATCGACAATCCCACAACCAACGCGAAAGCCACGAACCATGTGTATTTGCTTGTGACCGGTCTTTTCATAAGTTCCCAAGGGCGGAAGATGGACTCAAATTCAACAGCACTTGGCCGCGCTCCCGCACTGCATGCCTCACGGGGAGGTGCTAGAATCGAAACCGAAATTCACTATTCCCAGAAGAGACTACTTGTCGCCACGATGACGAATCACTCTGCCGCAAATCGTTCTCCCGATCAACTCAAGAACCGGATCCAGCAGCGCCAGGCGCGCATTGGCATCATCGGCTTGGGCTATGTAGGGCTGCCGCTCGCGTTGCTCTTCAGCGAACAGAAGTTTGCTGTCACCGGCTTCGACATCGACCAGCGTAAAGTCGACACCCTCGCCCAAGGCGGCTCTTACATCTACCGCATCAGCGCGGAGGAAATCCGGGAAGCCAAGGCACAGGGCTTTTCCGCAACCGCGGACTATGCCCGGTTGGTGGAAATGGATGCTGTCATCATCTGCGTTCCCACTCCACTCAACCAATATCACGAACCTGACCTCAGCTTCATCACTGACACCACACATGCGATTGCTCCCCATCTGCAGTCCGGCCAGTTGGTCGTCCTTGAGAGTACAACCTACCCGGGCACCACGGAAGAAGTCATGGTGCCGATTCTCGAGAAGGAGAACAAGAACGGCCTGAAGGCGGCCCGTGGCACTTCTAGCGGGGACAAGGAATTCTTCGTCGCATTTTCGCCGGAGCGGGAGGATCCTGGCAACACCACCGTGGCGCGCCGCGACATTCCCAAGGTAGTTGGGGGAGTGAACCCGCAGGCTTCGGAACTGGCTGGAGCCCTGTACGGTTCCATCTTCCATCGCACCGTTCCCGTTTCCTCACCCGCCGCCGCCGAGATGACGAAGTTGCTGGAAAATATCTACCGCTGTGTCAACATCGCACTGGTCAACGAATTGAAGCTGCTCTGCCTGCGCATGGGACTGGACATCTGGGAAGTGATTGGCGCAGCTTCCACCAAACCTTTCGGCTTTCATCCGTTTTACCCCGGCCCGGGCCTGGGTGGCCATTGCATTCCCGTCGATCCTTTTTACCTGTCCTGGAAGGCCAAGGAATTTGACTTTCGCACTCGCTTCATCGAATTGGCGGGCGAGATTAACAACAACATGCCCTATCACGTGATTGCGTCCATCGGTGGGGCGTTGAACCAGCACAAGAAATCGTTGAACGGGTCGCGGGTACTCATCCTGGGTGTGGCCTACAAGAGAGACATCGACGATCTGCGCGAGTCCCCTGCCCTCACGATCATCGAACTGCTGCAAAAGGAAGGCGCCCAGGTCAGCTACCACGATCCCTACTTCCCTTTCATCGGAAAAGGCCGCAAGTACGATTTGCAAATGAAGCGCTCCGAACTGGAGAAACTAGGCCAGTATGATTGCATCGTGATTGTCACCGACCACTCCGACTACGACTACAAGAAGATCGTCGGCGAGGCCCAGTTGGTGGTCGATACCCGCAACGCGACCAAGGGCATTGACAGTCCCAAGGTCGTGCGGTGCTAGCCGGTTCGACCTGTGAGCGATCGAGGGGTTGGGCTCTCCCCGAGATCGCTGGAAGTAAAAGACTCGCTCAGGGTGTAATTTTTTGCTCTTTCGCGCTCGGTTTGCGCCGGTCGCAGGCGGGGCAAGTGTAAGTAATTGAAAGATCAACCGGATAGACTTCCAACTTCCTGGGGCAAATGGCCGTTCCCGTGCAGATTTTGACCTTGGGTAGTAAACTGAGATCTCCTCGACCTCTGCGGTCCCTAGGACCACCACGCCGCACCGGGGTCGAGAAACTTTCCACCCCAAACGCGTGTTTTGACAACTAAAGATTCGAAGACTTCAAAGATAGCGATTTAATAGAGACGAGCAAAAGCGGCTATGAGTTCTTCTGCTTCCCAAGAGACTCTCTTCTCTCTCCTCCCGAAGACGAGAACTCCTTGGAGCGAATTCGTTTTCAGCACCGGGGCGCAGGCCGTAGCGGTCGCGTTTCTGGTGTGGGTGCGTTTGCTGTATCCCACAGTGGTTTCGCCGCCCGAGCACAATTTTCGTTCGATTGAGTTGGTGAGCACACCCGTACCGGTCAATCACCAGCCCCAACCGTTGCCGCGGAAGCCCTTATTGGTAGCGAATCTGGAGCCGTCGCCTACCGCATTGCGCCTTCCCGCTCCACAGCCGAAAGCCAGCGTGAAGGTGGAAGACGCTTCCGCTCCCACGGTCAGCATCGCGCCCAAGAAATTGGACCCGCTCCCCATCAACTCCGCACCCGTGATTCCCAAGCAAGCGGTGAAGATGAACGTATTCTCCACCGGCAGCTCGGCTACTCCCACCATCGCGCGCGCTCCATCCCAGGTGCAGACCGGAGGGTTCGGCGACCCGAATGGACTTCCCGCCAAGGCTAATCAGGGCAAGGCTGTCAACATCGCCGCGCTCGGATCCTATGATCTTCCATCCGGCGCGGGCTACGGAAACGGGACCGGAGGCGCAAAGGGTGTGCCCGGCGTAGTTGCAAGCTCTGGCTTTGGGAACGGTACGGCCACTGGAGATAGCCGCGCTCGCGCTTCCGCGTCGCAGGCTACCGTTCAGCAAAGCGGTTTCGGCGATGCCGATGTTCCGGCTCCGCCCACCGTGCATTCTCGTCCGGCAGAAGCCGCCGCCCGGGCAGTGCCTGCGGAAATCCTTTCCAAGCCGACTCCCATCTATACTCAAGAGGCCCGGAGCCTGCGGATTGAAGGCGAAGTTCTCCTGGAAGTGGTTCTGGAAGCGTCCGGTAGCCTGCGTGTGGTCAGGATAGTGCGAGGACTGGGTCACGGCCTCGACGACAACGCCGTAAAGGCCGCCGAACAGATTCGCTTCAAGCCGGCGATGAGGGACGGCCAACCGGCCGATTCCACCGTAGTTTTGCACATCATTTTTCAGATGGCGTAAGTTTGGTAAGAAGGTCCTGAATGCGTATTTCCCAGGTAAGGTTGCTTTCGTTCTTGCTGCTGCTGGCGCTGTCTGTGCCGGCGATTTCGCAGGATCCCGTGTCTTCCACTCCCCAAGCTGTGGCAAGCGACTCGGCCACTACGGCACAAGTCGCAGTTGCTCTTTCTCCTCCGCCCCCAGCCTCGTTCAATGAAGTCATGGACCGCGTGATCCAGAGGGAGCACCTCTTCCTGGCGCAGATGCGCCACATGCGTCCCATGGTTGAGACTTATCTGCAGGACCTCAAAGCCGACAAAGAGGGAAATGCCGAACCCTTCAAAGATCAGTATTTCCTCGGCCGCCTTGATATGAGCGATGGTCCCGAAGACACCTCCTTCGTGGGAGAGCCCGGTTTCGGCCACCGCATGCTCAACCACCTCACCGGTCTCTACGCGATGCACTTCCTGCCCCTCGGTTTTGCCCAAATGGTGGTGCTCGATACCGATTTTCAGAAGAAGTATTACGACTTCACTTTTGTGCGCCGCGAGTTTCTTGGGGAAGTACGTTGTCTGGTGATTGACGTTCAACCCAAGGAAAATGCCCCTCCGGGCCGGTTCCAGGGACGCATCTGGGTCGAGGACCAGGACTACAACGTTGTCCGGTTCAATGGAACTTACTATCCTCACCCCAAGAGCAGCTACTACCTGCATTTCGACAGTTGGCGCCTGAATATGCGCTCCGGTGCCTGGCTTCCCGCTTACATCTACAGCGAGGAATCCGACATGAAGACCAGCTTTGGGCACTCTCTGCATTTCCGGGCCCAGACCCGTCTTTGGGGATACGACTTGAAGGCCCTGAACAAGAATTCGGAGTTCACCCAGATTCTGGTGGATTCTCCTCAGTCGGTAAAGGACCAGAGCGATGTCGCCGCCGACGCAACTCCGGTAGTGGCTGAGCGGATGTGGGAACGCCAGGCCGAAGATAACGCGGTCGAGCGGCTGCAGAAGATCGGCTTGCTGGCGCCTCCCGGCGAAGTGGACAAAGTCCTTCTCACCGTAGTCAACAACTTGCTGGTGACCAATAACATCGATCTGCAGTCGGACGTGCGGTGCCGCGTCCTGCTCACTTCTCCACTGGAGTCCTTCACCATCGGTCACACCATCGTCATCAGCCGGGGTCTGCTCGATGTGCTGCCCGACGAAGCCTCCCTGGCGATGGTCCTGGCCCACGAACTGAGTCACATCGTTCTGGGACACCAGTTCGATACCAAATTAGCATTCAACGACCGCATGTTCTTTCCCGATGAGGACTCGTTCGTGCACCTGGACTTCAGACACCGGCCGGGCGAGGAAGAAGCTGCCGACACCAAGGCTCTGGAACTGCTGAAGAATTCTCCCTACAAGGACAAACTGGGAAGTGCTGGGCTCTTTCTGGAGGCCTTGCAACAAAACGCTCCCGAACTGCCAAACCTGATTCGTCCGCACTTGGGAAATGGTCTGGCGAGCGGCAAGAGCATCCGGATGTCGGTGCTCCTCACTTCCGCACCGCAACTGGACGCGAAACGCACCGATCAGATCGCCGCGCTTCCCCTCGGCGGACGCATCAAACTTGATCCCTGGACCGACCAGGTAGAGTTAGCGAAGGCGAAACCGGTCGCTCTGATCTCAGCCCGGGAGAAGATGCCGTTCGCGATCACGCCATTCTTCCCTTACCTCATCAGAATCTCATCTCCCGGCAACGAGAAGGTCGCGCTTACCGCGCCTGCACCGAAGTGATGGGAGCTACCTTAGTTTTCGAGTAGGTAATGGAGGGGCGGCCCAGTCTCTGGGTCTCTTTCGATGAAAGACTAACCGCGCGCCTGGCGGCGCGCTCAACAGGCCTCGATATCAACGCTCAGTCGGCGATTACTGAATGGCGCTGCCGACATTAGAGAATACGTTGTTGGCGTTCGAACCGATGAGCCGGACCGTACCCACCACGATCACCAGAATGACCGCTAACATCACCGCGTACTCAGCGATGTCTTGACCATGCTCATCTTTCCAAAGATTCCGCCAAACGTTTTGTAAAGTTCTTGCCACGGGCTCCGTCTCCTTAACCTCGCTTTAACTGGACCTTTACTTACCCGCACGGAAAATGACATCATTCCATGCAGCGACCGGATCAATTGTTGTCCCGAGGCTGGTCTTGAATTGAATGATAGATCGAGCCGTGGAGCCCGGCAATAGCCCGTAAGTGCCATGCCATCTGCGTTGGACAACAACTCTAAGTCCTTGTTAGACAATGCTTTTCAGGGGCAAAGATTGGTTCACCGCAAACAACGCCAGTTCCAGCCGCGTAGAAACTCCCAGCTTGTCGAAGATATTGCTGAGATGGTGTTTGACCGTGTCTTCGCTGATCTTGAAGTATTCGGCAATCTCCTTATTGGAGTATCCCGCCACCACCGCGGCCACAATCTCCAGTTCGCGCGGGGTTAGCCCGAATTTCTTCTGCCGGGCTTCGTCGCTGGAAGACTGCACCAGCGTCCGCAAGTATTGTACGAGGTTTGAGACGCTCTCCCGTCCCACCCAGTACTCGCCTGCCATCACCGTATGGATCGCTTTCAGCAGCAGTTGAGTGGCGGAATCCTTCAGCACCACTCCTCGCGCGCCCAACTGCAGAGCCTCCACAATCTGGCTCTTTTCCGCCGCCGCCGTCAGCAGGATCACGCGAACTGGAGTCGAATTCGTGCTCGCACTCAGCTCCCGCAGAGCTTCCAATCCCGGATGCTTTGGCATCGCCAGGTCCAGTAAAAGGATGTCGGGCTTCAACTGCCGCGCCAATTTTACCGCTTCCGCGCCATCCGAGGCTTCGCCAAGGACCTTCAAATCCGGTTCAGCTTCCAGAAGCCGGCGCAATCCATCGCGGAAAATCGGATGGTCGTCGGCGATCACGATGCGAACGGGCTGTGACTTCTTAAAGTTCATCAAACACTTCCCCATCCCGCGGAACTTTGATTTCCAGGCGCGTCCCGACGCCGGGATTTGATTCTACCGTGAGTGCGCCCGCAATTAAATGGACACGTTCTTTGATGATCATCGGCCCCTTGCCCATCTGGTCCAGTTCTTCCTGCGTCAGACGGCCGGAAAAAGGAAATCCTTTGCCGTCATCCTCCAGAGTCAGGCTCCACTGGCTTGGACTCGAAGCCAGCCGCACCAGAGCATGACGTGCTTTGCTGTGCTTGCGCACATTGACCAGCCCTTCCTGCACAATCCGCAACAGCTCCCGGCAGACCTTCTCCGGCATCTCCAACTTCTCGATGTCCGTAACAAAACGCGCGGAAATTCCTGTCTCCCGCTCAAACCGTTCCACTGTGTCGGTCACCACGCTCAGAAATCTTCGAGCATCCACGTCGATCGACTTCATCTGCTGCATTAGTTCCCGCAGCTTCAAGACTTCCTCGCGCAGCAAACCTTGGATGCGTCCCAGCTCGCCGCCGACCACTGCAGGCGTATTCTCTGCCTGACGCCGAAGAACGTCCACCTGCATCTCCACCGCGATCAGCGACTGCACTGCTCCATCGTGCAGTTCCCGGGCGAAGCGCGCCCGCTCCGCCGCCCCAGCCCTCCGCCGAAGCCGATGCAGCAGATAGACGTTGTACACGGCCGGCCCCACCTGGCGGAGTAAATCAAGCAGAAAGCGCAACTCCTCTTGCGTGTCCCCATGCCATGCCGGATCGAACACGAACACTCGTCCCCGCCACTCGCCACCAAACACAAAGGAAACTACGATCACAGAGCGAAATGGCCGGTGCTCGTTCAATCGAACCAGCGATTCTGTAAGCGGCGAAGGCACCTGGTTGCCCTCCCGGTCAAGCGCGATCACAGACCAACGTCCAACTGCGTTCGCGGCGTAACACACCTCGCCCGGAAAGTCCTCCAGGTAACCCTCTGCCTCCCGCGGGCTGGAGTCCAACCACACAAAGTCGGAAAATTCTCCGTTGGGATTGCTTAGCTCGCCCAGAAACCGTCTTTGGCTGTGAATCTCCTGCGAGGCGATCAGCAGCCGCGCCGCGCCGTACATGGTGACAATTTCCCGGGCGATCTGCTGCAGCGTTCCCGTCAGCCCGGCTTCCACCCGCACCTTCGACAGCATGCGGGTCACCCCCGCCTTCTCGGCTCGCAGGTGCTTTTGCTGCTCCGCCAGATAGCCCAACAGCAGTCCCATAACCAGCAAGTAAACCGACAGCATGAAGAGCCGCTTCGGCTCGAACTCGGTCACATTGATCTGCAAACCCGATAAAACATGCCACGGCAGCCTTACCCCGCGTGCTGCCCACACATGCAGCAAGACAAAGCTCTCCGCCCACAGCAGCACCACTTCCGCCGCCGCGGTGCTCAACGTCGCCCACAAACCCCACCGGTAAGCTGCCGCCGTCAGCACGAAAAAAAAGAACAGGAAGAACGGGCTTCGCGGACCTTCCGCAAATACCGAGATGAAAGCCGGCCACACAATGTCGGCTGCATGCACCAGCAGGCGAAACGAAGCCGTGGACGCCTTCCGCCGCCGCAGGAGCATCAGGATCAAAATGCTATTCGCCAGGTAGAAGACGAACAGCCCGTAGGCGGCGCTTGAACGGCCCAACTGCGTCGGGTCCATATAAATCGCTACCAGAGCGGAAACCGCCAGAAACACGCGCGCGGTCGCCAGCCATCGCTCCGTCCGGCGAGTCTCGCTGGGATCTGCTGGAGCCTGTGGTCGCCCAAGAAAACGGTGGTTCGCGTCAGTGCGCAATCGAATCACGTCCCGGAGAGCGGATCTTTCACGTTAAAGGGATTGTCTCGCATAGTATTGTGTCGCATAGTATTGATAAGAAAGATCAGGAGCAAGCAAAACTTTATGCGGGTGATTCCTCGGGCACCCTGGCTCCGTGTCCTGGGGGCGAACTATTTGCCAACCAGACAGATTACTTCGGTAACCCATTTCTTACCTAATCCCAGTCTAGAATGGCAGCGAGGATTGTCTTTTGCGTATCTATTCCAAGCTTTGGACCGCGGCCGTGGCAGCCTGTCTGGTGACCCTGGTCCTGGCTGCGCTTGTCCTGCATCAGTCTTTTCGGCTTACCGCCCTCAGCGATGTGATCCAGTGCCTCTTGCTGCTTTCCGGGACAATTTCCCTCATCCCCCAGGCGGTACGGTCACGCGGACGCTTGCGCTTGTTCTGGATGCTCATCACTACCGGCATCGCTTTCTGGTTTTGCTACCAGTTGTTCTGGACCTATTACGAAGTCTGGCTCCGCACCGATGTCCCGGACCTATGTGCCGCCGACATGGTCCTTTTCCTGCACATTGTGCCATTGATGGGCGCTCTGGCCCTCCGTCCTCACGCCCCGCAGGATGAATATTCCCCGACCCTGCGCCGCCTCGACTTTGCCTTGATGATGATCTGGTGGATGTATCTCTACGTCCTCATTGTGATCCCCTGGCAGTACGTCGTCGCCAATGTAACGGCCTACAATGACAATCTGAATTCGCTGTATCTCATCGAGAAACTGGCGTTTCTTAGCGCCCTCGCCCTGGCTTGGAGAAGCAGCAAAGGCGGCTGGAGAACTTTCTATGCCAGCCTGTTCGGCGCCAGCATTACCTACGCCGCCAGCTCTCACATCGCCAATTGGGCACTCAGCCGGCACAGCTATTACAGCGGAAGTATGTACGACATTCCCCTCGCGGTCTCCATGGCCTGGATCACCGTGATCGGTCTGTGGACCCGCGAGCCCGAACCGCAAGCCGCCGTGCGCTCCGCTTCCACATTTCATGGCGTGTGGCTGGCCAGGCTGGGAATGATCGCCGCCTTTTCGCTGCCGCTGTTCGCAGCTTGGGCTCTGCTGGACGGAACAATTCCACCGCCCATCCGTTCGTTCCGCATAGTCTTGACCCTGGCCATGGCCCTTCTCATGGGCATCCTGGTTTTCGTCCGGCAGCGCCTGCTTGACCGGGAATTGGGCCGCTTGTTGGCCGACTCGCGGGAGTCCTTTACCAATCTAAAGCGGTTGCAGGCGCAAATCACCGAATCCGAAAAACTGGCTTCCATCGGCCAACTGGTCGGCGGTGCCGCGCATGAACTGAACAATCCCATCGCCGCCATGCTGGGTTATTCCGATCTGCTCCTGAGCACGCCTCTCAACCAGGAGCAGCGCGACCTAGCGGAGAAAATCGGGCAGCATGTTCGGCGCACCAAGTCACTGGTGGCCAGTCTGCTCAGTTTCGCCAAACAAGGGCCCGCCGCAATGGCTCCCGTGGATCTCAATACCGTGCTGCGGACCGCCGTCAAACTCGCACAACCTCAGTGGCAAGCTCTCAAAATCGAAGTGCAAACCGAACTGCAACCCAACCTTCCACTCGTCCTGGGAGACTCTAACCAGTTGCTCCAGGTTTGCGTGCAAATCCTCAACAGTGCGCTGCATGCGGCGGATCAGCGCTCTGGACGAATTCTGACTATTGCCGCACAACACAAAGACGGCCTCGCCATCATCAACATCTCCGACACCAGCTCCGCCGTGAGCCCTGCCGAAAAAGAAGAAGAACGAGAAGAAGACCAGACTCTCTCCGGCCTGGGCCTGAGCGCCTGTCAGGGTATCCTGCAGCAACACCACGGGCGCATCTTCTGGGAGCAAGACCGGAAAGCTGGAACCGCGATCCGCATCGAACTCCCAGTCATTCCTGGGGAGCCAGAGAAATCGACTGGAGCTGGGGTTCCGGCGATATGGCAACCGCAACCGTCCGCTTGAGCTGGCCGCATGCCGCGTAGATGTCCCGTCCCCGCGGACGCCGCACGAACGCTGGAATTCCCGCACCCCGCAGAGTTTTCTGAAACGCCGCCACTCGCTCTTCGCTGGGAGTGGTGAAGTCAATTCCCGGCCCTGGGTTCAGCGCAATCAGATTCACCTTGCAGCGCAAACCTCGCAGTAATTCGGCAACTTCCCTCGCATTCTCCGGCGTGTCGTTCACACCGCCGAGCAGCACGTACTCGAACGTGATCCACTCCCGCGTACGCAGGGGAAACGCCCGCGCTGCCGCCATCAGCATTTCCAGATTCCATTTCTTATTGAGCGGCATCAGACGCGTGCGCAACGCATCGTTCGACGCATTCAAGGAAATCGCCAGCTTGGGCCGGATGGTTTCACCGCCAAAATCGTGGATGCGCGGCACAATCCCGGCCGTCGACACGGTCATCCGCCTCTCCGCAATTCCTACGCCTTCCACCAGCAGCCGCGATGCTTTTATGAAATTCTCGTAATTGAGAAACGGCTCACCCATACCCATGAAAACCAGGTTAATGCGATCTTCCGGCGGCGAGACGCCTTGATCCTTGAGCACCGCGCAAACCTGCCCCACAATTTCGCCCGCAGTAAGATTGCGCTTCACGCCCAGCAGCGCCGTCAGGCAAAACTGACAATCCACCGCACATCCCACCTGGCTGGAAATGCAGATTGTCGAGCGACCGGGATTTTGTCGGGCCCTATCTTGCGGCTTCTGACTTTCGGTTTGCTTTTGGGTGGCGCAGCGCTTCAGCGCTGCAATAGGCTCATCCTTTTCGGAACGGGCTTTAGCCCCCGAGGTGCCCGGGCTGGAATCTTCAGCTTCATCACCAGCTTCAGACCCATCCCCCGCTTCCCCTCCATCCCCCTCCGGCATCCAGACGGTCTCCACACTCTGCCCATCCCCAAACCCAATCAAATACCGCACCGTCCCATCCACCGACACAAACTTCTTTTCGATCCGCGCCGCCCCCACCTGCACTCCGCTGTGAATCAACTTCTCCCGGAACCCCTGCGGCAGTGTGGAAATCTCCTCCACCGTCTCCACCCGCTGCCGGTACACCGCATCCATGATCTGCTTGGCGCGATAGCTGGGCTCACCCGCCGCGCTCACAAGCGCGGCGAGTTCCTCGCGGTCCAAACCAAACAATGAAGATGTCGTAGGTTCACCCATAAGTGAGATCGTGTCCATCCTCGCCCAGTCAGGCCATAAAGCCCGGAAAGCCCGCAACGTGCTGATTCTAAGCCACTAATCTACTTATTATTGAACACCTCACCTGGCCCTGCCAGATGTGTGAGAATAGTAAAGCACCTTCAGGGTAGGATCCGCGATCAAAAATAAGTCATGGTAAAAGAAGTCCGCAATATTCGTCGTCAGGTGTTGCCTCACGGCCTCACCGTCATCACCGAGCAGATGGAGCACATCCGCTCGGCATCCATTGGCATTTGGCTTGAAACCGGCTCGCGCGATGAGACTCCGCAGGTCAACGGCATCTCCCATTTTATCGAGCACATGGTCTTCAAAGGTACCAAGCACCGCACCGCCGAAGAGATTGCCCGCCAGGTCGATTCCATCGGCGGCAACATGGACGCCTTCACCTCCAAAGAGTGCATCTGCTTCAACGTCAAAGTACTCGACGAACATATCCCGGTCGCGCTTGATATTCTCTCCGACCTCGTTCTGCACCCCACATTCACCGCCGAAGATATCGCCCGCGAGCGCGGCGTCATCCTCGAAGAAATCAAGATGGACGAGGACAATCCAGACTACCTCGTCCACGAAATCTTCACCCAGAACTTCTGGAAAGATCATCCGCTGGGCAAGCCAATCCTGGGCACCAAAGAGACGGTGAAGAAATTCGAACGCCAAGCCGTGCTCGACACCTACGCCCACCGCTTCGCGCCGGGCAACATCATCGTAGCGGCCGCCGGACATCTCGACCACGATCATTTCGTCGATCTGGTGGTGAAGCACTTCGAGCACCTGAAGCCCGCGCAGAACGGCTTCCACGAGCCCGCACCCAAGATCGTCCCCCGCATCGTGCTGCGCAACAAGAAGGCGCTCGAACAGGTGCAACTCTGCATCGGCGTTCCGGCGTATCCGATTGCCCACGAGAAGCGGCATGCCGGTTACATCCTCAACACACTGCTCGGTGGAGGCATGAGTTCCCGACTGTTCCAGAACGTCCGCGAGCGCCAGGGCCTGGCCTACTCCATTTACAGCGACCTCAATCCCTACCGCGACACCGGGTGCATGGCAGTCTATGCCGGAACTTCGCTGACCTCGGCGACCAAGGTGGTGAAAGCCGTGGTCACCGAATTCCGCGATCTAAAGACAAAACCGGTGCCCGAAGAAGAACTGCGCCGATCCAAAGATCAGCTGAAGGGCAGCCTGATGCTTTCGCTCGAATCGAGCACGGCTCGCATGTCGAACCTGGCCCGCCAGGAAATGTACTTCGACCACTTCCAGGATCTCGATGAGCTCATCGAGAAGATCGAAGCCGTCACCGCCGACGATCTGCAGAGTTTGGCGCAGGAGTTTTTCAAAACGGAATCGGTCGCGGTGACCGCGCTGGGGAATCTGAGCGGCCTGAAGATTTCCCGCGATCAACTGGCCTGCTGAAACGTAGAAGCACGCGGTCGCCTTACCCTGTGTTCCTCTGTGTTCAAGCTTTGATCTCATCCTGTAACTTTCTGATTGTAACTTTCTAACTCCCGGTTCATCCCATCTCAGCCTGCAGGTGCAAACCTGCCGGACGACCTAACTCGATATCTCTCCAAGGAGAAAACTATGAAGAAGATTTTCGGCAGTTTGATGCTCGCATGCATGTTGGCTGCGCCACTGGCCGGCTTCGCCCAGGACTCGATGAAACAGGACAGTTCGAAGCAGGACACGATGAAGAACGACGATTCGATGAAAAAAGACGACTCGATGAAGAAAGACGACACCAAGAAGACGACCAAGAAAGCCAAAACCGCGAAGAAAGACTCAATGAAGAAGGACGACAGCATGAAGAAGGACGACATGAAGAAAGACGACAGCATGAAGAACGACCAGATGAAGCCGAATTAGTCTGTCGTCCGGGCCGCAGGCGCGGGCCGCCGGTCCGCGCCTTGCTGTTTTCTCAGGGAAGATGCCGACTCAATGTCCTGCCGCACTCTGTCCAGCCGCACTGAGAAGTTCCTCTTGTTCTTCTTCCGCCTCCGCCGCGACACTGTCAGCAACCTCGGCCCCGGAATGACCAGTCACTGATGTCTTCAGATACTGCCGCAGGCAACGTGAACAGGGCACATATCCATCCTGCATCGCTTGCTTGGCGGTTATCGTTCGCTCGGAAGCTTTGTCGTGGATGAACGGACATCCCGCCACGTGAAAGACCTTGGATCCGGACGAAACTACCACTTGCATGTCAGGAGGAATGCCGTGGCCCGGGGCTGCGAGTATCGACCTTACGGGATGCCTGAAGCTAAACGTGTTCGTCAACTTCAATCCACCAACGATCAAAGCGATCGCCGCCACCGGCACCAGCCACACCGACCAGCTCGACCATCTCTCGCCGCCCGCTTTCTTCGCCAGCCGTTTCTCTAACCTCCTGCTGAAGCCCGAAGGTACTTCCAGCATGCGTTCATCGCCATAGAGCTGGACCACGTTCCGCGTTCCCGCCAGCACCGAGGCACACTTCTTGCAGGTGTGGAAATGCTCGTCCATCGTCGAACGCAGCGCAGCATCCACGTCTCCATCGACGTAATTCGAAATCTCCCTCCACACCTGTTCGCAATTCACCGCTTCGCGGTTCACCATGGTTTGGTTCCCTTCTCGAATGGAAGCCGGCTGAACCAGCCTTGCTCCCATCCGGCGGCCAGAAGATCGCGCAGCATGAGCCGCGCCCGCAACAGCCGCGTCTTCACCGAAGCCGCCGTTATGCCCAGTGCCTCCGCCGTCTCCTGAATGTTGAGGTGTTCCATATCGCGCAGCACAAAGACTTCGCGATACTTGCGATCGAGCGTGGCCAGAGCCTCGGCCAGCCGCTGCCGCACTTCCTTGCGTTCCAGCGCTTCCGACGGAATCTCGCGCCAGTCGGCGAAATCGCGCGGCGCATATTCACTCTCTTGCTCGCGGCGGTCATCGATCGCTTCCATGGGCACGGTCCGCTCCCTTCGCCGGCGCATCAGAGACTCATTCACCGTAATCTGGATCAGCCATGTGCTGAAGCGGGCCTCCGCGCGAAACTGCTGGATATTCTTAAACGCCTTCAGCATCGCTTCCTGCGCCGCATCTTCCGCATCATGCTCATTGCGCAAAATGGCCAGCGCCGCCGCATACACTCGCCGTTCATAAGGCCGCACCAACTCGTAAAACAATTCGCTCTGCCCGCGCTGCACGCTCGAAATCAATTCGTGTTCGCGCGTGCCCCCCGCCTGCTCCGAATTGTTTACGGTAATATTCGAGACCACTTCTTGGCTCCCGCACTTCGTGTCCTTCGTGGTTGATGATTCCCCGCCCCTAATCAATACTCCGGATCTTTTTTCCATCCCGTCAGCATGGACAGAAAATTATTCCACCCATGCAGAATCACCATCACCAGATGTCCCAGCACAAAAAACAAAATCGCCCACATCACTGCGAAGTGCCAGATGCGCGCATAGTGAAACCCTCCCATCATCCACGCCAGCCAGGAGAATTGAATCGGCTTCCACACCACGAGACCGGTAAGTACTGATAGAACCCCCAGTCCGATCGCGGTTGTGTAAGCGTGTTTCTGCAGAGGGTTGTAGGCTTCGCGAACCGGTGGCTTCGGACCGAAAAAGAAGTAGTGCTTCACCATCGGCCACACGCCCGGAATGTCACGAGGCGTAAACAGGACTTGACGGTAGTTCCCACTGAAAAGCTGGTAGCCGAGATAGAAAACGCCGGTCGCGATGTAGATCCACATGAACGTGAGATGCCACTGCAACCCTCCGCCCAGCCAGCCGCCGATGGCGAATGCCCTCGGCCAATGCAGTAAGTCCTTCTGCGGAATCTTGGCGCCAAAGCTGGGAAAGGCGCGGAAAATCTGCAGCCCGCTGCCCACCATCACAAACAGCGCGACCGCATTGATCCAGTGACACAACCGCACCACCAACGGATGCTCATAGACCGCCCGTGCCACGACCACAGGCGCTTCTTCTTGCCCGTCGGCGTTCTTGCCCTTAGCCTGAATGATTTCGATAGCTGCACCGCTCATCAGCCAACCTCCCGACGCTTACGCTAAAGCCGGCGAGACGCCGGCGCTACAACCCGTAGAACCAAGAATAACCCTGGTCTTCCCAGTAACCGACCCGGTCGAGCACGTGCGTAACTTTCAGATCCGTCAAATATTTAGCCTGCTTGTAGCCGATTTTCGTCGGGATGGTTAGGCGCAGAGGAGCACCGTGCTGGCGTGTAAGCGGCTGTTCGTACATTTCGTAGCAGAGCAGGGTCTGGGGATGCAGCGCGGTCGCCATATCCAGCGATTCGTAATAATCGTCGGCGCAGTTCACGGTGATGAAGCGCGCTGTTGGATCCGCACCCACGAGTTGCAGGAAGTCAGAAAGCCGTGCCCCCCCGAATCGACCGATCACGTCCCATCCCTCAACACAGATGTGGCGGGTATTCTGCCGAAAACGCGGCAGTGCCTGCACCTGCGCCAGCGTGTATTCCCCAGGCTTCTTTACCGCTCCGCTGACGGTCAGGGTCCAGTTTTCGAAGATCACTCCGGGATCGTCGACGTCGTAGCCATTGATGGGGAATTTCGCGAACGGAGTCAATTCGGTATTGTCGAAAGTCGTCGCCAGATGGCTGGAGCGAAAGAGCCGCGCCGAAGCCCAGTCGCTGAAACCCAGGCCCTTCTTGAGCAACCCTTCCTGCAGGCTGGGGACGGCGAACGCCCCCAGCGCCAGCACCGGCGTCAGCTTAAGCAATTCGCGGCGCCCGATTTGCCGGAACTTCTTTTCATCCATTTTGCGATCGTTTATTTTGCGATCGTTCACTTTGCAATCATCGTTCTTCATGAATTGGACCTTCTAGGAGCTCACCGGTACGCAGCCATGAGATTCACAAGACTGACTAAAGTTTCGTCCCTAAATAGTTTCGCCCCGGACCAGTTTGAGAATCATAACGCGTCGGCGTCCAGTTAGACCTTACTTTTGCTGGCCTTCGGAGCGGTTTCAAGGCATACTAGCGGAAGATCTAAACCTCTCCAGGAGCGGCCCGGTTCGGCAGTTCAGAATCAGCAGCCCAGATACGGACGCTCAGGTTCCTGCATGTCGAGTATAAAGACCATTGTGCCAAAAACCGATCACGCTTTGGGGGCAGAACCGCGGAAGAATGCGGCCGAAGATCCCCGGCAACGGGGACTGATGCTCGGGTCGCTCTGTTTGCTTCTGCTGGCCCTGGGCATCGTGCTTTGGCATGACCGCGATTTCTGGTTCCCGGAGGCTATGGAAGCGGAGTCGGATCAGCCGGCCGAAAGTTCACCCGCCGTGAAAGCAACTCCGGTGCGGGAGCCCGTTTCAGTCGCCAGGCCCGCGCCGGTGGCAAAACTGCAGCACAGAGTTCCGCTGAAGCCTGACAAGAACAAAGAAGCGGCGCCAGGAACGAAGGCTCCCGACTCACAAACTCCGGCGCCCCCGGCTGTGGCAACGACTCGGACGGTCTTGCCTCCTCTGGAAGTCGAGGTGGTCGGTGGCGACACGCATCGCACCATCCGGCCGGGCAGCAGTTCTGTGCGCGTGGACTTGCAGCCGGGCACACCTCCGCAACCCGCGATGGACGCGGGGCCCCCCGGCGATTCGGAGACCGCAGCGAGTGTGACCAGCAATGCGGGCGAGCGCGTGCAGATGTCCGCCGACGCGTCTGAGATCGTGACCAGCCCGGTGCGGCCCAATTATCCGCTGCTGGCACGGCAAATGAAGGTCCAAGGATCGGTAATTTTACAGGCCCTGATTGGCCGGGATGGAATCATCCAGAACCTGCGCGTGGTCAGCGGCCCGCACATTCTGGCCTCCGCGGCCGAAGACGCCGTCCGGCAGTGGCACTTCAAACCGCACTACCAAGGCAACGAAGCGGTCGAGACGCAGGCCAAGATCACGGTCAACTTCACCATTTCAACCAACTGACGTTCCTCTCCCGATGCAGCGTGCCAGACGTTCGAGCCTGCGTTGAGGTAAATAGTTGGACGAGAAAGTCCCAGGACCCGCCTCAGGTCGGGCGTCTGTCCAGTTTCGCAAGAAATATCTTCACCTACTCTTCGTTGTACAATCTGAAGCCGTATTGCCCGGGGAAGACGTACCGCAAATAGAGCACGCGAGCGAGGCTTGGCTTCCACATGCACACAACCATTTTCGCCGCATTTTTTGAGATCTCTCGCACGGTGGTTTCGATGTGCGGCGCCGGCATCCTGCTTTTCCTGGTTGCCCTGTGGGCCGCGAAGGCCGATGTCGCCCAGGCCCGCGGCCTCGACAAAATTGTAGCTTTGAGCAATTTGTGTTTCGCCACTCCCTTGGCGGTTTTCGGCGCCCTGCATCTCTCGGACGCAAGAGCCCTCATGCCCATGGTGCCCTCGTATATGCCGTGGCCATTGTTTTGGGCGTATTTCTTTGGCTTTGCGCTGGTGGCCGCGTCTCTGAGCATTGCGACACGAATTCAGGTGCGCTGGTCCGGCCTGCTTTTCGGGATCGCAATGTTTCTTTTCGTGGCGATGCTGATTATCCCGGGAGTTGTCGCCAACCCCAGAGACAGATTTGGATGGACTCTTATCTTCCGCGAAAGCTCATTCGGGGGCGGAGGCTGGATTCTTGCGGGAAACGCCCTACGCGGGCAAGGCCGCGGGCAAAGGGGAAGTAAGCTCATCACGGTGGGCCGCGTGTTGGTCGCGCTCGCCGCAATGTTTTTTGGGGTTGAGAATTTTTTGCACCCGGCGAACGTTCCCGGAGTCCCGCTCGAAAAACTGATGCCCGCCTGGATTCCGGCGCACTTGCTCATCGGCTGTTTGACAGGGGCAATTCTTGTGATTGCCGGGGTATGCATTCTGCTCGCCAAGAAGACGCGGCTAGCGGCAACCTATCTCGGGACCTGGATTGTGCTGCTGGTCTTATTCATCTACGGGCCGATTCTGATCGCAGCGCTGGCCGATCCGAGCACCGGCGTCAAAATTGAGGGGATCAACTACTTTTTTGACACGCTGCTGTTTGCCGGAGTAATTCTCGCGCTAGCCAGCGCGGCGCCGCGCACTGATTAAAGTACCGCCGCCTGCGCGACCGGAATAGGCCCCAAATAACGAACGCCCCGATCTCTTTCGAGATCAGGGCGCCCGGGCAGCCCTCCCCCAGAACTGCTCACCTGTGAAGCTAAACGCTGGATAGAATTCTGCAAATGGCACTACGGTGCTATCCCCCTACCCCCGAAGTGCCATGTGACCCAAGGTCTTGCAAAACCAGAGGTTCGGCCGCATCTACGATTACCAGCGGGTCTGCTGCTACCCCTGCAGCTCTTAAGTCAGCCCACTTCCCTGCCGATAGAGAACCCAGCAAGCATTCGCCGGAAGCGATCATGACAGCTTTTCAGGATCCAGAAATCTATCGCGACATCCTCGATGGTCTGCAAATTGGGGTTAGCGTGCTCGATCTGCAGAAGAGAATTGTCTTCTGGAGCGAAGGCGCGGAACAGATTACGGGCTATGGCAGGATCGACGTGCTGGGCCATCCCTCCGCGGACAGCATTCTTCTGCATTGCAACCAAATCAGTTGTGAAATGTGCGCGGAGAAATGTCCACTGGCAACAGCGCTGCATGAGGGCAAGCCGGTGGAAGCTATGAGCTTCATTCATCACAAGGCAGGACATCGGATTCCGGTGCGCACCTGGGCAATTCCGCTGCGCGACAAGCGCGGTTCGATCATCGGCGTTATCCAGACTTTCGACGGCGACTTTGCCGCGGCTGGTCCGGATCCGAGCAACCGCAGCATGAAAGAACAGGGCTGGCTTGACGAAGTGACGGGATTGCCGAATCAGGCAGTGATGCAGTCTCACCTGCGCGAAACGCTGGGTACGTTTACCGAGGTTCACATTCCTTTTGGCGTCGTTTCTCTGCAAGTCCATAATCTCGGCCAATTTCGGTCCAGTTATGGGCAAGGCGCGGCCAGATCCATCCTCCAAGTGCTGGCTCGAACTCTGAGAAATATGGTTTGGCCGACTGACTTTGTAGGCTGCTGGAGTGATGGCCGATTTCTGGTGATCTTGATGGGGTGCAGCGAGGAAGCGCTGCAAACCGTCACCCAGCGAACGCTGAAGACCGTGTCTAGCGCAACCATTCGCTGGTGGGGAGAAGATTTATCGGTGGCGGTTTCCATCGGGAGCGCCGGCGCTCGGGCCGGTGATACCGTCGAATCGCTTCTGCTGCGAGCCCAGCCCACGTTCAGTGACGAGCAAGTCGCGCTGTCCGTCCGCGCCACCGCAGCCTCGAGCAATCCATCGCCACGGAGCTGAGCTGGATGAGCTAACTTATGTTTGCGATCATCGGCATTGTCGTGGTTTTCGGCTGCGTAGTGGCCGGTTATCTGATGGAGCACGGAAATCTCCGCGTCCTCATTCAGCCGGCGGAACTTGTCACCATCGGCGGAGCAGCCATCGGTACCATCCTCATCGCCAATCCGCTGCACATTCTTAAACAGGTTGCAGGTGGGATTGGCGGTGTCTTCGGGGGCTCCAAGTACACCAAACAGGCCTACATTGATTCTCTGAAAATGATGTATGACCTGCTGAACAAGGCTCGCAAAGACGGGCTGATGGCGCTCGAAAATGATGTGGAAGAGCCGGACAAGAGTCCGATCTTCGCTAAGGGACCCGCGGTCCTTAAGAACCATCACGCGCGTGACTTTGTGTGTGATTCGCTGCGCATGGCGATCACCGGCGTGGATGCTTTCGATCTGGATCAGATGCTGGACCTGGATTTGGAGGTAAAGCATCATGACGCCGAGCAGCCTACTGCCGCTCTTACCAGCGTGGCGGATTCCTTGCCGGGTCTGGGCATTGTAGCTGCCGTGCTGGGCATCGTGATCACCATGAGCGCGATGGGTGGCCCTCCCGAAGAGATTGGCAAGAAGGTGGCGGCTGCGCTGGTGGGCACGTTCCTGGGCATCCTGCTGTGCTACGGGCTGGTTGGGCCCATCTCGGCCAACATGGTCAAGATCGCCGACGAAGAGCATGCCTACCTCTACGTACTGCGGGTTCTGATCGTGTCTTTTCTAAAGGGCACAGCTCCCATCATGGCGGTCGAGGTGGCGCGGCGCGCCGTGCCCGGTCATGTGCGCCCGTCGTTCAAGGAAGTGGAGGCGGCTTGCCGCAATAAAGGAGCGGTCGAGGACGGAGCCGCCGCACCGGACGCCGCGGCCGCTGCCGCTCCCCAATAAAGGACGCAGATCGAGCAAACTGCATGGAGAAAACTCGCCCCATCGTCATCCTGAAGAAAAAAGGCGGCCACGGCGGCCATCACGGCGGCGCGTGGAAGGTCGCCTACGCCGATTTCGTCACTGCCATGATGTCTCTGTTCATCGTCTTGTGGCTGCTCAACAGCAGCAAGAAAGTGCAGGAGGCGGTGGGTGGGTATTTCAAAGATCCGAGCGGCACGGCAGAGAAGATCGGCTCGACCATGGCAGGTTCCGGCGAGAACTTCATTCTGACCAAAGACAACATGCCCAAGCTCAAGGACCAGCTGGAACAAAAGATCCGCCAGTTGACCGACTTCGAAAAACTCAAAAGCCACATCGACATGACCGTGACCAGCGAGGGCCTGCGAATAGAATTGATGGAATCCGCCGCCGGAACATTGTTCGATAACGGCAGTCCTAAACTGAACAATGACGGACAAGAGCTGCTGATCACGCTGGCGCAGGAACTGGGCAAGCTCCCTAACAAAATCTCGATCGAAGGCCATACCGATTCCCAGGCCTATGCCTTGTCCGGCAACTACGGCAATTGGGAGCTTTCCACCGACCGCGCCAACGCCGCCCGCCGCCTGATGCAGGCCAATGGACTCGGAATAGGCCAGGTCACCCAGGTCCGTGGCTTTGCCGATCAGCGTCTCCGCAAACCCGACAACCCGCTCGACCCCTCCAACCGCCGCATTTCGCTCATCGTGCAATACACCGTACTCAACAACGACGCGGGAGACGCGAAGCCTTCCGCCGAAGGCGACGAGAAGAAACCCGACGCAAAGAACGCGACACCACCCGCAGCGAACTCTGGCAAGAAAGAATGATTACCGCCTCTGATTTGAAACGAATTTACAATCTGCTCCGCGCCGGCCGCGACACTCAGGCTGTATAATCGCCGCTTTGACCTTTCCTTCGGGAGCTTCCTGTCATGAAACAATTTGTCCGGCTGGCCTGCCTTCTGTTTGTGATGTCCTCAATCGCGCCGTTGTGGTCCCAGGAAAAGGTCGACCTGGAGACAATCGGCCGTATCCGCTACGAAGGCTTTCACAATTCCAAGGTGATGGATTTTGCTACGGGATTGATGGACTCCATCGGCGAGCGGCTCACCGGCTCACCCAACATGAAGCGCGCCAACGAGTGGACGCGCGACCAGTTCACCGCAATGGGTCTCTCCAACTCCCACCTTGAGTCCTGGGGGCCGTTCGGCCGGGGCTGGGCTAACCAATACGTCAACGTTCGGATGACATCGCCCGATGTGGTTACGCTGCTCGCCTACCCAAAAGCCTGGACCCCGGGTACTAACGGCGTAGTGCAGGGCAAGTGCGTCCGCGTGACCATCGACGACAAGAAAGATTTTGACAAATACAGAGGCAAGCTCGCCGGCCTGATCGTGATTCTCGGAGCTGACGCCGAAGTGAAACCGATCACCGAGGCACCTTACAAACGCCTGAGCGATGATGATCTCGCGAAGCTCTCCGACTATCAGATTCCGGGCGACCGTCCGGCGTTCCGCTTCGCCGACTTCGTGAAGCGCCAGCAGTTCACCAAGGACTTAAACCAGTTTTTCGCCGACGAGAAGGTGCTGGCTGTGATCGATCACAGCCGGGGAACGGCTGGCGGCGGCACCGTATTCGTGCAGTCCGGTGGATCGTACAAGCCCGGCGAGACTACTACGATTCCCCAGCTGACCATGGCGTCGGAGCACTGGACCCGCATTGCGCGCTTGCTGCAGCAGAATAAAAATGTGTCGCTCGAACTGAACGTCACCAACACTTTCTACGACGACGATCCGATGCAATACGACACCATCGCCGAGATTCCCGGCACCGACAAGAAGGACGAAGTGGTGATGCTGGGCGCACATCTGGATTCATGGCACGCTGGCACGGGAGCAACCGACAATGGTGCCGGAACGATTGTCATGATGGAAGCGGTTCGCATCCTGAAGGCGCTCGACATCAAGCCCCGCCGCACCATCCGCATCGGTTTGTGGAGCGGCGAAGAGGAAGGACTGTTGGGATCACAGGGCTACGTGGAACAGCATTTCGGGTCGCGTCCGCACATGGATGAGCCTGGAATGAAAGACATGCCGACGTTGCTGCGGCGCGAAGCCGGAGACGTTACGGTGAAGCCAGAGCAGGCGAAAGTCTCGGCCTATTTCAACGTGGATAACGGCACGGGCAAGATTCGCGGCGTGCACTTGCAGGAAAACGAGGCCGTGGCTCCTATCTTTGAAGCCTGGATGAAGCCGTTCAAAGACCTCGGCATGAACACGCTCACCATGCGCAACACCGGCGGCACCGACCATCTGTCGTTCGATGCGGTCGGCATCCCGGGATTTCAGTTCATTCAGGATCCCATCGAGTACGAGTCGCGCACGCATCATTCCAACATGGACGTCTACGACCGGCTGCAGCCGGAAGATCTAAAACAAATCAGCGTCATCGTCGCCGGCTTTGTCTACGACGCCGCCATGCGTGACCAGATGCTGCCCCGCAAACCCATCGAAAAGGCGCTGCCGA
>Ga0187863_10000942_pt1 | contig 23960 bp, 22 predicted proteins | sample June2016WEW_11_1_FD_132975 | JGI IMG/M metagenome (GOLD analysis project Ga0187863, IMG submission 132975) | Peatland microbial communities from SPRUCE experiment site at the Marcell Experimental Forest, Minnesota, USA - June2016WEW_11_10 | ecosystem: Environmental > Terrestrial > Soil >...
CTTGTCAGGTCAGTAGGGGCAAGGATCATCCCGATTTTGATGTCTTTGGCAGCGGCTACGACGGTCGTCGAGGCCTGCGGCTTGGCGACACTCAAACGCGTCCCCACCATGCGCCAGACGACGTATGTGCTGATCGCTGCGATCACGAAAGCACTGAGGAGGATGATCAACAATCTTCGGTTCATTCAGAGATCCTGTCTTCGTTAACTTTATGGTTTGGCATCGGCCCCGTTATCCTAGCGTCCGCGAACGCATAGGAAACGGCGGGCGAGTCCGCCGAGTTAGGGAGTCACTTGGTTGGGCTCCAAATGAGGATTAATGACGATGAAGTATAGCATCACTGCAGGAGCGCTTCGTCAACAAAAAAAAGAACCTTTAACCTATAGTACCCCTGCTGTCACCTAGCTTTTTCCCATAAGAAAATGCGCGAAGTTGCCCGCATCCTCTAGGTCTGCAACTTCACCGCTTGAAGCTTCAGCGTTAGTCATAAACCAGTCTCAATTGAACGCAAGCCCGCCTGACTTGTCCCTTCGGTACGTTGTTACTGCAAGCTGATCTGTGCCACTACTATGAGCAATGCCAATAACCCTGTCTAGTTACTTTCGGATTCGGTTGAGCCCTTCCACGTTCTTTCTAACTCCTCACAGTTTTCCCAGGGGCAAAAACTTCCCCCTCCAACGGAGTTTCGGCTTACCTATGGATCGAAAATGCCGATTGCATTAGGTTCGTTCAAGAAGAAACTCCATGAGAGTCTCCCAAGCCCGATCCGGAATCGTCCACAGTTCCTTTCATCGCGAAGGTAACAAAAGGCATCTGCATTTGTTATATCTACCTGCTCACAAGGAGTCGCTCTCCATGTAAAGTAGGATCAAGCCAAGCAGGAGAGGAATCCGATCCCGATATGGGGACTCCCCCGATTTCACTTTTTGCGGTACCGCCGCGAGGGCACCAAAGACCGTATTCCTTTGTGGTATCGGTCCTGGTGCACATTCTCGTTGTGGGCATTGTTGCTTACGGCTTCATTTTCGCTCCACGCATTAACATGAGATCCGCCGCAGACCGCTATACGCTTCGGCAGGTCGACATTACTCTTCCCGATCCCGTGAGAAGGCAGAATTCAGCCAACAGCGGTATGTACCCCGGTCAAAACTCGACCGCGCACACGACGTCTGCTCATGATCTTCCCGCCGCGCCCACGTCGAGTCCTCTCCAGGTTCCAAAGCTGCACCTTGCCGACAGGACGATCGTTCAGCCTGACATTCCGCCGAATCAACTGATTACCAAAGCCAAGCTTCCGTCCCTGCTGCTTTGGTCGGCGCAGCGGCCCAAGCTTCAACTCATCACCCCGCCGCAACCGCAAAAGCTTGCCATCAACAATACGCGTCCGGTCCTGACGCGCCCGACGCCCGAGACCCACGTCTCGGATATTCCGATAACATCAACGCCGTTTTCAACGTCGATGCCAATGCCGTCGCCCAGCTCATCGACGCCTGTCGTAGTTTCGGGCGCCACCGTTTCCGATCTGCTGCCTGAGACAACGTCCAAGTCCTCTATTCAGCCGAGTTCGGCAGCCATGCTATCTATCTCGGAAGAGGAGATGGCCAAGGGGACCATCGCCTTGCCGGCTGTCAATCAGACCGGGCCTGGCAGTGAGTCCGGCGCCATGCGACCGGGCAAAGCAGGGAATTCTTCCCAGTCCGGCACCGGCGATCCTAAAAGCAACGGCGCCGAAAAAGGTCTTCAGCAAAGTCAAGGTGCATCTGGAAACTCGCCCGGCCCGGCGGGCACGCGCAGCGGCGCCAATGCAGGAAACGGAGGAAACTCCGGCAACGCGAGTGGTAACTCCGGCTCTGGAAACGGAGGCGGCGGGCAGGGAACCGAGCCAACGTTCACTCGGATGACTCTGCCGCAAAACGGTCAGTATGGTGTTGTCGTTGTCGGTTCTTCCATGGCTGAGGAATTCCCGGAGACATCCCGGCTCTGGGGAGGACGGCTCGTCTATTCCGTGTATCTTAAGGTAGGTTTAGCGAGGAGCTGGATCCTGCAATACTCGCTTCCGTCTAAGACAGAAGCAGCTACAGCAGGGAACGTGAATCACATCGACGCTCCGTGGCCGACTTACATCGTTCGGCCCGGCGACAGCCCGGTCAATGTAAATGCGGACGCCTTGATGGTTCATGGATTCGTGAATGAAACCGGACATTTTGAATCGCTGGCGCTTGTTTTCCCACCGGAGTTTACTCAGACTCGGCTTTTGCTGCAGGCCCTGCAGCAGTGGAAATTCCGGCCGGCGAAGCACAATGGGCAAATCGCCCGGGTAGAAGTGCTCTTGATCATCCCGGAAGACGCGGATTAAAGCGGCTGCAGCAGTTCCACAAGTGCTGGACCCCGAGCCGCTACTGCCGAGTGGATTTTCCTTAAAATGCCACTTTGCACTGAACTGGCAACGGCACGTGGATTGTGGAACCCCTCTCGTGATGAGCGGCTCGTTTCAATTCCCGGTTTTCTATCTGGAATGTGTGCCAAGGTCGGACTACCAGGGATTCAGGATGCCTTCGCTGGTGTCCCGCGCCGGATGCAGACGACGATCGATGACCGATGTTGAACTCGGCTTATCTTCCGGCGAAGCGCAGCTCGGCGTTGCTCTCCTTCAGCCGTTCAAGGAAGCGATCGAGCATCTTCCTGTCTGCGCCATTTTCCCGCATCGATTCGCCGCTGTTCGGATCGACGGCCTTCGAGAGAACGAAGGCAAGGCCCAATCCATCGCTGCCCCAGCGGACGACCCGCGACTGAACCGCTATCGAATCATCGAGGTTTTTCCCGGCGCTATCTGTTCGTTGTAGTGTCATGAGAACCATGGTCCCTGGGAACCACCGCTCTTCAGTGAGCACGTAGAAGCCACTAATACTAATATCGGCGATCTGATAAGCGCGAGGGGTGCTGCCCGTCCAGTAATAGGCAACGAGCCCCGGCAGTGGCTGGCGGGGCGCACGCCGACGATCTGATGAGAGCCAGTTTTGGATCCAGCCTAAGAGTGAACCTCGCTTTCCGGTCTTTAAACCTAAGTTATCCATAGTGTCTTTCCCCTGATCTGTAGTTTGCTTACCCGCCGAGCGAATCTGCAATGAGGCATGGGTAGAGGAGCCGTTGCCGGAATGCTTTTCCTTTGTCGTTGCACCGCTCTGGGAATTCGACATGGAAGCAATAGAGCCCGACAGCCGCTCTAAGCGGCGCTCCATTTCGTCCGCCACGCAAATCACCATCTGATCTCCCGGCTGCGTTTGCGAGGAATAAATAGTGTGCGCCGGCAACACCAGTGCGCTTGCCGCCTCGTCCTTCAGTGGTTCGACAGTAGAAGTCAGAAAAGACTCGATTTCTTGTATAACTCGATAGTTACTGTCCAGGTAAACCAAATCCACTGGGGAATGAACGTGCGCTGGAAGAATGCCGCGATAAGGAATCATCCATAGGCCGCTATCCGGCTTGACGCTCACTCTATCGATTAACTCTCTTACATAACCTGGGGCAGCGTCGGCTACAGTAACTCCTAAACTCAGGAAACTCTCGCGCGTCTGATTGTAAACACAGTATCTTTGACCTTCCATATCTCCTCACCCTTTCCGCGCGACCGCAGGGCGTGCTGCTCTTTAACTAGTCTCTGTTCCCTGTTATTAAATTCAATTCACGCAATGATTGAATGGCAATACTTCTAAAGCTACCGGCCGGGTCACGTTTCCTGGAGTCTTATCTAAATGGAACAGTCTAAAATTCTCCCACTCAAAGAAACGAAACTTCCGGCCGGCGATGCGAACGGTGGATTCGCCGACTGTATTGCCGCCCGGCCACTTTCTCTACTCGTGTCGCCTCCGCTACTTGACGCGGGTGCGACGGCGCTGAATCAGGATGACCAGCACGAGAACAAAAAGCACGCCGGCAGCAATCCGGATGATTGTCGCTGTGTCCATTACGATTCCCCCTTTCGCGTGTTCGGATCCATCTGGGTCACATGGTGCGAAGTGTTACAGGCTCCACAGGATCTTCGATGAGTAGTGACCTACTTAACCTTCGTGCGTCGGCGCTGAATCAGAATGACCAGCACAAGAACAAAGAGCACGCCGGCAGCAATTCGGATAATTGTCGCAGTGTCCATCGCGATACCCCCTTTCCATGTTTGGATCCGTCTCACTCACATGGTGCGAATAATGCAGGTCTACCACGGTCCTCACGAATCGTGGTTACTTAACACGGCTACGGCGGCGCTGGACTAAGAATCCCAGAACCAGAACGAAAAGCACTCCGGAAACCACTCGGATGATTGTCGCGCTGTCCATTGCAATCCCTCCTTCTTTTAGTGACCAAATAGAGATTTGAACGAATCTGCCATAAGGATCACGGCAGGTCCGAGAACCACAACGAACAGAGAGGGGAAGATAAATAGAACAAGCGGAAAGAGAAGTTTGACTGATAGCTTTGCTGCCTTCTCTTCAACCTCCTGCACGCGTTTCGTTCGCAGCGTGTCAGAATGAACTCGCAAAGTCTTCGCAATACTCGTACCGAACTGCTCCGACTGAACGAGCATCGAAACCAGATTGCGGACAATATCGAGGCCGGTGCGATCGGCCAGGTGCTTCCAGGCCTCCGAGCGAGCGCTACCTGCCCTTTGTTCCAGTGCGACGACACTCAACTCATCGCTCAGGATCGGCTGTGATACTTTGAGCTCCTCCGCGGTACGAGCGGTGGCCTGGTCAAGACTGAGGCCGGCCTCGACGCAGATGACGAGCATATCGAGCACATCTGGCAAGCCACGCCGGATCTTCATCTGGCGGTTCGAGATCTGCCTTCCCAGCCAGAAGTCCGGGCCAAGAAATCCGATGCCCAGGCAGGCAACATAGATGAAGAACGGATTCTGCCGGGCGAAACCGGTCAACATGGCAATCAGGCAGAGAAACAGCGGCGTGATCACCTTTGCGCCGTAGAAGATCTTCATCGCAGAATCTTCGCGGAATCCGGCGCGGATCAACCGCGTCTGGATGACGGACACTTCCGCTTCGCTCCGGGGAATGACTTTCTCGAACCGCTCCACCACCCCTTCCAGCACTTCGCGGGTGTCCAGGATGGTGCTCTTCAGGGTCTTCTGCTGCTTTACTTGCGGATTGATCGCGGAGCTGATGCGTGCCTGAATGGTTTCGCGATAGAAAATGAGGACGCCGCCGCTCAAGACCAGCAGGAACACCGCAAAAAATGATGCTATTGCAACTCCCATAAGTCCCCTTTACACGTCCATGTTGACGATCTTGCGAATAATGAGTCCACCCACCACGATCATGCCGCCCGCCGCGTAGAGAAGCTTGATTCCGATCTCGCGCGTCCACAGCAGGCTCATCATTTCAGGATTGACGAAATACAACGCACATCCCAGGAAAATCGGCAGAAAGGTAAGAATCAATCCGGTCAGCCGTCCCTGCGCGGTATGAGTCATGATTTGCCGCTTGAGTCGAAATCTCTCGCGAATGACTTCGGAGGCCTTTTCCAGCACTTCGGCCAGGTTGCCGCCGCTCTCTTTCTGAATCAGGATTCCCGTAACCACAATCCGCAAGTCCTGGACCGGCATCCGATTGGTCATGTTTTCCAATGCCGTCTTCAGTTCCAGGCCGTAGTTCTGTTCATCGAAGCAGACCCGGAATTCAGTGCCCACGGGATCGGGACATTCACGCGTGACCAGGCCCAGCGCGGAATTCAAGCTGTGTCCGACGCGAAGCGCGCTGCAGACCAGATCCAATGCCTCCGGCAGCCCCTCTTCAAACTTGCTCAGCCGCTTGGTGCGCTTGAACATCACGTAGCCGATGGGCGCAAATCCGGTTACTGCGCCGATGAGCACTCCGAAAAGAATCGCGCCGGTGCGCCAGTAGACGAGGTAGCCCGGAATCGCAAACGCTACGAAGCACATCATCATCAGGCCGCCGACAGTCCATTTCAAGTCGGCCTGATAGAGCAAACGGCGCAGGCGCGGCGTGAGTTCGACTTTGCGCAGAGCCTTGTCGATCCAAGGGATTGTGCTCAGCAACTCATTCTTGCGGACGTCAATCAGCAAGTCGGACATATCGCCCTTCGACTTGCCCGTGGCCAGAGCTGAATCAAGCCGGGCCAGCATTTCCTTGTCCTGCTTTGTGGCGCCAGTGCCGGTTGCAGCGGCCAGCAAAGCGACTACTGCGAAGACCCCGAGAAATACAACTACGACAATCAGTCCCATCGCTGCTTAGCCCCCTTTCTGCCTAATTGACTTCGGTGACCCGCTCAAACAAGCTCGGTGGCAGGAAAATACCCGCGGTCCGCAGTTGCTCGAGGAATCGCGGACGAATGCCGCTCGGCTTGAACAAGCCAAGCACCTTTCCATTCGGCCCGATCCCTTTCTTTTGGAACGTGAAGATTTCCTGCATGCTGATGACGTTCTCTTCCATGCCCGTAATTTCGTGGATGCTTACGCATTTGCGCGAGCCGTCGCTCAAACGCGTGCACTGCACAACGATGGTGAGTGCGGAGGCGATCTGTTGCCGCACAGTCTTTTCCGGAAGGCTCAGGTTGCTCATCGCCACCATCGACTCAAGACGGGTCAGGGCATCGCGCGCCGTGTTGGCGTGGACGGTGGTCATTGAACCTTCGTGGCCCGTATTCATGGCCTGCAACATGTCGAATGCTTCCTCGCCGCGCACCTCACCGATGACGATGCGGTCGGGACGCATACGGAGGCTGTTGATGAGCAGTTGCCGCTGCCGGATCGCTCCCTGGCCTTCGACGTTCGGCGGGCGCGTTTCCAGGCGCACAATGTTCTCCTGGGCCAGCTGTAATTCCGCCGCGTCTTCGATGGTGATGATGCGTTCGTTCTGCGGAATGTACTGCGAAAGAATGTTGAGGAAGGTTGTTTTACCGGCGCCGGTGCCGCCTGAAATGAGAATGCTGAGGCGGGCACGCACCGCGGATGAGAGCAATTCCATCATCTCGGCGGAAATGCTCTTCAACTGCACCAGCTGATTCGCGGCCAGAGGGCCAGTGCCAAATCGGCGAATGGACAACGATGGGCCGTCGAGAGCCAGCGGCGGAATGATGGCGTTCACGCGCGATCCATCAGGCAAGCGGGCATCCACCATGGGCGACGATTCGTCGACTCTGCGTCCAACGCGTGACACGATTCTGTCAATGATCTGGAGCAGATGGCGATCGTCGCGAAATGCTGCATCCGCGCGGGTCAGCAGGCCGCCGCGCTCGATGAAGACATGGTCCTTGTCGTTGACGAGAATATCGGAGATCTTCTGGTCTTTCAGCAATGGCTCGAGCGGCCCGAGTCCAAAAACTTCGTCCAGCAAATCGGTTTGGATCTTTTCCTGCTCGTCAAAACTCAGCGGTACCCGGCGATCGCTGATGATTTCACTGATGATGCTCGACACCGCCTGGCGCGCCTGGTTCGAATTGACGCGCGACAGTTTCTCCAGATCCAGTTTCGAGATCAGAGTGCGATGTACTTCCGATTTAAAATTCTCAAGATTTAGATGTTCCACTTTTCGACCTTCCAATTCACGGGATTTTCAAGACCCCATCGTTCAACCGAATAGACTGAACCCTTTTTTCTTTTCAGGCTTCGCCGGCATGCCGCATGCCGTCCGTGCCATGTCCTGGATAGCCCGGGCAATCATCGAATCTTCCAGGGCAAGCGGCGTGGCCTCATTCTGCATGCGCCGCACCGTCACGTAATCGCTGGGAATCTTCCATTGCACCGGCCGGGTCAGCGCTTTCGAAATGTGTTCCTCGTCCACCCCGCCTGAACGGGGCATGAAGCGGTTGAGCACAATCTCGAGATTGGATCCGCCGTTCTTGAAGTACTCCGAGATGACGCGGTGTGAATTGCGCAATTCCGGAATTCCGGCTTGCATCACCAGGTAGACAGTGTCCGCCTGATCCACCAGCGTGGTCCCGCTCAAATCAAATCGCGAACCTGCGTCGACCACCACAAAGTCATAGGCCATCCGGGCGACGGCAACCAGCCGCTCCATGGCTTCGTTGCTCACTTCCACCTGGGGAAATTTGCCCGGGGCCGCGAGCACAAACAACCCCGAACTGTGCTTGGTGAGAAGCTTCGAAAGAAAGTTTTGATCCATCCGGGTGTAGTTCTGAAGAGCATCCACGGTGGAGAACTGAGGGCTGATGCCGAGATTCAGTGCAGCATCGCCGAGGGGAAGATCCATATCGATCAACACCGCGCTTTGCGCGCACTCCTGCACCAGCGACACCGCAAAGTTGCAAGCTACGGTGGTGACACCGGAGCCGCCTTTGCCGCCTAGAAAAACCAATACCTTTCCGCCCGGCTTGTTGGAGGCCATGCGCGTAGCTGGGCGGCGTGAAGAAGCACGCGACAACGCCTCGTTCAGCGGTCCCAGCGCCACCGGTTGCGAAAGAAACTCGCGCGCCCCTGAACGCATGCAGCTCATTAGCAGGTTGGGGTCGTTATTCATCGAGAAGACCATGACCGTCACGGCCGGATTGGCGGAGATCTCTTCGACCAGCTCGAGCGCATAGCGCTGGTCGCCGTCCAAATCGATGATGTAAACGTCAAAATTCTGTTCCATCATCCGTGGAACATCGCCCGTCTTCGAGGGATACGCTGGGAACTCCCGCACCGTCGAGCTGCCCGAGCCGGCCAGGGCGTTGGCGACAATCCTCCTGCGATTTTCATTCGGGCCAATTAAGGCTATCGACAAATCGCTTACGCCCGCCGCTACTTCTAAATCTTCAAAATGATTCTGCATTACCGGTCCGAGACTCCTAGCTGCTTGCGGCGTTGATCGGGTTTAACTTGCATCTCAATTTTTCTCTCTTTTGCATAGCGCAAATCTATTGTCTCAACCCGCAAAGGCAAAAAACGAAACCAGTGTCCCTACTGCAATGGCCGGCGCATAGGGCATCTTCCGTGCACCGGGATTTGAGAGCGTATGCCTTTTTTCCGAACGCCCTTCACGTTTTTTCCACCCGAACATCAAATCGCCTGTGCCGGTAAAGAGCTCTCCGACAAACCCGCCCAAGACCGCCCAGCCGATTGCCATCACGCCACCCACGATTCCCGTCAATACCAATGCCACAAACATCTGCTTCGGCCCGACCCATGCGCCAATCGCCGCGCAAAGCTTCACATCTCCCATACCCATGCCGCCCATGTAGGCGAGAAAGCCGAACAGTAACAACCCCAAACCCATTCCTTCAAGACTCTGGCCGATTCCGATTCCGTGCCAACCCGCGGGAACGCATGACACAACGATACCCACTGCCAAAAAGGGCAGCACCAGCCAATTCGGAATGCGGCGGCTGCGTAAATCGGTGAAGGTCGACACAGCAAGAACGAGAACAGTCGGCCACCAAGCGATCGAGTGCAACTCTGCCCCCTCATTCCTCACTGTGAATACGGAATACTTCTCTTTATAAGCAATTGTCCCTCCAAATCATGATAAGTCAAGGTGTATTAATTCAATGCGATACACTGAAGTTGTAACAACTTGGTGTACACGCTTGTATACGGCGGGCAAGGCCGGGTGAAGCAGTAGGGTTACACTCTCAAGCCACCCAAGATCATGTTTCTTGAGTTAAAAGCCGACCCCTAACTCCCCCAGAACTCCGGATATCCCGTTGCAGCCCAGTTACTGCTTTGGTTGAAGCATGGCCCGTGCAATACTTGATTCCCCTTACCCCGGCGGACACGAAATCTCCTGCAACCCGCGATCCAGCATGCCCGGCAATTGTCGCTGCGACCTCTTACCCGGAGTCGCCGGTCTAATCAGTGAGAGATAGGGCAAGTGTAATGGTCAACCGGTGATAGGCGAGATTCGAAGCTTGGTTTCCGGTTACTTAGGTCAGGAACATGCAATCTCCGTAGCTGAAGAATCGATAGCTTTTCGTGACTGCATGAGCGTATGCGGCTAAAACTCCTTCCCGGCTGGCAAATGCGCTCACCAGGATAAGCAAACTCGATTGGGGTAGATGAAAGTTCGTCAATAAACCATTCACAATACGAAACTGAAATCCAGGCTGAATGAAAATCTCCGTTTCTCCGCTGTTTGCCTCGAGGCGGCCGCCGTCCGCCTCTAACGCAGCCGCTTCCAGGGTGCGCACCACAGTCGTGCCTGCGGCGATGATCCGGCGTCCTTCCCGCTTGGCATGGTTCACACACTCGGCCGCCTCCGGGGAGATTGTGTAGTGCTCCCGGTGCAAACGCACCTCGTCGACCCGGTCGACGCGTAAAGGCGCAAATGTTCCCAGACCCACGTGCAAAGTGACCCGCGCAATTTCCACGCCCTTTGCAGCAATTGCGTCGAGCACAGCACTGGTGAAATGCAGCCCGGCCGTAGGTGCAGCCACGGAACCGCGCTCGCTCGCGAAAACGGTCTGATAGCGTTCGCGATCTTCCACTGCATCTTCGCGTCGAATGTAAGGAGGCAACGGAATGTGCCCGATCTGTTCGAGAGCTGCGTAGAAGTCCCTCACCGGCGCGAAGCGCAGCAGTCGCTCCCCGAATTCGCCCCGCTCCACCACTTCAGCTTCGAGCGCAATCTGCCCTGAAGGCGACTCGAAAACCAGCTGCTCACCGAGGCCGACCTTCCGGCCAGGTCGGACCAGCGCACGCCATTCACCCTCGCCTGCCTGTTCGATGAGCATGACTTCAATACGCCCGGTTAGTTTCTCTCGCTCTCGAGGCAAGGTCCGTCGGGCGAACAGGCGCGCGGGAATCACGCGGGTGTCGTTGAGCACCAGCAGATCGCCAGGACGTAACAGGGTAGGGAATTCGCTGAACTGGGCGTCCCGAAAGTTTCCACTGAGGCGGTCCATCACCAGCATGCGGCTCTGTCCGCGTTCTGCTGGAGGATGCTGTGCGATCAACTCTCCGGGCAGATCGAAATCGAAGTCGGCGACCCGCAGACCGCTCCCCGAAAGGTTCATGACGAAACTTTCCCGAAGCGTGCAAGCGCACGCAGGCGCGCCCTCTCGATCGCCGCATTCAACTCTTCGCGTTTCGTCTCTAAGTTCTCTGGAGGCAAATCCGCAGCGACCTTGGTCCAGTTAGCCCAGCTCACGCAAATACGCGTAAAGGGCCTGGGAATCAGGAAGCGATCCCACGATTTGAGAATCCAGGCTCTCTGCGGCTGAAGATGAAATGCTCCTATGGGTGCGCCCGTGATCTGCGCCAACTTGACAGGCCCCATTTTGGTTCGGTAAATCGGTCCACGCGGCCCGTCCGCGGTGAAGATCGCGGTACGTCCAGACTCGATGACGTGAGCCAGACCCAGCAGCCCTTCGCGCGCCCCACGGGAACTGGAGCCGCGCACAGCATCGAAGCCAAACATCCTGAGAATTCGCGTGATGAGTTCGCCGTCGAAGCTGTGGCTGATCAGGATCACAGCGCCCGATCCGCGAAAATAAAACGCGCAGGGAAGGACGCATTGGTGCCAGAAGCAGTAGATCTCCGGGCCGGCCTTCTTGCCGTCGCGCACTGGAATGACGCCCGGTTCGGCAATCACATCGAAGCGCCAGGTGCGGCCAACCACGCTGAGCAGAGCCCACACAATACGCGGAACGATGGCCAGCACAAGACGCTGACCCAAGGTGAATTTGTGGCTCGCTTCGGTGATCACTGCTTCGATTCTAGCTGCGTGTTTCGGGCTGGACATTGAACCGTTCGCTAGCTGTAGCGCAGCCAGCGCATCAATTCCGGCAACGTCGCGCGCTTTCCATACATGAGAATGCCCACGCGATAGAGCCGTGCGGAGAACCACAACACCAGCCAGACACTCAAGATCAGCAGTCCGATCGAAACTGCAAGCTGCCACGTAGGAGGGATCTCCGAAGCCATGCGCAGAAACATGATGACCGGCGCGGTCGGTGGAAAGAACGAGGCTGCCACGGACCAGAAGGAGTTCGAGTCGTTAATGATCAGCAGGATCAGGGCGAAGCTTAGCCACGTTGGCGCTGCCGCTAATGGCATGTACATCTGGAGCTCCTGTTCCGTCTCGCACGTTGCGGCAAGGCCGGCAAACAGGGAACTGTACAGCAGGTAGCCGAGCACGAAGTACACCGGAAACAGAACAGCTTCAGTCCACGTGAAGTGCACCGCAAATTCGCCAGTCATGAGGACCGCCGCGAGCGGCGAGAACAGAATCACCGCGCCAGCCGCCAGCCAAATGGCAATCTGCGTCAATCCCACGGCGCCTACGCCGATCAGTTTTCCCGCCAGCATGTCGCCGGGCTTTGCAATCGCCAGCATCACTTCAAAGATGCGCGATGTCTTCTCCTGAATGATTGAACGGGCCACATTCATGCCATAGATCATCGTCGTCATCGACAACAGAAAGGCCATTACATAGCCCTTCCAGAGCGAGGCCTCGGCGTTGGTCTTCACCAGGCTTCCGTCTTTTTTCACCTGGAGCGTGTTCAGAGCGACGCCGTCCACGAGCCTGTCCGCATCCCCCTGCTTCATTCCGCCGCCCATCAACTGCTCATCCAGCACCGCGTGCGTCAATGCCGATTTCAGCCGCGCCGCGGTAATGAAATCTCCCGAGGATTGAGAGATGAACGCGCCGACGGGGGTTTTCCCCGGCGCCGCATCCACCCAAAGCAGTCCATCCAGCTGCTCGGATTGCACCTGCTTCACAAGTTGCGCGCGTTTCTCCGGCGTCGGCTGCGTAATCACATCGACTCGTGCCTTGGCTTCTTTATTGCCAACGAGCTGATTGCGAATCTCGTTTGCCAGCGCCGGATCGGACGCCACAACGGCCATATGCCGGTTCGCGCCTAGGCCGAGGCTGGATAGATACCCGACGCCGAGAATCAGCGCAAAGACTCCGGGCAGGCCAATGGTCGTCATCCGGAAAGCTCGTCCGCGCACTTGCTCCAAATATTCGCGTCTTGCGATGAGCAGAATATTACGCATCCGCTTTGCCTCCCACTGTCCAGATGAAAATCTCTTCGAGCGATGGCTCGACAAGTTCATAGCGGTAGATCGTGGCGCCCGCCGAAGCCTCCTGCAACAACTTTTGCGCGTTGCCGTGCGGCTTGAGCCGAATTTCCGCATGGCCGGAAAAGTTCTTTGCTTCGGCGATCTCCGGGCTGTTCAGAAACTCCGCACTGCCCTCAAACTCGACCACCACGTGATTCCGCTCGTAGCGTGACTTGATCTCCCTCATCGTCCCCGTGAGTACCGCTACTCCTTTGTCGATGAGGCAAATCGAATCGCAGAGCTTCTCCACCTGGTCCATGCGATGGGTCGAAAACACAATCGCTTTGCCTTGATCTTTCAATTCGAGAAGCGTCTTCTCCAGCAGCTTGGCGTTCACCGGATCGAGTCCGCTGAATGGCTCATCCATCACGATCAGCCCTGGGTCGTGGAGCAGCGATCCGATGAATTGGATCTTCTGCTGCATGCCTTTGGAAAGCTCTTCGGTTTTCTTGCCCAGGGTCTCATCGATCTCCAGCCTCTTGGCCCAATCCGCGGCCCGCTTGCGCGCTTCAGACGCCTTGAGTCCGTGTAACTCGCCAAAGAATGCGAGTTGCTCGAGCACTTTCATCTTCTTGTAGAGGCCGCGTTCCTCCGGCAGATAGCCTACGCGCTCCAGGCTTTTCCGCTCGAATGGTTTTCCGAAGAGGCTCACTTGCCCTGAGTCGGGAAGGGTGATGCCCATCATCATGCGAATCGAGCTCGTTTTGCCCGCACCATTGGGTCCCAGGAGGCCGAACATCTGGCCGGCTTCAATCGAAAGACTCAATTCGCGTACGGCAACTTTGTTCTCGTAGGCCTTGGTCACGCGAACGAGTTCGACAACGGGCATCCAATCTCCTGAGATTTTCTGTAATCGAATTGGGAAGAGACCGTGGCGCTGGCCCGCGAGAAGTGTAGCAAAGGCGCGTCACCCAGTTCGACGCGTCGTATCATGCGGCAATGAGCGCGCAGTTCCGATTCGATCAGTTGGGCGCCGATCGCGGTTAGCTATGCTTGTTGTAGGCCGGCGGCCCCGCCATCACCAGCGCGCTGCTCTTTTCGCCGTGAATGTAACGGCAGCACCAGAATGTTTCATGCATCGGCGCCTCGCCGACCGCGGAGAGTTCCATGTACTGAATCCGGCCGAAGAGGAAGAGGGTCTCCTCCCAGCGCTCCACCTTCTTCAACACTTCGGGGGTCTTGCAGATCGTTCCCAGATCTTCACGGTTCAGAGCCCAGATGCCCGTGGCTTCGCCGGGGAGGAGAACAATCGGTTCCGGTTCGTCTCCCGCTTCCACTTTCTCGAACTCCGGTGTCTTGGCCAAGTTGGTTTCATCGACCGCGATCTTCACCTGGTCCACTGAAGAGACGATGCGCGCCGGGCTGCGTCCGCGATTCGAAGCCATCACTTTGAAGCTGTTTTCCATGGTGAGAAAGGGTTCCACGGTCACCACGATCCACGGCCTCTCCGAGCTGGCAATCGCCTGGGCAAGCGCGAGCGCTGCATTGGCGGTGTCCATCGCCACCTTGGTGACGGCCCCCCCCGATTCGAGGTGCTTGTCGATACTTTTCAATGTGCGCAGCGCAAGCATGATGCCGACGTAGCCGAGGACGGCAAGCACGATCGTCGCACCCCAGGTGAGTTGCTGCCGCCATCCCCACTCCACCGGGGGCGGCGCCGGAGGGTTGACGATAATCTGCGGCTGGTTGTTTGTCGGTGTTTCTTCTGATGCCGGATTCGTTTGAGCGCTGCCGTCGGTTGGCGTGGCGGGCTTACGCGGGGTTCGCGTAACGGAGCCATCAGGGTTCAAATGGGAAGGCGCGGTGTCGCTTGTATCCTGTGCCGCGATTGCCGCGCCTGCGTGCATCAACGCAAACAGCGCAATCAGTACCGCCCATCGCCTTGACATGATGTACGCACTATAGCAGTTCAATGACAGCCATTCCGCGAGCTATTGGCAGTGCTGGCTATGTACTCCCGAGCTACCTCGGCCCGGCATACGGCGAGGACGAACGGAATGAGGAACCGCACGATGGATGTATTCCAGCTCTGAATTTGGACAGACAAAATCGCGAGACCTATGCAGAAGCCGATTCCGAGCCGATGCTCTCCGGTTCGAAAATAACGTCCGGTTCGGCCAGCCGGATCAGGCGATGCAGATAAGCACGCGAGATGCCCAGGCTGCGGGCTGCAAGGGTCTTGTTGCCATTGTTATCGCGTACAGCGTCGATGGCGAGTTTCACTTTGTAGTCGCGGAGCAGATGTTCGAATGTGCACTCGGGATTGTATTCGCTGATGTCGATGACCTTGTCCGCGTGCATGTTCAACGGGAGGTCTTCAGAACGGATCGTCAACCCTGGAGCAAGAATAATTGCCCGTTGAATGGTGTTCTCTAACTCGCGAACATTGCCCGGCCACGGATAGTTTTGCAGGATGCCCATAGCTTCCGTCGAAATCGTCTGCATCGGCTTTTGGAACATCTCCGCGTAATGCTTCAAATAGTGGGCGGCAATCTGAGGAATATCTTCCGCATGATCGGCCAGCGCGGGCGAGACGATCTTCATCACGTTGATGCGGTAGTAGAGATCCTGCCGGAATTTTCCTTCCCCAACCAGTTTCGCCAGATCCTGGTGCGTGGCAAAGATCAGTCGCGCCTTCAGCGGAATCAGCTTGCTGCTCCCCAACCGGCTGAACTCCATCTGCTGCAGCACGCGCAATAGTTTTACCTGGGTGTAGAGGCTCAGATCGCCAATTTCGTCCAGGAAAAGTGTTCCGTCACGCGCCTGCTCAAAATAGCCTTCCCGCGCTCCCACCGTCCCGGTAAATGCGCCCTTTTCGTGGCCAAACAACTCGGCTTCAATCAGCGTCTCCGGAATTGCTCCGCAAGAGACGGCCACAAAGGGTTTCTCTGATCGTGAGCCAAGATTGTGGATGGCTCGTGCGATCAGTTCTTTGCCGGTGCCGCTCTCCCCGGTCACCAGCACGGAAGCATTCAGATTCGCCACGCGGTGAACGAGGTGATATACCTGCCGAATCTGGGGGCTCGAACCAATCAGGCGGTCGCAGTTCGTGACCGCTTCAGGGCGCTGATGGACTGTCTGCAACTGCCGCTTGAGCAAGGAATTCTCACTCGCCCTGCAGAGCATGGCCTTCAGTTCCCGAATCGAAGGGGGCCGGCGGCAATAGCCGTAAGCGCCTAGCCGAACCAGTTCAACCGCCGTCGAACGCAGACCATCGTCTGCCATGACGACGGCCGGAATCTCTTGCGCGATAATGCGTCGCGAGCACTCGACCCGCTCTTTCATCAAGCCGTTGTTTGAATTCAGATCCAGAATCAGTGCGTCGCACTCCCCGGAATCGACCAGGCGCAAGATTTCCCCTTCGCTCGTCGCTAACGCAACCTGGAAGTCCTTACCCAGGGCAGAAGCAAGAAGGGTTTGTAACGCGCGATCTTCTGAAAGCAGGCCAATCCGGATCATAGGTAATTTGTCTCTTTTCCCAGTTGCGCCGGAATCAAAGTCGGCGCCGTTTAAAGCACACCCAACGACGGGCCAGACTCTAGGGCCTTCCTTCGGAATTGAAGAGTCCGCCAGGATGCTTCTTCGGGGAAATGGTTCAAGTTAAGCGTCTTTCGTTAACTTTTTAGAAGGCACCACGTGAACGTGATTTTCGCCGCCTGGTACCGTTCGGTCAATACCCCACCAGTGACTCTAGGTAACACGGAGGTAACCGTGCGGGCTTGATACGCTTCATTCCGGGAATGCCATTCGACAATCTCCCGATAATCGGTGAGCGGACCTTTACACTGCCTTCCCCTTGGTCTAAAGTGACACGAACCGTTGAGGCCTGATCCCGAGTCAGGCTCGTCCTATCTGGCACGATTGTCCAAATTTAAGAGGACGTTTTGAGCCACGTTGATTTCGTCGGCGCAGAGTGCTTCTTGCTCCCCTGGTGACGCAATGAAGCCCTTTGGGCCGAATCCCCGGTCGTCCTGGCGCACTTTTCTTGGTTCGTTTCTGGGTTCGTCATCCGACGTTACCATGGTTGGTCCGAAAGCCGGGTTTCTCTCTCGCCCTCTTACCAATCCAGTAAACACCCGGGATACTGTAGTGCATATGGACGCCACTGCTGCCGAACCTGCCGCCGCCGAGGGTGCGGCCCAAGAAACACCCGCGCCGTGGGTTCGCCTCTATTCCCGGCACCTGATGAATATGGCCATCCTGGTGATGTTGCCGATGGTGGCGGCAGCCACCTTGAACCGCTCGCGAACTCTCTTCGTCGACCCCGACATCTGGTGGCACCTTGCGAACGCACGCATCCTCGTCACCGCCCATCACTTCATCCACACAGACCCCTACTCCTTTACTGTGGTCGGGCAGCCCTGGATCAACTGGGAATGGCTCTCGGAACTGGCCTATTGGTTCAGCTACCAGGCCCTGGGTTTGCGCGGGATCTATGTCGTCACCTGGTTCGCTCTCGCCGCCAACATCCTCTTCGTCTACTGGCGGGGTTATTGGCTGGGTCGCAGTGCCGACGCGGCTTTGTGGTCGTCCGCCATAGCATTCGTGCTGATGACCGTGAACTCCGGTCCCCGCATGATCGAGTTCGCCTACCTTGCCATGTCCGCGGAACTGGCGATCCTCGAAGCCGCCGATCGGGGCAACAAGCGCTGGCTCTGGCTGCTTCCGCCGCTCTTTTGCCTCTGGATCAACCTGCATGGCATGTGGTTCGCGGGTCTGGTTTTGCTCGGGATTTACATTGCCTGCGGCATGGTCCCCGTGAGCCTGGGAATCTTTGAGCAGAGAGCCTTCACCCCTTCTGAGCGCAACCGGCTCCTGGGCATCTTCGGCGCCTGCGTCGTCGCGCTGTTTGTGAACCCCTACGGCTGGCACCTGATGTGGAACCCGCTCGACATGATGATGAATCAGAAGCTGAGCGTTTCCACCATCGCCGAATGGCAGCCTTTGAATCTATCCAACATGGAAGGCAAGGGCGTTGTCGTCGCTATCGCCGTGATGGTTATAGCCAATTGCATTCGCGGACGAAAATGGAAGATCTACGAGATGATCTTCGTCTTTCTCGCTTGGTACGCGGCTGTCGCGCATGTACGCTTTTGCTACTTTGCGGCCGTGCTCACCGCACCCATGTTGGCAAGAGACCTTGCCCGCAGTTTCAGCAGCGAATCCGATACGAAAACCATTCCGGTGATGAACGGCCTCCTGGCGGCCGGCGCGCTTGGCGTGATGCTGTACATGTTTCCGACCGAGGCGGCTCTCCAGAAAATGGTGGAAATGATGTTTCCCGTTCATGAAATTGCCGCTATCCAGCCGTCGTGGCGCACGCTCGACTACGATTATGTCGGCGGCCGTATGGCCTTCCAGTCCAGGCCCAGCTTTATCGACTCTCGTTTTGACAGCTTCGAACATCTGGGAATCATGAAGGACTACCGAAGCATCATGATGTCCTATAACTCCATTGAGCTCATGGACAAATACCGGGTCGACCACGCTCTCCTGAAGGATGACCTGCCCATCACGTACCTGATTGAAAAGTCTCCGGACTGGCAGGTCCTGATGCGCGAAAAGGCGTGGCAAGGGGAATATATCCTGTTTGTCAGGACGGGCCACAGCTCGGCGATTTCTCCGGCGTGCGCTCCACCTCCGCCACTCCCCCAGCATGAGGCCCCATCAGTGAAGTGAAGTCCTCGGCTGAAACTCGTGGTCTGTTTCGCCAAACAATACCAAGTGATGCGCGTCACAAACCGCCATGCCTAAGAGCTGTCAGGATCCCTGTTAGGTAGCGCCGTTGAGACCGTGGGCCCCTGCTTTCCCATTCTGAGGCGCTTGGAGTTCGTCTTTGAAACTCGACCCCTCCGCCTTTGTCGCCGAAAAGGAATTGCTTGACGCACTTGAGACGCGATCCACTTTGATCGTCTGCGAAGAGAACTGCGTTCTCTTCAACCAGGGCGATCCGCCGACCGGCCTGTACGTCCTTCGCTCCGGGTCTGCCACTTTGAGCATGACTTCGCTGACCGGCGAAACCATTCTGCGCACCCCGGTGACTCCCGGCGCGCTCCTCGGTTTGCCCGGATTTATCGCCGATCAAGCGTACTCCCTCACCGGAGAAGCCTCGAAGGGCGCTGAACTCGGCTTTATCAGCCGCGAGGATTTTTCTGATTTGATGCTCAACAACCCTGCTCTCTCTCTCAAGGTGCTAAGCGTCCTTGCCGCCGAAGTGCGCAGCGCACGCGGCGCCCTCTCCGGATCCTGAACCGTCCGGTTTTCCACCCCAATCGCAGTCGCTTCAAACGAAATCAGACAGTCCGATGCATTAGCATCCAGGGTGTGCCCGGTCTGGATACCCCGGTAATGTACGTGCGCGGTGTCGGTCCGCGCGTCGCCGAAATGTTGGCGGCCAAAAACATTCAGACGGCCGAGGACCTGCTCTACCACCTGCCGTTTCGCTATGAAGATCGGCAAAATCCGCGCAGCATCGACGAGCTGAAGCCGGGCGAAACCGCCAGCATCATCGGGGAAGTCCGCGGCGCCGCTCTGATGCGGACCCGGCGCATGCCGCTCTTCGAGCTGACCGTCGGCCAGGGCCGATTTGCGCTCAAGTGCATCTGGTTTCATGCGACGTATCTTGAAGGCAAATTTCATGCCGGCCAGACTGTCGCGGTCTACGGTAAAGTCGAGCCATCGCGTTCCACCAGCAATCTGAAAATGATCCAGCCGCAATGGGAGCTCTTGCCCGATGCCGGCGACGATGCGGAAACGCGCCTGCTTGAGGTCGGCCGCATCACTCCGGTGTACGAATCGCTGGGCGGAAGCCGTCTCGCCTCGCGATGGCAACGCAAAGTTATCTTCAATCTCCTCGAATCCATGCGCGGCGCGGTTCCCGAATGCTTGCCACAGGCCATGCTGACACGGCTCGATATGCCGAACCGCGAAACAGCTCTGTGCGAAGTGCACTTTCCGCCCGAGGGAACATCGCTCGCGCAGTTACAGTCCTCCAGCACACCGGCACACCGGCGTCTCATCTTTGAAGAGCTGTTCTTTCTCGAACTCGGCCTCGAACTCAAGCGCCGCCGCGTGCGCGAACGTGCGGGGATCAGCTTCGCCACCACCGACAAGATGCGCGAGGCCATCCGCGAAGTGTTACCTTTTCATCCCACCGCAGCGCAAAAGCGCACCCTCGGCGAAATCGTCGCCGACATGCGGCAACCTAGCCCCATGCGCCGGCTGCTGCAGGGCGACGTCGGCTCCGGCAAAACCATCGTCGCCTTCCAGGCCATGCTCGTAGCCATGGAGAACGGCTACCAGGCTGCGCTCATGGCGCCCACTGAAATTCTGGCCACCCAACACTATCTCGCTGCGCGCAAGCTGCTGGAACGGTCTTCGCGCCGCTATCGCATCGTGCTGCTCACCGGCTCCCTCGACGAAGATCGCAAGCGCACAAATCGCGGCCTGATCAATCGCGGCGAAGCACAGTTGATCATCGGGACACATGCGCTGATCGAAGAGAAGGTCGAGTTCGACCGGCTCGGCCTGGTGGTCGTTGATGAACAGCATCGCTTTGGCGTCCTGCAGCGTTTCAAGCTCATGAAGAAACCGAATCAGCCGGAGCCGGATGTGCTCGTGATGACGGCTACTCCGATCCCTCGTACCCTCGCACTCTCCCTTTATGGCGACCTGGACGTGAGCGTGCTCGACCAACTGCCACCTGGCCGCACCCCCATCGTCACGCGCAGAGTTCCGGGTGAGCGCTCTGAAGATGTCTGGGACTTCGTACGCAAACAGGTGGCGAAAGGTCGCCAGGCCTACGTCGTTTATCCCGTAATTGAAGGAACGCGAGACGATCAGCCCGAACTGGATTTCTCCCACGATCCGGCGGATGCCGCCATCGAAGCCCTGAGTCCGTCCGCGAAAACGGCCGTCCGCAAAGCAAAAACCGCGAATCTGTTTCCCGACCCCGCGTACACATCTCGAAATACTGTTCCCAAAAGCAAAACAGCGGAGCTGAAATCAGCCGTCGAAATGCACGAGAAGCTTCGCACCGGCCCGCTGTCGGGATTGCGCCTTGGCTTGTTGCACGGACGTCTCGACGCGGACGAAAAAGAAGTCATCATGCGCCGATTCCAGCGCGGAGAGATCGATGTGCTCGTCGCTACCACCGTGATTGAAGTGGGCGTCGACGTTCCCAACGCAACCGTAATGGTCGTGGAGCACGCCGAGCGTTTCGGCCTTGCGCAGCTGCATCAGTTGCGGGGACGCGTCGGCCGCGGCGCAGCGAAAAGCTACTGCGTTCTGATAACCGGCGAACGCGTTACCCCACTCGCCGAAGAGCGTCTCAATGCCATGGTTCGTACCCAGGATGGATTCGAGCTGGCTGAGCTCGACCTTGCGATGCGCGGCCCCGGGGAGTTCTTCGGCACCCGTCAGGCCGGGCTTCCCGACTTCCGCGTTGCCAATCTCCTCCGCGATCGCCAACTGCTTGAACTCGCCAAGCGGGAAGCCGATCGCTTTGTCAATGCCAGCCCCATTCTCGCTTCGGAGAAGGGCAGGGAAGCCGAAGGCACGGATGCTGAACGGGCGCGTGTATGGGCGCGCCTCAAGGAAGCATGGCAAAGACGTTACGGCCTCGTCGAAGCCGGCTGAAGTTTTGAGGATGAAGTCCGGCTGAAAGGTCGGTTGGATGAAAAGGGGCTTACCCAAAAAACTGCTGCCCACCATGGGTGAGATTGTCATCGCACCGATGGTGGGCCTTCCCCTGAGCTTGCTCTATCTATCGTCCCCGCACATCTAACGTTCTCTAAATTCCTAACGTGCTTTAAAAGTAGATAAGTAATTTAAGTTAAATAACCCGAATGCGGAGCCTTACTCTCCGCGCCCGCTCGCCAGCGACGGAATCCTCTGCAACACGGGAGTCAACCCAAGCGTCAGCAAGAAAACCATCGGTCCAGCAATCACCAGCCACGCCGCCAGAGTGTGCATAGCCGCGCCGCCAAGCGTGTACTGCTGTCCCGACGAAAACATCCAACCACCCAACCGGACAAACGGCAGCATCAGAGTCAGCTGTACCGGCATCGCCGCGTAATTTGCTACTTGCATCGCTGGCACATTCAGCCGCAAGGCAACGGCGACCACGGTGCAAAGTGCAGTCGGAATCCCGATGACCGGGAGACAGCCGATGGCGAACCCAAGCGCGAGAGTCAGTGCCAGCTTTTGGGGCGAAATCCCCGCCCGCAAGCAAGCTGTGAGTTGACTCTTCGAAGCTGTTAGCCATCTGTTCATATTTGCTTTCAACCTACCGTCTTCGTGCCAACGGCGGGTTGTTCCAGGGTGAATCTTTCGTGAAGGAATCAACCCCATCACTCGCACCGAGCATACTTCTGAACGGATCGAAATAGCTCTACCACCTTTGGCGCATAGGGCTGTCCGAAGGTGGAATAGAGAACCTGCTCACGCGGTTTTCGGAAAAAGAGCCGACCGATGGGGCCTCAACCTGCCGCGCGCAGCAGCCCGCGTTCACGCATCGAAGCCAGCACCTGTTCGACCTTCCAGTCCAGAGCCTCCGTGCCGTCGATGGTGAGGTTGGCGTTTTTTGCCGAGGGCCGCACGTAACGCAGGCTGGACGGCCGGACCGTTGCGTCATACTGCAGCCGCACCGATGCCTCGTTCCGCCCGCGCTGTTCGACATCGCGCTTGAGCCGCCGTTCAAAACACACCTCATCCGGTGTATCGACGTAAATGCGCAATTGGTAGAGGGGTAATAGCTCCGGATAGTAGAGCGCAAACAGCCCCTCCACGATCAGGAAGTCCCCTGCGTTTACCGGCTCGGTCTCTCCTGGAATTCGAATGTAGGTAGAAAAGTTGTAGATCGGCCGTTCGATCGCCTTCCCTTGCGCCAGTGCGGCCACCTGGGCCGCCAGAAGTGGGCTCTCAATCAACTGTGGGTCGTCAAAGTTGTGGAGTACCCTTTCCTCGAAAGGTAAATGCGAAAGGTCGCGATAGTAGTGATCCAGAGGGAAATGGATCCCGCCCAAAGTCCGTGCCAGTTCAACCGCCAGAGTCGTTTTGCCCGAGCCCGAAGCGCCTGCAATCCCCAAGACAACCGGCGGAAACGGCAGTCGCGCCGTCTGCCCGCCGCCCCCGGCAGGGGACAGGTTCATGATTCGGCTTCCATCAGGGTCGAAATCCAGACCACCAGCCGTTCCACCACGCCCGCGAGCCGCCGCTCCACCAGCCTGCCGGTCTCGAAGACCTCCTCATGGCTCAGGGGCCGCGCATTCAGGCCGGCTGCCTTGTTGGTGACGCAGGAGATGCCGAGAACCTCGATGCCCATATGCCGCGCCACGATCGTCTCCGGCACCGTCGACATCCCCACCAGGGTCGCTCCCAGGGTTTTGAAGGCACGAATCTCCGCCGGCGTTTCGAAGCTTGGCCCGCTTACGGCTACGTAGACGCCTTCTCCTATGCCGATACCCTCGTCGTGCGCTGCTTGCTTTGCCAGATCGCGCAAGCGCGTCGAGTACGCCTCCGTCATATCGAAGAAGCGGAGTCCAGCATTTTTCTTTTTCGCGAACCGCGGCTCGTTCGGGCCCACGAGCGGATTCCATCCCATCATATTGATGTGGTCGGTCAGCATTACGAGTTGGCCAAGCTCGTAGCTCTCGTCGATCCCTCCTGCCGCATTCGTCAAAATCACCGCTTCAATGCCCAGAGCCCCCAGCACACGCATCGGGAAGGTCACCTGCGCCGGCGTGTAGCCTTCGTAAAAATGAACGCGGCCCTGCAGGACGATGACCGGCGTGCTGCCCATTCGGCCGGCTACGAACCGGCCCGAGTGTCCTTCGACGGTCGCTTGCGGAAAATGGGGAATCTCGTGATAAGGAACAATGACCGATTCGGTCACACCGCTGGCCACCGCGCCGAGTCCCGATCCCAGGAC
>Ga0187863_10000944_pt1 | contig 23939 bp, 30 predicted proteins | sample June2016WEW_11_1_FD_132975 | JGI IMG/M metagenome (GOLD analysis project Ga0187863, IMG submission 132975) | Peatland microbial communities from SPRUCE experiment site at the Marcell Experimental Forest, Minnesota, USA - June2016WEW_11_10 | ecosystem: Environmental > Terrestrial > Soil >...
ATCGAGGCGCAAATGATCGTATGAGGAACCATGCTTTCTCCTTGCTTCTTTACGGCAGATATATCGCCTGAGCGGCAAGTTTTAAATACGTGCAATTACGTATAGGGGTGCGATCCTGGAAAGGGAGTAGATGTGACATCCAACGACGAGATGCGATTGCGTCACAACCTGGCGGCGGCTTGCAGCATCGAGCTGACCGTGTTGACCACGGCATCGGAACGAGGGGGAGGCGTACTGTCGCAGGCTCTCCCTGGACAGCCTCGCTGTGAGAAGTCGCTCTAGCGGATCATGTCTTTATAGGCATGCCAAGTCGCATGCCCGAGGAGCGGGCCGATAAACAGCAATCCGAACAGCAGCGGCGCATAGCCGATGACGGTCAGTACCAGGATCAGCGCGCTCCAAACAATCATGGCCGGAATATTGCTGAACGCCGCGTGCACGCTGGTGGCCATGGCCTGCCCGGGGGTGGCGCCCTTGTCGATCATGAGAGGAACGGAGACCACGGAGAGAACGAACACCAGGGCAGCGAGCGAGCCGCCAACGGCAAAATACGCCTCCACCTGATCCCGGTTCATCTGGTCGATAAACCCGCGATACAAAGTTTCTCGCATGCTCGGGGCCGCCACATGAAAAACCGTGTCCAGCATGACCGCGGAAACCGCGAACCAAATGGCAGCGCATAGGGCGAGTATGGCGCCGAATGCGAGTAGTGATCCGGGTCTGCGCGCAAAGGCGGATAGGGAGTCGTCGAAGGTCGCCCGCTCACCGTCGCCATAGCGACGGGACATTTCGGCAAAACCGGCAGAGATGATGGGGGCGCCCAGCAGGAATCCGGAAAATGCCGCGGCAACATAATACGGGTGGGTGCCGCTGAACATCAGCACCGTCCAGCCCAGGCCGACGATCAACGCCCCATAGCCGAGGCTTGCACCCCAGTTCCGGCGCATGTCCATCCATCCTTGAGACAGCCAGGTGAAAGGCCGGCCGATGGATACTCGCGTTACGTTGACATGCAGATTTCGAACTGTGCCGGTAGCTGGCATCGCTGTCATGGCAAACCTCTGATTTTTGTGATCCGTCCTTCCCCGAATTCGAGTGTACTCCGGGGGTACGAACGATGATACGGCGGTTGGGGATCATGGCCGCCACCGGGGGCGCTTTGTGGCGCCAAGCCGACAGCAGCTCCGGTGTGAGCTGGAGCGGCTGACTACTTCTCATTCTTATTGGGATCGGAATCGTTCTCCTTTTTATCTTTATCGGGAGATTTTGGCCCCATGGCTACGAATACCACCGCCAGGATAAATAATATGAAACCAATTGTTTCGATCATGCGATGCAAAGGTTAGCACAGCGCATGAAGCGCGGCGGAAACCGACAAAGGCGTCAGGGGGTGCTCTGGATACGCAAGTGCAACCGTAGTAAGCTTCGACCGCTTCTGGTGGGCCTGCGGCGCCACGTGCGGCGCGGGATGAAGCGTGGGGAAAGCGTGCGGCGGACAGGGAGATTAGGATGAAGGTTATACAAGCATTTATGAATAAAATGGCGGTTGCTTCATTGCTGGCCGGCATGGTGGTTTTCTGGTCCCACTCAACTCGCGCCAGTGAGGCGGGAGTGGGAGTGGAGCCGTCCGAACTGTCCGAGGCGTCGATCGCCCGGGGCAAGGCGATATTTGAGAACGGCAAAGGCGATGCAGTTACCGCCTGCCAGACCTGTCACGGCGCCACCGGCTGGGGCTTGGACGCGATGGGAGCTCCGCGGCTCGCGAATATCGGCTATCCCTATCTCGTCAAGCAGCTGTCAGACCTCGCGACTGGTAAGCGCGTGCCCAGTGGGGCGGGTGCGGTCATGGTGGTCTACGCGGGAGGTCTCACCGAGCAAGATCGGCGCGATGTGGCGGCCTATTCCAGCACGTTGGACGGAGCGCCTGATTTCTCCGATCTGAATGCCTTGAAGGAGGCCGGGACCTCCATCGGCGAACGATACCTGGGCGAATCCATCGTGAAGTACGGAGTGCTGGGCAAAGTGTCGGCCTGCTCGTCCTGCCATGGCTTCAACGGCCGCGGTGCGGCACCGCTGTTTCCGAGAATCGGCCAGCAGAAGTATGTGTATCTCATAAACCAGCTGAAGAGCTGGCGCGATGAGAGCCGAGCCAACGATTCTTACGCGATGATGCGCAAGATGGCCAAGAACCTGACCGATAGCGACATCGATAATCTCGCGACCTTCTTGGCAATGGCCCCGCCCACCACGGTGGGGGACGGCCGCGTTCCCATAACCACTCAGTGACGCACTGCCTGAGGGAACGCCGTGGCCTCCACCGGGTCTACTCCTGGGCAAATGATGGGACGATGGTGGGTGCTGGGTCGCGTGGAGGGTCGGCGGAAACACGATGAAAAGCGGCGGCTTGCGGTTGGGCGAGAAAATCCTGTTCGGAATCGCGGGTCTTTTCGTGGTGTTTGCGGTCATCAGTTTCATTGGAATGGAGATTTATCGCGCGCACTCCGGCAAGAAGATGTATGCCTCTGCCGCGACGTTCGATTTCTCTGCGCAGGGACGAGTCGGGTCCGAGCGTTTTCGCGAGTTGGGCTGCACCAACTGCCACCGGGCGGTGCGCAACGGCACCAATAACGGGGTCAGTTTGGACGGCATCGGTTCGCTGCGCAGCATGGATTACTTGGTTGGCTTTCTGCATCACCCCGAGAGCGTTTATCAGGCGCAAACCATGGAACACGGGCCCGGCAAGCCGGCGGCCTATGTGGCCGATTTACCGGAAAGCGATCTGCATTCCCTGGCCATCTTTTTGTCCGAGTTGAAGGCCTCCCAAGGATCGCCCGATGCACGCCTGCCGGTAGAAGCGCACTCCGGATTCGTCGATGAAATGGTGAAGATTTGGGCGCCGTCGACTTGGAAGTCCCAATATCATGATTTGAGGGACGAAAGGCCTCAGGGGATCCCTTCGGCAACCCCTTCCCCGTCTCACGAGGATCATTAGCATGTCTGCGACGATCATTGGAATGCCTGCGACTGCGACCCCGGCGGCGGCGATCAACGACAGCGAGTACACGCGCATGACGCTGCTGTTTGTGTATGCCTGCATCGTCTACGCCATCATCGGCTTTTCCTGGGGCGCCGTGATGGGCGGCGTTCCGGTGCTGCGCATGTTTGTCGATACCGCGCCTCACGGAAAGCTGATTCTGCTCGCCCATGGGCACATCAACTTGTTGGGATGGGTTGAGATGGCCATATTTGGTGCGATTTATTATTTCGTACCGCGTCTGGTCAATCGTCCGATTTACAGCCTGCGTTTGGTGAAGGTGCACTTCTGGATGCACAACATAGGGCTCATCGGCATGGTCGGGCTTTTCACCTTGGCGGGCGTCATCGGCGGATACGATCCGGGTGAGCAAGTCGAGCGTACCGTTTCACATCTGATGGCGGCCGTCGGCTCGTTTGGCACGCTGGTGCTGTTGGCGAACATCATCTGGGGATACAACATCTACAAAACCGGACAGGGTAACTAGCCATGGCAGGGGCGGCGGCTCGGGCATGGGTTTTGGTGTGTCCCGTCCTGATGCTGGGTGCCTGCGGCGGGAGCCAGCAATCCTTGAACTTGTCCATGAGTTTGAAGACGGGGGAGGCGGCACCGCGAGTGCACACCAAGACCCTGGCCGATGTGGGCGGGGATGTGTCTCGCATCACCACGTACCGGCAGCCGGACGAACGGATGTACGAGTACTCGGTGGATCAAGCGATCGCCACCGGCAAGCCGGTGCTGCTGGAATTCGCGACTCCGGCGCATTGCACCCCCTGCGATCGGCAACTGCAGATGATCAAGTCGCTGATGCAGAAATACCAGACGAGAATGATTTTCGTTCATTTGGATCAGTACGTCGATCCGGAAGCTTACAAGGCATACCAAGTGCCCGGCGATCCGTGGACATTCGTCATCGACAGCCGGGGTGTCGTTCGTTATGAACAGGCGGGCTCGATGCTCTATAACGAACTCGAAAGCGCCATCCAAAGCGTCCTCTAAAGCACGTCGGCGAAATTGCGCGCATTGCGTTTAAGTTCCTCGGCCGGCTGGCTGTTGCTGCCCTGGGCCGTCTTGGTCGGTTTCGCGTTGCACGCGGGCCCGTACGGTCTTACCGAAGAGGGGTCGAAGGCGCTGCTGCTGGCGTGGTCCATCGCGGATCAGGTTCCGAGCACGGCCCTCACCCTGGGTGCGCCCGATATTCGGTTGATCTTCTTTCTCCCGCTCGCCCTTCCGTGGGCAGGCGTGGTGATTGCCGCGAAGTGGCTGACATTGCTCATCATGGCGGCGGCAGGAACTTTGCTTTATTCCTGGCGCGCCCGGGACGACCAGGGGGAAGCGGCGCTGCTCGCGACGGGCTTGTTGTTGATCGCGCCGCTGACCGTCAACAGCATCGACTCGCTGTCGGCAGCGCCTTTTTTGCTGGCGATTTGCGGAACCGCCTCGTGGCTCAACGGCAAGCTGAGCCACGAACGCGGCACCCTCGGCGGCTGGTTCTTTGCGCAAATGCTCTTGTGCGGGGCCGCCGTCAGCCTGCATCCCGCGGGTCTCGCGTATCCCGCCGCGCTCATCATCTATTGGTTGGCCGAGCCGAAAGAGCGGCGCGACCGCCAAATAGCTCTGACTGGAATTCCGCTGATCGTGGCGCTCGCGCTCGTGATGCGGGCCGGCTGGGGCGGCATGGCTTTCGGGCAGAACCCGCTGAGCGCTGCAGCCGCCGTCTTCAGCGGAAGCCGACCGGACGTTCCGCTATCGGTCGCGGCATGGCTCGGTGGCTTTGCGCTCATCGCACTGACGGCGGCAGTGGCGCTGCACGAGCGCAGGCGTTTGATGGCGGACCTGACCGGCGGCACATTGATGCTCAGCGTGCTTTTCGGTGTGGTCGCTGCCGATAAGACTTGGGCGCTGCTCATGTTGGCGCTGTTGCTCTACGGGGGATTTCCATGGTTGTTGCGGGTGTGCGCGCCGCTCAAGGGACGAGGGCTGCTGTTGCAACGCGGCTGGCTGTGGCTGCTTCTGGTGGTGATCTGCACCGCATTCATGCGCACCAACCGAGCTGAGTTCGAAGTGGGGCGTTTAAACCTGCTGTCCGCCGAGGATGAGCTGATCCGGGCGCTTGCGGTCGGCATGAACGGACTCAAGACGACCGGCACGGCAGGGGCCGCCCCGGCATCCGGCGACGCGGCACCGATTCTGGTGGCGACTCCATGGCCCGCACGCACGTCGATCGCCTGTCAGTGCGGCGCTCTGCCGCTGCCTCCCGCCGCCAAGGACCCGGAGAGTCAGCTGGCCATGATGCGCGGCGTATCTTATGTCATTCTGGCTGACAGCCTGGAAAGTCGGGCATTGGCCAATAACTTTTCACAGCTGGGTGCGCGCGTCGAAGTGTTGTCCAAGCAGGCCGGCGGGGTCATATTGCGTCTCGAGCCGCCACGGGACAGGTTGTAACGGCACGCGCCCGTGCTAGTATAAATGTTATATATCTCGTGGGCACGGCTGGCTTTGCGTGACGCGCGGTGAGGGCGATATCGCGATCAGGAGTCGAAGATGAACCTAGGTTATATGTTGATCCCCGTGGTGCTTTTCGTTGGCGGCATCTTGGTGTCTGGGGCACTCTTCAGCCTCGGAATGAAGCGGGTTGTTGAAAAATAAATAGGCGCGCGGATTATGCAATCACCCGCTGCCCGGTTGGGGGTGCTGACCGGCGGTAAACCGTGGGGCTCGCAACCCAAGCCCGCGGACCCCGTGATGACCAATATTGTGGCGCGTCATGCGACGCCCGACGATGCCGCCTATCACCCTTTCCTGGTCAAGTTCCTGCTGATCTCCGCGCTCTCGCTGCTCATCGGCACCATGCACGGCATGCTGCAGGTGATGCCACCGATCAGGGCGTGGCTCGACTCGATCGGCAGCCCCTACGGCGGCCCGGGCCACATGATCGATCCCTTGGCTCATGCCCATATGAATCTGGTCGGCGGCGTGGTCATGTTGATCATCGGCGTCACCTACTACTTGCTGCCCATCCTCAGCGGCCGTCCGCTTTACTCGCTGCGCTTGATCCAGCATTCATTTTGGTTGATGACGGTCGGGGTCTACGGCTTCTACGCCATCCAAATGACATTCGGCATCTGGGAAGGCAACTTGTTGCTGAACGACCCTGCGGCCCTGCCCGCAGTCCATCACTGGTACGGGCGGTTGGTGGCCATTGCGGGGACCATGATGGCAGGCGGTTTCCTGGCCTATTTCTTCAACATCGCGCTCACGATGCGGCCGCGGCCGCGCCCGCTGCCGGTGGCGCGGATTTCTGAATAAGCGGTATACGCAGCACCGTTTCGCTCCCTTCGGCACGGATCCTGATCTGCAGGACTGAATGTTCCCGGTCGACCTGCGCGGCTCGACGATAGACACCGACGCGTCCGTCCTCAATCGCCTGTTTCCAAGAGTCCGCATCGGAGGTTCGAAGATCTATCCGGCAATCCCACGCCGGCAGCTCGCCACCCCGGTTGACGAACACCAGCAACTCGCGCATCCCCGGGACCGCACTGTAGCTGCGCGTTTCGACGTGGATCCGCAAATCGCGCCAGTACTCGGTGGGCGAGTCCTGCGTGGCGCTGCCGCAACCGCACAGCATCATTGCCGCGAATGCGGGTAGCACAAGCCGCCGGGAAGGGAGCGGGCCGCCGGCCATGGACTTAAGCCGTCACTGATCGATGTCGTCTGTTTTTATTTTTTCAGGGTCCGAGTCCAGGCGCCCGGCTCTCTGTGAGCCGTACATTCGGACCATGTACCAAACGAAAGAGCCGGCGACGGCAATGTACACGAGCGCGATGAGGAAGCCCCAATCCAGCCAAGGGCGCGTGTCGCCCGGGCGAAGACCCCAGAACGGAAAGCTCAAGCCGATGCCGACCAGCAGCACCACGCCGACGATCGCAAAGAACCAGTAGGGCACCGGCTTCTGCGATTCCGGAATTTTCTCCACCAGCTCCCAATCTTCCAGACCGCGCTTTAATTTGCGATCCCCATCGGACGCATAGCCGAAATGCTCGGCGTCCGCCGTGCCCCACTTCGACTCCACCGTCCCCAAGTCGGCGGCGGGTTTTTCCAGATCCTCCATCGCGGCGCCCTCATTCTGCAAGATGTTGAACCGCAAACCGGTCGTGCCAGCCCGGGGCCGTCACGTCCACGGCGAACGCGTGTAAGCCGTGCGACAGCTTGTCGGAGAGCGACAGCATCACCGATTCATGTCCCGCTGCCGGCAGATCGACCTCCGCTGCGCCCAAGGTGTAATCCTCGGGCGGCAGTCCGGTCACGCGCACCAGCACTTTCCGATCGTGGTAAAGCTTATTCGATATCGCGATGCGATAGTCGCGATTACCCGGTTGATGCTGCACCTCGGCACGATAGACCACCACGTGCAGCGGTTCCCAGGTCCGCAAGCCCCAGACGAACAGGGCGGCACCGAGCGCGCCGAGCGCCAGCGTCCATTTGCTGCGGGCCGCGAGCGAGGTGGCATTGTCGCGAAATCGGGCCCGGGATTTTTTCTTGGCCTCCGGCTCGCCGAACTCAAACTTCAGCAGGCCAGGCAATGCCGATTTTTGGTGCATGCGATTGCACGCATCGACGCATTCGCCGCAATTGATGCAGCTGTCATAGGCCGCAATCTTGCGCGGATCGATCTCGATGAAACAGGAGCTTACGCAATAGCTGCACTTGCTGCAGCTATCCGCCCGGGTGGCATCGTAGGCGACGTGCAGCGTCTCCCGGGTGCGGAAGCTGTGCTGCCACACCTTGTAAACACAGGCGAAGCGGCACCAGAAGTGGCGGATCAAGGCCACGTCGAGCAGGATGATCAGCACAAAAACGAAATAGATATAATGCAGCGATCCGGCGAGCTGCGGATCCGAGCGCCAGGTCACGAACGACCAGACGGTGCCGGGCGCATAAAAATAAAACAGCGGCACCACCGCGACGATCAGAGCGGCCCCGATCAGGGATGCCCCCAACAACACCCAGTTGAGCGCTTTGTCCTTGGATGTCGCAACCAGCGGAGCGCTGCCATCCATGGCGACTTTCGCGCGCCGGCCCAAGAACTTGCGGGTGACGAAATTACCCCACTCCGCGAGAATGTTTTGCGGGCACACCCAGCCGCAAAAGACAGTGCCGGCCACGGAATACAACATGACCAATGCGCTCGCGAGCATGATCCATAGCCCAGCAACCAGAAAAAAATCTGCAAACCAGATCTGCCGGTCGAGAACCACCAGCGCGCCGGCGCTCGGGTCGATGCGGAACAGCCCGGATGCGGGCACGAGGATGACCAGGGCAAACGAGATAGCCTGCACCAGGCGCCGCCTGCCGTGATAGCGCGTGGAATTTGCACCCGCGGGAGTGGCGCTGTCGGGAAACCCCAGGGGGGGTGCTCCGGACGCTGGCGCCGCAGCACGGACACGTTGGATCAGTTGCATTACAGGGAGCGCCTCTCGGCTTTGGGTTGCGCGCCAAACGCAATTCCCCAGACGCGCAATGATACCACGCTGCGCGATCTCCCAGCCGCCCCGGCCCAGGTAGAAAACCATCGCGGTAGTGACAACCCTTATTGACACCTACGCGCGCGCAGTCTGATAATAAAAAGCGACGGCTTGAAGGCCGCAGGTTTTAAATCATGGGCTTCGAGGGGGTTATTTTAATGGACGATAGAGCAACACATTCACGTCGGAAAGTGATCAAGGCGGGCGTGACGGCCCTCGCGGTCGCGCCTCTCGTTGGACTCAGTACAGAAGCCTTTGCCACCCAAAACGCCGCAGTCCGTGCCGCGTTGAAATTTCAGGATCATGCGAATGGCGACAAGCAATGCAGCAAGTGCATCAATTTCGTCCCGAACAAGGACAAGCCGCACAACGATGATGCGGTCAACGGCTGCAAGCTTTATCCGGGCGACACGGAGATTTGCCCACACTGCTATTGCAACGGCTTTGTAGTGAACCCCAATCCCCAACCATTCTGAAGATCGAACACCGGGTCCTAAACCCGGGGCCTTGAGGGCGGGATCGTAAAATAGCCAGTCGCGTCATGTGACGCGACTGGACTATCCACTGTCGAGCCGCGAAAAAGCGGAGGGGATTGCGTACGTGAGTCTACTCAGGGGGATCAGCCTGCTTAAAACTAACCGCGCGCGCGTTTGGCTCTGCACGGCATTGGCGGTTCCTTTTGTCTTCGGCTGCCTCGCCGCCGTCGGCGATGCATTCCAGCAGGGCGGTCCCATCGGCAGCCAAACCACGGACGGCTACAATGCCCTCGGTCCGGTGGTCACACAGCCCATCGAGTTCCCCCACTATATTCACGTGCAGAAAATGGGCGTCGACTGCCTGTACTGCCATGCCTATGCACGCCGCAGCGCCGTGTCGGGGATCCCGCGCCTCGATAAATGCATCGGTTGTCACAACAGCATCCCGGAGGTCAAAGACAAACCGCGGATCAAATTGCTGTTCGACTACTGGGAGAAGAAGGAGGCAATTCCCTGGAAGAAGGTGCATGACCTCCCTGACTTCGTCCGCTTCAATCACGAGCGCCACATTCAGCGCTTCATATTCGATCAGGGGCGCCCGACCCGCGAGGTATGCGGCTACTGCCACGGCGATGTGGGAGCCATGACCACCGCGCGACGGGTCAAGGCGATTTCGATGGGATGGTGTATCAGTTGTCATGAAAAGGACCACAAGATCAACGCAGTAAGCGATGTGACCAGCCACGGACCGAACGATTGCTGGCAATGCCACAAATAAGTCGCGACGCGTCCAAGACGGAGGAAGTTCGATGAGCGGCAGCGGCTTGAGCCGCCGGGATTTCATGCAAATTGTCGGCCTGGGTGGCGCCTCGATGGCACTCACCGGCTGCGGCCACACTTCCATAGAATCGGGCGTTGAGTTGGTTGAATCCTACGTTCAACCGGAAAATTTTGTGGTACCCGGCGTCGGCATCTACTACGCATCGACCTGCACGCAGTGCGCCTCGGGCTGCGGAATCATGGGCCGCGTGCGGGAAGGGCGCATCCTGAAGCTGGAGGGCAACCCGCTGTCGGCCTCGAGTGGCGGGAAGATCTGCGGCCTGGGTCAAGCGGCGGTCCAGCAGCACTACAATCCGGACCGCCTGACCTCGCCCATGATCAGGCAAAACGGTGCATTGAAGGCTGCGAGCTGGGAACAGGCGATGCAGCTGTTGAGCGCGACGCTCACTCCCGGCGGGCAGCCGGGGCGGCGCGCGTTGTTGACGGGACCGACGAGCGGCCATCAACAGATCCTGCTGCGGGCACTCGTCGAGACCGGCGGCGCCACCGATCATGTCACCTATGATGCGCTGTCGACCGGCGTCGCGGCATCGGTCAACCGCAAGATGTTCGGCGTGGATGACCCCGTGACCCTGATCGACCGCGCGGGCATGATTGTGTCGTTCGGCGACGATTTTCTCGGGGCGGGTGACTCGCCCGTCGCCGCCGCCCGGCAATACGCGCGGTTCCGCAGAGGAGCGCGACGCGGGTTGTTGGTGCAGATAGAGCCCAGGATGACCCTCACCGGTGCCAACGCGGATCGCTGGATCGTCATCGCTCCCGGGACGGAAGGGGTGTTTGCCTTGGGGTTGGCGCGCGAACTGCTGCAGCGCAAAGAGGCCGCAGGCACTTTGTCGCCCGCATTGATCGCGCTCATCGAGCCCTACCATCAGGCGGAGGTGAGCCGGATCACCGGCGTTCGGGGTGATCTCATACCGCGCGTCGCCGCCATGCTCTGGGAACATGCGCCGAGCCTGGTGCTCGCCGGGCGCTACCCGCAGGGGCATGCGCACGGATCGCAAAACATGGCGGCCATCGCGCTGCTCAACGTCGTGCTGCAGAATCAGGGCAAGACGGTGATGCGCGCGGCGGAGTTGCCCTTTCCCCAATTGGCGCCCACGGCGGGTGACACCAAGTCGTTGCTCGAATTGAACCAGGCCATGGCCTCCGGGCAGGTCCGCTCGATGCTGATCCACGGCACCAATCCGGTCTACAGCGCCCCCGCATTCATGCAGTTCGCCGACAATTTTCAGAAAGTGGCCTTCAAGGCTGCGTGGGTTACCCAGTTGGATGAAACTGCCATGCACTGCGATTTGGTGCTGCCGCTGTTGTCGCCGCTGGAAGATTTCGGCACCCACGTCGCCGCGAACCAGTCCGACGGAACGGAGATTTCCATTCAGCAGCCGTTGATGGAGAGGCTCTACCCGGACACTCGTTCATTCGGCGACGTGGTGCTCGACCTTCTGAAGCGAGCCAAGCCCAACGACTACAAGTCGTTTCCCGATTACTACGCCTACTTGAAGAGCGCCGTGATCAATGCCAAGCCGGCGTATGACCCCGGGGTCGCGGACGAGGATTTTTGGGAAAACACGTTGAGTTCGGGGGTTCTGCGCCGGGCGGCCTCCCTGCAGCCCCTTGCCGGGGCGGCCATCACGCCGGCAATGGTCGAGCTGCCGGCGCCCGCCAACACCGATTCTCAGTATCCCTTTAATTTGATTCCGGCCGTAAGCGCAAGCCTGCGCGATGGTCGGCCAGCCAATCTGCCTTGGCTGCAGGAGTCGCCGGATCCGTTGACCACCGTGGTCTGGGATAGCTGGGTGGAGCTGCATCCCAGCACCGCGAAGGCCATGGAGATTCGCGAAGGGGACGTGTTGCTGATCGCCTCAGCGCACGGCGCGATCCGCGCCAAGGCCTATCTGATGCCCGGCATCCATCCGGGCTCGGTGTCCGTTTCCATCGGCCAGGGGCATGAGTCCTATGGCCGCTACGCCACGAACATCGGGGTAAATCCCTTGAAGATCCTGGACCCGATCTTTGACCGCGACACGGGGGAACTCGCGCTGTACGCCACGCGGGTCTCCATCGCCAAGACCGGTCAGCACGAGCGCATGACCAAGGACGAGGGGCCGACCAATCTGCAACAGGGCAGGAAGTTGGTCGCCACGCTTGCGGCCGACCAGGTGGACCTTACCAAGGAGACGCCTTTTGTCATTAGATAATCTCAGTTCCAACTGGTCGAAACTGCGGACCCGGCGTCCCCAGCCGGATCAGTACCAAGAGGCTCCTTATAAGTGGGCCATGGTGATCGACCTCGACGCCTGTACCGGCTGCAACGCGTGTACGACCGCCTGCTACGCGGAAAACAATTTACCCGTCGTCGGCAAGGAGCGCTTCTCGAAGGGTCAGGCGATGCACTGGCTCAGAATCGAGCGTTATTGGGGGGAAGGCACGGAGTCCACCCAGGAGTTTCCCGAGCAAGGCGCGCAGTTTCTGCCGATGATGTGCCAGCAGTGCGAGGCGGCGCCTTGCGAAATCGTGTGCCCGGTCGGCGCCACTCACCATACGCCGGATGGGTTGAATTCCCAGGTCTACAACCGCTGCATCGGCTCGCGCTATTGTTCGGCGAACTGTCCCTACAAGGTCCGATATTTCAACTGGTTCAACTACCCGGAAAGCGCCTGGCCCAGCCCGCTCGAGCTGCAGCTCAATCCGGACGTCACCGTGCGCAGCAAAGGCGTCATGGAGAAGTGCACCTTCTGCGTGCAGCGCTTGACCGAGGCGAAGTCCAGAGCGCGCACCGAAAAGCGTCTCGTCAAAGATGGCGAAGTCCTGACGGCCTGTGCCCAGGCCTGCCCGACCTCTGCGATCCACTTTGGCAACCTCGCCGACAGCTCCTCGGCCGTTGCCAAAATGTGGAAGGCGCAGCAGGTGGAGTTGTCGGCCGACAAACAGAAAAAGGACGAGGAGCGGGAAAAGGACGAAGCGCTCGGAAAGACGGACGAGGCGCTGCGCGGCTACCGGATCTTGGAGGACCTGCGCACCTACCCTTCAGTCGTTTATCTCGAACGCATTCGATCCTCGGAAGCGTAATGACCATGCGCATAACAATGTCCCGTAGCTTGAGAGATCGCCGTCCATGATCGAGGCCCATGAAGAAAAAGACGTTGCGATCGAGCAGCGATTCGAACCGAAGGCCAAGGATATCGACGATGAGATCTCCTGGGCGCAGATCAATGTCGATGTGCTGCGCAGCCTCGAGCGGCCGCGGCCCCTTTACTGGATAATCTTCTTCGCCTCCCTGGCGTTGTTCATGTGGGGGGGTTACTGCGAGGTCTATCAGTACAACACCGGGCTGGGCGTGGCGGATCTGGACAACCCGCAGGTGTGGGGACTCTACATCGCCACCTTCATCTTCTGGATCGGCATGAGCCACTCGGGAACGCTGTTATCGGCGATCCTGCTCATCATGCATGCGGATTGGCGCAAGCCCATCTACCGATTTGCCGAGGCCATGACGACATTTTCGCTCATGACGGCCGGATTGTTCGTGCTGGTGCATCTTGGCAGGGTATGGCAGTTCTATTACGTGGTCGCCTATCCGAGCGAGCGCTGGGCCTGGCCAAATTTCAGCTCACCGCTGGTCTGGGATGCCACGGCGATCGGCAGCTATCTGACCACCTCGGTGATCTTCCTGTTCTTCGGCATGATCCCGGATCTTGCGATCTGCCGGGACAATGCCACCGGGTTCCGGCGGACCTTCTATCGGGTGCTTTCCATGGGCTGGCGGGGCACGGATCGGCAATGGTCTAATTTTCGTGTCACGTATCTAACGCTTGCGTGTCTTCTGATTCCGCTGGCCGTCTCGGTGCACTCCATCGTGGCCACCGATTTTGCGGTCTCGCAGCAACCGGGTTGGCACACCACGTCCTTCCCGCCGTATTTCGTTGCGGGTGCGCTGTACTCCGGCTGCGCGGCGATCATCACGCTGTTTATCGTGCTGCGCTACACGTTCCGCTTCGAGCACTACATGACGATTCCGATTCTCGAGAAGCTGTGCAAACTGACGTTCGCGATATCCATGGTCTGGACGTACCTGAATTTGATCGAATATGCCGCCGTCTGGTACGGCACCGATCCCGTCGCGAAGCAGACGCTGATATTCAGGGCGACCGGAACTTACGCTGGGTGGTGGTGGGCCATGAACATATTGGGCTCCGTGGTACCGTTCACGCTGACCTGGAAGCGGTTGCGCACGAATATTCCCATCATGCTGGTGGTGTCCCTGCTGCTCAATTTAGGGATGTGGATCGAGCGCTTCATGATCGTCACGCCCACATTTGCCCATGGCTACTATCCCTGGACCTGGACTCAAGGTTGGTGGCCCAATTGGGTGCAGGTGGGCATCATCCTCGGCAGCTTCGGCTGGTTCAACATGCTGTTCATGCTGTTCTGCAAGATCTTCCCCTCCGTCTCGATGTACGAAGTGAAGGAAATGGTCTACCACCGTCGTGAGGCCCGCAAAAGCTTGAGCTCGATGCGGCCGAGCACCGATCCATGAAAAAGAAATCGTACATCCTGGCGTTGTTCGCGGATTTTCACGAGGCGACCAAGACCCTCGCGGCGCTGCGGGAATCGTCGATACCAGGCTTTCGAATGCGGGACGTCACCCTGAAGTCTCCCATCGACCATCCCGAATGCGCAGAGGAACTGGGATCGCGACCGGTGTATATCCAGATATTCTCCCTGCTGGGCGCGGTGCTCGGCAGCAGCCTCATATTTCTGGGGATCTCCTCGGCGCAGGCTAATTTCCTGCGCCAGCCGCGTGGCTTTTTTCCGATCGTTCCGATTCCCCCGAACATGGTGATCACGTACGAGCTGTTCATTCTGGGGTCGGTGTTCTTCACGATCACGGCGTGCCTCATCATGTGGCGGATTCACAGGGTGAAGACCAACCTGTACGACGTGCAAATCTCGCTCGACAAGATCGGAATTCTGGTCGAAGCCGAACCTCAAGCCATCGCGCGCCTGCGGGAGATATTCACCTTGCATCACGCGCTCGAAATATCGGAGAGCGACTAAATGTCCGGTCGTCCACAACGCCGATCGGTCCGTTCGGCAAGCGGCCTTGCGTTCCTCTGCTTGTCGCTGTCACCGCTTCTGGCAGGTGCCTGGCCTTGGAGCTGGGACATGGCCAATCAAATCAGCGTCAAGCCTCAACACGGCCCGGATGCCATCCGTCCGTTCCCGACGCGCTCCGTACCCATGCCCGATACCAAGACCCTGATCCATGTGCACGACCGTGACCACGCCATGGCTTTGGTGAACCCGAACCCGGCCACGGACGAGTCGATCAACCACGGGCGCAAGTTCTTTCAGATTTTCTGCACTCCGTGCCATGGCCAGTCCGGCACCGGCGACGGCTTGGTCGGGGCGAAATTCATCATCCGTCCCTTTGATCTGACGGCCGAGAACGAACAGAAGACGGTTCCCGAGGGTTACATCTTCGGCACGGTGATGTTCGGCGGTGCGTTCATGCCCTCGTACGGCAACGACCTCTCGCCCAGCGAAATGTGGGACGTGGTCAACTATGTCCGACATGGCTTGGTGGCGGACGGCGCGAAGGCGCATAGCGTCGCGAGCAATACCGCGGCCGGAGCGCCCCGATGAGCATGTCCTTTGCCAGCTGGTCGGTGCTCACGGTCGATTTTCTGGTGGTGCTGCATCTCGCCCTGGGAGGCGTGACGCTCGCCGCGCTGCTGCACTTGGTGAATGCCAAGTGGCGATTCGAAATTCGTTACCTAAGTGTTTGTTTCTTCGCCCTTTTCCCACTGGCGTTTTGCCTCTTGCTGATATTGCTCATCAACGGCGCAAGAACCTTCCCCTGGGTGGGTTCTTCCATGGCGATGCCGGGCTGGCATAACTTCGGATTCCTGGCGGCGCGCGAGATCGGGGGCTTTTGCATCATCGGTGTGTTGTACGGGCTGTTCGTCAAATTGCAGCCGGTGTCGACGCTGAGCGCGAGCCAGGCGCGCCTGTTCCGCAATGTCGCGCTGCTCATTCCGTTCGCGCACGTGTTGTTCTGCACCATGGTGGCCTGGGACTTCGATATGACGCTTACGCCCGGCTGGGCGAGTGCGATCTACGCCATGTACCACTTCGTCGGCTCATTCGGCATGGTGCTGTCGGTAATGGCGCTTACCGTGATTCTGCTGATGCACAAATTGGTGTCCCCGCCGGGGGGATACGTCATCAACTACCTCGCGCAGATGATGCTCGCCTTCACGATCCTCTGGATATACACCTTCTTTGCCCAGTACTTGATTATCTGGTACGCCAACCTGCCGGATGAGACCGGGCGGCTATTCCATAATCAAAATGGCCCCTTCGGCAGCCTATTTTGGCTGTTCTTCATCCTGAGATTCCCTATTCCGTTCGTGGTGCTGATATTCCCACAGTCGCGCCACACGCGCAGCGTCATTGCCTTCGTCGCCATCTCGATCATCACCGGCTACTGGATCGAGCGTTATGTATGGATCGCTGGAAGCGCGGCGGACTCGCCATGGCCCATGTTCTCGCCCTTCGCCATTGCCGTATCGATAATCATTTTCACTACGGCGTTCTTCATGGTGCGCAGTGCAATGCGCAAGTACGGCCTTCTACCTACGAATGCAGGTGTTGGCGGCATTGCTTTGCGCGGCAAAATGGATTAGCTTTCGGCGTCAAATCGATCGATTAGCGCTTGGCGGGAGACTGAGAGCCGGGCGTGAAGAGATGGGCCTTCGCCACGCTGCCGATAAAGTGCAGCTGCCTTGGCGGCGAGTGGGGTTCGGATATTTAAATCCTGGGGTGGGGGGAGTCGCGACCGATGTTTAAATACCTTTTTGCCAAGAACGAAGATATTCCGTCAGGATCCGCTGCGGTCTATTTCGGCTTCTCGGCCATTGTCTGGTTCGTCATCGGAACAGGCCTTGGGGCGTTCAATGCCTCCAAACTGGCCTTCCCTGATTTTGTCCACGGCCTCGAGTTCGTCTCGTTCGGCCACATGCGCCAGGTGCACGTGCATGCCGTCATCTTCGGCTGGATCTCCATGGCATTCGCCATGGCGATGATGTACATCACGCCGGCGCTCGGCAACACCAAGCTGTGGTCGGAAAAACTCGGCCTGTGGAATTGCTTCCTCTGGAATATCGGCCTGTCGTTGGGACTCACGGTGCTTTGGGCCGGACTGACCTCGGGACGCGAGTACTCGGATTTTCCGTGGTTCATCGACATCTACATCTCGCTGTTCATGGCGATCCCGCTGGGCGTCAACGTGTGGATGACGATCATCAATCGCCGGACTCAGGGCATTTACACCACGAACTGGTTTTTTGCCGCCGCGTCCTTCATGTTGATCGTCGTATTCATCGTCGGCAACTTGCCGGAGTACTTCCATCTCACGGGCCTCACCGAGGCTTATCTGACCTGGTGGTTCGCTCATAACGTACTGGGTCTTTGGATAACGCCAGTGGCCGCGGCCATTGCGTACTACACCATCCCCAAAGTGACGGGAAATCCTCTGTATTCCCATCGCATCGGGCATCTGCATTTCTGGTCCATCGTGGTGTTCTACTCGACTCCGGCGGCCCACCACTTGATGTCCGCGCCGTTGCCCGAGTGGCTCAAGTCGTTTGCCTCCGTGGAGGGAGTGCTGATCCTCGTTCCTGCGATCGCCTTCGTGTCCAATATCCTTCTGACCATGGAAGGGAAATGGCACATGTTCGTGGAGAATCTGGAGGTGCGCTTCACGGTGACGGGCGCTCTGCTCGCCATCCCGCTCAACATGCAGGGCGGCTTTCAGCAGACTCGGGCGATCAACTGGTACATTCACGGCACAGGCTGGATCGTCGCGCACGCGCATCTGGCTTTGTTGGGATTTTCGACCTTCATGGAAGTTGCCGCGGTGTATCTGGGTCTGCAGATCATTCTGAAGCGCAAACTTTGGTCGATCACGCTCGGAAACATTCACTACTGGTCGTTGCTGATCGGGTTCACGATCTATTGGGTATCAATGACGATCGCAGGCCTGATTCAGGGTGCCGGCAAGATCTACGAAGTCCCCTATATCGACGTGGTCATCGCCGAGCATCCGTATATGGTTGCCCGCTGGCTCGGGGGCTCGCTGGTGTTCTTGGGCAACTGCGTCTGGCTGTACAACATGTGGAAGACGACACGGGTTGGTACGGTCGTGCCGAAGGGTCGCATGCCGCATGAACTGGCCTACGAACGCTAAGTTGCCCAGCGAGACCGGAGACTCAAGATGAATTTTAGAGAATATAAAATCGGCAGTCGCATGTTCGCATTGGCCCTCGGCGGCTCCATGTGCATCACGCTTCTGCTGCCGAGCCTCGATATCGCGAGCGTCAAGGCGACGGAGGTCTCGATCGATAAACAATTGAGCGCCGGCTACGAGACGGGATGGAACGTCTACGATCCCTTGATGCTGGGGCAGAACAAGCCGATCAAGGTGCAGTTGAAGGCGGATCCGAAGAGCGGCCAGCCCATGGATCCGATGTACGCCTACGTGTATCAGAGCGGCGTTCCGTTTCCGGCCGGTATCAATCATCCGGATAGCCTGGGCGCGGATTCGAAAGGGCTCAGCCTCGAGCAGGGCAAGATCAACGAGGCGCGCAGGGATCAGGGCGCGGTGTTCATCATCAGGGCAAACGACACCGGTCCGTACATCGAGAACGCCACCGCCACGCGCGGCTGGCAGCCGGCGGAGGTGCTGAAGGCGGCGGGAGATGAAAACTCGGTGCATGCCGGCGCAGGCAAGACGCTGTTCGTGCGCGAGGGGTGCTGGTGGTGCCACACGCTGCTGCCCGAACAGACGCAGGACTGGCAGGTGTTCGGCGCTCCGCCGATGCTGGGAGACTTCAACGGCGAATCGCCGACCGCCTTCGGTTCCGACCGCAAGGCGCCGGATCTGTTGCACGTGGGCTCGCGCAACTCTTCCAAAGAATGGATGATGCTGCACTTTTGGAATCCGAGGTTGGTACAGCCGCATTCCATCATGCCGCGCTTCGACTACCTCTGGGGCGAGGTCGATGCCGATGGCAAGAAGATCGACTACGCCAAATGGAATGAGGAATTTGATGCCTACCGCGAGGGCAAGCGGGATCTCCCGCCGGACATCCCCGCCTTCGCCCCCAACAGTGAGGCGCGCTGGTTGATCGATTTCGTTTTGAACATGAAATAGTCCCTGAAATAATCTTTAAGGACGAAGCGGAGAACGAGAATGGCTTGGACTTTCAATACCCCCATGGCGACCTTGAGCGATGCGCCCACGGTCCAGAATGCGGAACAGCTTTGGGAAAAGGAATCCTTGGGCGGCCTCACAGAAGACAACAATCCCATTCCTGTTCCGGTGATCTGGCTGGTTTTTCTGACCGTCTGCACGGCTTTTTTCGTGACCTTTCCGCTCTGGGGCCAGCGACCCACGGCAGCGCTCTATGCGCCATTCGTCAATGCGATGTCCGACCCCGGCGTGCTGGCTGCCAAGGACGACGCGGAGGCCATGAAGGCCATCCAGAAGCTGGTGCCGAATTCGAACGGCAAGGACACGCTGCTGGCCCGGCATCCGCTCTCCATGGACCAACTGCGCCAGATCGCGCCGCAGATCAAAGCCCTGGAGGCACGACCCAATATCGATTTGAGGGACTACACGGTGGTGGGAGCCAGGGTGGTAATCGCAAATTTCGAGGGCAATTATCGCCCTGATGGAACGCGAATCCGTCAGCAGCCGTGGTGGGACAAGGGCTATACTATCGACGTGTTCTACTTGTCGGCGTTTTTTCTGGGCGTGTTTCTCGTCGTGAAGCGCCTGCCACCGACCGACTGGCAGCCCCGCCATCATTAGGGCGGCGATTTTTGAACCGGAGAAAGCGATATGATCGATTTTGACTATGGCCCGATAGCGGTTCTGTTACCCATTAGCATCGCTTTTCTGGCGCCGTTTATTTACGGCTTTTTTGTCGACAACTACGACAAGAAGAATCCGCAAATTAAGCCGCCGGCCAGAAACAAAGCTGATCACTGAGTCAAAAACCGGGCTGATTGGATGATGTTTCTGGGGCTGAATGAGCCCGGTTCGCGATTGGACCTCAGTATCGAGGGCATGCACAGCCAACGGTTCGGGGTTGGTGTGTTTTTTCTGCTGCTGCTGGGTATTGTGCTTTTTGCCGGCATCGTCGTGGCCGTGCTCAAGGGCTCGGGTGCCAACGAGGTCACCCGGACGGGCGAGAAGTGGATGTTTGGGGCCATCATCATCGGGGTGGTCGTTGCCGTGGTGTTTGCTTCCCTGCAAATGTTGTCCGGCGTACTCTTCTGACGGTTGATGGCTTTGACGGAGGGTGAACTCTATGGGTTATCTCGAATCGCTTGGTGACGGGTGGTCCATCTATCTCTGGCTGATCGTCGGAGCCGCGATCATTGTCGTCAGCCTGTTCGCGATGCGTTGGGCATGGCGCAATGAACAGTTCGACGAGGATATCAAGTATCTGGTCTTTACCGAGTCCGACGAGGACAAGATGACCCCTGCGGATTACCGCCATAGCCGCGAGGTATTGGTGGCGCAGGAGGCAAGTCGCGAGCGGCATCTCAAAGAGCTAGCGGGGACGCGCCGAACCTCTTCATGAAGCGGGGCGAAGCGGTGACTCTGGCGGTGATCGGAGTGGTCATCGCCGGTTTGATAGCGCGAAACATAATCAGCCTCCGCTCCCAGAGCCAACCGGATCTCGGGATTCCGTTCTACAGTACGGCGGATAAGGCGCTGATGCGCCAGGCCGGGGACTTATACCGGGCGAACAATTGTCGCCAATGTCATTCCTTGTGGACGGTGAAGAGCGCGTTTGAGTCCGTTCCAGCGCCGGCGCTCGACGGGATCGGTTCGCTGCGCAGCGAGGAGTGGTTCTACCAGTATTTTTCAGCCGCAAATCCCCAGGAGATCTTGCCGAGCCGGTTGCTGCCCGAGTACCGCATGCCCTCCTTCGCCGCGTTGCCGGAGGAGGACAGGCGAGTGCTCGCCAAATACATGGCGAGCCTCAAGGTAAAAGACTGGTATCTCGAGAACACGCGGGCCGCCGAATATGAAAAGCTCACGGGTAAAGAGTATTCTCAATCGCATGCGCAGAAGTAATCCCGAGCGTGTCTACCGCGGTGCGGGAGCGGTCATGCTGGCTTCCGTCTTCATTCATTTCTGGGATCGGATTCTGGGCGTCAAGATCGAGGCCTTCACGGGCGGCATCGGCTATTTCAGCCCTTGGTGGGTGGTCGACGTGTTCCTCGTTCCGTTCCTGGCGGGGATCATCGTCTCGCTGATTTTTGGCTTTGGCGGAAAGTGGTTGGCGCACCTGCCGCCGTTGCTCGTGCGCTCAATCAGTTACTTCGCAATCGCTCAGCATATGACTGCCATTGCGCCGGGCTCGTCCCTGATGCCGATCGGCTGGTGGGGTTTTTTCCTTATATTGACCATCGAGTTCAGCGCCGTCGGCGGTGTCATCGGCGAGGTCATGGTGAAGCGAACCTATGGGCGCTCTGCGCCGAATAAGCCGGTCGCGCCAATCGGACCGGCGCAGCGGTAGGTTCACCATGGGTCTGGCTTCGTTTCGTTCCTCCGTACTGTCCGAGCGGGAACGGCAGCAGCGTCGTCGCTTGTTGTCGATGACGCTGCTGACCTGCCTGGTGCTGGCGCTGATCGGCGGCACGATCCACGTCGTGATGCTGGGGAAGCTGCGCCTCGGCGATATGCGCCGCATGGCCACCTATGACCTGAAGGAAGAATCCGCCCGGGTTCGCGCTGCGGGGGAAGACCTCGTGTTGCAGCGAAAGCACGAGACTGAGCGCGCCCACGCCCAGGTCTACTCGGTGGTCGAGGCGCAGCGATTGGTGGGCCGCGAGCAGTGGGAGGACCTCGATCGCATGGTGGGCATCCCGGCCGGTCCTTTCATCATGGGCACCGACCTCGAGCGCGCTGACGAGCAGGATAAGCCGCGTCACGAGGTCACCGTGCCGGCTTTTTATCTGGATAAATTTCTCGTGACCAACGCCCAATACGCGCGCTTCGTCGCCTCGACCCAGCGCCGGGCGCCGCTCAATTGGAAGGATGGGCGTATTCCGCAGGGCGAGCTGTTGAAGCCGGTGACCATGGTGACCTGGAATGATGCGGCCGATTACTGCGCCTGGGACCATCGGCGTCTGCCGAACGAAGCCGAATATGAAAAGGCGGGGCGTGGTACCGATGGGCGCCGCTGGCCTTGGGGAGACCAGATGGATCCGACACGCCTCAACACGTACTACAACGTCGGCTCCTCGAGCAACGTGATGGCTTATCCGCGCGGCGCGAGCATCTACGGCGCCTATGATTTATCCGGCAACGTGGCCGAATGGACGGCGGATGATCTGCGCCCGTATGAAGGATCCAAGGCGGCGCAAAATTTCCCTTCCGGAAACGCGGGGGCGTCGCAGACCGGAAACTACAAGGTGCTGCGCGGCGGATCGTGGAAGGGTGATCCGTTTTCCACATCGCTCTATCACCGTAACTTCGCGTTCCCCAACCAGGCCACGGATTTCTATGGCTTTCGATGTGCGAGCAGTGCTGAACCGACGGGCAGGGAGCCGCCATGAGAGGCACGCTCACCGTGGCGGCGTGCGCGCTCGTGCTACTACACTCCGGTACCGCGTTCGCCATCGACAGCTATCGCTACCTGCACGTCAGCATCGAAACGCCCTGGTTGATTTTTCTTTTTTTGCTGGTCGCCATTTTCATTCCTTTTATTTTGATGCTGATCCTGATGTGGCGGCGCCCGCTGCAGAATTCGACCGCTACCCCGAAGCCGAAGATTCCGGACGATGAGTAGCGGCCTAAGTGCGTTGTTGGCCTGGTTTTGGTTGCTGGCCTGTTGTCCCGTATGCCTGGCGGATTCGGAGCCGCCGGCCAACTCGAACCCCACGAAAATTCTGGAATCGTTCGGCCGACAGCAGCAGCAGCATCCGGCAGGCGTGACCGTCGTCGCCGAGCATGAAAAGCAGGTCATCATGTTCTCGATCGGCGCGGTGTTGCTCACCCTGTTGATCGGTACCGCGTCGGTCGGCATCGCCGTGGCTGTGTTCGGCAAGCCGTTGTTCCTCGTGCACATGATCCTCGCGGGCCTGACCGTCACTGTGGCGCTGATCCACGTCGTTGTCGGGGTGGTCTGGTTCTTTCCGTTCTGATCGGCGACGACCCTTAGGATGAGCGCCCGAATTCTCGCGCTGCTCGGCGCCCTGTCCGGTTCGTGCGCGCTGGCCTACGAAATTTTGTGGGCCCGGATGCTGGGTATTCAATTCGGTGTGAGCGCTTTTGCGGCCGTGGTCACGGTGAGCGCATTCATGCTGGGACTGGCGGCCGGAAGTGCCTTCATGGCCGGGCGCGCCGGGCGCGCCATCAGGCCGCTGCGGGTTCTCGCGCTGCTCGAAGCCGGGATCGCCCTGTTTGCGCTGTTGCTTCCCTGGACCGTGCATGTCGCGACGCCGATGATCGACGCATCGGCGGGATTTCTCCCGCCGCCGCAATGGCACGCGCTCCTGGTGCTCGCGGGACTCGTGTCGTTGACGCTGCCGGCTGCGGCGATGGGCGCGGGGTTCCCGCTGCTGGTGGAGGGTTTCGCGCGGCGCGGAGGGTCGATCGGTGCCGCGTATGGCAGCAATACGATCGGCGCGGCGCTCGGCGCTTTGTTGCCGCTGTTGCTGCTGCCCAGTGTCGGCTGGACGACTGCCGTCCGCGCAGTCGCTGTGCTCAATGTGATCGTCGCTTTCGGTTTTTTCATGCTGGATCGGCATGGGTACGGTGGCCGGCCCGGGCAGGACGGGGTGCCTGCAAACGCCGCGAGCGCGCTTGCAGCGGTTGCCGGACGAAGGCCATCGGGCCGCTTGCTCTTTAACTACGGCGTCATCGGCGCCGCGAGCCTGCTGCTCGAGATGGCGTGGCTGCGGCTATTCAGCCTCGCCATGCTGCGCACCGAATATGTGCTCGCCCTGATCCTGGCGGTGATGTTGCTCGGCATGGGA